>Ga0265797_10011901_pt1 | contig 10801 bp, 8 predicted proteins | sample P2T30metagenome_FD_192433 | JGI IMG/M metagenome (GOLD analysis project Ga0265797, IMG submission 192433) | Plant litter microbial communities from East Loma Ridge, Irvine, California - P2 T30 | ecosystem: Environmental > Terrestrial > Plant litter > Unclassified | place: USA: California... | reverse complement strand
GTCTCGCGCCGCTCGAGCAGGGTGCGCGAAACCTCGGCCACCTTGACTTCGAGCTGCACCTGCTGCGGCGCGCTCACCGCCAGCAGGTTGACCACCCGGGCGCCGGCGCCGCCCGCCCCGCCGCCGCCGGTGGCGCCGCTGCGGCCCAACACGATCACGCCGTCGGTCTCGTTTTCCTTGTCGGCCGCCGGCAGCTGGCGCAAGGGCCGGCGCACGTAGGCGCCGGCCAGCTCCACCGCGCGTTGAACAGCGCTGGCGTCGCTGACGGTGCCGGTCAGGATCAGGCTGTCGTTGGCCGCCATCACGCGGATGTCCTGCTCGTCCGGCATCGCGGCCTTGAGCGTGGCTTCCAGTCCGCTCGGGTCCATCGCGATCGTGATGTCGATCACGCTGCACAAGCCGCTGCGGCCCTGCACGATCATATTGGTGCTGCCGACGTCGACCCCGGCGATGTACAGGGTGTCGGGCGCGACCAGCATGGCCTGCACCACGGCCGGGTTGCCGACGCTGCGCCGCGCCACCTTCTCGGGCAGGCGCAGCATGGTCGACTTGCCCATCTGGAGCGCCATGTTCGCCGGCCGCGCCGCCTCGCCGCGGCAGCCTTCGGTGACGCGACCGGGCGGCTCGTCAGCCGTGCGGGCAGGCGCCGGTTTCTTGGGCGCCGGTTTTGCTTGCGCCGGCTGTTGTGCGGCGGCGGCGGGTGCGGCGCTGGCCAGGGCCGGGCCGGCCACGAATGTAGTAAGTGCGGTGGCAAGGGCGGCCGCAAGCACGGCGCGCAAGGCGATCGGAGAACGTCGTTTCATGATCGGTCCAGTCGGTGGTCAGAAGCATTCCTGCGATGCGTGCAGGCCGTTGATGACGCTGATGCAGTCGCGTTTTGTCGGAGCCGGCGCGCGCGCCTGCTGCACGCGCGGCCGCGGCGGGGCCCGCACCACCGGCGGCGGTGCGGCGGCGACCGCGGGCAGCAGGTTTTCCTTGGTCGCGCCGAGGGTGGCGGCGGCGGCCGGATCGACCTGGTTGCGCAGCGCCAGCGACAGCGTGCCCACGCTGCGCGCCAGGTCCAGTTTTTCCGCCTCGGCGGGTGTGACCTCGAGCGTGACGGCATTGACCACCTTGGGCTTGGTCTCGTCGCGGTTGACTTCCTGCGCCACCGCCAGCACCAGGATCCGCTCCAGCACGATCTTCGAGATGCTCTGCTCGCGCGCCCGGCTTGCATTGGGATCAAGCATGGTCTCGGTGCTGACGATGATGTCGACGTAGTTGCCCGGCAGGGTGAAGCCGGCCACCCCGATCACGTCGTTGACGCGCACCGTGATCGCGCGCTTGCCCTCGGTGATCAGGGCCGACAGGCCGCCCAGGGTGCCGGCCGGGGCCAGCTTGGCTTCGCTGATCGGTTCACCCGCCAGCAGGCTGCTGCGCAAGACCCGCCCGCCCAGCGGCGCGGGATCGGTGAAGGCGCCCTTCGGCACGCTGTCGGTCGGCCAGTCGACCAGCTTGAACATCTCGGGCGTCAGGCGCTGGCCGATGTCGACGTCGGCCCTGGCGACGACGATCCGGCCGGCGCTCGCGCCCGGCGCATTGAGCAGCCAGCTGGCCGCCAGCGCCACCGCCAGCAGGCCCAGCACCACCGCCAGTGCCATCATGATCACGGCACGCTTGTTCTTCATCGCACATCTCCCTTGTCGTTCCGAGTCACGTCCGCCGCCGGGGTCGATGCACAAGGCAGCGCAGGCGGCAGGGCGCTGGCTCCAAACAGGCTGCTCCAGGCCTGGACCAGGCCGTCCACGTCGCAGCGCGGCGCGCGGCCGGCGAAGCCGGCGAAATCGGCGATCCGCCCCAGCAGCTCGTGCGGCCAGGCGGCCAGCAGCGGGCGCCGGGTGCGGCGATGCAGCTCGTGGACAAGAAAGTCGAGCGCGGCGTCCTCGACCTCGATGCGGCGCAGCCGCGCCTGGCGCCGCAGCAGCGCGCGGTAGCTCGTTTCGGACAACGGCCCGACCGGAATCCGGTAGCCGATGCGGCGCAGGCAGGCGTCGTCGAGCACCGATTCGGGGGCCAGGCTGGTGGCCAGCACCAGGCATACGTCGAACGGCAGCGCGTGGCTGGGGCCGTGCGGCACCGTCACATGGTCCTGGCCGGCCTCGAGCGCGCCCAGCCAGCGGTGCAGCAGCTCGCTGGCCGGCATCCGCTGGCGTCCCAGGTCGTCCAGCACCAGCAGGCCGTTATTGGCCAGGATGTGGGGCGGCGCGCGCAGCACACCGCTGGCGGCATCGAGCCGTAGCTCCAGCATGTCGCGCGCCAGCTCGGCGCCCACGTGCACCAGCGGCCGCTGGGAGAGGGTCCAGCGCGCGTCGACGCTGCGCCGCTCTTCCAGACCGCGCAGATGCTGCGGCGCCGGATGCAGGGCCGGGTCGTGCAGCTGGACGATCTCGTGGTTGACCAGCACCGCATACGGCACCGCGACCGGGTCGTGGCGCAGGAGCGCGAACTTGCGCGCCAGGGTGGTCTTGCCGCTGCCGGACGGGCCATACAGCAGCAGCGGCCGGCCCGAGTACAGGGCCGCGCCGATCAGTTCGCGCACAGCGGGCTCCAGGCCGTCGCCATCGAGCACCGCTTCGAGCTCGGCGCGCGCCACCCGCGGCGCCTCCTGCTGGCGCTGCGACTGGTGCGCCACCACCGCGCGCCAGGCCGCCAGGGTCACCGGCGCCGGGCCGGTATAGCGCGACTCGGCCAGGTGCTCGGCGGCGCCGCGCAGGCCGGCGGCGGTGAGCTGGTAATGCACGTCGAGATCGGTCTCGCCCGAATACGCGATTTCGGCCTGCTGGCTGGCGACCAGGCCCTGCAGCACTTCACGCACCACGCTGACCGACAGCCGCAGGCGGCCAGTCAGCCTGGACAGCGGCGTCTTGCCGCCCGCGTGCAGCAGCTTGAGCACCAGCCCCGTCACCAGGCGCGGGTCGAGCCCGGTGTCGCGCACGGTGCGCGGCTGGCGCGGCAGCACGGCGGCCACGTCGCCATCGGCATCTGGCGCGCCTGCCACGGACGCGAGTAAAGACGCGTCGTGCCCGGCGCCGGCCATGGTGGCCGACAACATTCCAATCATGACGCCTCCCAACCCTAAAAATGTTTCGTAAAATCTTGATTTGATTCTAGCGAGCAGCCTCCAGCAGGCACTTGATACCTGACAAAGGGCCAACAAAGGCAGAGCAAGGACCGAACGGGGCCTCAAAAAAGCGGACGATCGGCGTAGCGGCTGACCAGCAGCGCGATGGTGCCGGCGGCGATCGCCACGCCATACGGGATCGAGCCAGCGCTCGGCTGGCCGCCGGCGCTGCCGATGGCGGGCATCGGCCCGCGCGGCAGGCGCAGCAACGTGGGCCGCACGATCGCCCACAGGTTCGACAGCACCATGCGCAGGCGGCCCTTGACGACGATCACGACCAGCGCCATCACGCCGCCCGCGCACCAGGCCAGGATGGCGATGCGCAGCGCGTCGCCAGGACCGGCGAAGGCGCCCACGGCGGCCATCATCTTGACGTCCCCGGCAGCCATGCCGCGGACCAGGTAAAAAGGTAGAAATACCGCAAGGCCGGTCGCCATACCGCCCAGCCAGGTGAGCAGGCCCGCCAGCGGCAGCGCCGACAGCAGGTGCAGGACCAGGGCCCCGGCCAGGCCGGCGGCCAGCAGCCGGTTCGGGATGCGCCGGCTCTCCAGGTCCTTGACCGCCGCCGCGATCACCATCAACAGCAGCAGCGTATCGAGATAATGTGCGACAGCCATGACGAACTCCCCCAAAAAAAAAGCCCCCCAGGGCCATGCTGCATCCCGGGGGGCAGGCCGATTACGCAGCCGGAGTTTCGAACTGGTCGCGGATGTACTCGAAGGCCAGCTTGATTTCTTGACCGACTTCGCCGGCCACACCGGCCATCACCACGCCGATGAGGGCGGCGATCAGGCCATACTCGATGGCCGTCACACCGTTTTCGTCAGCGAAAAATGCTTTGATGGCGGAGGTAATCGTGCTCATGACAAACTCCTTATGATGGTTGAGAAAATACTGGCTGCGACTGGGCCCCGTCGCTACTGCTGTGTTGCGTTTGCCAGTGAGTTCACTGTACCGATTAGTGCCGCACGGCAAGTTGACCATTCACAACTTTTCCATACGGAAATTCGCGCTTCTGATAAGAAACAAACTCGCAGGCTGATGTGTCACGCCGCGAGCAAGCATGAATAAAAATTGTTAAGAATAGTTGCCGGTAATACAAAAAAGTATTATGCTGTTTTGCTTGACCGCTGAAAAATGCGGCACCGCCGATCATGGCGCGCTGGACCTCCCTCCAGCGTCGTCCGCCCTGCACGGGGCGTCTCGTACCCCTTTTGCTTGGTCTGATAACGAAGACATGGATTCCCTGCTGCGACACATGGTGGACATGACCGGCCACCGCGATCACACGATGCTGGACATCTCCGTGATTTCAGCGGTCCAGGAACTGTCCGGCGCGGCCCGGACCCGGGTGCTCGCCATCGCCAGCGTCGGCGAACAATACTTCGTGCGCTCGCGCGCCTGCATCCATGCCGGCGGTGTGGCCTGCCCGGAAGAGCCGCAGGACAGCGGCCCCGGCGAGCCGATCGCGCTGTACCCTGAACTCGACATCTGCCTGCAGCGCCACGAACCGCGCGCCGAAAGCATCGGCGCCGATGGATTGCGCTGCCTGTGGCTGCCGATCTGGTTCGGCGACAAGGCCGACACCTGCCTCGAGATCGTGCACGCCGACGCGTTCACGCCCGAGGCGCTGTACATGGTCAACGGGATCGTCAGCGTGTACCGCAACTTCCAGAACTTGCTCGACTACAGCGAGCGCGACTCGCTCACGGGCCTGCTCAACCGCAAGACCTTCGACGACCAGCTGGCGCGCATGCTGCTCGCCGCCGAGACCGACGCCACGGCCCCCGGCCAGGCCGAGCGGCGCCACCCCAACGGCGCAGAAAAGCAGTGGCTGGCGGTGGTCGACGTCGACCACTTCAAGGGCGTCAACGACCGCTTCGGCCACCTGTACGGGGATGAGGTACTGATCCTGATCGCCAACCTGCTGCAGTCGTCGTTCCGCGCCCAGGACCGGGTATTCCGCTTCGGCGGCGAGGAATTCGTGGTCTTGCTGCGCTCGACGAGCCTGGAGAACGCACGCCGCATCATCGAGCGCTTCCGCGCCGACGTCGAGCACCACGACTTCCCGCAGGTGGGCCAGGTCACGGTGAGCATCGGCTTCACCAGCGTCAGCGCCGCCGATTCGCCGGTGGTCACGCTCGGCCACGCCGACCAGGCCCTGTACTACGCCAAGGCCCACGGCCGCAACCGCGTGTGCCACTACGAAGAGCTGGTCGCGGGCGGGCTGCTGCAGACCGTGGCCGTCAACGACACCGCCGAATTCTTCTGAGTCCTTGCCGCCGCAGGGGCGGCGCGTCCAGCCGCATGTGAATCAGCCGCGCGCCGGCCGATTGCAGGCTTATGCCTCGGCCAGCTGCATGAAGCGCAGCGGCTCGACCTGCCACCTGGCGGCCGACTCGTGGCGCACGATCCGGTCGCCGCCGCCGAAGCCCGCCGCGCGCGACAGGTCGACCGTCTCGGGACGGATATACACCTGCTGCTTCACATGGAAGAACACGTTCACCTTCGGCGTGAGCAGGCTCGATTCGTGCGGCTCGACCACCACGCCCAGCCGGCCCGACTCCAGCAGCACCAGGGTGCCGACCGGGTAGATGCCGATGCAGCGCATGAATTCCTGGACCAGCGCCGGATTGAAGTGGTGCTTGCTCCACTCGTAGATCTTGCGCAGCGCTTCGGCCGGAGGAATGCCCTTGTGGTAGCAGCGGTCGGACGTGATCGCATCGTACACGTCGACGATGGCCGCCATCTGCGCCAGCTCGCTGATGCCGTCCCCGGCCTGGCGGTCCGGATAGCCGCTGCCGTCGCGTCGCTCGTGGTGGTGCAGCGTGATGTCGAGCGGGATCGCGCCGATGCCCGCGGTCCTGGCCAGGAGGTCGTGGCCATCGCGCGGATGGCGCTTGACGATGTCGAATTCGTCGTCGGTCAGGCGGCCCTGTTTGTTGAGGATGGCGTCCGGCACCATGGCCTTGCCGGTGTCGTGCAGCAGGCCGCCCAGGCCGGCCTGGTAGATCGTCTCCTCGTTCATGCCGCGCGAGCGGCAGAAGGCAACCATCAGCGCGCACACGCTGACCGAGTGCAGGAAGGTGTAGTCGTCCTTGTTCTTGAGTTGCAGGAGGCTGGTCAGGGCGCCCGAGTTACGCAGGATCGATTCGGTGACGCTCTGCACCACCGGGCTCACCTGGTCCAGTTCGACCGCCTTGCCCAGCCGCGCGTCCTGCATCACGGTGCGCACCAGGTCCTCGGCCTGACGCCGCACGTGGACCGCGCGCTGCAACTCCTCGCCCAGCGGCACCCGCATGCGTCCGGGCGCCGTGGCTGCCTGCGCCAGCGCCGTCACCTCGGCCTCGGTGGCGGCATCGCTTTCGTCGACGGTCGGCGCGTCGATGTCCAGGCCGCGGCGGCAATCGATCACGACGCCGCGGATGCGCGCCTCGACGATCTTGCGGATCTCGGCTTCATTGGTGATCAGGAACTGGTTGCGTACGAATGGATGCTCCATCCAGCCGCAATCCAGATCGTGGATGAACATGCCCACCCTGAGCTGTGAAGAATCCACTTTTTTCAGCATCTGTCGTGTCTCTTCTCGTGCATTAATTCCGGCGCCGGGCGCCCTTATGCACCGAGTATAGCAAGCGATTTGCGCAATGGAAGCTAATGTTGCCACAGGGATACGCATTGTGAAATGGATCGAAGGCGACCGTATACCTTTGCCGCGAGCTTGACGTTAACGTTAACGTCATATACCGTACCAGCATCCCCGTCCTCCCCGCTCACAAGGACTATCCCCTCATGAACGACATCACCAGCTCGACGCAATCCGCGACGCAACCCGCGGCGAAACCCGCAGCGAAGCTCGACCTGCCCGAACAGCCGCGCCTGGCCAACAAGGTCCGCTTCGTCACCGCCGCCTCGCTGTTCGACGGCCATGACGCCTCGATCAACATCATGCGCCGCATCCTGCAGTCGAACGGCGCCGAGGTGATCCACCTCGGCCACAACCGCTCGGTCGACGAAGTGGTCACCGCGGCGCTGGCCGAGGACGCGCAGGGCATCGCCATCTCGAGCTACCAGGGCGGCCACGTCGAGTACTTCAAGTACATGATCGACCTGCTGCGCCAGCGCGGCGGCGCCCACATCAAGGTGTTCGGCGGCGGCGGCGGCGTGATCGTCCCGAGCGAGATCGAGGACCTGCACGCATATGGCGTGACGCGCATCTTCAGCCCGGAAGACGGCCAGCGCATGGGCCTGGTCGGCATGATCCGCTCGATGCTCGAAGCCTGCGACGTCGACCTGTCGCCCTATGCCCCGACCTCGCTCGAGGCGCTGCGCGCCGGCGACATCGCCGCGCGCCACCGCCCGCTGGCCCAGCTGATCACGGCGCTCGAAAACGACCGGGTCGATCCAGGCCTGCGCAAGCAGATCCTGGAGACGGCCGACACGCTGCGCGTGCCGACCCTGGGCATCACCGGCACCGGCGGCGCCGGCAAATCGTCGCTGACCGATGAACTGATCCGCCGCATCCGCCTCGACCAGGGCGACCGCCTGAATATCGCCGTGATCTCGATCGACCCGTCGCGCCGCAAGTCGGGCGGCGCCCTGCTGGGCGACCGCATCCGCATGAACGCGATCAATCCGTGGAACGGGCAGCAGCGCGTGTTCATGCGTTCGCTGGCCACGCGCGAAGCGGGCTCCGAGATCTCGCAGGCCCTGCCCGACGTGATCGCGGCCTGCAAGGTGGCCGGCTTCGACCTCGTGATCGTCGAGACCTCGGGCATCGGCCAGGGCGACGCCGCCATCGTGCCGCACGTCGACGCCTCGATGTACGTGATGACGCCGGAATTCGGCGCCGCCTCGCAGCTCGAGAAAATCGACATGCTCGATTTCGCCGATCTCATCGCGATCAACAAGTTCGACCGCAAAGGCGCGCTCGACGCGCTGCGCGACGTCGCCAAGCAATACCAGCGCAACCGCGAGCTGTGGTCGATGAGCCCGGACCAGATGCCGGTCTACGGCACCCAGGCGTCGCGCTTCAACGACGACGGCGTGACCGCCCTCTACCACGGCCTGCTGCCGAAGCTGGCCGAACTGGGCTTGAAGCTGGAAAGCGGCAGCCTGCAGGCGCCGGCGCAGCGCTACTCGAGCGGCAAGAACGTGATCGTGCCGCCCGCGCGCAGCCGCTACCTGGCCGAGATCGCGGACGCCGTGCGCGGCTACCACCGCACGGTCGCCAGGCAGGTGACCCTGGCGCGCGAGCGCCAGCAGCTCACCGAGACCAGGCGCATGCTGGCCGCCGCGGGCAAGGACGCCGCCCACTCGACCGACCTGGATGAGCTGATCGCCACGCGCGAGACCGCGATGGACGGCGAAGCCAAGGCGCTGGTGGCCTCCTGGCCGCAACTGCAGGCGACCTACGCCGGCGAAGAACACGTGGTGAAAATCCGCGACAAGGAAATCCGCACGCGCCTGGTTTCCACGACCTTGTCCGGCAACCCGGTGCGCAAGGTGGCGCTGCCGCGTTTCGAGGATCATGGCGAGATCCTGCGCTTCCTGATGCTGGAAAACGTGCCGGGCAGTTTCCCCTATACCGCCGGGGTGTTCCCCTTCAAGCGCGAGGGCGAGGACCCCACCCGCATGTTCGCCGGCGAGGGCGACGCCTTCCGCACCAACCGGCGCTTCAAGCTCGTGTCGACCGGCATGGACGCCAAGCGCCTGTCGACCGCCTTCGATTCGGTGACCCTGTACGGCGCCGATCCGGCGCTGCGCCCGGACATCTACGGCAAGGTCGGCAATTCGGGCGTGTCGATCGCGACCCTGGACGACATGAAGGTGCTGTACGACGGCTTCGACCTGTGCAGCCCATCGACGTCGGTGTCGATGACGATCAACGGCCCGGCCCCGACCATCCTCGCGATGTTCATGAACACCGCCATCGACCAGCAGATGGACAAATTCGCGCAGAAGAATGGGCGCCAGCCGACCGATGAGGAAGCGGAGAAAATCCGCGCCTGGGTGCTCACCGCCGTGCGCGGCACCGTGCAGGCCGACATCCTGAAGGAAGACCAGGGCCAGAACACCTGCATCTTCTCGACCGAGTTCTCGCTCAAGGTGATGGGCGACATCCAGGAATACTTCGTCACGCACGGCGTGCGCAATTTTTATTCGGTGTCGATCTCGGGCTATCACATTGCCGAAGCGGGAGCCAACCCGATCTCGCAGTTGGCGTTCACCCTGTCGAACGGCTTCACCTTCGTCGAAGCCTATCTCGCACGCGGCATGCACATCGACGACTTCGCGCCCAACCTGTCGTTCTTCTTCTCGAACGGCATGGACCCGGAATACACGGTGCTGGGCCGCGTGGCGCGCCGCCTGTGGGCGGTGGCGATGCGCGACAAGTACGGCGCCAACGACCGCAGCCAGAAGCTCAAATACCATATCCAGACCTCGGGCCGTTCGCTGCACGCGCAGGAGATCGACTTCAACGACATCCGCACCACCCTGCAGGCGCTGATCGCGATCTACGACAACTGCAATTCGCTGCACACCAATGCCTATGACGAGGCGATCACGACGCCGACCGACGAATCGGTGCGCAGGGCATTGGCGATCCAGCTGATCATCAACCGCGAGTGGGGCCTGGCCAAGAACGAGAACCCGAACCAGGGCTCGTTCATCATGGACGAATTGACCGACCTGGTCGAAGAACAGGTGCTGCAGGAGTTCGAACGCATCGCCGAACGCGGCGGCGTGCTGGGGGCGATGGAGACCGGCTACCAGCGCGGCAAGATCCAGGAAGAGTCGATGCTGTACGAGCACCGCAAGCACGACGGCAGCCTGCCGATCATCGGCGTCAACACCTTCCGCAACCCGAAGGGAGAAGGCGCGCCGGCCACCATCGAACTGGCCCGCTCGACCGACGACGAAAAGCAATCGCAGCTGGGGCGCCTGGACGACTTCCACGGCCGTCACGCCGCTGCGGCGCCGGCCGCGCTGGCCGCCCTGCGCCAGGCCGCGATCGACAACGAGAACGTGTTCGCGCGCCTGATGGATGCGGTGCGTGTGTGCTCGCTGGGCCAGATCACGACCGCGCTGTTCGAAGTGGGCGGGCAGTATCGGCGCAATATGTAGTGCCCAGGCAGACGGCGGCATAGAATGGTTCCGTGTCCCTCACGGAGCCATCCATGACGATCCAGCCAGACCAGCTCGCCGCCCTGATGCGCGAAGTCGAACGGGAAGACCCGATCGACTTCGCCGACCTGCCCTTCCCCGAAGACGAGATGCGCGCCATCGTCGCCAGCCACCTGTGCGAGATGGCGGCGGCAATGGAGAGCTTCAGCGAAGAAGACCGCACGCTGACCTTGCTGGCCGTGTCGGCCAAGCTGGTACTGGAAAACCTGGTGCTGCACGTGCAGCTGCTGCGGCGCCATGGCCTGCCGGTGGGCGAAAACGTGGAAGCCCTGCTGGGCCGGTTGCGCCGCGATCCGGGCCCGGAACGGGGCGGTGAAGGGTAAATTTCCTGTGTAGCAATTTTTTCAACATGGGTGCAACAGGCATCGGATAAGTTTTGCAATAGCTGTGTCCGTTTGTACACTGGTTGCGCGGTTCCTTCAGGTATGATTTGTTGTTGAGAATTTCGCCTTA
>Ga0265797_10011900_pt1 | contig 10801 bp, 13 predicted proteins | sample P2T30metagenome_FD_192433 | JGI IMG/M metagenome (GOLD analysis project Ga0265797, IMG submission 192433) | Plant litter microbial communities from East Loma Ridge, Irvine, California - P2 T30 | ecosystem: Environmental > Terrestrial > Plant litter > Unclassified | place: USA: California... | reverse complement strand
AATACCCACCTTTGCAATAACAACCAGACATGTATAAGCAGCTGCTGGACGACTTCAAGGCTGCAGCTGATGCCAAGTCGTGCGGAATTTGGCCGTGGACATTATGCTGACTTTGTTGACACAATTATTGATCAACGGAAACCAAATGTGGTAGTAAGCTCTGGATGACTCAGGAGAGTAATCCTACTTTCCTTCTTTCTATCAATTGCTGTTACCTTGCAGACTATGTGTGCTGTGCTTGGAAAAGTCGTGGCCAATCACATGTCTCGATGTCTTGGCGGAAAGATTACAAAGACACGGATGCCACGGATCCTCGCGGATCCGGTTGGTTGTCTGTGCTGGATGTATTACCAACCGCGCATCCAACCGCGTGTAGGGTTTGCAATCGTTCGCAACAGCGGCATCGGCATCACTGCTTGGGCCTCGCGGGTGTAGTCAGGTTGTTTAGGGTGGTCGGTAAGCTTTGTCTGTGCTTCGTTGTGCCTGGTGATCATTTGATGATTGGCAAGGAAGGAAAGGAGTATATATATATACTTTATGCTCTGCTCTCCCCGTCGCTTTACTGACTCTATTGCACGCGAGCGTTTCCTCCCCTACCCATAGATACCCATAGACGCATCACATACACACGTTCAGCATTCGGACCTTTTTTTGTATTCAAACCATCCCCCGCCCCCTTTTTTTAAGGAGAAAATCAATCTACAATGTCAGAACAACGCAATATTGTTGTTCTCGGCGCCTCGGGCGCTGGTCTTCAAGCTACTCACTACATCCTCAAACACATCTTGCCTGCGCTCAAGGCAAGGAATGAAGCAAAGTACCATGTGTACGCCATCTCACCATCCTCACAGTGGTACTTCAAGGTGGCGTCACCCCGAGTCGCGACTTCGACCAAGCGCATGCCGGTCGAGCAGATCATGTTCGATATCCCCGACGGCTTCAAGCAGTACTCCAAAGAAGACTTTACGTTCATCGAGGCTTCAGCCAGCGGCCTCGATACCTCAGCCCGTGCCGTGCTGTATAGCAACAACAAAGGGCAGGAGAACGAGGTGTTGAACTACCATGCGCTGATCGTCGCAACGGGAAGTAACGCTTACTACCCAGCCTTTTCGATGAGCAAGGACGCTCAAAGCACTCTGGATTCCATCACTCTTACAAACGATAAAGTCAACTCGGCGCAGAAGATTGTAATTGTTGGCGGCGGCCCTACAGCGGTAGAGTTTGCAGGCGAGGTGGCCGAGCATCGCAATGGCAAGCCTGGGTGGTTCAGCAAGGTAGCGCCCAAGACACAGATCACACTGATCACAGCGGATAATCAGCTCCTCCCTACCTTGCGCCCTGCCATTGCCAAGGCAGCAGAGCGGAAACTCAAGGCGCTCGGTGTGGAGGTCGTATACAACACCCGCGTGACCGAGCCGTCGCCGACAAAAGAAGGCCGCACAGCCGTGGCGCTCGAGAACGGCCAGGAACTCGAAGCAGACCTCTACGTACCCGCGTACGGTGTCCTGCCAAACTCGTCCTGGATGCCCAAGGCGCTCCTCAACGAAAAAGGCTACCTCATCACCAACGACTCAACCCTGCGCGTCGACGCAGCAGGCCCCCGTGTCTACGCATTTGGAGACATTGCAACATACTCGCGCAACAACTTCTGGGACATTATGAACGGATTACCGGTTCTTGTAACTAATCTTAAGCGCGATCTTCTCTCATACAACCCATTGCTTCCAGACGAGAAGCCCAAGGGCAAGGACAGGGTGTACAAGGTCGATACTCGCGAGTCCATGGTGGTACCGATTGGCAGCGGGGGCGGCGTTGGTGCGGTGATGGGATGGCGGGTGCCGAGCGTGTTCGTCTGGCTACTGAAGGGACGGGACTATATGGTGGGGATGAGTGGGCTACCCACGGCGAATGGAACCCAGGTCAAGAAGGAGGTCAAGTGGACAAAAGAGGAGGCTGCCATCTGAGCGCGGACGTGTAGAGTTGGTGGCTGTATGTTTTTCTTTTCTTTTCTTTCTTTTGTTAGACTGTGCCTTGGACGATGTATGTCGTATGTAGTAAATCGTAAACTAGTGATACCAGATAATACAAAGCTTTCCATCTTGAATTGTGGTGGTTGGTGAAGGAGCGAAGCCGTCGAAATAGTGTTTGTGTTTTCTTTTCAGTGTTTGTTTGTAAGAAAAGACTTTGCATGATGCAGGCTGTATGTATGCAGTAAGTCGTAAGCTAGTGTTATCAAGCAGCAGCAAGCTCTGCGTCGTGCATGGTGGTGGTTGGGTTGCGGTGGTTGGGTGGTGAAATGACGATCGCCTGTGCGCTGCGGAGATGGATGCCACGCGATTGGTTTCGCGGCCGCTCCGCTCCACCTCGGCGCGCTCCGCATGGACATCATATAAGTCCTGAAGCCCTAGCACCCCACGTTCACGGCCCAATGCGGGGTGAGTAAGACATCAAATGGACTTTGTACGTATTACAAGGCCCCGGACTGTGGATACGAAACTGACCAAGACGCAGTGGGTGAGGCTACTTGGCGGCTCGTCCCAGAAGAAGAAGCAGGTCGCCCCAAACAACCCACAGCAGCGGCTGGCACGCTTCAGGCAACGATACAACCAAATCCTCGTACGGGCCCGCGCATCTTGTCGCAGTTGATTTGGAATCTGACAGTGTTGTAGCAATCATGGCGCAAGTCGAACAATCTCGCCTGCGACCGCGAAGCTCTGGGAGAAATCCGCCGCGGCTTCCAGGCTCTCACGGCCATTCTCAGCGATGAGTCGCGCTCGCCAGCACCGCACATGTGCCTCCAGTTCGCTGCTGCGCAACAGATATACACGGCCGTCTCGAAGATTGCGGCTACAGCACACGATGAGGGTACGGTTAGGGATGCCGTGGCTTTCTACAATGCCCTCATCGACAGCGAAGAGGAGGACTTTCTCGAAAACGACGTCTTTGCTGCTTCCCTCATGAACTTCATCGACCGAACAATCGGCTCTGGAAGCATCGGCATAGGAGAAGATATCGAGGCAGACATTGTAGAGCTGTTGTTCGGCATTGCCGCCAAGATCAGGCTTCAGCCCGAGATTCTGCACGTCTGGTTTACCACGGCATCTGTAGACGGCCACCGACGGGTGCTGAACCAAAAGACCGACTTCGCAGGCGTCACTCAAAAGGAGGATTTCCCGTTGTGCTATCAGCTCATCGACCATGTCCACCACGAAGGCCGTATCGGAGACTTTGCGCGCACTGGACTGCTGTACATATTCGAGTCTGCATCCCGGTCCATGGATTTGGAGCAGTGGATTGTGAACAGTGACCTGCCTACGTTGATGGCAACCGGGTTGGGAGCGCTATACAGCCAGATGAGCAGGCACGGGTCCCGTCCTTTGAATCTCTACGTCTACTGACTTTTTCCAGAAAGCTCTCCATCCTCCATCCTGCGCAGGATATGCCGCTCGTTTTATCGCTCTCCGACTACACGGAAATGCACCCCAATCCACAGGCCGAAAACTTCTTCGGTGCAGACTTCCAGAGCCATCTCCTCACGTTCCTGTCATACCTCACCTTCTGGCAGGACGTGCTAGAGCATTGCCGCTCGGTAGACGTCAGGGTTACATTGATTGATCACTTCCAGGCCTTGTTCCTCCAGCAATTACTGTTAGTCTCATCTGCATCTCCAGTGTACACAGCTAACACCAATCAGGTACCCTTCGTTGCTAGAGTCGTCCGACGCGGATGGCGGTTCATCCGTGGCTGTCCTTACTTACCTCCGTCATATCCTTGATGCGCTGGATCACCCCGAGCTTGTCAACATGATGTTGCAGTACCTACTGGCGCTTTCCGACTACTCGGCCTCCAAAACACCCCGGTCACCAGCCGCCGTTAAACGACGCCAGTCGCTCATGCTTCTCAACGCGCCTGAGGAAGACGACAGACTCAACCCCTCGCTTTTCAATCTGGTCGACCTGGTTTTGGGAAGCACAGCCTCGCACAACCCCCAAACCGTCATTGCGTCATTAAAGTTGACCAGTGTCATACTCAGCAAAAGCCATGGCTACGCTCTAGGGTCTCTTGTCAAGGTGATGAACGTCCACCATAAAGAGCACAATAGGACAGTCGGATCTTTGAACAAGGAGCTTGAACTTTACCTGAATCTCGCCGTGGACCTCGCCGGTATGGAAGGCGTGGACGAGGCGTATGAATGCTATCTCAAGGACGTCCTGAGCTCATTGGAGTCGCATCCCTGCTCACTCAAGACCATCGGTCTACCAGCAACAACCGCAAAGGACAAGGGATACTTTGATTCGACCGAAGCCTCGGCTCGGAGTGTAGATCCCCATCAGCTGCTCCCAGAAGACCCGCTCTTCCAGTCCCTGCTGGATCTACTGCTGAGGTTCCTCACAAATGACGTGGAGACGAACTTGGCCCTCACAGAGGCAATCATCACGCTCGGGAGTTGCTCCCAGCTGCGTCTAGAAGGATGGCTGTCTGTAGACCCTGCCGATTACCATTTCGACAGCGATAGTCCCGAGCTCGAGCCTTTTACCAACGACAATCTGCGCGGCATGTTTCTGGCCGAGCGATTCCCGACTTGGAGCCCATCAGCGACCCCACAGCTATTCACATGCCTCAAGCAGCTTCAGGCGCAAATCGATGCTTTGCGCGGCGACATCAGAGACTGGGATGAGCATGTTGCGAACCGCAAGAACGCCTTCCGATTCCATCAAGATTTGGTCGAAGAGTCAAAAATGTCAACACCCCTATCATCACGACCAGCCAGAGCTCCTTCTGATATACCAGGCTCTTGGACACCCCAGATACCCAAACATGTTCTCGACCAGCCAAAGACACCTCTAAGAGCTCAGTCTCCTAGAGGAAGGAAGGAAACACTATCCGGCTCACGGAATACACCCACGACATCGCCCGCCCCATCACGGTACGGTGGACAAACACTTGTCGGTTCGCCTGCAAGAGCGACGTCGCCCATGGCCACACCGCCCACCGGTATCCAGCAAATGTCGCTCTTCTCCGATGTCGACGCCAGTGTCGCCCAGATCCGAATGAATCAGTTTGGCAAGCGACGCATTCGCTTCCGGTGCGCAGCTGGCTCGAAAGAGGTCGAAGTGATGCTATCCAAGTTCCAGCCACCGCCCAAGGAGCCATCCGAAGATGCGACGAATGGCGCTGAAAACGAGGATGAGGGCGAGCAAGATGATGTCCGTGAAGCAAGTTTACTTCACATTGTCACAAACGTGGTGATACTGCAGAACTTTGTGCTGGAGCTGGTAGCGCTGATGCAGGTCAGAGCAAGCTTGTTCAACGAAGTCAAGTTTCTCTAAAGAGCAAAGTGTGTGGACAAGAGTAGATAGATATACCCTTTTTCTTTTGAGAGACCTTTTCTTCAGGTTTCTGCACAGGCGGGGTAGAGGGAAGGGAGAAGGGGGTTTTAATGTCCGTATGTCCTTATGCTTTGAAATGTAGTCTTTTTTCTTCCTGATATCCTCATTGCTCATATTCATATTGGCATTCTACTTTTTTTTCCAATCATATACAGCTTTTTCATTTTACAAAGCACCCAGCTCCTTGAGCTTGCTTATCATACCATCCACATCCTCGACCTTGACCCCGCCCTTGCGTGGCGGCGGCTCCGTCACCTTGAGCGTCTTCAACCGTATCTCAGTATCGAGACCGTAATCAGCCAAGCTCTTCTTCTCCAACGGCTTCTTCTTGGCCTTCATGATGTTCGGCAGACTGGCGTACCGCGGCTCGTTCAGTCGCAGATCCGTCGTGATGACCATTGGCAACTTTGCCTTTATTGTTTGCACCCCGCCATCCACCTCCTGCACTACCTCGACGGTTTGGTCCTTGATCGTCACCTTGCTCGCCTGCGTAGCCTGTGGCCAGTTCAACAGGCCAGCCAACATCTGGCCCGTCTGGCCCGCATCATCGTCGATGCTCTGTTTTCCCAGAATTACCAGATTACTCTTCTGTTCGTCCACGACCTTGCGCAGCAGTTTAGCCACCCCAAGCGGCTCCAGCGCGTCTTTTTCCTCCACCACAACGTGGATGCCGCGGTCGGCGCCCATGGCCATGGCCGTGCGCAGTATGTCCTGGGATTTGGGCACGCCGGCGCTGAAGGCGACGATCTCCTCGACGGCAGGCGCGGACGCGTGGTGCGATTTCTTCTCGCGGATTCGCACTGCTTCTTCGATGGAGAGCTCGTCAAACGGGTTCATCGAGTGTTTTACGTTTGCGGTTTCGACGGCGGTTTGGGCCCGGTTGACGCGTGGTTTGACCTATTTCCATTTCCCGCACTTGTTAATAATGGCATCCCTCTTTGGTCATGGTTTGATGTGAGGAGGAGGAGGCGGCATGTATGTGTATATGTATGGTATGTGTATTGTCGTGTCTGTTGCCTGCAGAGTCCAACTCTCCATTACCCTGAAAACTCATTACAATGGCAAAAGGTCGGGATTGCGACGGGAAGGGAAAAAAGACATACGGCATAGTCAATGACACGCTTGACGGGTACTAATATCCTCAATCCAGACATTGTGTGCGTTTTGGGGGACGACGACGGGTTCAGTCAAACGTCCGGGGTGAGGAACGCAAAAGATTGGGGGTTGTTGGGGGTGTGCGTTGATGATGTAGAGGTGCTAGGGTGGTGGTGGGGCTAACCTCGGATGCTTTGGATGGCGGGAGCGATATTTACTGTGTCCGTGCCTTCGATGCGTAATGCTGTAGGTAGAGCATTTCACCTGGGTTGGTATTTATATGCTAAGCTTTTGATTTGCTACTTTTTCCAAAACTCTAAAGGTGTTCTCTTGAGTGATCTTTGTTCCCAAGACAGCTTGTAGGGTTAGTGTTGTGATTGCGGTCTGTCTTTAGGTTAGAACCTTTTTCCTCCCACGAAGACCGCCACTACCTATGGACGAACAAGTTGATGCTAACGAAACCGCCCACCCTACAATGTCTCTCATTTGCGAGCGCTGCCGCAACGGAGTGTTTACTCTAGACTCATTTCGAGCCGCTTGGAGTGCGACTGGCTTATACGATGGGTTTTCATATACGACAACATGGAGTGATGTCATCCATGCTGCTGAGTTGGGCTGTGGTTGGTGCCGCATTATTCAAGACAATGGAGAGAAGTCACAATGCGAAGTTTTGTGCACTGTGACAATGAGCTTCTCCGAGAAAAATAGTTCTGGCTGCACTCCAAAAGGCGTCGCGTACATGCGACTCATAATCAACAAGTTACACATATGCAGCTTCTTCATCTACATAGAAGCAGGCAAGTCTGTCAACTACTGTAATCATGTACACGCTGCTTACGATAGATACAGGTGATCCTGCCGCTCGATATATTTGTGCCAGGAGTCCTATCTTGGACGTCTCTTCGCCACACAGCTGCCAGCTAGCTTCCGCTTGCCTCGAGGAATGCATCTTGCACCACAAGGACTGCCCCAAACCACAACTGGCCCAACTACCGACCAAAGTCATAGACTGTACAGATCCTGGGGAACCTAAGCTTCTGATTAGTGGCAGTATGCGATGCTCTTACGCGGCTTTGAGCTACGTCTGGGGAGAGAAGCAACCCTATTGTACAACCCAGAAGAATCTTGACACTTACCTAACGTCCGGGATTAATCGAAGCCAATTGCATAAGACCATCTGCGATGCCATCGATCTAATTCCCCGATTTAACCTTCGTTATCTTTGGGTGGATTCGCTCTGTATACTACAGGACTCCCAGGAGGATAAGGACCGAGAAATCCATCAAATGCGACGCATATATGAGCATGCACACATCACAATAGTAGCAGCGAGTGCGCAGAAGGTTAGTGAAGGGTTTCTTCATGATCGGCCACATGTACCTCCTTATAGTCACCTGCCGTTTATATGCCCAGACAATGGACAGATTGGCGCCATGTCATTATCTCCAGTTTGGAAGCAGTACGATGACAAACAAGAGCCTGTGAACACTCGTGCTTGGTGCTTAAAAGAACGCCTCTTGTCGCCTCGAGGATTTATATACGCCTCGCATACTCTGCAGTACCACTGTCAAACACACACCATCAACATCGGCAACAGCATCAACAATCCCCAAGACGGAAGGCGATTACCGCGGCTGGTTTCCTCCCCTACAACTCCGCTTCCCCTTTCGAAAGGAGATCTTTCTCGCCTGAGGGTCATATGGCACGATATTGTCAACAACTACACATCGCGCCATGTCACGAAAGAGCGGGACAAGCTCCTTGCCCTTGCGGGCGTTGCCGAAAAGTTTCACAGTGTCATGGGAAGCGCCTATATAGCTGGGCTGTGGCGATAGCATCTTCTCCGCGATTTGCTATGGATGAAAGATTACAGTGCCTACGCCCCAAGACCGGGAAAATATCGGGCACCATCCTGGTCCTGGGCGGCCGTGGACGGGCGCGTGGTCTACAGTGACTTTGACAGCCGCTTAGACCCTGACCGGTATAACATCATGGAATGTCACGTCCTCGAATGTGAGGTATCCTTGGTAAACCGAGATTTGCCGTTCAGTCGGATAGATGGCGGTGTCTTGAAAGTGCGGAGCCCTCTGACGCGTGTCACATGGAATCCCGGTGCGCCGATGCCCAAATTGTATGGATGTACTGTCCAGGATGAAGATGGCCCTGATTATCATGAAGCAGGCGTCGTCCAGAAAGGCACAATTCGCTCCCTTGGCGATGCCTTCCCGGATAGCTTGGATGAAGTATCGTCCGCACCCAGCGAGGCATGGGCTCTGCCAATACTTTGGAACCTTGAAGAGGGATACGTAGTGGGCTTAGTCATGGTAGCTGCCCCTGGAAATTATTTTCGGCGAGTGGGATATTTTTCTTCTGACGATAGTGTAAAAGATATTGTGTTGACACAGCAGAGTGCGGTTCGAGATATTTCTCTATTTTAATACCTGGATACGACGAGTGTTGAGATTTGTTGACAATGGGCAGTTAAGCTTCTTGTCACTACCTGGATGGCACGGTAGGAGGATGAGGACCTCCAACGGCAAGTTCCAGTTCCTTCCAATGATCAATCCTCTCTTTCCAGTCATTAAAATTGTCCACCTTTCTTGAATAGAAATACGATATGACATGGAACTTCCCAGTCGCATGCTCCGTGAGCAACATGAATTTTGTTACAGAGTTCGCAATAGCGAGATTCTGCATTTCGAACTTGTTGGCCATAACTGGCTCTATGAAATCCCACAAAGGCACCATGTAATATCTAGGCACTCTTTTTGTGTGAATGTCGATACGTTGTTGTGTACGATTGCCAACCTCCAGCCACTCGCTCTCATCCAGCGATAGCCAGACTAATCCCTTTGTGTCCTGAAGCAGAGGCCACTGGAAGCAGTCATTATTCGTAGTTGGGAGCACCTGTACAATTTTACACGCTTTACGTGTGAAAATTAGGTATCCCTTGTCATCCATTTTCCCATACAGTCGCTGCTTCCGTGTATCGCTATCCCAATATGAATAAGTAAAAGTCCAATCGTCCAGGGATCGACCAGGACACCATTTGCCCGACTGTAGGAAGCTTGCTTCTCCGGCGACATCCGTCTTGGCGAATTGAGGGAATGTCGAAAGCTGTAGACAAGGCGGGATTTTGGCTGGCAACCCAAGCCAATCGGCACTTCCACCCTCGTCCAAAATCTTGGAGGCAAGAGCAATCGTCACTCCCAAGCGATCGTTTGGATCAAAGGTGCTAGGATCTAACGTCACCCCCATCAGTTGCATGATGCTAAAGACCATATCCACAGGTCGGGAGGATGTACGCATAAGGGCGCACCGCCAGATCATGGCGTAATTTCTGGTTGTCGAAGATGGCATGAACGGCTCCTCGTAGTCTGAAAAGTTCAATAGTGCTTGATGGAGAGCGAACAGGTCGGCGTGACCCTTTCCCAAGAGTTGAACGTCAATAGATACTCCCGAGTCGGTTTTTGACAATTCATCCCATTCCCTTGGTAATGAATCAATAGGACACACAGTGAACCGCATTGGCTTATCAAAGCATGCGTGAACAATGTCAACAAATCGCGCGACTGCCAACTTTTTCCCTCGACCGACCTCTCGTAATCTGAAGTTTGAGGTACCTTGGCATACACCAGTTCCGAAGGCCCAAGGGAACAGGACCACAGCGTGCCGAGGGGCCAGACATTCCTGTAACGTCCAGGCTCGACCAATCCAGGGAGTTTCCTCATTGAGCGGAACAAGCCGCTGGAGGCCTCCTGCCAGAATCAAGCATTGAGTGCAGCATTTGTACACACGGTACATCTGCATGATCTGGAGAGACTTGTCTTGTGTGCTCGTTTGTATAATGCAGAGCTGATCGAGCCAAATATAACCGGTTTGGTAAATCATACGCCATCGCCCCCCTCCGAATTGGTCCATTGCTGCTAAACACGCCGCATGGAGGACGCTGATCGAGATGGGGTCTGCGTGCTCAGCACCCTTGACGGCAAGAAATCCAGCCGCGGAATCATCTGTCGATATCTGTTCTGCACTCGTTCGGTTTCCTTTCCAGACATACGAGATGGCGGAATATTTGAACTTTGGGCAAGACATATGCTCCTCATGCTCGTATAAAGGGGGCTGGGGAAACTCCCAGACCCGGAGAATCTTATCTTGGGTGAAGGCAACGCAATCGATTAAACGAAAACAGCCGTCTGTTGCATAAGGGCTGATGTCGAGTAGCTGTTTTCCCCTGGGCAACTTGGGTAAAGGGTGCTCGTAAATGACTCGACCACCTGAAGCCTGAGCTGTGTGCGTATCAGAAGCGGTAGACA
>Ga0265797_10011899_pt1 | contig 10801 bp, 6 predicted proteins | sample P2T30metagenome_FD_192433 | JGI IMG/M metagenome (GOLD analysis project Ga0265797, IMG submission 192433) | Plant litter microbial communities from East Loma Ridge, Irvine, California - P2 T30 | ecosystem: Environmental > Terrestrial > Plant litter > Unclassified | place: USA: California... | reverse complement strand
CTTTTCTTGCTTCGTTCTCGGACGAGCAGAAGAAGATTGTGTTGAGGAAGGTCGATTGGAGATTAGTTCCTATGCTTTTGGTTTTGTATCTCATTAGCTTCATAGATCGCGCGAATATTGGTATGTTAGATTGGGTGAAATACGGGTACATTGTCCAGAGGATTACTAACAGACGACACCAGGCAATGCAAAGATCGAAGGACTTCTGCCGTATCTCAATATGAGTGGGACGCAGTACAACATCGCGTTGGCAATCTTTTGGTAAGGATTCAGATCATCGTTCGCTACGAGCCACATGCTGACACTTGTGTAGTATGTGTGATTCTTGCCTCCTCTCGAGACGTTCTTGACTCCAAGCGATTATTCGGCTGACTCTTAGGTTGCAGTCATACCCTACACTCTGGCTGGTACGGCGCACCCCGACTTTTGATCGATCGAATGGATGCTGACCCAAGATATAGAAGTACCTAGCAACGCAATCCTCAACATGTTCGAACGGCCATCGCTGTTCATGGGAGGTATAGTGACAGCTTGGGGCCTGGTCATGACGTGCCATGGCTTCGTGCACAACTTTCAAGAGCTCTGTGGTGTCAGGATCCTTCTTGGGCTGTTTGAGTATGTCTTCGAAAGCGGCATAGTAAGTTCAAGATGCTGACAACTCATTCAGGGCAGGGTTCTTCCCTGGTGCGATTTTGCTCATCAGCAAATGGTACATGCCTCACGAGAGTCAGACACGTATCGCAATATTCTTCACAGCTAGCGCTATTGCTGGCGCTTTCTCGGGCTTGCTGGCGTTCGCAATTTCGAAGATGAATGGCGTGGGAGGATACGAGGGCTGGCGATGGGTATGCCTCCTGGAATGTTGTCTTGGTAACGTCAATACTGACACTCGTAGATTTTCATCCTTGAAGGTATCGCATCAGTCATTGCTGGCGTCGCTTGCTTTTGGCTTCTCATCGATACGCCAAAACACTCACACAAGTGGCTCTCACCCGATGAGATCCGCTACCTCGAACTCCGCCAAGTCGCAGCAGGCCGGGTCAAACCCAAAGGTCACAAAGAGAAGGCATTTGACTGGCGCATCTTCCGCTCTGTTCTCGTCGATTGGAAGATATACCTCTTGATCCTCATGTTCTGGAGCAACGTGACTCCCAACTACGGTCTGAAGTTCACGATGCCGCAGATCATCAAGAACATGGGATACACTTCGGCCAACGCTCAGTTGTTGACAATTCCTTGTTACACGACCGGCGCGATTGCAGCGTATGGGTTCTCAGTGATCTCGGATCGCTTCAAGTGGAGAATGCCGACTATCGTGGTCCCGCAGCTTTGCGTTGTTGTCGCGTACAGCATCTTGTGTGCAAAAGCCGACGATATTCGGAACAACATTCCCGCGTGTTACTTCGCTATCTGTCTAGCATGCTTTGGGTAAGTCATGACATGGATTATATGAGTAAGGCATATGCTGACTTCAATAGCCTTTACCCCATCGGTCCCGGCGTCCAAGCCTGGAACATGAACAACCTCGCTGGTCCCGCGAAACGCGCCATGGGCATTGGCTGGATGACCGGCGTTGGCAACATGGGCGGCATCACAGGCAGCTTCATCTTCATCGAGAAGGAGGCTCCAAAATACCCGACTGGATTCGGAGCATCTTTGGGATTTGCTGCAGCCGGTGTGCTTGCGGCTCTGCTCCTCGAGTTCTTGCTGTGGTCGATCAACAAGAAGAACGAAAAGTTGACAGAGGCCGATGTTCACAGTCAGTTCTCTGAAGAAGAGCTGGACAAGATGGGCGATAAATCGCCGTTGTTCAAGTATACTTTGTAGGATGACAGGGCTTGAGTTGATTTGTGGCGGCAATGTCAAGGATTACAAGAGAACCATATGTAAAGCTACCATTGCCAGCGGAATGATGGTCTGAATGTAGCAATGATAACAGCAATTGGACTGTGGTAATCACACATGTTGGCCACTGGGTGGCCGTGTTCTGTCTCGCCCGTGTGAGAGCCGCACAGTGTCCACATTGCAATAAAGATCGTTCGTTCGCTCGATTCTGCAGGCGAGGAAGATGCTCTGTGCCCTGATGCATAGTCCGTCCCTTCGGCTTCTTCCATCTCTCCTCTCTCAACCGGCAGTCAATAGCCAAGGTGATGCTCCCCACTTTTCTCCTCATCGGACGCTCTTCAGTCCGGATAACCGTGCGGAGTCCGGTTCAGACCCGGATTCCCAAAGCAGTCATCTGGCATTTGAGGTTTTGAACTCATGCATCAATTAGATCCGTCACTGATCTTCATACTATCGGTGCACATGTAGCCAGCTTACAGGTCAGAAAGATGTTCAGCACGTGGAGCGCTATAGATGCTTCATCCACAGTAGCGTCAAGCGACTCGCCCGCTGCGAAGCGACGACGCATATCCGAAAGCACCCATGGACGACGCACGTCGAAGGCTACACGAGCATGCGATATATGCAAGGTAAATATATTTTTCCTCTCTGTATCGATTTCGGTTTCCATGGCTCGCTTGCAAATCCGACGTTGCTCACGGGATCTAGTTGTCATTGGCCATGCTCGCTGTGGTGGCATTCGGACTCACCCTTGGTCATGTTGTGTCACCAACGCTTTGAGACATGCGTGGAAAGCGTCATGATATAATCGCAGGAGCAATTGTGTGTATAGTTCATGCTCAGAACATCACTAACGTTGTGCAGGCAAAGAAAGCTCGATGCTCGGGATTGAAACCGTGTGCGACTTGTGTCAGCAAAGGTGTCGACTGCACGTACGAGACTCAGTATCTCCGCGGTCGTCCTCCAACACCGCCATCCTCTACTCCAGAGACCAATGCCGGCGAACAACAAGTCTTTGAGGCTGCCGCACCTCGGCATGTCTCTCCAGAATCACAATCACAGATGCCTGCATCCTCGACAACACATTCAAAAGCCACGGCGAGTGTCGTAAATTGTACAGCTCCTGGTATTGTAGCCAGCGAACTTACGCATAGCGCTTCACGGAGCTCCCCGGAGCTGGACACTGCTGAGATGAATGGAGAGTACGTCGACCGTACGTCAGGCTTGTCGTTCCTCCAGAGAGCGCGGTCACGTCTCAAGAGCCGTGGAGGGCCATCTGCAGATCACACCGAGAGGTCCAAGCAGCCACTGACAGCGGCGGGAGACAAACCGCTTCTTGGTGTCTTGTCAGATGGTCTGACGGTGAACCCCGTCATCCTGCCAGCTATCCCTGACAGCGCCCAGGCGCTCGAACTACTCGACCTATATTTCGAAGTGTGCGTTGCTACGTACAAGCCTCTGCATCGACCAACGGTGGATTCTTGGTATAGTGTCCTTGCATCCAACGTTGCTCAGGGACTGCCGATGACGAAGACCCTAGGCCACGCCAGAGTATCGACAGTGCTCAGTATCTTCGCGGTCACGACCTTCCATCGCCAAAAGTCACGCGGCTTCTCCGACGATGTCTCTTCGCTTTCAGACAGCGATGCATTCTTCAGATGTTCCATGGCTCTGACAGAATCTGAGACAGGCGGGCCACATCTCGAATCTGCTCAAGCAAGACTAGTCCAAGTCTTCTACCTGTTAATGACCTGTAGGATGAACCAGGCTTGGTACATCTTCGGGAGTCTTTTACAAATCATATCAGCCCTAGGCATGCACAGACGAGATAGAAGAAAGATGCACAATGCCTCCTCAAAGCCCGACTATGCACACTCCCAGTGCAGAAAACGCACTTTCTGGAGTGCATACATTTTAGACAAATACATGGGGGTGGTGATGGGCCGACCACGCCATTTTCACGACAAGGATATCGACCAGGAGTATCCCGATCGCGCGAACGACGAACATGTGACCCCGCTTGGATTGCTACCCAGTGATACCGACGAGATTGACGACTGTCACCTTGATGGCTTCATCTGGAACACACGATTAGCTTCCATCGTGGGGGAGATCTCAGATGAGCTCTACCCTATCAATCCACTGTCAGAGTCACGCCGGGTCGAGGTAGCCAAGAGTCTTGTTCTGAAGCTCGATGAATGGCACGCATCTTTGCCCGTTTTGTTAAAAGCTCGGCCATCAAGCTTGGTTAGAAGTTTCCGCCGACAGTGCGTTGCGCTTCGTCTGGCTTACAAGCATGCGGTGGTGCATTTACACAGACCACTCCTCCTTGCTCGCTCGAGTGGTGAAGCTTCATTGGGGACAGAGTCTACGCAGGACTTCCGAGAAGAAAGTATCAAACTCTGCATCGGTGCAGCTCGAGATGCCTTGCGCACAATCGACGCCCTCGCGCAAGAAGGACCTTTGTTCCACGCCTTCTGGTGGACACACTACATTACATTTTGCGCTTTAACGGTCACCTACGTATGGAACATGCAGCGTGGCAGAGATATAGAAGGCATCGATAGGCAAGAGCTCATGTCACTGGCTGAGCGATGCCAGATCCACCTTGCGAATGCAACAGCCACCAACTCGCCAAGTCGACGGTACAGCATCATATTGGAAGAGTTGAGAAATGAAGCGACTACACAACGTCCAGCAGACAGCCGAGCAGCTGATCTCAGCAATCAGGGAGCCAATATATGTCTTGACAGTGCTGGCACTATGGATGCGGCCGCTCTTCCAGTGTCAAATGCTTACGACACCTCCGACATGATGCAGGCCGGAATGAGCAATGGCACGTCCGGAGATGGCTACAACCCTTTCATGGACTGGCAGACTTCCGACTGGCTCGAGCTAGACGCATCTGTATGTTGAAACGCTCATGATGTTCCTATCTTGGCAGCCGGCTAACTCATATCGCAGGCATATGGAGTGATTCCAGGGCTCAGTCCAGACCTACAATGGTTTGCGGGCGTATAGCGTTTTTGCATGCTATCAACAATGTACTTGATCTTTGCTCCTTTGAGAAAGATATATGCACTCCCATCTTAAGGCCATATCGCTGTGGCACATGTCTTGATCTTGCCATTCATAGCACAATTTCAGTAGCGATTTAATGCTCTCTCGGTTCGCGCTCTACTTGCTGTCCAGGCTATAGCTGTATTCGCCTATTCTAGAGGCTCATTCTTGCGGCCTTGGCCATCAACATGTGTCACTCAATTATTGCACATCAGTTCACAGTTTCATTGTTCTGGTAACCTCCGAATAACGTTCATACGTTACATGTATGTATACATGTACACGTGCATGTATTTACGTCGTAACCCGGGACATGATAGGGTTAGAGTTTTGGGGTTGCAACCGCTGTCCCAGACTGACAAAAACCGAGTCATGCTCAGACAAACGTAACGGAACTCCATATCATCAACCTTGTCGGACTTCGGACTCGCATGTCGGTGTGGAGCTGAGGTCGCCCATCAAACAACGGTAGACTTGAACCTCGACCATTCTTGAGTTGTTGCACCACAATACATATACCATATACATATTATACATTAAAATGCATTCAAACGCACAGTCATACGGATCTATGCCTGACATCAAAGTCAGCGGTGGCGGCATCGCTAAGTACAACGCGAAAGCTCACGCACGACGCGTAGCCGAAGCCGCTGGGTCACCCTCTGCGCTCATAGTGCTTGAGGGTGAAAAGAAGGTCAACTACTCAGGCTCTGACCAACCGCGTCACTTCCGCCAAGATCGCTACTTCTACTACATCACCGGCTGCAACGAACCGGACTGCTACGTGACTTACGATATCTCGAAGGACTTCCTGACCCTGTGGTTACCTCAGGCCGACCCTTCGCGTGTCTTCTACGATGGTCGTGGAAGTACGCCTGAAGAGGCTATGGCGAAGTACGACATCGACGACGCAAAGTACATCATGCCAGATATCCCGGGACAGTCGACGCGGGCTACAATCGAGACATATCTATTCGCACGCAGTGCGTCTCAGAACAGTTGGCCGCAGGTGCTGGCTGCTGAAGTCCTGACACCCGTGATGGACGTTGTCCGTGCCGTCAAAGACAGCGAGGAAATCGAGCTCATACGGGAAGCAAACAGGATCTCCTCGGAAGCTCACCGGCAGGTACTCAAGCAGCTGTCTCATCTCAAGACGGAGGCTGAAGCGGAAGGGCTGTTCCTCAACACCTGCGTCAGCAAAGGTGCCAAAGAACAAGCATATGGCCCAATCATGGGCTCCGGTTCAAATGCGGGCATCCTTCACTACCAGGGCAACGACGAGGCGTTCGACGACCGACAAGTCTTGCTCATCGACGCAAGCTGCGAGTGGCAATTGTACGCTGCAGACATCACGCGGACTATGCCTCTAAACCGGAAGAATCCTGGCCACTGGCCCAGCAAGGAAGCGGAGGTAGTCTACAAAGCCGTAGAAAAAATCCAAGAAGCATGCATCAAGATGCTCAGGCCTGGAATCCACTTCATTGATGTCAACCGGCACGCGATACACATGACAATAGATGCCCTGCTGGAGCTCGGCGTGCTAGAGGGCGACCACACAGAGATTCTCCACCAGGGAACCGACCGCGCCTTCTTCCCGCATGGCCTCGGACACCATATCGGTCTAGAGGTGCACGACTTAACACCCACAAAACTCGAACATTCGGACATCGTTGGCTCATCAAACCACGAACCTGTTCCTCGTCATGGTACTCCAAAGCGCTTCTCTTTGAACACGCCAACGGTATCTGGTGGCGCATTCCCAGACCACTCGCTTCCCCTCGAACCTGGCAATGTCGTCACGATCGAGCCTGGCATCTACTTCAACAAATTCATCCTCGACAACGTATACCTTAACGATCCCGAGCATCTCAAATTCATCAACTTGGAAGTGCTGGAACGGTACATGCCTGTAGGAGGCGTTCGTATCGAGGATGACATTCTGATCACCAAGAAGGGCTATGAGAATCTCACGCCTGCGGTTAAGGGCGAGAAGATGTTGGCAGTTATTCGCGGAGACGATGGTGACAACTGAGTTGTCAATACTCCATGGCTCACTGTAAGAACAGCTCGCTTAGGCACCGCTCAAGGCACCCAGAAGACAGCTTAGAACTCACATACAGGATTGAAAAATGGATCAGTCAATATTTTGGTATGTACTGCTTGTACGGTGTCTATATTTATTTTCTATCTCCGCACTTACCAGAAGTGCGTTCTGTATGGCTAAATCTTAACGATAGTCTGCCGTCATTTGTTCACCGAGTCGCAACTCAAGTAAGACAATATTCATTCCAAGCTGATATCCAACGACCAGCGTTCACATCAAGTTCCTCAAGCCTGCCGACTGCACTTAGTAGGCGGTAGGAGCATCGGTGGTGGTGGTGGCGGGAGGGTTGCCGGACTCAGCATCAGCCTGGGTGTTCGAGGCGTCACCCTCCTCCTCGCAGTCATCCTCTTCGTCAGTAGGGCTGGAGCTAGAGTCGGCGGGGGAAGCCTCTATGTCGGTGGGAGTGGACTTGGTGTCGCTGCTGGCAGTCTCGTAAGGAGCTGGAGCGGAGCCTGCGCTCTCGTCATCGCCGCAGTCAGATCCAGAGCAGTCAGATGAGCCAGAGTTGTCTGAAGAAGAGGAGCCGGAGCCAGAGCCAGAGCCAGAGGAGCTTCCCTCACCACTGGCGGAGCCCTCCGCAGAGCCACTCGCGCTGCCGCTTGCGTTGCCGCCGGCGTTGATTGCATCGTAAAGAACACCCTTGTCGGCATCAGTCAATTGAGGGACAAGGTCGATGAGGGCCTGACCAGTGACTTTGCCGTTGCCAGCGGCGTCAAGGGCGCCGTCGAGAGCTGCCTGTCCTGCGGATGAGAGCTTGCCGCCCAACTTGCCGGCCAAGTCAGAATCAATGCTGGCATCGCCGTTGAGGCCAATCGAGCCCGAGCCTGAAGCGCCTGCGTTGCCACCTGCGCTGCCACCAACAGATCCGGAGCCTGAAGCATCAGCATCTCCGCCTGCATCTGCGCCAGCGGATCCTGATGCACCTGCGTTGCCGCCAGCCGAGCCGGAACCAGAGGCGGATGCACCGCCAGAAAGGACGCCAGAAAGCTTGCCCTGGTCCTTGCTGCTCAGGTCGCCGTACAAGCCAGCGAGAGCATCACCTGAAAGCTTTCCGTCCGCGGAGGCATCAAGGGCGGCTTGAAGCTTGCCCTGTCCCTTAGCAGAGAGGTCACCCTTGAGTTTGGCGGCGAGGTCTCCACTGAGGCCAGCAGAGAAGTCGAGGCCACCGTTAGCAGATCCGCCAGCTCCAGCCGAGCCAGAACCGGAGCCTGAGGCAGAGGCACCGCCGGAAAGGACGCCGGAAAGCTTGCCCTGGTCCTTGCTGCTCAGGTCGCCGTACAAGCCTGCGAGGGCATCACCAGAGAGCTTTCCATCGGCCGAAGCGTCAAGGGCAGCTTGCAGCTTACCCTGACCCTTGGCAGAAAGGTCGCCCTTGAGTTTGGCGGCGAGGTCTCCGTCGAGACCAGCAGAGAAGTCAAGTCCGGCGCCTGCGCTTCCACCAACGCCAGCACCTGCGCTACCGCTGCCGCTGCCGCCAACGGATCCCGATGCAGATCCAGCTCCGCTAAGGAGGCCTGAGAGCTTGCCCTGATCCTTTGCGCTCAGGTCGCCGTAGAGGCTAGCGAGAGCATCGCCTGACAAGCTGGCACCGCCACCAAGAGCAGCAGAGAGCTTAGCCTTGCCCTTGCCAGAGAGCTCACCCTTCAGCTTGTCACACAGGTCAGCGCTGAGGCCTGCAGAGAAGTCGAGTCCGGCACCAGCGCTTCCACCAACGCCGGCACCTGCACTTCCATCGGCGCCAGCACCTGCACCTCCTCCAACGCCAGCACCAGCGCTGAGCAGGGCAGAGACTTTGCCCTGGTCCTTGGCACTGAGGTCGCCAAAGAGACCAGCAAGAGCATCACCGGACAAGCTGGCACCGCCACTAAGAGCAGCAGAGAGCTTAGCCTTGCCCTTACCAGACAGCTCACCCTTCAGCTTGTCACAGAGATCAGCGCTGAGACCGGCAGAGAAGTCAAGGCCGGCACCTGCGCCTCCAGATGCTGATCCGTTGCCACCAACGCCAGCAGCGGCATCAACATCGACCTCTCCGTCTCCAGCGCCGTAGGCATCAGTAACGCCCTTGAGAGCTGCCTTGTCGGCGCCACTCAGCTTTCCCTTGAGGCCACCGAGAAGTTTGCCGACAACACCGCCCTGGAGCTCGCCTGCGAGTCCTGAACCGCCAGAAAGAGCAGCTTCAAGCTTGGCCTTGCCGTCACCAGAGAGCTTGCCGTAAAGGTCGGTAATGAGGTCGCCAGCAGCGCCAGCCTTTGCACCAATATCACCGCTGGCTCCAGCAGAGCCACCAGCAGAGCCACCAGCAGACGCGCCAGCGCCTGCATTTCCGCCAGCGCTGCCGTGAAGACCGAGGCCAGCGAGAAGGCTTCCAAGGCCGTGGGCGCCGCCCTCTGCGCCAGCACCACCGTTCACGTCAGCACCAATGCTTCCAGATGCACTGCCATCAGCGTTGCCGCCAATACCTGCGGAAGCATCGCCACCAGCACCGGCGCCTCCGTTCAAGCCGGCACCCAGGCCAGCCGAAGCATCACCATGTGCAGACCCGGACCCGGAGCCACCGAGGCCAAGGCCGAAGGTACGGCGAGCGAGACCGTTGCCGCCAGCAGCACGGTAGGTAGGAGCAGCAGCAGCAAGAGCTGCAAGAGCAGTGATGGTGTAGGCGTACTTGACCATATTGAGTCTTAGGGCGGGTGTTTTGGATTGAGTGGTTGAAGATTAGGTTTATCGTAAAAGTGAGAGTTTAAAAAGCGATCGGAAACGTTGCGATAGAACGAGAGTGATGAGTCGTGATGTTTTTTGTAGGGGATGATGGAAGGAGATTGGATGAGAGGAATGAGATGGAGAAAGAATGAGCAGTTGATGGAAAGACTTCCTACCTTATAAGTTCATTGAGGTGGTCGAAAGACGCCCACATGTCTTGCAACGCTGGCTTCAGGGAGTGTGCGACGAGCGGTGCTAGGTGATCCTAGAGGGTGACGATGTACGACGGTCCAGAAGACGTTAGGATGTGAGACGGCTATTGTTGGAGGTTCTTCCGAGTCATGCATTCGCCGCGGGTCTTGACGTGGATACCATGCCGTCGTGCTCAAAGGGTCAACGGCAGCGCGGTAGGCCGCAGTTTTCAGGGATCTTGGTTGGTACATATACCATTTCGTCCACAACTCCATGTCGCGATGTAGAAATTAGCAAGTATCAATATTATTGATGTCATTGTTGAGGTTGATGTGCAAGTACACGACGGGTTAAAGATCGCTGTCCAGGAAAGTTGTGAAGATCTGCCGGCAAGAGCGGGCGGGACGATCGATCTGTGCTTGCGCACCAGCCCGTTGACAAGATCTAGCACGTTTCAGCACGTGTATTCGCCTTCACTTGGGAAATAACAAAAGGGGCAATAACATGTACAAGGTAGCTTACAATGATCCGACCGCTCACTTACGGCAGCTGCATGTTTCAGACCACCATGGCACGGCCTGCTCTCCTCGGCACTTTGGCTGCTCACGTCTGGAATCATCACCTCCCTGAAGATCCATGCCGTACCCACCGGTCTGGTTGTATTGACTTTGACAGCTGCCTTTGACGTGCACGGTATACTGCGGTGGCAATCCTCAGCTCACTAATTGCAGATCTTCAATCTCCTCCGCTGGCCAGGCCGTCAGATGCAGCCAGTCTCATGCTTGTGCTTCCGGTCTGGAGTTCCAGCATGCTATTTGTGGGTATTTTGAACTGTGGCGGTGAGTTGATTGCAAATACCTCCATCATGGTCATGCTGATCGGGTGCTGAGTTGCCTTTGCGCA
>Ga0265797_10011898_pt1 | contig 10801 bp, 8 predicted proteins | sample P2T30metagenome_FD_192433 | JGI IMG/M metagenome (GOLD analysis project Ga0265797, IMG submission 192433) | Plant litter microbial communities from East Loma Ridge, Irvine, California - P2 T30 | ecosystem: Environmental > Terrestrial > Plant litter > Unclassified | place: USA: California... | reverse complement strand
GTCGCTGGTCGTCACCCACGACGGGTCGCCCGTCGAGGTGCGCGAGGTCGACGACCGGCACGGCACCCGACTGCACCTCTGCGAGGTGGGCGCGGGCCTCGTCGTCGTCGACCACCGGGTCGAGGTCGCGGGCCGCGTCGGCCCGCCGGAGCTCGAGGAGATCGACCTGGTGCGCTACCGCCGCCCCAGCCGCTACTGCGAGTCCGACACCCTGGCGCCCACGGCGCGGGCCGAGTTCCGCGGCCTCGTCGGCCGCGAGCTGCTCTCGGCGGTCAGCTCGTGGGTCGGCTCGCAGCTGGCCTACGTGCCGGGTGCGAGCGCCCCCACCGACGGCGCCGTCCAGACCCTGCTCGACCGGCAGGGCGTCTGCCGCGACTACGCGCACCTCGTGATCGCGCTGCTGCGTGCCCTCGACGTGCCCGCCCGCCTCGTCTCGGTCTACGCGCCCGGGCTCTCGCCGATGGACTTCCACGCCGTCGCGGAGGCCTGGGTCGACGGCGCCTGGCACGTCGTCGACGCGACGGCGCTCGCGCCGCGGCAGACGCTCGTCCGCATCGCGACCGGGCGCGACGCCTCCGACACGGCGTTCCTCTCGAGCTACGGCGCGTTCGTGGGGCTGCGGTCGATGACGGTCTCCGCGGTCGCCGACGAGCTGCCGCGCGACGACGTGACCGCCTTCGTCAGCCTCGGCTGACCCGGGGGCCGGGCCCGCGACTCCTCGGGGCCCCGGCGGTCAGTCGCCGTGCGGGTCGTCGGCCTCGTGCGCGAGCTCGGCGCCGTGCTCGGCCCGCTCGGCGGGCTCGTCCTGCAGCGGGCCGGCCGGCCACGACGACGGCCCGGCCGAGCCGGCGGGGTAGTCGTCGATCGGCACGTCGCCGCTGCGCCAGGCCTGCACGACCGGCGTGAGGATGCGCCAGCCCTCCTCGGCGGAGTCGCCGCGCACCGACAGGGTCGGGTCGTCGTCGAGGATGCCCTCGAGCACCTCGCCGTAGGCGGTCAGGTCGGAGGCGCCGAAGACGGCGTGCAGGGAGGCGCGCGACAGGTCGTACGCGTCGCCCGGCCCGTTGACGTTCAGCTCGAGCGACATCTCGTCGGGGCTGATCGCGATGCGCAGCCGGTCGGGCTCGCCGCCGCCGACGAACTCGGCGGGCACGTGGGCGGGCGGTCGGAACGTGATCGCGATCTCGCGGCGGCGGGAGGCCAGCGCCTTGCCCGAGCGCAGCAGGATCGGCACGCCGGCCCAGCGCCAGTTGCGCACCTCCACGACGACCTCGGCGAGCGTCTCGGTCTCGAGCGACGGGTCGACGCCCTTCTCGTCGACGTAGGCCGGCAGCTCGCGGCCGTCGACCGAGCCCGCGCCGTAGCGGGCGCGGCGGGTGTGCGTCGCCGGGTCGTCCTGCCACACGTGGGTCGCCCGGAGCACGAGCTCCTTCTCGTCGCGGAGGTCGGCGGCCGAGAGGGTGGCGGGCGCGTTCATCGTCAGCACGGCCATCACCTGCAGCAGGTGGCTCTGGATCATGTCGACCATGGCGCCGGCGTGGTCGTAGTAGCGGGCGCGGTCCTCGAGGGCGAGCTCCTCGTCGTAGACGATCTCGATGCTCTCGACGTGCTGGTTGGTGAGCATCGGCTCGATCAGCCGGTTCGCGAACCGCAGGCCGAGGAGGTTCAGCACCGTCGAGCGGCCGAGGAAGTGGTCGACCCGGTGCACCTGGTCCTCCGGCACGAGCTTCAGCACGGCGCGGTTGAGCGCCTTCGCGGAGGCGAGGTCGGTGCCGAACGGCTTCTCGAGCGCGAGCGCCGTGCCGTCGGGCAGGTCGACCTCGCGGAGGGCCGCGCACGCCTTCTCGGTGATGGCCGGGGGCAGCGCGAAGTAGATCGAGGGCGGGGCGTCGCACGCCTCGACGAGGGTGCGGAGGCCGTCCGCGCCCGTGACGTCGGCCGTGATGTAGCGCGTCGACTCGAGCAGCGCGTCGACGGCGGGGCCCGACGCGTCGACGGCGGCGAACGAGTCGCGCACGCGCGACGTCCACTGCTCGGCCGTGTACTCCTCGACGCCGGCGCCGATCAGCTGCACGCGCCTCCCGGGCTCGTGGGAGAGCAGGCCGCCGAGGCCCGGCATGAGGAGGCGCCCCGCCAGGTCTCCGCTCGCGCCGAGGATGAGCAGGGTCGCCGGACCGTGGGCCGCGGAGCCGGCCTTGGCCGCCGTCTCGGTGTTCGCTGTCGTCATGCCCTGCACGGTAGACCGGCGGGCGGCCTCGGGCACGACCGGACGTCGGGCCCCGACGGCGACCGGGCTCACCGCCCGGCCGCGACCGGGCGTCAGGCCCGGCGGGTCGGCCGCACCGAGACGACCTCGGCGGTGGCGCCGTGCGGCAGGTCGACGACGAGGCGCACCGCGTCGGCGACGGACTGCGGCTCGAGGTAGAGCGCGGTGTCGTAGCGGCCGCCCTCCTTCTCGACGAGCTCGCGCTGCATGTCGGTGTCGACCCGCCCCGGGTGCACCGAGCTGACCCGCACGCCGTGGGGGCGCTCCTCCTCGCGCAGGGCGTCGGTGAGGGCGCGCAGCGCGAACTTGCTCGCGGCGTAGGTGCCGCCGCCGGCGCCGGCCGTGAAGCCGGAGCCGCTGTTGACCGCGACGACCGTGCCCTCGGCGGCCCGGAGCGCGGGCAGCAGCTGCCGGGTCAGCTCGGCGACCGCGAAGACGTTGACCTCGAAGACGCGGCGCCAGTCGTCGCGCGTCGTCGACTCGACGTCGTCGCCGCCGATCACGCCGGCGGCGTGCACGACGACGTCGAGCCGGTCGAGCCCCGGCGCCGTGAAGGCCGGCCCGGCGAGGTCGGCGACCCAGGCCGAGGCCGACGGGAGCGTCGCGACCACCGCACGCACCGCCTCCTCGTCGCGGCCGTGCACGACGACGTGGTGGTCGCGGGAGAGGTCGCGGGCGACGGCCAGGCCGATGCCGCGGGTGGATCCGGTGACGAGTGCGGTCTTCATGCCGCCAGTCTGCCGCGGGCCGCCGACGTCGCGCCCGCCCGGCTCAGTCGAGGGGGTCGTGGCCCCAGTTCATCAGCGACCAGCGCCACTTCGTGTCGGTCACGTCGCCGTCGGGACGCTGCTCCGAGTGCCGCGCGACGTAGCCGTGCACCGTCGCCATGTGCGCCCAGTCGTCGTCGGTGAGGTCGGCCTTCCTCGTGTGGAGGATCCGCACGATGTGCCGGCCGCTCTCGTGCCCGACCGACTCGCCGCCGGGCTCGGAGTGCTGCCCGACCTGCCTCGACTCGTCGGTGTCGAGCCACTCCTCGAGCTGCCCCGCGGTCATCGTCACGTCGTCGTGGAAGTCGTCCCAGGTCTGCTGCCTGTCGTCGTTCTCGGCCATGCCACGACCCTGCACCTCGCGGGCGGGTCTGTCCGGGCCGAGGGGCGAGGGCCGGGGGCCGAGGAGGCGCGGGTCGGCCCCGGCGCGGAGGCGCGGCCCGCCGTCGCTACGGGCGGACGACCGGGATCGGCCCGGTCAGCTGCGGCACGTCGCGGTCGCTCAGCAGCCAGTGCTCGCCGGAGGCGGTGACCAGGAAGGCCAGCGGCCCCGGTCGGCAGACCACCAGCGCGCCGCCCGTCTGGTGCAGCACGCCGTCGAGGGCGCCGCCGAGGTCGCGGTCGTCCTCCGAGCCGGAGGCGGAGAGCACGGCGCAGCGGCCCTCGGCCCCCATCGCCTGCAGCAGGCGACGGATGCCCTCGGGGTCGCCGAGCGACGGGGCGACGCTGTGCGCGGCCGCCATGTCGACCCAGTCGGTGGACTCGGTCAGCAGCGCGAGGCGCTCGCGGGACGGGCCGGACTCGTCGTGCGCCAGCGACTGCACGTCGTCGCGGCGGTCGGGCGCGGCGAACGCCTCGAGTGCGGTGACAACGGCTTCGGGGAGCAACGCCACGGGGTCCTCCTCAGGATCGGCTGCGCCATTCTCCCACCCCGTGCGGGGTCGCGTCTCCGTCGGCCGACCGACGACACGCGCGGCGGGGCTCGTTACAGTGGCCGGGTCCCCGCACGCCGACGTGAACGGAACCACCATGAGCCTCCCCTCGTACCCGGGTCAGCCCGGCCACACCGACCCGTCGAGCGGCCTCGGGCGGTCGGCGCCCCTCGGCCAGGGCGACGCCGCCGGCTACGGCCCCCCGGCGCCGCGGCCCACCGACGCCTCGCCCTCCACTCCCTGGATCTGGGCGATCGCCCTGCTGCCCCTCGTCAGCCTGCTCACGCTGCCGATGATGGACTTCGAGACCTACTTCGCCGACACCGTGCGAGCGGCCGAGCAGGGGTCGACGGCGGTCGGCATGTCGGGCGGCATGATCGCCGCGCAGGTGATCAGCTACGCGCTCTACGGCGTCACGGTGGTGCTGGCCTTCCTCGACCGCCGCGAGCTGCTCCGGCGGGGCTTCGACCGGCCGTTCCCCTGGCCGTGGGCGTTCCTCGGCATCGTCTACGTCATCGGGCGCTCGGTCGTCGTGAAGCGCCGCAGCGGCCGGGGCCTCGCGCCCATGGTCGTGTACCTGGTGCTCACCGTCGTCAGCGTCGTCGTCTCGATCGTGGTCGTCGTGGCGGCCTTCGCGGCGATCGCCCCGATGCTCGAGCAGCTCTCGACCACGCCCTGAGGCCCGCCGCCTGAGATCATGGGCGGGTGAACGACGCCTCCCCGCAGCCTGCCCTCGGTCTCCTCCTCGACGTCGACGGGCCCATCGCGAGCCCCGTGACCCGCAGCATCGCGCTGCCCGAGATCACGCGCGACCTCGTCGCGCTCGCCGCGGCCGGCACCCCGGTCGTGTTCAACACCGGGCGCTCCGACGCCTTCATCCGCGACGAGGTCGTCGGCCAGCTGCTCGCCGCGGGCCTGCCCGCGGGCAGCCGGGTGCACGCCGTCTGCGAGAAGGGCGCCTCCTGGTTCTCGATCGGGCCGGAGCACGGGCCGAGCGGCATGAGCGAGGTGCAGGTCGACGCGTCGCTCGCGATGCCCGCCGACTTCGCCGCCGAGATGGCCGAGCTGGTCGAGTCCGACTACGCCGACCTCGTCTTCTTCGACCGCACCAAGCGCGCGATGGTCTCGATCGAGCAGCTCACGACCGTGTCGTCGGCCGACTACCTCGCCCGGCAGCGCGGGTTCGACGAGCGGGCGATGGAGGCGCTGGTGCGGCGCGGCGCCGGGGTGCGCCGCCTCGACGACGTGCGGGCCGACGCGGCCGGCGCCGTGCAGTGGCGCGTCGACCCCACCATCATCAGCACCGACATCGAGTCGGTGCGCCTCGGCAAGGACCTCGGCGCCGAGCGGGCGCTCGAGCTGCTCGCCCTCGACGGGCCCCTGCCCCTCGCCTGGCGCACGGTCGGCGACTCGCGCAGCGACTACGCCATGGCCGACTGGCTGCACGCCCACGGGCACCCGGTCGCCCACGTCGACGTGCGGCCCGCCGACGGCGTGCCGACGACGCCCTACCCCGTGCTCACGAGCGCCACGGGCCTGATCCACGACGAGGCGGGCGCGGAGTTCCTCGCCGGCTGGGCGGCGGCCGCGACCACGGCGTGACGCGGCCGCGACGTCGTCGTGACGGCGTCGCAGCCTCGCCGCAGCCTCGCCGGCGCCTCGCCGCCGCCTCGCAGGCGCCTCGCCGGCGCGACCTCGGCGTCCCGTCCGTGCGCGTCCTGGATGCCGACGGGTATCGCCCGTGCGGGGTCGACGGGTGAACCGCGTCGGCGGAACGGGTGACACCCACCCGCGCGGTTGCTGGGCTGTGACCCGTTCGGGGGCTCGGACCCCCCGAACGGGGCACGGAGGCGGCCGCGTGCGACCCGCTACTGTCGCTCTCGTCCCCGGACGAGGCTCCCCGAAGAGCCGGACCCGGACACCTCCGTCGGCTGAGACCCGAAGATCACCCCGGTCGACGCGAGGCACCCCGCGGGAGCACCCCCTCCCGCACCCGACGCGTCGCACCCCCGGCGCGTCAGACGAGCCGCCGTCGACGCCGACGCACTCCTCGGACGACGTCCCGCCACCCACGGGCCCCGCCGTCCGACGGTCTCCCCGACCCGAACCCCCGGAGACCGACGCGCACGCCCGAACCCTGCGCGACACCGAGAGCCACGCCCCCCGACAGCGACCCGCCATGCTCCGAGGCCCCCGCCCCGCGAGCACCCGAGAGGGACCCGGCCGCCGCCCACCTCGCTCCGCGTGAGCCGAGGCACCTGGCAGACGCGACGGCCGGGCCCCGCGGGGCCGACGCGCGCGCGACGCCCCGGCCCGGCCGCTGGCCCCCGACCCGACGGGCGGTCAGCGCCCGGGCGCTCCGGCGAGGAGCCCCCGCGGCGGGCGAGCGGCCCGGCGGGGCGCTGCTCGGCCGACCGGGTCCGTGCCGTCCTGATCGATCCGCTGGGAGCCCGGTCGGAATCCCCTGGGTCGGCTCGACACCGGCGCCCCGCTAGACGATCGTCTTGGGACGCCCGTGCCCTCCCCCGACCCGAGAGGCCCCGCCATGCTCGACCCGGCCACGCTCCCCGACGTCCCCTGGGACGCCCTGTCGGAGGCGGCGGCCGTCGCCCGCGCGCACCCCGGCGGCCTCGTCGACCTCTCGATCGGCTCGCCGGTCGACCCGACCCCCGCGGTCGTGCAGGAGGCGCTGGTCGCCGCAGCCGACGCGCACGCCTACCCGAGGGCGGCCGGCACGCCCGCCCTCCGCGCGGCGCTCATCGACTGGCACGAGCGTCGCCGCGGCGTCCGCGACCTCACCGACGACGAGGTGATGCCCACGATCGGCTCCAAGGAGCTCATCGCCGGCCTCGCCCTCTGGCTGGGCCTCGGCCCCGGCGACACCGTGGTGCACCCGCGTCTCGCCTACCCGAGCTACGCCGTCGGCGCCGCCCTCGCCGGGGCCACGGCGCTCGCGTCCGACGACCCCGCCGAGTGGCCGACGTCGACGCGGCTCGTCTGGGTGAACAGCCCCCGCAACCCCGACGGCGCCGTGCTCGACGTGCCGGGCCTCCGCGCCGTCGTCGACCGCGCGCGGGAGCTCGGCGCCGTGGTCGCGGCCGACGAGTGCTACGCCGAGCTGGGCTGGGAGGGCGAGTGGTCCGACCGGCCGACGCCGAGCATCCTCGACCCCCGCGTCGTCGGCGACGTCCGCGACGGCGTCCTCGCCGTCGGCTCGCTGAGCAAGCAGTCGAACCTCGCCGGCTACCGGGCCGGGTTCGTGGCGGGCGACGCCGCGGTCGTGGCGCGCCTGCTCGCGCTGCGCCGCCACGCGGGGCTCGTGCCGCCGGCACCCGTGCAGGCCGCGATGGTCGCCGCCCTCGGCGACGACGCGCACGTCGCGGAGCAGAAGGAGGCGTACCGCACGCGCCGGGTGCTGCTCGCGCAGGCCGTCACGGCGGCCGGGTTCCGCGTCGAGGGCAGCGAGGCCGGCCTCTTCCTCTGGGCGACCCGCGACGAGGGCGCCTGGCGGAGCGTCGCCTGGCTCGCGCGTCGCGGCGTGCTCGTCTCGCCCGGCAGCTTCTCGGGGCCGGGCGGCGACCGGCACGTGCGCGTCGCGCTGACCGCCAGCGACGAGCGCGTGCGCGCGGCCCTCGACCGGCTCATCCCGTGACGGGGGCGGTGCGCCGGTCCTCGCCCGCGCCTCCGTCCGTCCCCGCCCTGCCGCCTGCGTCGCCGGCCCCCCTCCGCCCCTGACCCCCGCCTCCGTCCCGTCGGCGGCCTCCGTCGCCACCCGACCGAAAGGACCGTCCCCATGGACATCTCCCGCCGCACCGTCCTCGCCGGCGCCCTCGCCGCCGTGCCCGTGGCGCTGCTCGCCGCCGGTGCCGTCGACCCCGCCGTCGCCGACCCCCTCGACCCGTCGGAGGGCGGCACCGGCCTCGCCTCGACCGGCCGCCCGGTCGTGCAGCAGATCCAGCGCGCCCTCGTCGAGCGCTACGGCAGCCGCACGGGCTTCCCCGCGGTCGTCGCCGACGGCCGGTACCGCGGCGACACCCAGCAGGCGATCATCCACGCGCTGCAGCTCGAGATCGGCCTCGCCGACGACGTCGCGAACGGCTCGTTCGGCCCCCTGACCCGCAGCACCCTGAAGGCGACGCCGGCTGCCGTGGGCCTCGCCGTGGGCGCCGCCGACGGACAGGCGGCCACCGACTCCTGGCTCGGCCACCTGCTGCAGGCGGCCGTCGTCGTCAACACGACGTGGGACGGCCCGTTCGACGGCGCCTTCTCCGCCGAGCAGGCCACGCGCGTCGCCCAGTTCCAGCGCTCGGTCGCGCTGCCCGAGACCGGCGCGGCCGACTTCCCGACCTGGGCGTCGCTGCTCTCGAGCACCGGCGACACCGACCGGCCGGGCACCGCCGTCGACTGCATCACCGTCATCACGGCCGCCCGCGCGGCGACGCTGAAGGACGCGGGCTACGGCATCGTCGGCCGCTACCTCACCGACTCCCCGGTCGCCGGCGCCCTCGAGAAGCAGATCGCGGACGGCGAGCTGGCGACGATCTTCGGGGCCGGCCTGCGGGTCTTCCCGATCTTCCAGGAGGGCGGCACCGACGCGACCGCGTTCTCGTACGACCGCGGCACCTACTCGGCCGGGCGGGCCCACGAGGCCGCCGCGGCCCGCGGCTTCCTGCCGGGCACGACCATCTACTACGCCGTCGACTTCGACGCGACCGACGACGAGGTGCACGACCAGGTGATGCCGTACTTCCGCGGGGTCCGCGACGAGCTGGCCCGCCGCGGCAGCGCCTACGCCGTCGGCGTCTACGCGGGCCGAAGCATCTGCTCCGAGCTCGCCTCGGCGCACCTCACCAGCGCGAGCTTCGTGGCCGACATGTCGACCGGCTGGGGCGTCAACACGGCCGAGCGCCTGCCCGTCGACTGGGCCTTCGACCAGATCCTCGAGTACTCGATCGGCACGGGCGAGGGTGCCGTCGGCATCGACAAGGACATCGTCTCGGGGCGCGACCCCGGGCAGTCGGCGGTGGCCCCGGTCGGCTGACCCGCGCCTCCGGCGGTCCTGGGGAGGCGCGGTGCCGGTGCCGGTGGCCGTGGCCGTGGCCGACGGAGCCGGGGGGAGGCGCCTCCCCGCCCGGTCAGCCGGCGAGCGTCACCGGGTCGCCGAGCCGCTGCACGCTGCCGTCGGCCCCGACGCCGACGAGCGTGCCGCCCCAGAACTGCACGTCGTCGACCCCGAGCTGGTCGGGCGTCGCCCGCCAGAGGCGCCGCCCGTCGGCGAGGTCGAAGGCGGTGACCGTCCGCCCGACGACGTCGCCGGTGTTCGCGTAGCGCAGGGCGGAGAACGCGTAGCCCACGGTCGCCGAGGCGCGCTCCATCGTCGCCTCGTTCGGCACGGAGGCGGTGAGCAGCTGCTCGCCCGTCGCGTCGTCGACCATCGCCACGACGCGGTCGCCGTCGGCCACGACGCTCGCCGACGTGCGCGCGAAGGTGCGCACGAACGGGTCGCGGCCCTGCTGCCCCGGGGGCGGCGACAGCACGATCGGCACGCCCCGCGCCTCCTCGTCGCGAGGGGTCGACCAGAGCTCCTCGCCGGTGCGACGGTCGACGCAGGCGAGGGCGTCGCGGCCCGACAGCACCACGCAGCGGCCCGACGCGACCGGGGTGCGGTCGGCGTCGTGCCGTCGGCGCCAGAGCTCCGTGCCGTCGAGGTCGTAGACGACGAGCTCGGCCGCGTCGGCCCGCCCGTCGGAGGCCGGCCCGTCGACGGCCACGAGGCCGCCCTCGGCCACGGGCGTGACCGGCGTGCGCCAGCGGTCGCCCCAGGCGCTCGTCTCGCCGGTCGCCGCGTCGACGCGGACGGCGGCGCCGCGGGCGAAGACCAGCACGGCGTCGTCGACGAGCAGGGCGTCCTCCTGGTCGGAGGTCGAGCCGCTCCAGGTGGGGTGCTCGAGGTCGTCGCGGGAGAAGAGCTCGAGCTGGCTGCGGCCGTCGCCGTCGACGAAGGAGGTGCCGCGGTCGCCCCGGCCCTCGGGGTCGGTGCGCACGAGCACCCAGCTGTCGTCGGCGTCGACGATGCGGCGCAGCCCGCCGTCGCTCGACCGCACCTCGTCGACCTCGCCGGTCGCGAGGTCGACGCGCGCGAAGCCCGAGACGCTCACGCCGAAGCCGCCGAACGACCCGGTGCTCAGCAGCAGGTCGCCGCGGTCCGGGCTCGACCAGGCCCGCAGGGCCCCGCCCCCTCCGCCGACGACGCGCGCGTCGAGCGACCAGCGCACCGTGCCCGTCGTCGGGTCGATGCGGGAGACCCGCTCGCCGAGCCCGTCGCGGTCGTCGCAGACCCCGAGCACCGTGGTCAGCTGCGTGCTGCTCGCGACGACGACGTCGGGGGAGCCCCCTCCGACGCGCCCGATCACCGTGTGGTCGAGGCACGCCGTGTCGACGCCCTCGACGCCGAGCTGCTCGGGCCGAACCACCCAGCCGTCGGCGGTCGGCAGGCGGCGCAGGTCGTCGACCACGAGGCCGTCGAGCGGCTCGCCCGCGGGGTAGCGGGGCTGCACGGCGACGCCCGCCGTCACGACGAGGGCCGTCGCGACGGCGACCGCGACGCCGACGAGGCCGAGGCGGCGCCGGGGGGAGGCGCGGTGCCAGGCCCGCAGGAGGCGCCCGGCCGTGCGCGGGGCCGCCCGGGTCGGCGAGGGCGGGGCCTGGCCGGCGGCGGCGTCGCGGTCGTCGTCGTGGCGTGCCGTGCTGCTGCCGGCGGGCGTGCCGCCCGGTGCCGCCGGGGATCCCGGCTCGCCGGGGCGCGGCGGGCGCGGCGGCCTGGCCGGTCGCCACGG
>Ga0265797_10011897_pt1 | contig 10803 bp, 8 predicted proteins | sample P2T30metagenome_FD_192433 | JGI IMG/M metagenome (GOLD analysis project Ga0265797, IMG submission 192433) | Plant litter microbial communities from East Loma Ridge, Irvine, California - P2 T30 | ecosystem: Environmental > Terrestrial > Plant litter > Unclassified | place: USA: California... | reverse complement strand
ATGTTGATAATGCTGAAGAATTGGAAAGAGTAACACCTTTCGTAAAAGTATATTACCACGATGTTGAGAAAGAAGCGATGCGTCAGATGATCCTGAATGATAAGATCCGTCTTGATGGTCGTGATCCTCAAACAATCCGTCCAATCTGGAGTGAGATCGATTATTTACCAGGCGCACACGGTTCTGCAATCTTTACAAGAGGGGAAACTCAATCTTTAACAGCAGTAACGCTTGGTTCAGTAAAAGATGCAAACATGGTTGACAGCGTAATGATCAATTATGACGAGAGATTCTTCCTACACTATAACTTCCCACCATTCTCAACTGGTGAAGCGCGTCCTTTGAGAGGAACTTCAAGAAGAGAAGTTGGTCACGGAAACCTAGCTCAGAGAGCTTTGGCAAATATGATCCCGGAAGAAAATCCTTACACCATCCGTATCGTTTCTGATATCCTGGAATCCAATGGTTCATCTTCTATGGCGACTGTTTGTGCAGGAACTTTAGCATTGATGGATGCGGGTGTTCAAATCAAGAAACCGGTTTCAGGGATTGCAATGGGATTAGTAACTGATGTAAAATCAGGGAAATTCACAGTGCTTTCTGACATCTTGGGTGATGAAGATCACTTGGGAGATATGGACTTCAAAGTAACCGGAACAGCAGACGGAATCACCGCTTGCCAGATGGATATCAAAATCCAAGGTTTGTCTATGGACATTATGGAGAAAGCGCTTCTACAAGCTAGAGACGGAAGACTGCATATCCTTGATAAATTGAATGAAACGATCTCTGCACCAAGAGAAGACGTGAAACCTCACGCTCCGAAAATGGTAATGCTAGAGATTTCTAAAGATTTCATTGGTGCGGTTATCGGACCTGGTGGAAAAATCATTCAGCAGATGCAGAAAGATACGGATACCGTTATTGCTATCGAAGAAGTTGGTGATATCGGAAGAATCGAAATCTCAGGTGTTAGCAGAGAGAAAATCAACGAGGCTATCGCGAAGATCAACGAGATCACTTTTGTGCCAACTGTAGGTGAAATCTACCAAGGTAGAGTGGTGAAAGTAATGGACTTCGGAGCTTTTGTAGCGATTGCTAAGGGAACTGAAGGTCTTCTTCACATCTCTGAAATCGAGTGGGCGCGTTTGGATAAAGTACCTTATAATGAAGGTGACCAAGTTGAGGTGAAATTTATGGGTTATGACGACCGTAAAAAAATGAAACTTTCCAGAAAAGTATTGTTGCCAAGACCAGAAAGACCGGCACCAAAACCAAGACCGGAAGGCCAGGTAAACCCAGAAGGTAAAGACCAACCGGGAGAACACAAGCCTTTGAACGAAGCTTAAGATTAGTTCTTATATATATTAAATCCCCCGATTTTTCGGGGGATTTTTTTGTGGGGAATATTACAGTCGTCCTTCGAGAGCCTCAGGATGACAGGGTAGTGGCTTACTTATGGCACGCTAATTTACTGTGCTGATGGTCTCTACAAACATTTTGCTCCTAAGGAGCGGGTGTGGATGAGGAATATTGTTTTTACATCGTGAGAATATAGTTTTAACACGCCACAAGATAATTTTACATCCGGAGAATTAGATTCTACAACGCGAGAATATATTTTTACAACATAGGATTCTAACTCTACATTGCTATCATATTAATTTACATCGTGCCAATATAAAATGACATTGCAAAAAAATAAAGTTACATCGCGAGAATGTAACTTTACATTGAAAGCATATTAAATCATCTTGTTGTAATATTCTTTTATTAAGAATCTATCTTATTTTCGGTTGACGAATTCTATAGATGAAACATTAGAATATTCTGGTGAAGTGGCACCATATAAGCCCTTGACGTACTTTTTGACATTTAGGGCGATGGAGTAGAGTCCGGTGCCATCTGTGTAGAAAATCTGGTCTCTTTCAATCAACTTAACGTTAAGTTCTGCTTCGGTTTGGTCTACAGCCTGAGTGGTGCTGACCAATGATGCGTGGTAGGGCGTTAGGTTTGTGAGTTTTAACTCGTCTTCGTTGGGCGTATAGGCGGGATGGTTGCCAATAGCTGGAGAAGAATCCCAAAATTCTCTGCCTGTTGGGTGTACGACTGGCGGGAAGTGGAAATTGGGTTGTTGGATGATGACTGTCCGTTTTCGGGATTTTCTGTGGGTGGTTTTGGTTTGCTTTTGGTGCCTTGGATTGTACGGTTTAAAGTTTTTGCCTGATTGAGCGTTCATTCTGGCAGACCTAAAATGTCTAAGAGATTAATAATTCTTGTGGAGGTTGGTTTTAGGTTTTCGAAAGCGGTTTGGCGGAGGGCGATGGCGTTTTTGTTGGCATTTCGTTTTTCTTCTACTTCGCTGAGTTTTGCAACGGCAGTGGTGTAGAGGGTTTGGAGATTGGCGACCGAAAGGCTTGCTACCGGAGGGTTGTAAAGTGTGTAAACTGAAACTTGCTCTGTGAGTTTTTGTAGGTTGGCTACGTTTTTAGCGTGTCCTACTTCTGAGGTACTTGACATCATATTTGTGTTTTGAATTATTGTTTTCAAATATAAAATTTATTTTGAATATGACAATAAATTGATGGAATAATTGTGAATAGTTGAATATTATGTTAAATTGGTAATGGGAAACTCCGGCGCGGGGGCTGGTTTGGGTTGAGGGAGCACGAGCGGGATGCTCGCGCTAGCGAAATTTAGATTATTTGCTTCTTAAGAGTTCATCTATAATATCTTTTTTGAATTTGGAAAAAGGTCTTTTATGATAATCCTCTTCGTTGATTTCTATTCCGAATATCATTCTGTATATTTCCTCTTTTGAAATGGGCAGATCTTTAAATGTTTCATTTAGCAAAACTTCAATATAATTTTTCGAATATTTGTAACGAAGGTTTAATAAGTCCTTCAATTCCTTATCAGAATGTTTATTATAAATATGTTCGAGGTTTAAGTCATTAAATGTTTTTGAAATTTTGTTTTTTGAAATTACATCGGAAGTAGAAATGTTTATTTTAATATTATTGTCAATAAAATTCTTCTTTCTAAAACTGAAACTGAATTTTTTTTCTTCATCAGTCATTAGGTAAGGATGTAAGTGTGAATCAATGCTAAAGTTTGTGTCATTCTTCTTTTTGTTGCAATTTGAGCAAGTAGGTAATAAATTATAGAAACTTAATGCCAAAAGTGGATATTTGCTTTGGCTATAAAAATGATCATACTCTGCACGCAGAATTTTATTTTTAGTATTGCCGATTGTTCTTGTATAATTTCTATTGCAGTATAAACAGGTATGTTGATCTAATAAATCGGCTAAAAAATAATCATTGCCAATAATACTTTTGTATTTAAAAACATTTTTTATATCTGTAATTTGTGGATGATATTTTGTATCTAATTTTTTTTCAACATCTTTCTTTCTTGCATATTCAAAAAACTCACTTTCATCAAAATCTGGAATAACCCTCTTTATAAATATAGAATTTAACGAAGTTAAATTTTGAGGCTCTGAAATTATAAGTTGCTTTATTTCGTCGTCTGACAAACCTAAAATGTGAGCATTCTTTATCTTAGATTTTATTGTATTATAAAATTTAAGTGCTTTTGATGCGGAAATCTTTAAACCTAACATTTGATTCTCTTTTAAAGGTTTTCTAATTGTTCCTGCATCTCAGCGATTTGCTTCTCTAATAATTCCTTTTGAAAAAATTCAAAAGTTGCTTCTGAATACATTTCTTCTAGCTTTATTCTTAAAAAAGGTTCATCGATAATTTCAATCAACTTAAAATGTTGCTTAAAAAAAATATTTTTTGAATCTATTTCTTTACTAAGATATTTACGAATTTCATTTTTTGCAGTTCGTATTTTTTTCTCATTTAATTTATCTTTATTCTCTGACTCTATTTTTTTAATAATCTCCTTAAGGTCAAGAATTGAGTTGAGCCAAGAAATCGTTTCCTCAATTTTATTCTTTGCAAAATCACCAATTAAACCATCGTTGATAAAAAAACTATCAGCTAATAAATCTGTTATGTTCGCACCAAAAGTATTCATTCTTGTAAAACTGAGAGGTTGTCCTTTTTCTAAAAATAATACATTCTGTTTTGGTATGTCTGATAAAATAAATGGTGAATGAGTTATAAAAGTGCAATTAATATTTTTAATGTTTTTGAGATTTGCTCTATCTATATATTCTACTAAATTTTTAATGAAAGACTTTTGAAAATTCGGATGGTAATATAATTCTATCTCATCAAAAATTAGATTTATATTTTTGTAGGTTATTAACATATCCTCATTATCTTCCTCATTACTAACAGAATCAATGTTCTTTAAATGATAAATGATTGTAGAGAAACTAAATATTTTTTGCTTTTCTCCCGAACTTAATTTACTGAAAACATTTTTACTATCCTTATTTAAATAATAATCAGTACTTAGAAATGATGGCGGAATAATCTCTATAACTTCAACTTTTGGGAAAAATTTTTGTTTTTTCACAATGATTTTATCAAGTTCGATTTTTAAACTGTCAATACTTAATTTTAATTTTTTTGTTTCTGCTTGTAGTAAATATTCCCCGTAATAAAGAAAATTAATAGCTTGTTTAAGTTTATAAGTTATATGGCTTTTATCTTGCTCTAGGAGATTCAAATACTTTTCTAAATCTTCTTTTAACGGTTGGTATTCGTGATTTCTGTAAAAATTAAAAAGTTTTTTATACCTCTCATACTTTTTGTATTTTTTTGCAATTGAGCTTAATTTATTAGATATGTAATTCTCAATATCTTTTTTATAGTTTGTATTAATGGTAGTTATACTAATATCCTTAATGAATATTTTGTGGACAGACTCAAATAATAGATGTCTTTCAGAATCTTTTAGCAGTTTAATAAAATCTTCGTCTAATTTTTCTTTGTTAATTGAGAGTGTTATATCTGAAATTATTTTATTATCATTTATTTCTCTTAAACTTTCTTCTTCAATAATATTCACTAATAGTCTTGACTTAGTTAAATCAGTTTCATTTTTAATATCAATATTACCTTTATTTCGAAATGGATTTAAAACAATCGGGGTTTGATAAGAATCATTTTTATGAAATAGATTTTCTATCCAATTTCCCATTTCTAAAGAATTTAGTGAGTACAATGAATAATTTATGGATAAATTATAAAATAGCCATTCCTCTTTTTTTAAACTATCAAATAGTTGTTTGTCTAAAATTTTATCGGAAGCATTATCTCGTGTAAAATTTCCCTCGTTATTAGTAAAATCATTAAGATATATTTTTCCATTATTAAATTTTAATGAATATCCTTTTTCATTTGATTGAAAGAATATTTCAACATTAATTTTATTTATTTTTTCAAATTCATTTTTTCTAGGATGTTTATTTTTGTTTTTTAAATATGTTAAATAATCAACTCTATCATATAATTTTTTTAAACTTTTTTCAGCATTTTTTCGATTCGATAAACTTTTAGAAGAAAAGAAACTATTGATAATTTGTAAATTTTCTGCTACTTCATTATCACTAATCGTTTGTGGAACTTCGTCATCTGTATTTGGAATAAGAATGTCGAAATAAATTGAAAAATTATAAAAAGCAACATATAGTAATTCTACTATAGTACTTTTTCCACTTCCATTCTCGCCAACAATTGCTGATATATTTATATTTAAATTATTCTTATTATATAGATTTTCGGAAACGCTTGGAATAAATTCGATGAAATGTACATAAGATTTGTCTGTGTTCTCTATAATTCTTTCAATTTTATTCTTGAAAGAATATTCATTATAAAATTTATAAATTCTATTTTCATCTAAATTTTTTAAAAATTGTTCATTACACCCTGTTAACGGTCGGATTGCAATTAATTTGAAACTCATAGTTTTTTGTTTTTATAAATATATGATTTCTGTACAAAAAAAGATTACGGTTTTCCGTAATCTTAAAACTATTTCCTAAACTTCCTCTTCCAAGGCGCATTCTTCCCTACATCGCCTGCCATAATACAGCCGTAGGGCATCACTTCGTCCAAAACTTCGCAAAGTCCGTACTCTTCTATTTGGGCTCTTACGTTTTTCGCACTTTTGTAGGCGCTTGGGAGTTCGGAGATGTCGATATCGTTGGAGAAGAAACGGATGTCGAGACCTTGCGTTTCTTCGGCGAACACTTCGTCGATGGTTTTGTGGGCCAGGGATTTTTTGTGCTGCGTTCTGCTGAAATTTCGTCCCGCACCGTGTGGCGCAAAACCTAAATTTCTGCCGTTGGTGGTCCCGGAGACAATCAACACAGGTTCCGCCATATTCAGAGGAATCAACCTCGGGCCTGTGATGTCGGGCAAAAATTTGTCGTCCAGTGGTGTTGCGCCCTTCGCGTGGTAAAATAGATCACCATCTCTGAATACAAAATTATGTTCGTTCCAATACCGGTCTTGTTTTTCGATATTGAGTTTTTCTAATACCGTGTTGTGGATGGCTTCGTGGTTTTCCTTGGTCCAATTTCTGATGAGTTGCAAGGCTTCCCAATATTGTTTTCCTTCCTCAGTTTCATATGGAATCCAAGCATTTTCTTTCAAAGTTTCGGGCGAAATTTCCATTCGGAAACGGTTGGCTAACTTCATTCCTTTGTCGTACAACATGGCACCGGGCGCTCTGGAACCGTGGTGCGTTACCAACATTGTGTTTCCCGTGTTTTTGGAAGTCCCGACGAACAAAAAGTGGTTGCCGTCGCCCTGCGTTCCCATGTGCGAACGGGCAATGCTGATGAGTCTCTCGTCATTCAAAAAGAAATTCTCACGGAAGGCATCCATCAATTCCTTCGACATCGGCATTTGTGAACCGCGGTCTCTACCGCCGTAACCGAAATGCGTGATGGAATGGGCGGTGTCCAAAACCGCTTTCGGGTCTGCTTTTCCAAAATCTGTCAGCATCACCGAACAACAAATATCTGCAGAATGAAATCCCGGATGAATTGCATTTTTCGCTACCACCACACCACCCACCGGGATGTGACCTTCGGGACCCGTAGGGCAAGCGTCCGGCATAATGGCACCGCTGACCAAGGTTGGGGTTTTCATCAGGACCTTCATTGTGTTGATGACTTTTTCTACGTTATCTTTTTCGCTGTCGTTTTCCGCTTTGATGTTGATGATGAACTCCTGTGGCTCGGAATGGAGTGGAATTGGGTCTGGTGCGCGGAACTGTTCCAAATAGTTCAACATTTCGGTTTCGTTTAATTGATTTTCATTGATGTGTTCCAAAGCTTCTGCAAACCATTTCTTTGGTGTGAATCCTAATGCGATCAATTCGTTTCCTGTGATTGTTGTCATTGTTTTTAGTTAGTTAGTTAGTTAGTTAGTTAGTTAGTTACTTAGTTAGTTAGTTAGTTAGTTAGTTAGTTAGTTAGTTAGTTAGTTAGTTTTGTTTATTTGATGATGCAAAGTAATTGGTTGAGTGCGCAGTCTTTTTGCGCAGGTGAGATTATTTTGGTTATTTTTGAAAAAAAATTAAAATTATGATTTTTGAACAGCTCGAGAAGTCGCCTGAAACGATACAGTTTAATGATGTTATTGCATTTATAGATGCGCATTATGACTTTACACCGACGAAATTTACGAACGGAAATACAGTAAATGAAGCCGGTCAGAATAACGGTTCGTGCAAGGTTTTTAGTTTTGCGAAGCTGAATGTGCTTTCGAAAGAAGAAACGCTGGCTTTGTTCGGCAACTTTTACAGGACCGATGTTTTGGAGAATCCGGAAGGGACAGATCATCAGAATATCAGAAACTTTATTGAGTTTGGTTGGGATGGGATTTCTTTTGAGGGTGAGGCGCTGAAGAGAAGAAATTAGAGTTTAGAATTTAGAATTTAGAATTTAGATGGTTGAAAATATTAATCTAAAATAATTTGTAATTCATCATTTATAATTGCCTTATGTCATCAAACAAAAACGCTTTGATTCGCTACAAAACTCTGGACAAGTGTCTGAAGAATACGTACAAGAAATATACTTTGGAAGATCTGATGGAAGAATGTTCCGAAGCGTTGTTTGAATTTGAAGGCAAAGAATCTTTCGTGAGCAAGCGGACTGTGCAACTTGATTTGCAGAATATGCGGAGTGAGAAATTTGGTTACGAAGCGCCGATTGAGGTTTATGACAGAAAATATTACAGGTACAGTGATCCGGAATACAGCATCCACCAGATATCTGTCACGGAAAATGATCTCAAAACGATGAACAATGCTGTGCAGATCCTGAAACAATTTAAGGATTTTTCGATGTTTAAAGAGATGAACGGCGTGATCCAGAAACTGGAAGATTCAATACAGGCAACAAGCCAAAAATCCATCATTCATCTTGATAAAAATGAGCAGCTGAAAGGTCTGGAGCATATTGATACGCTTTACGAAAGTATTCTCAATAAAAAGGTTTTGAAGATCTGTTACAAGAGTTTCAAAGCGAAGGAAATGAATGTACTGACGGTGCATCCCCAATTGCTGAAGGAATATAATAACCGCTGGTTTCTGATCTGTTATCACAAGAACAGCATTATGAACCTTGCTTTGGACCGGATTGAAGAAATTGAAATTGACGATAAAGCGAACTACATAGACAAGGATTTTGATGCAGACCGTTATTTTGGAGAAGTGATTGGCGCGACAGTTTCGGAAACGCAAAGGCCACAAAATGTTATTTTCTTAGTCATCCAAAAACATGCGCCTTATGTAAAAACGAAGCCTTTCCATCACAGTCAGGTGATCGTGGAAGAAGATGAAAACGGAACGACTTTTAAGATCTGCGTGCATCTTAATTTTGAGTTGGAGCGGATGATTTTGGGAATGGGAGAATTCATAACAGTGCTGGCGCCCAAGAAATTGAAACAGAGAATTCATAAAAGCCTTCAAGGTGCTTTGCTCAATTATTCAATTTGAAGCATTAAAACAATATTATTGTAATATTGCAGTTATATATTGACTTTTAATCTATTATTTTTGAGAATAATTTGTTTCTGCCTGGTAATTTTCTGTTTTTCGAATATAGCCGGTCAAAATAATCTGACATTTGGCAATGACAGTTACAGCGGGATAAATTCGGTAGTTTTATCGCCGACACAGCCATTTTTGAATTCGAATCCTTGGGATGTCAACCTTATTTCTGCAGATCTTTTTTTGCAGAATGACTACGCCTATATTTCACAAAAAAGTCTTCTGGGTTTAACCAAAGGTGATATTGTATCAGCAAATCCTAAAAAAAATATAACGGGTGAAAATACGCCCAATGTGTTTGATTTTTACAGTAAAGACAAGGCCAATCTACTTTTCTCGTCGGATCTTCTGGGACCGTCATTTTCTATGGCCGCCCATATCAATGAGAAGAAATATGTTTTCGGACTGTTCAGCCGCTTGCGAACGTCGTCTGCTTTTCTGGATTTTGACAATTATCTGCGCTATGGAAACCAAAGTATTGCGCAGCCGTCGGACTACAAGATGGATGCATTTTCTACAAACCTGATGAACTGGGCAGAAGTAGGCTTGAATGCGTCAACCGAAATATTTCCTGATTCTGATCAGCATTGGATTCTTGGTTTTAATCTGAAATATGAAATGGGACTGGACGTGGCAAATATCGTCAGTCATAATCATATTGAGTTAACATCATCCGAACCGGCTGAGGATGAAAATCCGGAGTACAGAAATATTTATGCCTCGGCATATAACATCGATGCAGGCTACATCACGAATTATAATTTTGAAACTAAATCCTACGACTTCAAACAGAACGGTTCGGGTCTGGGCTTGGATCTTGGCCTTGCAATGGTAGACAAAGATCCGCGGGAAGATGAGTATAATTTTAAATTCGCTTTTAATATTCTGGATCTAGGACTTGTCAATTTCAAGCAAGGGATCAACCACAGGTTTTACAATGGCAAAACGCTTTGGCTGCAAAACAATCCCAACCTGGAAGATCAGGAATTTGAAAGTCCGGAGCAATACCTCAGGCTGCTGAGCAAGGAAGCTTACGGGAACGAGAATGCATCATTTGCAGGTTATGGTTTCAAGATTGGCCTGCCGACGAGTATCAATTTAAATTACAGCCAGCGCATCAAGGAACATCACTTTGTGAATGTCAACTGGATCCAGCGCGTTCCGGTGTTCGAAAATTCCTTGAAAAGAAATAATCTGCTGAACGTTAATTACACGATTCAGAAAGAAGCTTTCGGGTATGGGATTTCCACCACATTATCCGAATATAAAAATCTACAGTTTGGCGGGTATGTTAGGCTGGGACCACTGATTTTGGGCAGTGAAAATGCATTTCCTGTCCTTTTCAAACATGATAAATTACATGCTGCCAACATCTATTTAGCGGTTAAATTTTATCCATTTTGGGACAGTGCTTTCAAACGCCACAGACGTGGGGAATGTGACTGCGAAAAGTAATTATTGCCATTTAATAACCGTGCAGATCAATATCGCCGGTTCTCTGCAAAGTGACTTTTTTACCCATTTTCTTTTGGATCACGCGGAAATGCTGAAGCTCATCATCTGTCAAAATATTAATGGCTGTCCCTTTTTCCCCTGCACGGCCCGTTCTGCCGATTCTGTGGATGTAATCCAGCGGTGAGCGCGGCAATTCATAATTAATCACACAAGGCAAATCGTCTATATGGATGCCGCGGCCAATTAAGTCGGTTGCAACCAAAATCTGAGCACCGTTGACTTTAAATTCTTCCAGATTATTTCGGCGTGCGCCCTGCGATTTCTGGCTGTGGATGGCGACTGCTTTGATTTTAT
>Ga0265797_10011895_pt1 | contig 10804 bp, 12 predicted proteins | sample P2T30metagenome_FD_192433 | JGI IMG/M metagenome (GOLD analysis project Ga0265797, IMG submission 192433) | Plant litter microbial communities from East Loma Ridge, Irvine, California - P2 T30 | ecosystem: Environmental > Terrestrial > Plant litter > Unclassified | place: USA: California... | reverse complement strand
AGGCCGGTAGCGGGTGTTACAATGCCATCCCTTATCGATGACAAAACGCCCCCTACAAACTCTTTTGATAGGTAGCTAATAATATGACCGAACTGACTCCTCTCCGCCATATCCCGCAAGCCAATGTGTTCCGTAAAGGCGATGTCTTCGTCCTGTTCGGCGAACTGTTCGGCCGCGGTTACGTGAATGGCCTGATCGACGAGGCGCGCGCGGCGGGCATGACCATCGTCGGCATCACCGTGGGCCGCCGTGACGAGACCGGCGCCCTGCGCAAGCTGGACGACGCAGAACTGCTTGAAGCGGAAGAAAAGCTGGGCGGCCGCATCATCAACGTGCCGCTGATGGCCGGTTTCGACATGGACGCCCCGGAAGGCGAACAGAACCCCACCGAGATGCTGTCCGGCGTCACCCTGAAAAGCTGGCAGGAAGAAAAGCTGGACTGGGAACGCATCGAACGCTGCCGCGAAGTCGGCGTCGCCCGCTTCACGGGCTCGGCCGCTGCCGTAATGGCAGAGATCGACAAGCTGGTGCCAGCAGGCGCCAATGTCTTCTTCGCCCACACCATGGCGGGTGGCATTCCGAAGATCAAGGCCTTCCTGGCGATCGCCAATCGCATCTACAAAGGCCGCGGCGAGCGCTTCATGTCCTCGCGCGCCCTGCTCGACAGCGACCTGGGCAAGCTGATCCTGATGAACTTCGACGAAGTCTCGGCCAACACGCTCAAGTACCTGATCGACGCCTCCGCTGCGATCCGCGCACGCGTGACCCAGGCCGGCGGCGAAGTGCGCTATACGGCCTACGGCTACCACGGCACCGAGATCCTGATCGAGGACGGGTACCAGTGGCAGACCTACACCAACTACACCCAGGGTTACGCCAAGATGCGCCTGGAATCGATTGCACAGGCCGCCTGGAATCAGGGCACCGTCGCGACCGTGTTCAACTGCCCGGAAATCCGCACCAATTCGTCCGACATCTTCGTCGGCGTCGAGCTGTCGCTGTTCCCGCTGCTGCGCGCGCTGAAGAAGGAAGGCGGCGGCGCCTGGGCCGACGAGCAGTGGCGCATCTGCGAAGAGCTGCTGGGCGAAGGCACGTCGCTGCAACAGCTGCTCGACACCATCGAGGGCTACAATAACGATGCGACCAGCGCCGAGTTCCGCAACTTCGAAGCCTGGCCGATGGACAACACCCCGGCCCTGGCGGACGTGATGATCGGCACCTCGGAGGCGATCACCGCCCTGCACAAGGACAAGAAAGCGCTGATCACCGACCACCTGTCGAGCCTGGTGCTGGAAGGCGCCGGTCCGCTGATGTTCCATGGCGCCTCGGAAAAAATCGCGCCAGTGCTGTGGCTCAACCACGACATCATCGCCCGTCAGCTGAACGCGCTGCACAAGTAACACTTGACGCCGACGGCGCGGGGCAGAAGAATCTGCCCCGTCGCTCCACCGAGCCCTCACCAAGCGAAATCATGATCTTCTCGAAAAAGCACTCGATGTACGAATCCGAGCATACCAAGTTCATCTCGGAACTCAAAAAGCAGAATCCTCACCTGGACGCCGGCCAGGTCGCCGGTCGCGCCCTGCTGTGGGACAAGGCCCCGGTCTCGCTCGACGAACAGGCGCGCGCCGACGAGTCGCGCCTGCGCCAGAACGCCTATCCGTACCAGAGCAAGGTCTAAGGAAACAGGCGGATGATGCCCGAGGGGGCGGCTGACGGGCAGGATCTGCCCTTGGAAGCCAGCGTGGACAGCCAGGACGCCACCCCGCCCCTGCCAGAGGATGCAGCCATCGCGCGCCTGTACGGCGAGCCCTTGCTGCGCCTGCCGAGCGACCTGTACATCCCGCCCGACGCGCTCGAGATCTTCCTCGACGCCTTCGAAGGTCCGCTCGACCTGCTGCTGTACCTGATCCGCAAGCAGAACTTCAATATCCTCGACATCCCGATGGCGCAGGTGACCCTGCAATACCTGGTCTACGTCGAGCAGATCCGCAAGAGCAATCTGGAGTTGGCAGCCGAGTATCTGCTCATGGCCGCGATGCTGATCGAGATCAAATCGCGCATGCTGCTACCCAAGCGCCAGGACGACCTGGTCGAGGATGCCGGCGATCCACGCGCCGAGCTGGTGCGCCGCCTGCTGGACTACGAACAGATCAAGAGCGCCGCCGTCGCACTCGGCAATGTGCCGCAGGAAGGCCGCGACTTTGTCCGGCCCCAGCTGTTCGTGGAACAGGGCCTGACGACCGCGCTGCCCGAGGTCGACCCGTGGGACTTGCAGCGCGCCTGGCTCGATGTGGTGCGCCGCGCCAAGCTGACCCAGCACCACCGGATCGGGCGCCAGGAACTGTCGGTGCGCGAGCACATGTCGGCCATCCTGCGCACCCTGCAGTCGCAGCGCTTCGTCGAGTTCGGCGACCTGTTCGCAGGCCAGCACACGGTGCCGATCGTGGTAGTACACTTTGTCGCGATGCTCGAACTGGCAAAAGAGACATTGATTGAAATTACACAGGCTGAACCTTTCGCGCCGATCTACGTGCGCCTGGCCTATTCGCCGGCTTGATGCCGGCCCATTCTTCTTGATCCATCCATGAAAATCATTTCTTCCATTGACGAACTGCGCGATCAATTGCGCGGTCAACTGCGCACCGCATTCGTGCCGACGATGGGCAATCTGCATGAAGGCCACCTGTCGCTGATGCGCCTGGCGCGCCGCCACGGCGATCCGGTGGTCGCCTCGATCTTCGTCAACCGCCTGCAGTTCGGCCCGAACGAAGACTTCGACAGCTACCCGCGCACCTTCCAGGAAGACGTGGCCAAGCTGGAAAAAGAAGGCGTCTATGTGCTGTTCGCGCCGACCGAGAAAGACCTGTACCCGGAGCCGCAGGAATACCGCGTGCGTCCGCCGGATGGCCTGGGCGGCACGCTGGAAGGCGAATTCCGTCCCGGCTTCTTCGAAGGCGTGTGCACGGTGGTGACCAAGCTGTTTTCGTGCGTGCAACCGCGCGTGGCCGTGTTCGGCAAAAAGGATTACCAGCAGCTGATGATCGTGCGCAATATGGCGCGCCAGCTGGGCATGCCGACCGAGATCATCGGCGCCGAAACCTTCCGCGCCGAGGACGGCCTGGCGCTGTCTTCGCGCAATGGCTATCTGTCGAGCGAAGAGCGGCTCGAGGCGCCGCACCTGTACCAGCAGCTGAACGCGGTGGGCGAGAGCATCCGTGGCGGCCAGCACGACGTCAAGGCAGTCGAAGCGCGCGCCATGGCCGCCCTGGCCGAGCGCGGCTGGAAGCCCGACTATATCTCGGTGCGCAAGCGCATCGACCTGCAAGCGCCCGGCGGCGCCGACCTGGAACGCGGCGAACCGCTGGTGGTGCTGGCCGCTGCCAAACTCGGCACGACGCGTCTGATCGACAACCAGGAAATTTGACCAGTTGCAATAGCGCACCATTGATTTCTGGTTTGCAATGAAATTGCATTGAGGGTTATACTGGGCGCGCAGCTTTCCGCCATCACGCCCAGGACCCCGCCGTGAACGTTTCCGTTGCCGTCGCCCGCAAGGGCCCTCCCAAGCCGTCCGACCAGCTCATCCGCATTGCCGCCAACGCCGCTCCGCATCAGATGTCGGATCCATTCGACATCGGCGAAGCCTTGACCATCCTGGCGCAGAACGGCGATCCGGTCACGGTCTATTGCGGCCAGAGTGACCCGATCCTGGCCCGGATCGAGTCGGTCGACCCGGAACTGCCGCACTTCGTGCTCGATTTCACCGGCAGCGCGCTGCCGGCCAGCCGCCACGCCACCTTCGTTGCCGCCATCGGCAGCAATGCCAAGCTGCAGTTCGAGCTCGACAGCGACTGGGCCGCGCTGCCGGACCAGCCGCACCTGGTGCCGGCAGTATTCCCCGAACATTGCCTGGTGCTCAATCGGCGCTCGGCGCGCCGCATCGAGACCCCGGTCGGCGTCAACTACACGGCCAGCTTTGGTCTGAACAATAAACAGTATGAACTGCCCCTGTACGATTTCTCGCAGGGCGGCGTCGGCATGCGCGCCACGCCCGAGCAATGCTTCGGACTGCACGTGGGGAAAAAGTTGGGGAGCGTGCGGCTGGAACTGGGACCGGCGCTGGTCATCGTCGCCGACCTGGAAGTGCGGCTGATGCGGCCATTCCGCACCTATCTGCTGGGCGAACAGGTGCAGATCGGGTGCAGCTTCGCGAGCATCTCGATGCAGATGCAGCAGACGCTGGAACGGTTCATGACGACAGGGCAAGCCGAACGGAGAAGTGTCGGGTTCGCCTAGGCGAACCCGGCCATCAGGCCGCCACGCTCTGCGCCCACGCCAGCGCCGACAGGTGCGCCTGGTTGACCTCCGACGGACTCAAGTCCACCGAATTGGCCAGCGACGCCACCAGCTTCGAATTGAGTTCGCACGCCTCCGCCAGCGCCAGATAAGGCCCGTACGGCCCTTCGCGCCGCTGCAGCGCCTGCACCACCTGCTCCGGCAACTGGATAGTGTCGAGCACTTCGTCCATCGGCAGTCCCAGCAGCCGGTCGAGCAGCGAGAACATCCCCGCCACGAACAGGTTCTCGGCCGCGCCCTTGCCCAGGTTCTTTTGTCCCAGCAGCTCGGTCAGGCGGCCGCGCACGACGGCCGTTTCCATCAGCACCGGCGAGAACCCGCTGCTGCTGGCCGTGGCCAGCAACAGCACCAGCCAGCGGTACAGCGGCGCGTAGCCGAGCAGCGCAATCGCCTGGCGCAGCGACTGCACCTCGCGGCCGGCGCCAAAGCCGGCGGTATTGATATAGCGCAGCAATTTATACGTCAACGCCGGATCGCGCTTGAGCACGCTTTCCAGCTTCGGTGCATCCTCGTTGGCCTGCACCATCTGCATCAGTTGCAGGATCACGCTCTGGGTCGCGTTCATGCCCTTGACCGGATTACCCGGACGCGGCGTCAGGTGCAGCTTGCCGACGAAAGCGTCCAGGCCGAGCGCGGCGCAGGCGTCGAAGTCGGCCCAGGTGCCCACCGGCCGGCCCACCATGCGCAGCGCGGAATGCTTGGCGGCGGCGTAGGTGCGGGCCTGGTCGGCGACATTCGCGCCGGTGAACTGCACCTCGAGATAGGACGCATACGGCGACAGGTTACGCCCCAGCAGGTTGATGTCGCAGCCGCGGATCGCCACGCCGACGCCGCCGGCGCGCACGGCCTGTACGGCAGAGCGCACGTCCTGGTCGGTCAGTTGGCGGATATCGAAGGCGAGCACGGTGCGTTCCGGCGGCAGCGCATGCAGCGCATCGGTCGACAGCATGGCCGGAACCGCGTCCAGGAACAGGATCTTGTCGCGCAACAGCCAGCCATGTTCTTCATGGTTGACGTGTTCGGCGACGAAGCCGACCAGCCCTTCCAGGTCCTGGTCGGTCGGCGTGTAGCCGTCCTGTTGTTGCCAGGACAGTTCGTAGCCAAGAACACGCTGCTTGGGATCAAGCAGTGGTTCGCGGACAATAAAATTAGTGCGATGCATGGGGCGCCGTAAGTAGATCGCTCGGCGCTAGCTTAAAAACCGAGGCTGTCGAGCAGATCGTCGACCTGCCCCTGGTTTGCCACGACCTCATGGCCGGTCGGCTTGATTTGTGGACCGTTCAACAGGCCATTGTCCAGTTCACGCTTGATCTCGCTTGGGGCGAAATCGATCAGCACCTGGACCAGCTGCTTTTCCAGGTTCTGGGCAATGCCGGTAATGCGGCCGATCACCTGGCCGGTCAGGTCCTGGAAATCCTGGGCCATCATGATGTTCATCAGTTCGCTACGGGTCGCGACTGCGCCCGCCCGCGATTCGTCCAGCGTGGCCAGGGTGCGCTGGGCCATCTCGCGCCATTCGGCCTCAGTGGCGCCCTTGTCCAGCAGCGCCTGCCAGCCTTTGGAGAGCTCGACCGAACGGGTTTCGATGGCATCCTGCAGAGGGCCGGCCGCGTCAGTTGCGTCCAGCACCTTCTTGGCGGCCTGTTCCGACAGGCGCGCCACGTAGTCGAGGCGGTCGCGCGCGTCGGGAATGTCGCTCGCGGCCTTTTCGATCAGCTTGTCCAGCCCCAGCCCGCGCAGGTTCTCGTGCAGCGCGCGGGTCATGAGGCCGACACGCCTCAATACCTCGTCGTGGGAAGCCAGGCCGGCTTCAGGCGCGGTGTTCAGCTCCACCATCTTATGCTCCGGCTTTGTCCAGTTTCTCGAAAATCTTGTTCAGCTTCTCGTCGAGGGTCGCGGCCGTGAACGGCTTGACCACATAACCGCTGGCGCCGGCCTGGGCGGCGGCGATGATGTTTTCTTTCTTCGCTTCCGCGGTCACCATCAGCACCGGCAGCTTGGCCAGTGCGGGATCGGCACGGATGTTTTGCAGCATGGTCAGGCCGTCCATATTCGGCATGTTCCAGTCCGACACCACGAAGTCGAACGATTCGCTGCGCAGCTTGGCCAGCGCCATCACGCCGTCTTCTGCTTCGTCGACGTTGGCATAACCCAGTTCTTTCAACAGATTCCGCACGATGCGGCGCATCGTCGAGAAATCGTCAACCACCAGGAAACGCATCTTTGGATCAGCCATGAATAACTCCGTTTGAATCTTTTACTTTGGTTTGTTGGATGAGCTGCTTTTTTACAGCCTCAAGAATAGCAGTTTTGTTGCTTTACGGCGATAAAATAGCCGGTCAAGTACTACATTGACAGCAATCCGGATCAAACACGCAACGCCCTGCTGCCCTGCGCCGCCAGATGTTCGAGCACCATGCGCGGCAAGGCCTGCAATGGGCCGACATCATGGGCCGCGCCAAGGGCGATCGCCTCGCGCGGCATGCCGAACACGACGCAGCTGGCTTCGTCTTGCGCGAAGTTGTGGGCGCCGGCCTGGCGCATCTCGAGCATGCCCGCGGCGCCGTCCTTGCCCATGCCGGTCAGGATAACACCAACGGCGTTTTTACCGGCCGCCTGCGCAGCGGAGCGAAACAGCACATCGACCGATGGGCGATGGCGGTTGACCGGCGGCGACTGCTCGATGCGGGTCATGTAGTTGGCGCCCGAACGGGTCAGCAGCAGGTGCGAGTGGCCGGGCGCAATATACGCGTGGCCCGGCAGCACCCGCTCGTTGCCGGCAGACTCGAGCACGCTGATCTTGCATAGCGAATCCAGACGCTTGGCGAACGAGCTGGTGAAACCTTCCGGCATGTGCTGGGCAATCAGGATGCCAGGACAGTCGGACGGCATCTGCATCAGGAATTCGCGGATCGCCTCGGTGCCGCCGGTCGAGGCGCCGATGATGATCAGTTTTTCAGAAGAAATGAGAGGGCTCCTCAATGCCGACAGTGGCGCGCTGGCCGGCTGCGGCGTGCGCGAACGCGGCGCGATGCGGGCACGCGCGGCGGCGCGAATCTTGTCGGCGATCATGTCGGCGTACTCGCGCATGCCGGTCTGGATCGAGATCTTCGGCTTGGTCACGAAGTCGACCGCGCCGAGCTCCAGAGCACGCATGGTGATCTCGGAACCGCGTTCGGTCAAGGACGACACCATCAATACCGGCATCGGACGCAGGCGCATCAGCTTTTCCAGGAAGTCGAGCCCGTCCATCTTGGGCATCTCGACGTCCAGCGTCAGCACATCCGGATTGTGTTTCTTGATCAGCTCGCGCGCCACCAGCGGGTCGGGCGCAGTGGCGACCACTTCGAGGTCGGGCTGCGAATTGACGATCTCGCTCATCACGCTGCGAATCAGCGCGGAGTCGTCGACGATCAGCACCTTGGTCTTCATCACAACATCCTTTCAGCTCAGAACAGGTCGATCGCGCCGCCGACGGGTTCGACCTTGAGTCGCTTGGCGTAGTCGAGTTCGCGCTTCGCCAGCGTATCGTTATGGGTTTGCATCAGTTTCTTGACCAGCACCTTACCGGTGCGCGGAAAGAAGAACACCTTGCGCGGATAAATATCGTTCAGGTCTTCGGCCAGCACCGGAATGCGCTCGGTCTTGAGAAACTGCATCACGAAGGCGGCGTTGCGCTCGCCCACGTTCATTGCGGTAAAGCCGCGCAGCACGGCGCCGCCGCCGAACACCTTCGCCTCGAGGTGTTCGCGGCGCGCGCCGGCCTTGAGCAGGTCATTGATCAGGATTTCCATCGCGAACGAGCCATAGCGCATCGAGGCCGACACCGGATTGCTGCCCGCGTCGGCGCCGCCATCCGGCAGCATGAAATGGTTCATGCCGCCCAGGCCGGTCAGGCGGTCGCGGATGCAGGCCGACACGCAGGAGCCGAGCACGGTCGCGATCAGCATGTCCTTATTGGTATAGAAATACTCGCCCGGCAAGATCTTGGCCGCGTCGACGTTGAAGGTGCGGTCGTGGTACAGATTGGTGGCGAACTGGTTGTTCATGGTCGTGTCTCTGCTCACACCTTGCGAGCGTCGAGCTCATACACCGTCTTGCCGCGCAGGCGCAGCGCATCGGACACGTACAGGAAGTTCTCCGAGTGGCCGGCGAACAGCAGCGCATGCGGCTTCATCAGCGGCACGAAGCGCGACAGGATCTTGCGCTGGGTCGGCTTGTCGAAATAAATCATGACGTTACGGCAGAACATGGCGTCGAACTGCCCTTCCAGCGGCCAGCTGTCGGCCAGCAGGTTCAATTGCTTGAACGTGACCAGGTTGCGCAGCTCGGGACGCACCCGCGCCATGCCCTCGTGCGCGCCCTTGCCTTTCAGGAAGAAGCGGCGCAGCCGTTCGGGCGACGTCTTCTCGAGCCGTTCCATCGGATACACGCCGTTCGACGCCGTGTTCAGGACATTGGTATCGATGTCGGTCGCCACGATGTGCACCGGCGGCGTGAGCGTATTGAACGCTTCGCAGGCCGTCATCGCGATCGAGTACGGCTCTTCGCCGGTGGACGCAGCCGAGCACCAGATGGTGAGCGGGCGCGTATCCTTCTTGCGCGTGGCCACCAGGTGTTCCAGCAGCAGCGGGAAGTGGTGGGCCTCGCGGAAGAACGACGTCAGGTTGGTGGTGAGCGCGTTGGTGAACGACTCCCACTCGCGGTCCATGCGCCCGCCTTCGAGGTCGTCGAGGTAGTTGGCGAACGACCCGATGCCGGTCGCGCGCAGGCGCCGCGCCAGGCGGCTGTAGACCATTTCTTGCTTGCTGTCGGCCAGCGAGATGCCGGCGCGCTGGTGGATAAGCGCGCGAACCCGTTCGAAGTCACGCCGGGTGAAATCGAATTCCTTGACCGTCTCTGTTTTCTGCTGCGGCACGTTACCTTGCCTTCTTCAAAACTGGTGGCGCGCGCCTTGCGGCGCGAACCGGGTTGTTGGTGCTGCGCCGCCGCGGTATTACGCGGCCAGCTTGTCGATCAGGCCCATTTCGCCCGACGACATCAGCTTGTCGATATCGACCAGGATCAGCATACGCTCATCGACCGTTCCCAGGCCGATCATGTAGTCCGAATTGAACGCGGTGCCCATTTCTGGCGCCGGCTTGATCTGGTCCGGGGTCAGCGTGGTCACGTCGGAGACGCTGTCGACCACCATGCCCATGATGCGGCCACCGATGTTCAGGATGATCACGACGGTGAACTGGTCGTACACCGGGGTGCCCAGATTGAACTTGATGCGCATGTCGACCACCGGGATGATGATGCCACGCAGGTTGATCACGCCCTTGATGAATTCAGGTGCGTTGGCGATGCGGGTCACGGCTTCGTAGCCGCGGATTTCCTGCACTTTCAGGATGTCGATGCCGTATTCCTCGGAGCCCAGGGTAAAGGCGAGAAATTCGTTGCCGGCGCCGTCATGCGCGGTCCCGTCAGCCGAGATGGTGTTTGCCAGATTGGACATGGGGGGTTCCTTTTTATGGTGTAAAAATTGTGTGATCGACGGGGTCGTCGGCCAGCTGGCGCGACGAACGCACCAGCGCCGCCACGTCGAGAATCAGGGCAACGCCGCCGTCGCCCATGATGGTTGCGCCGGAAATCCCGGCCACCTTGCGGTAATTCGCTTCCAGGTTCTTGACCACGACCTGCTGCTGCCCCACCAGCTCGTCCACGAACAGCGCCGCCTTCTTGCCCTCGGTCTCGAGGATGACGACGATGCCGTCGGACGGCTCGCGGTGGCGCGGCTCGATGTCGAACATCTGGTGCAGCGGGATCAATGGCAGGTATTCGCCGCGTACCTTCAGCACGCGTCCGCGCCCGGCGATGTCGCGCACGTCGTGCGGCGCCGGCTGCAGCGATTCGACCACGAACGACAGCGGCAGGATATAGACTTCGTCGCCGCTCCGGATCGACATGCCGTCCAGGATCGCCAGCGTCAGGGGCAGCGAGATCGAGATCGTGGTGCCGAAACCGGCCGCCGAACGGATGTCGACCGTGCCGCCCATGGCGGTGATATTACGCTTGACGACATCCATGCCGACACCGCGGCCGGAGACGTCGGTGATGACTTCAGCGGTCGAGAAGCCCGGCGCGAAGATCAGCTGCCAGACGTCCGCATCCGGCATATCGTCCGACACCGCCAGTCCGTTCTGTCTGGCCTTGGCCAGGATGCGGTCGCGATTCAGGCCACCGCCGTCGTCCGCCACCTCGATCACCACGTGGCCGCCCTGGTGGCCGGCCGACAGGAACAAACGTCCGGCTTCGGATTTGCCTGCCGCGACGCGCGCGGCCGGCATCTCGACGCCGTGGTCGATCGAGTTGCGCACCAGGTGCGTCAACGGGTCGACGATGCGCTCGATCAGGCCCTTGTCCAGTTCCGTCGCGGCGCCGTTGGTGATGAAGTCGACCT
>Ga0265797_10011894_pt1 | contig 10805 bp, 13 predicted proteins | sample P2T30metagenome_FD_192433 | JGI IMG/M metagenome (GOLD analysis project Ga0265797, IMG submission 192433) | Plant litter microbial communities from East Loma Ridge, Irvine, California - P2 T30 | ecosystem: Environmental > Terrestrial > Plant litter > Unclassified | place: USA: California... | reverse complement strand
CCTATGTCGGCAAGAAGTTTCTCGGGGTTCAAAGCGAGGTCTCTCAAGCGCCAGTCCACTCTTCCCACACCACGACGCAGCCGTGGCTGGTGGAATGTGATCACGTCTCCGTTTTCAGCGCGCTCGAACGGACATTTCTGGAAGTCGCCAACCGACGCTACCTCAGATCGGGCTGCGATCTTGAGCGACGCGTCTGCCATGGGCGTTGCTGACATTGCTCGTGAGCAGCTAAACAAAAGTCAAACTGCAGTTCACGATCTGGAGCCTCACTCAGCACCTGCCTCACGCTTGTCCGCCATGCCTGGAACGGAGCCGAAGTCTGCACCCAAGAGATCGGCTACAGCACCAGGCGCTTTGGATCCGAATACCGATGTAATCAACATCTACCGCATTCCAAGCCAAGGTACAGCGGCAGCTTACTACGATCAGACTCGACATTTCCCCAGCCTCCTGATCGATCCTGACGATGCTGTCCTTAGGTCGGTGTTCGAAGACGACAGCCCTCTCACTGATGTTTGTGCGTGCGAGCATCATCGCCACGGTCATGCTTCTGATGGGAATGTCGTAGTCTCTACGGTTGGTGAGATCAAGCGCACAAACACATGCAGTAGCCACAGCGCATCCGTCAAAGTTGGTGCAGTAGTGGGTGACGATGACCTGAAGAGTCCATTCGATGATTCCCATGCTGTTGAAAATCGAGTTGGACCAACCAATACGCCACCGAGGATGATGTTCAGCTCGCCAACTGCAACAGAGTTGCAATCACCATCCCCGATCCACGCCACGCCGGCTCGCCAACAAACGAACACAACGACTGAATACCAAGCGTCAGTAATGTCCTCGACTCCCATTATCGAGGACGCTCACTTTGCGACTGTAGTCGGACCCCGCTCGTCTAACGCCGAACAGAGAGAAGTCATCATTCCACCAAGCCGCGCACCCACCCCTCCGAGCGCCGCTGTCGGTTTGCAGGCAGCTACGATGTCGTCTCGAGACACAGTCGAACCACCGGCGCGATTTGCACAGTATGACAGCTTGCGGTCATCAATGGACTCTTACGAAGAGACTCGTGGCCTTGGTATATCCAACAGCCAGCAAGATTTGTTCCCGCCGCCTAAGCTTTTGTCCGAGAAACCTCGTCTGGGGACCGACCGTTTCGGACAGCTCGTAATACTGAGCGAAAAGAAACGAGGCCCTTCGCAGCCGTGGTACAGACGATTCTTCTGGCTGATTGTCACTGCGTGTGCCACATTGCTTTTGCTACTCATCGTCCTCCTGGTCGCGTTCATCCCGCAGGTGCACGCGGACAATGGCGTGCAAGCCCAATGGCTCAACTTGACTGGCTTTCCTCCACTCCCTACGGGCGTTGCAACAGTGATCCAGCCCCAAAAAACATTCGAAGAGGCCGGTTGCGTCAAACCATCAAGCCTCTGGAGTTGTGCCGCAGCGCAGACTCAGGTGTCGCCCGACAGCGCCTCTCTTCTTCCCAACTTCCGACTCGAGCTCCGATTCAGGAATCACACCCTGGATAATGCAACTTCGCTGGTCCCCATGACCAACTACTCATCCTCCTCTTCAGGGCCTGCGTCTGTGAAGTCTCAGCTTCGTGCGCGCAGCACCTGGTCGCAGACCCTCTATTCCGCAAACCCACCACCGCCGTCGAAAAAAGACCAGCTCGCCTTGGGAGAGACTACAGACCACGTCGCTGCGCCCTACAACGGCGAAGAAACCCCCTTCTACATCTCCCTCCTCTCCCCCGAGCCCCTCGCGCACATGGACACGGACAACCTCAACAAACGCGACGTCTCTGAATCCGAAGAACCAAAAGCAAACCCCTACCCCTACCCAACCAAGCCATCAAACTCCAACCCAAACCCAAACACAAACACCTCAACAACAACAACAACAACAACAACATCCTCCTCCAAACCAACCGCCACCTCCACCTCCACCAAAATCCCCAAACCCCTCCTCCGCCCAAACAGCAGTCCCGCCCCTCAACTCCTCTACCCCTACGCGACAGCCCAGCCCCTCCGCCTGTACAACCGCGGCCTCGAAGACGAACACTACGGCTTCTACACCTACTTCGGCAAGAGCGTGTTGGTCGCAAACGGCTCGTCCACCGCCTCCACCTCGAACTCGAGCAGCGCGAGCAGCCTGAACTTGACAGTGATTTCGCCCTCCTACACGAATGCATCATCATCAGCATCATCATCATCAAAAAAAGCGCAAGCCCTCTGCACTTTCACGCAAACGCGCTTCAGAGTGCAGATCTGGACGAGGAGGAGGAGGGCGAGTGTTTCGGATGCAGGGCTGGAGGTTGGTGGTTCTTCGGCGGATGCTTCCGGCAGTGCTGTCGGGACGGCGATGAAAGCTGCATGGCAGTCTTCGGCCAACGAGATGCGGGCCCCGGGGTCTTTTCCCTACAGGGCTAGCTTTACGTTGGATCGGGAGAGTGGAGGGGACGGTGACGGAGACGGAGACAAGGGCGTGATTTGCTGGGCGCTGGAGGAGGGGAAAGTTGTTGGGGAGGGAGTGCGGATTGCGGAAGAGGAGATCAGAGGGCTCGAGGCAAGGGCGGCGGCGGCTGCCGAGGATGGTAGTGGTGATTGTTCATGCGGCTGGGAGAGCTGAAGCGAGCTACTGATACCATGCTTCGAGCCCTTCGATTGGTCAGATGACGATGAAGCATTGGCAACAAGGAACGAGATGGGATGGTGGGGGAAGCGAATGTGATTAGGATAATATTAATAGATTGAGAGATGCCCCGTCTCTTCCGAACCAATTCCTTGTCAGTGATCGCAGTACTACTAGCCTCAACCGTAGAATGGAACCTCGTGGGGCGCGAAGAATTGCGACCTGGCAGGCGCGCCGTCCTTTTCGGCAAACAGAGCCAGCAAGCCGTCGCGGACCTCGAACTCTTCAATCACGGCGCCGAAGCTGAGATCGGTGACGCTTGTCAGTCATCGACGCAGGGATGGCGGAACATCAAGGAAAACTCACCCATAACAACGAGTCTTGTCCAACAAGCTCATCTTCAATTTTTCAATATCCTTCATCTTCAGCTCGCCCAGACGCGGATCCGTCAGCACAGCCATCCAGGCCATCACGGGCGTGATCTCGCCATCGCGGTCCATTGGAAGGCGATTGCTCAGCTGCAGCAAGTTCGCGAGAGCCCCGGTGCCCACGCCTTCGGGCATTTGGTGGGCGTACTTCTCAGCGGGCTTGTGCATGATGTGTGAGTGTGGCGGGGCCGTGGCCATGAGCGCGTGGCCAGACATGTGCTCGTGTTCCGCGTCGTCGGCGGGCTCCAACGGATGATGAAAGGGCTGGTTGGCAGCGTTGTGCGAGCGCACTAGCAGATACTGCATGTGTTCCATGCATGGGCGCTCGAGCCTGTAAGGGGGAAAAGACATGAGTGAGTTAGTGTGGGTCCTTGGGACGCTCGCGGGCGGCGTACCGGGGAGCGTGGGGTTCTTCATGAGTGCGGCGAAGGCGAGGGATAGGCGCCTGCGCTATTGGGGTCATGAAAAATGGCATTGCCTTGGGAGTCGTACGCTAGGACGAAGTCTATGCCGATCTGATCATAGTCGTAGTTGTTGTTTGGGAGCGGCATGGTTTGGTTGATGGCTGTGCCCTGCTGGAGTGGTATTTGACCATGGCCGTGCGGAGGGCTCAGGTTGGTGCTGGTGCTCTCCGAGCGGTGTTGGTAACTGCCAGCAGTGCTTCCGCCAGTACTGTTGCCGTAGGAGCTGCTGTCTTCACGGGAGAATTTCATGGGCACCGCCGCGAAGTCGTACGAAATGCCATGGCTTGCCAGGAGGTCCTTGAGGCGTCGGTTTTCCTCGGCGATGGCGTCACGTTCTTTGGTCGTAGTTGTGAACATTTCCTTCAGGCGTAGCACTTCTTGCTCGAGAGCTTTGATGTACATTTCCTTGCGTTCACGATGCGTCCTGGCATTTCGTCAGTATGTTCAATATCGAGAAGACAACAACTGTTGAATGTCAGTATGGAGAAATTGACAAACCTTTGTGCTTGCCTGTTCAATTCCTGTCGTCGAGTCAAAGCAGGTTTACTGTCAGGCTTGGGGCCTCTTCTTTTGGGAGGCTGGCCATCTTCGGGTCGTCAGTAAGATTAGTGGTACAGTCGTGGACGAAGACATACCCTTCGTCTGCTTCTTGTCATTGCTCAGATTTTTGAGAAAGTTGAGCTGGCTCAATGGGCTTGCGGAATCTTTCTGAGGTGAAGCACTGCTCTCGGCTGTGATGAGGTCAGTCAGGGTTTCGGGCGGGAATGGAAGCGTGGAGACTTGCGGTAAGCAGCAGCGATATCTGCATAATTGGTGCCGTGGTGGGTAGGATATGTAGACATGATTGGAAGTCGAGGGTGATGGCGGCGTTGGTGAGTGTGGTAGAGTGGTGCAAGAATTCACTGAGATGGGTGGTCAGTCTGGCGGTGTCTGACGAGGCTGCAGACGAGTAGATTGAAGATGATATGTAAGGTGAAGTCGATATTGGCGCGGTGGACTAGCTCACGGTCTGGCCGTGGACCGTGAACTCTCAGATGATCAAGTGTTGGCAATTGGCAGTTGGGGATTGGACAGCTGCATTCATGGAACGACTTACCCGGCGGTAGGGTTTGGAGAGTTGGACGACTCCGGGTCTATGCATGGGAGATGCCGTCGAGGTAAGCGGTTGCAGCAGTAGTGAGGTTGGTACGAGTCTGTGTGCAGGTCAAGCGCAAACACAATAATGATGGTAGTGGTAACAGACAGGGCAGCGGTACAAATAAGGTAAGGTAGCAATTGCCTGGCCTGGCCAGATTACCAGGAAGTCGGAAGAGGAGCGTCGGAGTTTGCTGTTCCTGCGGGCGGCAGTAGAGCTTGGCAAGAGGGCGCCCAGTACCTGAGCGACAGCACTGAGTGGACGAACAGACGAGACGAGACGAGACGACGACGACAGGGAGATGGAGATGCTGGCGTGGAGGATTGGACGTGGGCTTATTTGGAATAACACCCAGGTTTATTAGGCGCCACTCGTTGAACGGGCAGTGCGGGAGCGGGTCGTGCGTGCGTATACGCAATGTCGATCTTTTGTGGATAACTGGGGGCGAGGAGGGACCTTGGGAGCCAGGCTAGAGGGGCGAATGCGAAAGCCATGGGCGAGCGGAAGGAGTATCAGACTGCTGCGTGAGGAGTATGTTGCAGTAGTTCATATGTGCAGTACGGTAGTGCCTATGTGGCAACGGCAAGTGAATACTCTCCTAAATATACATCAGCCATGCTTGACGAACAGCTTTTTGTACACAAGTACCTTGTTGAGTCTTGTAGGGCAGAATCATCGTCATTCACTTCACTTCCAACAACAACGACGTCACTTCCCTTGGTGCATCACATCGGCACTCACTTTCATATTGAATTGAGAAAACAGGGGTCGCTCATCAGGACGTGATAGTATCACGCTGGCACCGAGAAGTATATCATCCAATACTTCAACCCGACACTACGGTCCATCTCATCAAAACGACAACGACAGGGATCCAGAGCCACCCTACAACATCCAACAAAGTTGGCCCAGGATTCGACCGTTGCGCGGGATCGGCAAAGGCTGGAAGGAATCCAGAAGGCGCACCCATGGAGATCTTGGAAGGCGTTTTTTTTGGAGATGCAACTGTGCTTTTTTGTTTTTCTGTGGCGTACGCCAATTAACCAATCAATAGTAGTCACCTGCATTCAAAAATGCTGCGTCGATTTCGATGTCGTGCTAACCGTCTTTTGAGCCATTACATACACGAAATGGGCATGCTTTGCATTCCTACCACAGTGTTAGCCGTTCGTGCGAGGCCGAGTGCGCGGCCCGAGTCACAGGTCCGCGGCGGATTGCCAGAACAGCGAGGTGATGTCGGTCTTGCTTGGATCGAGGCCATGTGTTGGTCTTGCGTGGATTGAAGCGCGATATCACTTGAACCGGAGATGGAACTCGATATTCGTACAACTAGACTCGAGTAAAAGATTAATTGCTGGCGCTGGGAATCGTACATAGTATATACATATATGTATATAAAAGAGTAGATCAGTCAAATCTATGCGAAACAAACGTGTTGTCAACACGAGAACGACAACAGACAAGCAGTAACAAACACACTATAGCCTCGGCAGCACAAGTGATTAATCATCACCAAAAAAACCAGGCCAGACCCCACAATCCCCTTTGCCTTGCTGTGTTGCCTTGCCTTGCGCCCTGCATCGATCCCACCGCATCCTGAGCTTGGCCATGTGTTCCCGCCTTCGTGCAGCATCTCCCCCAAAACACTCGTGTGGATTGGACGCCGTGACGCCGCCATGATGGCATCACCACCTCCAAATCCAATACCGCCAAAACCCACAACAACAACCAACCCCCTCCCCTCCCTCCTCCGCGCCACCGCCCACCTCCTCCTCTGGCTCCTCCACCTCTCCCTCGCCAACACCCTCCTCTCCCTGCTCTCCCCCTGGACCCTCCTCTGCCCCTCCGCAGTCTACAACCTCTCCTCCCTTCTCGCCGCCTCAGTATGGACCCACGTCCAGCGCCTCTTCACGCGCGCCCCCGGCGGCGGCGGCGCCCGCATCCTCGTGGCCGGCGACGCGCTGCCGCGCCACGAGTCGGCCATCGTGCTGTGCAACCACGTCGAGTGGTCCGACTTCTACATGGTGCAGGCGCTCGCGCTGCGCGCAGACATGCTCGGCCGCTGCCGCTGGTTTGCGAAGCGCGAGCTCAAGTGGGTGCCGTTTCTGGGCTGGGGCCTGTGGGCCATGGGCATGCCGCTGGTGAGCAGGGAGTGGATGCGGGACGAGCGCGAGCTGCGGCGCGTGTTTGATGGGGTTGCGCGGAGGAAGTGGCCTATATGTACGTTTTTTCTTTTCTCGAGTTTCTCTCCCAAAAACAAAAGTCATATATCGAAAAAAAAATCCATGTTGGATCAGAAATGTGTCTTTCCATTTCCCTTCCTCTTCTCTTTCTTGCGGTGATATGTCGAGTCGATGATCGATTACAGCAACACCATCTCCATCTCAAACTTCAAAGTCAACACTCGAAGAGTACCCTCACTAACACCAACCCTCTCTCTCTCCAGGGCTAATCTCCTTCAGCGAAGGCACCCGCCTAACCCCCCAAAAGCGCCTCCTCGCCGCCTCCCACGCCTCCAAAACGCAAAAACCCCTGCCCCAACACCTTCTCCTGCCGCGAACAAAAGGCTTCGCAGCCTGCGTCCAGCACCTGCGAACCGCAGCGCCCCACGTAAAAGCAGTCTACGACCTGACAATAGCGTACGCGGACATGCAACCCGCCGCCGGACGACGACGGCAAACATCTGCTGCTCCAAACAAGGCGAAGAAACAACGACAGGCCGCCGTAAATGGCAACGGCAACGGCCACTCCAAACCACCCCAGTCGCAACTTCCCGTCCCAGATGTCGACGACGACGACAACGACGACGACGACGGCGACTTTGCTTTCCAGTCCCCGCCTACGTTCCTCCAATCCCTTTTCCACCCGGACATCGCTTCCCGCTGGCGGACCCTAGTCCACGTGCGGCGGTTTGAGATTTCCAGTCTGCCGGTTGGGGAGGCGGAGTTGAAGGCTTGGTTGGAGGAGAGGTGGGTTGAGAAGGGTGAGCTTCTGGAGGAGTTGAGGGGGAAGTTGGAGAGGGGGGAGGATTGGGGGGAGGATAGGAAGGGGAAATGAGGGTTCAAGTCCTGGACATCCTGAGAGATTCGGATTCGGACTCGGACTGGGAATGGGATGGGATGCGGGATGGGACTGATGTTTGAAACCGAGGCTGGGTCGGTTTGGTTCGGGGTTGCTTTTGATGAAGTGGATGAAAACGTAATGTTTATTATGCTGGACGTGGAAAATGGGTATGTTGGTGGTTTATTTCAGCGCGTCCACTCGACGAGTCGGCCGGAGCAAAAGTAACGGGACCGAGTAATAAGACGAGATGGAATGGGTGAATAGGTTCGAAATCCTGCAGGCGGTGGCACCATCAGCATTAGCATGTTGAGGATGTGCTAGAACCAGTGAGAGAGAGCAGTTCCTGGATATTGGTTTCTCAGCGCATCTCAAGCTCGCAAGCGCTAGAATCGACAGCTGTAGTAAGTCATGAACATGCTGGAGCCAGGGAGAGAGCAGTTCCCCAGATCCTAGTACCTCAATGAATCCCAAGCTTGCGAACAGTTGTATCAAGGGCTACAGCATGTCCCAGCAATGCCTGTACCAGTGAGAGAGCAGTTTTCGATTACTGGTGCAGTTTCACAATGGGCCGGAATCGCAAGCTGGTAGAATACCTTGCAAGTCAAACCTGACATCTTGTCCGTCTCCCGTGGTTAATCAAACTTGTTTCCACGTCCCTGCTTGTTTCCGGTGGGAAAGAATACAGTGGGCTTCGAGACAACGTCGATTGCCCAAATCGAGAGCATATACATTCTTGCCATGTATGATGCGAGGGCTCATATCGCGAGTCCAGAGTTTTCGCGACAGAAACGTCGCTCGTTTGGAAACGACGAGGTTGAGATCCTGCTTCCAGTAAAACCTGGAAGATAGTATCGTTGCCGATGGATCGATCGTCAGCCAGGCCCTCTTCTTCCTGGTCGTGTTTATGATCAGTGAGAATCCAGACAAGTCGTGTAATGATGCCTGACACAGTGGTGAAGGATTTTCACGCATTGCAGACCTGCTGCGTACCAGTTGGGACCGGAGCCTTCTTAAGATGCCGCGATGAAGGACATCCTCGATCTTTGGAAGTTTTGGCAGTACCCGGATCCATGAGGATGGCCTTAGTTAGACGGCTAGAGACCGAACCCTCCGTTCCTCGAAGAGTTCAAAGTCGTCGCGAACCTTTCCGTTCGGGACGCATTGTTGCTCATCCAAAGAGCTGGGCCATGAGAGGAAGCAAGGCCTTGAGTGAGAAGTCTCACTGTGAAGCTGATCGTTCAGAACGCAGCAAAGCGGTTCTCCCTTCACTGTATGCCCTGTTGTCTAGAGTTGGCCTTTGCCATCATCTCGGCAATCCTCTTGAACATTTCGAGATTCATCTTGTGGGTTTCCTGCTGCATGACACGCTGATGCTCACGCTCCTGGCGGAGGTTCTCGCGCTCCCTCTCGCGCTCCTCGCGATCTCTCTCGCGTTCCCTTTCGCGCTCCTCGCGTTCCTCTTGGTCACGCTCGAGTCGTCGACGAAGCTCCTCCCGCCGCAGTTCTTGGTCCTCTTCCAAACGAGCGACAAAATCCGCCAAATGGGGTTCTTCGCGCGGCCGTTTCCGACTCTGCTGTAGGCCAGTGCTGCGGGCGCAGCTTGCCGAAGTTTCGCGGCTTTGATCCTGTCGAGGCGTGGACCTCAACCTGGAAGCTTGCGACGGCGGCAAAGAGTCTGCCATCCCAACGTAACCGGCATCGCCGTCGTTCTCGCTGGTCGCGTCCATTTCGTCCCCACTGCGAGGGTTGGTGAGGCCAGAGACGGGACTTTCCTGGTCCGCATGCCGCTTCAACACGGATCGCCTGGCCTGGCGCTCCGCGTCGTAGTCTCGCTCCTCATCATCCATATCCTCGTACTGTTCCAGCGCCCGCTTCGCGCCAGCGCCCTTGCGCCCTTGCAAACCGGCCTCTTCCGCAGCAGCGTCCGTGAGAGCCTGCATGACCCGCCTCAGCTCCGCAGTGAGCGGCGAGTCCGACCGCGCGCCGCCCACAGGCTCACCCAACACCGTGCCGTTGTCGCGGTACTCCTTCATCTCGCGCGGTGCACCTTCTTGCGGGTCGTCGCAAACGGCCGGCCGAGCACGCGGACGAACTCCTTTTCCACAAAGTTGAAGAACTCCGCGCAGCTGTGGGCGCGGATGTTCCAGTGCGCCAGCGCCAGTTTCATGAGGGTGAGGGTTTCTTCGTCGGTCAGGCGCGGCGGCCTGGAAATCACTGGCCTGGGGCTCTTCGTTGCGGGACCCTTTCCTTTCCGGGATTGGATTATTTGCGAGGTTGAAGGCGTGGCATTGGCATCTGAGGAGTAGGGTACTAGTGGAGGTGACATTGCTGAAGAGGACGGTTGAGTGTTGCGATTCGAAGCTGCTGGCGGCGGCGGGCCTGAGGGTGCTGGTAGAGACCATACTGCTGCTTCGTACGGTGATGGGGGCATTGCCTCGTAGGAGGCCGGCGATAGCCAGTGATTGTTGCTCATGACTAGTCGTTGCCGGCCAGGTGTAGTATTGAAAGGTAAGGGTATGGATGCGCGTTCGAGGCCGCCAAAGTCAACATCTTATCGATATCAGTCGCGATGATCGACACGGGCTACGACATGAATGGATTAGCTTACGGAAGGAGTGATGGCTTGTTGTTCCTTCCTTCCATCTTCAGGATCAAATCAACATGTTTTCAACCGAGGATTGGCAACGCTTGACTTTGCATTGCATATCTGATATTCATGTTTCGATTGCCTCTTTGCGTCGCAAAGACGGTACTCTGCTTCGAGACACACGAAGTCCTTCCGACTCAGTCCCAGGCCAGGCGTGCATCTATATCGACAATAATGGCCATCGCTGTATGCGCACAGAGGGAAGGAGAATGCGAGAATAGAAGATACACTCGCTCAAACGCATGACATACCAGACACCACGCAGGCGCTTTCGAGACTTTCATAATGCTTGTTCATGCTTTTGGTAGAACGACAAGAGAAAGGGAAATGTAGGACATGCAAGTCCGCTTCTCTAAGCGGCATCAGCATCTGCGTCCTTTTTCACTGCCACCGCTCCTGACGCCTCTGACTTGTCCGCCTCCTTCTTCTCC
>Ga0265797_10011893_pt1 | contig 10806 bp, 9 predicted proteins | sample P2T30metagenome_FD_192433 | JGI IMG/M metagenome (GOLD analysis project Ga0265797, IMG submission 192433) | Plant litter microbial communities from East Loma Ridge, Irvine, California - P2 T30 | ecosystem: Environmental > Terrestrial > Plant litter > Unclassified | place: USA: California... | reverse complement strand
AAAAAGTGTTAGACTTGCAGATAGGGTAAGCAAAAAAGAAAGGTAAAATATGCTAAAAAGAATAGTAAAAGGCGTTGGACTTGAAGGGAATTTCTCAGGGTGAGCAAAAAAGAATGGCAAAAAATGATGGACTTGCAGGGAATCGAACCCTGGACCACTCCCATGCTAAGGGAGTATTATACCACTAAACCACAAGCCCGAATCGCTGTTGATTGATGAAAGACTGTCCATCACATTAAAATATATATCTATCTACAACAACATGTGCGAAAGCAGACGGGCCTGGTAGGGGCACTCACTTAAGCGAATTATTGTAGCGCCACACAGAAATTACACAACGCCAACATCTTAGCTCCAGTCTGTACCCACCTGCTTTATCTGGTAAAGTGTATCGCCTCGACGAATTGGTCTTAGCTATTGGATAGTCAGCTACAGGTGTATCCTACGACATTGCTTGTGAATATACAGCAGTAAGCAAATTTATTATGAACAACGACTTGTCTTGTTACCCTAGCTAAAGAGAAAGCGAACAAACTCGACAGGCGCTGTTTCTGAAAACTGTCGCTAATCAATGGGTGCAATGTTGGAGGCCGCTTTCGAGCCGCCTGTAGGCTAACTTGCAGTCACGGCGGCGTGCGATGAGTCTGCATCACGGCATTCTGCCATCTTGACGTATTAAAATTTCATGGACAGTCCATCTGCCTACACCATATGTAGACTATAGCCAAGATACCGAGTTTACGATGCACTGCCAGACGTGTGGACGCTAGAACGACCATGAAAGAGCAGCTTGGAATGACTGCAATCAATCGTAATGTTTTGGCTCCATCATGCTTTCATTTCCCAAATGTGTTCGTGGTACTTGCAGGGCGTGACGAGATGGCTGTACGTCTTTAGTGTTGGCTTCGCGTGTACAAATCCTCTGCCTGGTTCTTCGCGCTAGTCATATCTTTCCCCTCGGCCACAGTCGCTCCGCTCCGTCATAACTCCTCAGCTATTCTCGCCTCTTGTAACATTTAACTTTTCTCGGCAGTGCGCAACATGGTATCAAGAAGCGACGTGCACGCGTCTGAGCTCAATGGGTTGAGGTTAATGGAAGATGAAGAGATGCTACCCAACAGGCACCGTAAATTCGTGAAGTCGCTACGTTCAGCCGACTGCTGAGCGTGTGAGACTCGCAGTCTGCTCATCTCAGGTGGTACACTTGTAGCGATGGTGCTTCTCTCATCTTCACCGAATAACAAATCACAGCCTTCATGAGCAGCTGCGGACAGTGATTGTATGGTTATGCCAGGATCGAACGGGAATGCATTGACGTGTCACGCGACAGGCATCTTCGTCAACTCCGTAGTCTCTTGGCTTGGAACACTTACCAGACCATGTCTCCTGGTGCTACTGTCTAATGGACTTGGACAACCGTGTTTCTTGCGCAATCAACCTAAGTAGCAAGAGCGCTGCCCAAGACCTTCCGTGACGAGCGTTTTATTCTCAACAAGACTCTTCGCATAGCCAGTACCACATACCCATCTATCATTCATGTGCACGTTACACGGTATTGGGTTGCGCTCCCTGTATCGAGATGGGTGCTCGCCTTGGTAACGTTTCTAGCCGCAGCATGGCAGTCAACTACGCAGATGCATGTGTGACGGAACAATACGCTGCCTGTGGTCTTCATGACGTTGAACACGACGCGGATAATGTAGAAGTAGGACTTCGTGTGAAAGCACTTGAAGGACAGGCTAAGGAGCTGAAGGGGAGATTGGATACTAGTGCTGGGGATGTGACATTTCTTCGTGCGTGATAAGTTTAAATCTTCTTCGAGGTGGTAAATGTCGCCATCACAAGTATATTAAAACGAGGGGGGTGGGGGTGAATCATTATAATATTATTACTCTTCATTATCATTAGTAAAAGAACAAACGCCAGACACCTTGCTTAAGAAATCTTGTCATGCCAGAATGCCACGAATCAGAAAAAATACAAGCTCCCCATTTGAAGTTCCCATATGGGGTACTAGACACCAGTATCACTTAGCAGCAAACCTGCTCTTCGCCCTCAGTCTCGCTCCGAAGAAGAACAGGATATATACACCGACGCTGCAACCAGCTGACAACCCAGCAAGCAGACTAACACCCCTGCCCACACCAAGATTATGGAACAGCGGATACGAGAAATGAATAGCCCCCGTCGCGAGTGCGCTCCTGAGGAAATCGTTTCCTGCAAACAGACTAGCCGCGTACTGGGGATACACAAGCGGCAGGTAGAGGAAAATACACTGGATGATGAGGAAGATGCCGATCGTGGTGATTACAATGCCGATGCACGACACGATCCAGTGAATATCCGAGTTAGACGTCCACCCGAAGATGAACAGGCCCACGGGAACGAAAAAGGTGACGAAGAGCGCAGGGATGAGACGGCGTTCCGGGGCTCCGAGACCATGGAGACGAATACTGGGTTCGACGCGGTAGCGAATGTACCACCAATACCACACTATGCTGAGGACGACACCGACAGTGACGGAGAGGAAGGTGAGACCGAGTTCGCCGAGATTGAAGGCATACATCTCGTTGTAGACGAGGGGAAAGGCTTCAAAGAAGGAGTAGAAGATGCCGTACACGATGGCGGTGTAGACGGCTGTGAAAGCGATACTGGGATCGAGGAGCATGAGTTGAAAGGGGCGCCAGAGAGCTTCGACAGCGATGGCGCGGGGTGTGAGGTTTGCTTGGTCGATTTCAGATTGGCTTTTCAGCTGCGCGTCGCCGGTGAGGAGGCGGAGGCGTTGGGCGCGGCGGAGGAGAATGGTGGCGTTGGATGTTTCTGGGAGGAAGAAGAAGAGGGCAAGGAAGATGGGGCCGTTGAGCCAGAGCATCTCCCATAGCGACCAGCGCCAATTCTTGGCCGCGACGCTGAAGCCACTAATGATGGGCCCGAGGGCGGGGCCGCATGTTGCTGCAAAAGCCCACAACGAGAGAACGTAGGGGAGCTTGATCAAGCTGTAAATATCCTGGAGGGTGGCACCGCCGGTTGCGAGGCATGGGCTACCGAAGAAACCTTGCAGGAAGCGGAGGACGATGAGTCCGGCGAAGTTGTCTACGAGTGCAGAGGGTACGATGAGAATGACGAAGATGGCGTAGGAGACAATGTATGGTGGATTGCGACCGATGATTGGGATCTCGCTCAACGGCGAGAAGAGTAGCGGACCGAGGCCGTATGCGAAAACATACATGGACAATCCTAGCGATGCGGCGCCAATTTCCACGCCAAATCGCTCCATAACGCCAGGAATACTGGGACTGTAGATAGCACTACCCATGTAGACGCCCATGGTGTACATCAGAATCAGGAATAGGACGATGGCTTTCTTCCCAAAGCTCCAATTCTGAGGATTTGAAGCATCATCAGTATCGTACCAGTCCACAAGAATTGTCCCGTCGTCGAGTATCTCAGGCTCGAGTGGCCGTGTTGGACCACGCTCCACCGTTGCTAGTGAGAACTGCTGTTCAAGATCTGCCTGCGTAGACGACTTGTGCAGTGCTGTCCGCGTTCCCACACGGGAGATTTGTGTGCGTGCCGTGTGCTGTGTCCTCGCTGTCTGCACCTTTTCCAAGTTGCTAGTAAGGTCGTCTCCGCTCTCTGACGCCGCTTCCTCGATGACAGTTTCTGGGTCGGGATAGCATACTTCCTCTGTGGCTGGCTCGTCTTTTTCGACTTGGGTTTCTTCAGTGGCGTCTGAGATGAGGCGCTTCGGAACGGGCCGAGTTTGCCGGGTGTAGGCTGCTGGGACTACAAAGTCGGGGAGCTCTTCCGGGTACTTGAGGATTTTGTTGTTTGTGAGGTATCGCAGGATTTGGCCGATTGGGGCGTCACGTATCAGAGCCGACACCATCTCGGCGGTTTTGGTGATTTGGGTGTTTATCTACAAATGCGCAGTAATACGAGGGAAGTGGTTGATGGAAGTATTCAGGACCGTCGCATGTAATAAAATGGTTTGAATGGATAAAATATTAATAGACCATGACCTCAAGCCATACTTATCCTCTCCTGCACTCACCAGCGCATTCTACTTTACGCACATGCTGTTTCACCCCACGGTGCAGATGTTCTTCGTAATCAAGACATCTCACAAAGCAGATGAGTTTACAAATCTCCGTACCAAATGTCTCGGCAGCGGGGCTAAGGGCAGTGGAAATCGATTACTATTCGTCCGTAGATTTCTACTGCAACCTGATCCCAAGCGGTGACATGAAACGCTTGTCGGCTTTGCTGGTTCAGGAAGTAAGAACTTGTTGGAACGGTGAGGAAATCGTGCAGGAGATGCTTTCTAATCATGGCTTACTCACCGCACAGTAGCGCTAGTGGACTTTCGGGTTTTATCCAGTCTCAAGGGGTTTAGCGTGAGACCTGATCATTAATCTCACAAACTAACCCTACGTCATATTTTCAACATGTGTGTGGTATGCAGCTGGTGTTGGATTTGTGGACGTTGGCATATAGCTAATAACTAATCACTGGTGTGTATCTGCAGCCGTGCCAAGGCGATTTCTATTATGGAGGACTGCGTGCAGCTCGTAGATTACGCTTTGTCAGCCCCAGAGCAAAAAGTTTCTAAAGCTCCCTTCTATCTGTCCTTCAACCTACTTATCCAACCTCTTACTCTCATGCGCGAACGTACCATGACTAAGAGTCATAGCCTCTTAGCCTGCCAAAAAAAGAATATCAGATGGACTCGCGGGGAATCGAACTAAACAGATTGTTAGTACGACTGTAAACCTCATATTGAGAGGTGCGAGTTGCCACTTACCCCCGGACCACTCCCATGCTAAGGGAGTATTATACCACTAAACCACGAGCCCGATGAATTGTTGCTTGAGAACTCAAGCTGTTTGATGGGATGCCGCCAGATTAGTGCTGTTATAATGTCGGTGAAAACGACGGGTGTGGGGAATTAGAGGCTTTGGGTCAAGCGAATGTGCTCTGCGTCTCGACCACGCACCATTCAAGGCTGGCCCCACCGCCTGCCCACACAACGGGTATCATCGTAATAATGGAGTGATACATGATTCCAACAGTAATACAGACTTGCATATGGCACTACTGCTCGCTGCGTCTAAGAAACATGTGCTTATTCGCTTTGGGCTTTTACAACCAGAAATCATATGTGCAAACAGTCAAGAACATACGACTCCAGAAGAGGGCTAGGATATAACTGTATCTGGGAGGCAGATTCGCATCTGTAATCTCAGTATCGAGACTGTGGAATCTATAGGGTATCATGCTTTTAAATCATTTCATCATCCGCTCCAACTCTACTCGCGACCCCAAGTATCATCATCACCAATCTCCCCAATAATCTCCACGCCTTGTTCTTCCTGGAAAGCAACCTGCTTGTTTTTGCCCCGCTTCTTTTTCCCTTTGCCATTCTCCTTGTTTGCTGCACCGTCACCATCCAGCGGGTTTCCATCTTCATCAATCCCAGCAAGCTCCCTCTGGCGTTTTCTTTCCTCGGCTTCTGCCTTTGCTAACGCAATCCGTCTCTTGTAGTCGGCCTCGACATCAGCCATTTGGCGCTTGATCTCATCTACACCCGTAAACGACGCCTCAGTCCTGTTGGCTTTTTCCAGATACATGCTCCATCCTCCCTCGTTCATTTCACAGCGACCCTGCAGTGCTTCCCTGACGCCTTCGGGATTATCGCGCTCTTCACGGGTAAACTTGGTCTTGATGGAGCGCCGAGTGAAGCCGGGAAACATTTGAGATATCATTTGGAAATCTGTACCAAAAGATCTGAGGCCCTGATAGAAAAGCTCTGTAAGTTCCACATTCCAGCGTCGACCTTGGCCTGGAAGAATGAATTCGTTGGGAAAACGCTTGTTGTTTTTCATGAAGCTGCGGTTTGTAAGACGGGCTGTAATATCCTGATCCTCGGTGATGACCATCTGATCAATCTCGCGGTCTGCGTCACCCTCCCGATCGATGATTCCGGTTTCAGGTACCAACTCCATATTGCCCTCTGCGTTTAGTCGGAAGCGAGCGGTCTCAGATTGCGCAGCCAGCTCTGCCCCTTGCTCAGCTAGTGCTTTGTCTGCTGCTTCCTGCTCAGCCTTCGAAGCTATTTCTCGGGAATCCTCCTCTCTTCGGCGTTGTTTGACCGCTTCCCAGTCTATTGTGCGCATCTCCTTTTCTCGAGCAGAAAGCTTCCCCCAACGAACGTTGCGAGCTGCCAGAGAGTCCATGTAGGTGACATCAGGGTCGATGGTCTGATCTTCGGCATCAGATGGGGTAGCCTCACGCGGTGGTCGTCCCCTTCTCTTCTTCTCCCTCCGTGTGCCCTCCTCGCCTTCAATACCATCTACCTCATCGGCCTCGGGAGTGGGCCTCCTTCTCCTCTTCGGTTTCGGTTTGCGGTGTGTAGCAGCTGCTATGATCTCGTCTGCTATGCGTCCGACCTCTTCCTCCGTGCCCTCAACGATCTCGCTACTCAGGGCTCCTTTGGGTTTCCGGGGCTTCTTCGTCCTCCTCGAGACTGCGGGAACTCCTTCACCATCTTGTGTGGCCGTTCCGGTGGCTTTCGTCTTTGTGTGGGACTTTGCGCCGGGTCGTTTCCTTGTGGATTGTGGCTCTTCGTCATCCTCGGCCTCATCCTCCTCTTCAATATGGTCTGCATCTGCATCTACCGTAACATTCTTCTTCGCCCGGAGCCTGGCAGGCTGGCGTGGCTTTCGGGTAGGCACACCGGCGACAGTTTGCTCGCTGTTATCTTGGGAGTGGTTCACTGCTGCCCATGGCAGTTTTCTCCTGTTTCTGGGTAGTGGAAGAGTCTGGTTGGCTGTGATTAAGGGAGCAGTGCTTGTGCCAAGTAAATGCTCGCCGTCAACATCCGCTGTTGGTGGCGCACTCACAACTGCATTAACTTGGACTTCCTGGCTTGGCTGTACGGGCGACTCTAGGCGCTGCCTCTTGGGCGACCTTCCCGCCTGGACGTCCTCCTCGAGGTAATGGGTCGTGAGGCCTTGCGAGGTAGAAGACTGAGCAATACCGGTTTCATTGGCCGCCTGGGTCTGGACATTCGGTTCGATGGATGCTGGAGGCGCGGTCGCAGTAGCAGGAGCAGTAACAGTCAACGGGTCAGCTTGGGGCGTGCTATTCCCGGTAAGCTCTTGGGTCGGGACAGGCGTCGGTAATTGTACGGCAGGTATCGACTCGGCGGCAGGCGTATCCAGGGCCTCGAGGTTGGGTTGCGAAGTAGGCGGTTCAGCAGTTGATGCACGTGTCTCTGGTGCTGCTGCAGACGATGATGGTGCAGCGGGTGCAGCGCCTGGTCTCCGTCGTGCTGCTTTGGGTGCAAACTTCTTGCCCGTCGTATTCTCTATCCACGTCTTAGCGGCGCGGGTACTATCGCATGGGACGACTCACTATTAATAAACGAACTAAAGGCCGCAGCGGGTTTAGACGTTGTAGGCGGCTGGTTGGCAACCTCCTCAGCCGACATGATTTACTCGCAATTGCTACCTCGCACACCAATATATGGCCACTATCACTCGTCTCATATTTGGCGGGGGAATCGTCGAGTTCCAGGTAACGACGAAAAGAGGGAACTGTTCGCGTTCTCAAACACAGACCATCTGCTAGCGTGCCACTAGTTTGCTTATGTAAGGGTAACTAAGGAACTCTCTTCGCTCAACGCCCACCGTCTCCTCACCCACGGCCTCACACGACGTTCGGACCCCCTCCTGTTGCTCCCCCGTCACCCGTCAAACCACGTGCCCTAAGTCGCTCCTTCATCTCGCTGCAGGATCTGAGAGCGCGCGCGTTTTCAGTGCCCTCACACCTCGCCGGCGTCACCTCGATGAGGCTCGAAGCCAGGACCGTCGCACCCCCATCGCTTGACGCTGTCAAGATGGAGGACCGGAAGCGGCCCATCACTGACGACGCTGCTCCTCCTGCTAAGAGGCAAGCTGTGACTGTCAACGGTGCTCGCTCCCACCCAGACGCTGACTTGCCGTGGAAAGATGACATCGAGGTTCGCCCCCCGATTACCACCCGCCCACCTCCTCCGCCCACGGCGCATACACCCGCTGACACTGCGATTCTACAGTCGTTTCAGAAAGATGCCATTCTGCGGCAGATGCGCGAGTACAAACGCGAAAAGGCCACGGTCGAGTCACAACTGAGTGAGCTGGAGGGCCGTTCCAAGTACCACGATGACCATCTACGGACAATAGACGCTTGGTTCGATCAGGTCAGTATACCCTTGGGATTTGATTGAGGTGACGCTAATTGCTCTTTAGCTTATCGATGAGATCAAACTCCGGGGGTCTGACCAATTGCCCGATGCCGATTTCACTTCGACCATGCCCGCTACGCTACTGTGCGAGGACAACCAGACATTCAAGAAACATTTGTCTAGCCGCAAGGACAAGATTCTTGCTTCTCTTTCTGATCTATTCTCAAAGTATCCTGCAAGTAGCCCCGAGGTTGCAGATTTGCAGCAGAAGCTTTCGGAACTTCTGGCTACGGAGAAGGATCATGTTGTTCGATTGCAGCGCGTTACTGCCGAGAAAGAGCAACTGTCCGATCGTTTGGATACGGCTACTCATCGCTATCTTGTCGCTGAGAAGAAGCTTGATCGTTTAAAGAGCGCTCAAGTCCAGAAACTCGAGCAGCAAGCCGTTGGCACCAGCACTGCTGTGAAAGAGGAGGCACCGTCTGCAAGCAATGGCACAGAGTCAACCAACGGTACATCACCGGGACCTATCAGCGAAGAGCTGGAAACTGCAAAGAACCAGGCCATAGCTGAGGCAACTAAGCGGAAGGAGCAACTCGAACAGATCGAACAAGAGAACAAGAAGCTTACTGAAGAGGTTTCAGCCTTGAAAGTGAAGCTCACTGGACTGTCGGATGATGACTACGCCAAGACGGATCTCTTCAAAGCTATCAAGAGCCAACATGAAGACGTCATCAAACGCATTAATAATCTCGAAGCCACCAACATTCAACTACGAGAAGAGGCGCAGAAATATCAGGCAGAGCGAACTGCATACAGGATCAAAGTCGACGATGAGGTACGTGCGAGCTTGGCAGATTCTGCAAGCCACGTTTCGCAAGCAGAAGCCAACTGTGCGCGCATTCGAAACGCCCGAGATGAACTCCAGACACAAAAGACTGTTTTGGAAGCTAGCCACAACGATGCGAGAGAATCTATTGAGCAGTCGAAGAAATTGGCCAGCGCGTGTGACGACCGGATTGCTGCTCTAGAGTCCGAATGTGCGCGTCTACGATTACAGATTGCAGAGCATCAAATATCAAGCGAACAAGAATCGCCAGGATTGGATGACTTGACACCAGAGCAACTGCGCAACAAAATCTCCAAGCTCGACGGTCAAACCAAACTCTTGAGCAACGAGCTCCTCGGCATGGAGGATGCATGGAAGAAAGCACATGCGTCTGCGAACAAGAACATTATGACGATTGCTACTTGGGAGGAGAACATTGCCAAGGCCCACGCGGACAAAGCCAAAGCAGAGCAGAAGTACTTTGCAGCTATGAAGACCAAGGGAGAGCTGGAACAACAGGTCCGTATCCTACGTGCACAGACTACGAAAGCAACCGAAGTTGTAGCGCAGTTGAAAGAGGCGGACTCTCTTAGTCGGTCCCTGGTGGACAAGCTGGAGAAGCAAACTGCGGAAATGCGATCGCAGATGGACGACCTGTCTATTACGCACCGCCAACTGCAGCAAAAGGTCAACGAGAACGCCATTACATCTGAAGGTCACGTCAGCCAGATAGCAGAACTGAAGAAGCTTGTTGAAACCAAGGACGCGACGTGCCTTGCCGCCAAGCACGCCCAACGCGAGTCAGAAAGCGAGCGAGGCAAGCTAGCGGCGCAAGTTGCAGGATTGGAGAAGCAGGTGCAGATTTACAAGAAGAAGAGCACGGCCAACCAAAGCTCTGAAGTTTCGACCATGGAACTGTTGATTCAGTGTCAAATCTGCAAGAGCAAGCTCAAGAACACCGTCATCAAAACTTGCGGGCACATGTTCTGCGATCAGTGCGTCCAGGACCGGCTTACCAACCGTGCGAGGAAGTGTCCAAACTGCGGCAAGGCCTTTGGCAGCAACGACACAATGCGGGTCCATTTGTAGGGCGTCTTCATCTGGGTGGGGGTTTTTTTTATCTCTTAATTTGCCGGCACGGTTGGCCATGTACATCATCTGCGTTTTCCTTCGAGTACCCTTTTTCCACATTTACAATAGCGTTGATGGCAGCACTATTTGGTGGCTTGAACATGTTGGCGTTTTGCGGATGGCCTTTGGTCACGTTCTATGGCGTTCATGTTCGGCAGCGTAGGAGCGCAAGACTATGTACGATCAGAGTGCGGTGTATTTCCAGCATGTTCAGCTAGACGGGCTAGCTTTCTACTTGGCGTGGGTGGGTGTGGGCTAGATAAACACGATGAATCCTGCGGGCCTCGGGTCACTGAAGGTCAAAAGGGGGCAATGCAAATGAGCATGTCAAGATTACGTCAGGGATTCGTGCCGTGCAATGTCATGTAACTGTGACTCACATGCGAAGGCGAGCAGGTAGGCTGGTCAATACGACGACCATCAGCCAACCAAGCAAGAGAGACATAGGCCAGAATGGAAGGAAAGGCGGGCCTTGAAGGTGCAGGGTTCACAAAGGTAGGATTGTAGGGCTGGGATGCCAGGGGGTGACTGCGTGCAGTGCGTGCAGTGCGTGCAGTTGCGTTCCTCTGCGTTCCTCTGCGTTGCCCCGTGCGACCGGTTGCTCTACACCCTTGCTATC
>Ga0265797_10011891_pt1 | contig 10807 bp, 15 predicted proteins | sample P2T30metagenome_FD_192433 | JGI IMG/M metagenome (GOLD analysis project Ga0265797, IMG submission 192433) | Plant litter microbial communities from East Loma Ridge, Irvine, California - P2 T30 | ecosystem: Environmental > Terrestrial > Plant litter > Unclassified | place: USA: California... | reverse complement strand
TTATTTTAAATAAATGTACCTTTTCTACCTTTTCTTTTTATTATAAATTGTCTACTTTGTCTTAAACCTCTCAATGTATAAAAATTTATTTTTCTAATATTAACAATATTTTTGCTTAAATTATTTATAATATTAATATTATTAGATTTCAATATAAATTTATATTTACTTATTTTTTTTATTAATACATTTTTAATTAGAAATACATTAATATGAGAAGAACCAAAAAAAAAATTCATAATATTTTTGTTTTTATAGAACCCTATTTTAAAACCTTTCCCTTTAAATTTTATTTTTATAAATTTATATATATCAATTAATTTTAAAAATTTATTTATAGTTGAATTTAATAAATTTTGATTATTTATTAATTTTTTATGTACAATTTTTAAAATATTGTTATATTTATTTATAAAAATTAAACTTTTTTTATTATTTATAAAAATATTAAATTTATAATTATTATTATATAAATTTATTTTTATATTGTTGTTATTTTTCAAAACTATAAATTCAAATTGTGGTGGTATTGTTATATTAATATTTTTAACCATTGTTTATTTTTATTAAAATTACTCCTCCTAATTTTTTTTTTATAGCTTCAAAATTAGTTAAAATACCTTTATTAGTTGAAACTAAAAATATTCATTTTTTTTTTAATGTTAATTTTTTTATAATTTCATTTTTTAAAGTTATTTTTCTACTAGGTTTATATAAATTTTTTAAAAAATTATATTTTACAAAATTATTTATATAAATATAACTAAATTTTTTATTTTTTTTTACAAATTTAACAATGTTTAGTGTTATTAATATTTTAATTAAATTTATATTTTTTTTATTTATTTTATATTTGAAAATTTTTTTTTTATATATTAAATTTAATTTTATTAAATTTATTAATTTATAATCCATTATCAAGCATTTATATTTATATTTTGTAAACTATTATTAATTAATAATTTTTTTGAAAAATGTCTAGAAATATTTAAATTACTTAAAGTACCTTTTACTCTACCTGTTTTAATACAAATATTATTTTTTTGTTTTGATAAATGATGTTTATTTTTTATTTTCGATAAAAAATAGTTAGCATTTGCTCTTAGAATTGGTTTTATTGTTTTATTTTGCAAAATACTTTTTAAAATTATTTTTTTTATTTCATTTTTTATTAATTTTTTTTTTAAAAATAAATTTTTATAAATTTTAATTTTATTAGTTTTTATTTTTCTCATTCTTTATCTATCGATTTCTCCAAAAACAATATCTATTGTCCCCATTAATGCAACTAAATCAGCTAAAAAATGACCTTTTGAAATTTTTGGTAAAACTTGTAAATGGTGATATGCCGGTGATCTTACTTTACATTTATAAGGTATATTAGTATTATTAGAAATTATAGAAACACCAAATTCACCTTTAGGTGATTCTACTGCTCTGTAAGTTCAATTAGATTTTACTGTAAAACCTTCACTTCAATATTTAAAATGTTTAATTAATTGTTCCATAGAAATGTATTCATTTTTATAATTATTTTGGTTTAAATGTTTAGGATTTATAAATCTCAAAATTTGATGTGGGTTTATATTTGAAATTTTTTTTATTTGTTTTTTCTGTGTTTTGTGTTTTGTTATTTTATGAATAACTTGATTTATTATATTTAAACTTTCTGTCATTTCATTCATTCTGATTAGAAATCTATCATATGAATCACCGTTTTGTCCTACAAAACTTCTAAAATTTAAATAATAATAGTTAGCATAAGTTTCTAATTTATCAAGTCTTAAATCTCTTTTAATACCGATGGATCTTGACATAACACCTGTTAAACCATAGTTTATACAAGTTTCATGTGAATAAGTACCAACATTTATTAATCTTTGTTTTCAAATTTTATTATATGTTAATGTATTATGAATTTCATTTAATGTTGTGAAACAATTTTTACTAAAATCTAAAATATCTTCTAACAAAAATGATGATATTGCTTTAAGATTTACTTCATTAGGTCTATAAAATGCAGCATGCATTCTAGCACCTGAAACTCTCTCATAAAATTCCATTAATTTTTCTCTTTCTTCAAACGCTCAAAAAATAGGAGACATACTACCTACATCTAATGCATGACAAGCTATAGCTAATAAATGGTTTAAAATTCTTGTTATTTCATCGTATAATGTTCTTATTTGAACAAACGTTGCACTATAATTTAATGTACCCATTAAAGATTCTATTGCTAAACAATAAGCATGCTCTTGAATTAACATTGATACATAATCGAATCTATCAAAATACGGTAATGAGTGTAAATATATTTTATCTTCCATTAATTTTTCAGTACCTCTATGTAATAAACCTATATGCGGGTCAATTTTTTCAATAATTTCACCATTTAATTGTACGATTAATCTTAAAACACCGTGAGCTGCAGGATGTTGTGGACCAACATTTAAATTCATTGTTTTTAATTTTTTTAAAGTTGTTTCGTCTTTAAAGTTGTTAGGTTGTCATATTTGAAATATACTTCTATTCACATATACTATGTTTAATTTTTATTTTGAATTTTATAATGAATATACTTTTACTTTAATATTTTTTAATATAATAACTTATATATTTATGTTAATAAATTTATTTTTAATTTTTTTTATTTTTGATATTAAATATTTTAAAACTTTAAATGAATTAAAATTTTTTGGTAATTTACCTTTTTTATATTTATATGTAGTTATATTGTTTTTATCGTTTGCGGGTATACCACCTTTTATAGGTTTTTTAGGTAAATTTTTAACATTTATTTATTTTTTTTCTAAAAATAATTTAATAATTTTTTTATTTTTTATTTTTTCTAATTTTTTTATAATTTATTTTTATTTACAAAATTTAAGATTTTTAATATCAAAAAATTTGTCTAATAAATTATTATTAAAAAATAATAAAATTTATTTTAATCATAATTCTGTTTTTTATTTAAATTTGTTAAATTTTTTTAATATAAGTAGTATTTTATATTTTGAAGATTTTTTAATTTTTTTAAATTTTATTAGTTCTAATTTTTATATTTAAATTTTTTTAGTTTTATTTTGTCAACATTTTTACAATTAAATAAAAAATTAATAATAAAAAAAAAAGCTCATCATAGAGCAGCAGCATTAAAAAATTGTCCACAAGCTAAAGGAGCAGTAAAAAGAGCTAGGATTGTAACACCTAGAAAACCTAATTCTGCTAGAAGACCAGCAGCAAAAATTATACTTACTAATAATAGATGAGTTGTTGCACATTTACCAGGTGTAGGTCATAATATTAGAGCACACTCTTCTGTTTTAGTTAGAGGGGGTGGTTCTAGAGATTTACCTGGTGTTAGATATACATGTATTAGGGGTGTTTATGATTTTGCTGGTTTAACAGGTAAAAGAAGAAGAAGATCTATTTACGGTGTTAAAAGACCTAATGATAAAATTAAAAAAGTTAGAAAAAGATTTAGATTTAATTAAGTTTTAGTATTGTTTTTATTTAAATTTAAAAGTGCGAGTAGATTATTTGATTACACCTATAAATGCTGTAGTTTCGTGAGCAAGACAAGGTTCATTTTGACCAATGACTTTTGGTTTAGCTTGTTGTGCAGTGGAAATGATGCATACCACTGTTAGTAGATATGATTGAGACAGATTTGGGGTTATTTTTAGAGCAAGTCCTAGACAATCAGACTTAATGATTGTTGCAGGAACTTTAACTAATAAAATGGCACCAGCAATAAGAAGATTGTATGAACAAATGTTAGATCCTAAATGGGTTTTATCTATGGGTAGTTGTGCAAATGGTGGTGGTTATTATTATTATTCTTATTCTGTTGTAAGAGGTTGTAATCGTGTTATACCTGTAGATATTTATGTCCCTGGTTGTCCACCAACAGCTGAAGCATTATTATTTGGTGTTTTACATTTACAAAAAACAGTATATAGACAAATAGATGAGGAGGAAAAATTGAATGAGAAAAAAATTAATAATGAACAATTTGTTTGATAAATTAAATAAAATTAATTTAAAAAAACATGTTATTTCTGAAACTTCAAAATTAATGAAATATAAACGTTTTTATAATTTAAATTTGATAAATAATTACAATTTGTATAATAATTTTTATTTTTTTTTAAAAAATTTAGAAAAAAATTTAATAACTTTTTATTTTTTTAAAAATAATTTTAATAAATTGAATATTGTACCTAATTTTTTATTTAATAAACAAATTTTTTTTGATTTTAAAAATTTCGTTAATTTTTCTAAAAAAAATAAAATAAAATTTTTATATACAAATAATAATAATTTAAAAAATTTTAATTATGATTTATACGGTAATAATTTTTTTTTATTTTCTAAAAATATTATTGATAATAAAGAAATTGTTAATTTAAAAAATAATTTTAATATTGAATTATTTCATAAAAATAGTAATATTGATAGTTTATTTTTTATATCATATTTTTTTAATTTTAATTTATTTTTATCTAACATTTTAGAATTTTATAAAATTTTAATTCTATTAAATATAATCAATATTATTAAATTTAATTAATAAATTTATATACGTAAATATAAACCATTTAATAATTCAACTAGAAATAAAAATAGAGTTGTTAGTTTTTATACTAATAATTATAAATTTAAAAGATTAATTATTGGTAATGTTTTTAAATCCGGTAGAAATTTTTCTGGTAAAAAAATTATAGGTAATAAAAATTTTTTAAATAAAAGAAATTTATCAATAATAGATTTTAATAGGAAATGATCTAATAATATTGCTGTTTGTTTGAATATATCAAAAGACGCTAATAGATCGTGTTATACTGCATTAATAAAATATTCTAATGGTTCTTATTCATATATTTTATCATCTCATGAATTGAAACCTGGTAATTTTTTATTTTCATCTATTAAACCTTTAAAATTTATTTTTTTACAAAAAATTTGTTGTTCTGTTATTTTAAAATATTTAAGTTATTCTTCAATTTTTTTTAATATAGAACTTTTTGAAAACACAGGCGGTAAATATTCAAGATCAGCTGGTACATTTTGTACATTATTAAATTTAAATTTTGAAAAAAATTTAGCTAAAATAATTTTACCTACTGGAAAAATAAAAACAATATCAATTTATTGTTTTGTTACATTAGGTCGTGCATCTAATATTTCACATAAATTAGAGTTTTTTACAAAAGCTGGTTTTTATAGAAATAAAGGTTTTAAATCTAATGTTAGGGGTGTGGCTATGAATCCTGTCGATCATCCTCACGGTGGTAGAACTAAAACATCATCACCTGAGTTTACACCTTGGGGTAAAATAGCTAAAAAAAATAAATAAATTAATATATAAAATTTAAATAAATGGCCCGATCTAAATGAAAATTAACATATTTTGCAAGTTCAATGTGAAGAAAAATAATTTTATTTAAAAAAAAAAAATTATTTAAAAAAAAAATAATTTTTTATGATAGATCTTCTTCAGTTCCCAAATGTTTTTTATATAAAATGATTAGAGTACATAAAGGTAAAAAGTATAGACGTTTATTTATTAATGATTATAATGTTAATTACAAATTAGGTGAATTTTCTTTCACTAGAAAACCTTACCATTTTCCTTTAAAAAAAAGTGTTAAAAGAAAAAATGTTTTTTTTAAAAAATAATTTTTTAAAACTAAATGGGTCAAATAAGTATACCAGCAGCAAATAAATCTGGTTATTCTATGTTTTGAAATTCAATGTGAGATTCAAAACATAATTATAGTGTTTTTTTAAAACAAGATATTTTTATAAAATCAACTTTAATTTTGTTTTTGAATGATTATTCTTCTGATAAATTATTTTTTTTTTTAAAATTAGAATCTCGTTTTGTTTTTAAAAAATATTTAATAAGTGGTTTAAAATTAAAAAAAAATATCAATTTTAATTCATATTATAATTTTGTTAGGAATTTAAACAACAATAATGATTTATTTTTTTCTAAATTATGATTAATAAGATATCAATCTTGGGTTGTTTTAAATATTTCTATTTTATCATTTTTTAAAAATGAAAATTTTAAAAAAAGTTTAGAAGTAAATTTTGATAATTGGTTTTTTTCATATTATAATAGCTTATTTAATTCGTCTTTAAATTTAAATAAGAAGTATATTTTTTAATTTTATTTTTTTGTTTTATAGGTATTTATTAAATGGTAAATTAATTGATTTGGATGAAAAATTAAATATTTTTATATTAAAAAATAACGGTTTTAGTGATAAAACAGTTTTAAAAATTGAAGAAAGGATTGAAAATAAAAGTGACGTAATTATTAAAGATTTAAATAAAAATGAATGGGAGCATTTTTTGAAAATGTCTTATTACATAATACCCTTTGGTTCTAGTTTTTTAAAAAAAAAAACTTTAAATATAGCGTTTTTAGATTTGTTAACTACTTATAGGGGTTGAAGACATGTAAAAGGTTTACCTGTTAGGGGTCAAAGAACTTGGACTAATGCTTGATCAGTCTATAAATCTAATAATGTTTTAAGAAATTTTAAAGTAAAAATGGCTAAACGATTTTATGGTAATGTTCCTGTAAGAGAATCTAATGTAGCTTATTCTGCTGAATATGTAAATTTATTATGGAGAGTTCAATGAGAACAAGAATGGATTTTAGCTAAAAATAACAGATTAAAATTTTCTGGTCATAAAAATACAATGAAAATAGATCTTTATTCTATGGCTAATTATCAAGTTATGCACCCATTAAAATTAAAAAATTTATCAAAAAAACAAAAACAATCTTTTAAAAAAAATTATTTTTCTTTAGGTTTTGATCCAGGTTTTACTAAAATTTTAATAAAAACTATGTTTCATTCTAATGAGTCTGGTTCTGAGTCAGATTTATCTGGATCATCTCTAATTTTGAGAGATGAGAGGTTAAATAGAAAAAAAAAAAGATAATTTTTATTATAGGTTTTTATATAAGATATTAATAAAAAATTGATATATTAATTTTTATTTATTTTTTTTAAAATTTAATTTAGTATTCTTTAATTTACTTACAAATAAATATAAAAAGCAAATAAAATTTTGTTTAAATTTTAGTTATCAATTTAAATATAGTTGGTCTAATTTTGAAAATGATTTATTACGTTCTTTCGATGTAAATTATAATGATTTTTATAATTTGGAGTTTACACAATTTTATAAAAATACTAATTTGAATATTTCTAATAAAAATTCTATTTTAAATAGCATTGTAAATTTTAAAAAACAATCAATTTTTTTTAAAAAGACTGTTAAGAAAGATTTATTTTTGTTAAATTTTTTAGATTTTTTTAAATATGAAGATCAAATGGTTATTTCAAACACTGATTATTTTAGTAATGAGAAAAATATTTTTTTTCATAATTTAAATAATATTAATTTAAATAGTACTTTTAGTAAAGAACTCGATTATGTTAGTTTTGATTATAGATATAAAATAAATAAATATGTTAATGATAATAGAAATTTAATTTTATCTTTTTTTAAATATAATTTAAAAAGAAAATACAAAAAAAATAAATTTATTAGTAAATTAGTTAAATTACCTTTTAACTTTTTTTTAAATACTTTTGAATTTAGTTTATCAAACATTTTATTAAGATCTTCATTTTTTTTTAATAATAGGGATATTATTTTTTTTTTAAATAACGGTTATTTTTTTTTAAATGGTTCTTTATTAAAAAATTTTAATTATGTTTTAAATTTAAATGATGTTTTTATGTTATCTTTTAGTAAATATTATTTTTTATATTATAAATATACTATAAACAATATATATAATAATAACAAAATATCCAATTATGTTTTTAAAAAAAATCAAAATAATAAATTTGAAAAATTACCTATGTGATTATTTAATACTTTTTTTATTAAAGAAGATTTACCTAATTTTTTAGAAATTGATTTTTTAACTTTATCTTTAAAAATTGTTTATAAACCATTTTTTTATAATGAATATAATTTTATGTTTTTTAAATTATTAAATTTTTATCAAAAACGTCTATATAATTGAAAAAAAATTATATAATTTTAATGTTTTTTAATTAGGTTGTTTAGTTTTTAACTCTTTTTATTTTTGTTCTTTTAGGACACATTGGTGATGAAGGAAATTTTTCATATATTAAAGACTTATTTCATATCTTTTCAATATCTAAATAAATTTAAAATAAATTTTATTTTTATTTTAATATTGTTAATGATTTTTTATTTTGTTATTTTTTATTTTAATTTATTTTTTATAAATTAATTTTTTAAAAAATAATTTTTTTTATAAAATCATAATTTAATAATTTTTTTTTAAAAGATTATTAATTTATGGGTGTTTATAAAATATATAATCATGTTTTAAACAATGAATTAAAAAATTCTAATGAAATTTTAAATAATAATTTTATTTTCGATTCTAATTTTTCTGAAAATTTAATTTCTAATAAATTAAACATTTTAGATATTCAATCTAATTTTGTTTATCACAATAAAAATTGACTTTATTCTTTTTCTGAAAATTTATTTTCTTATTCTTACGATTTAACATCTTATGTTTTTTGAAATTATTTATATCAAGATTCAAGTAAATTGAATTATAAAGTTATGTGATATAATTCTTTAATGAACAATCATCATAATTTATTTATTTCAGTTATTTTGGATCAACTATTTTTTATTGCTGCTTTATCATTACCATTTTTTAATGATTTTTTTCATCATTTATTAAATTCTGAAGAATTTAATAATTTTTTAATAATTCACCCTGAATATTATTTTATTTATAAAAATTATACAAACGATTTTTATCAAAATTATTTATCTAATATTTATTTATCTATTTATTTATTAACAATTAATGAATCTTTTATATCTCCTATTATGATGATAACTCAATTTTTTTTTATTTTTTTTTTAGTTTTATTATTTATAATAACTTATTTTTCGTATTTTAATAATTCAAATACTGAAGACAATATTGTAGATCATGATTATTTAGCTTTTAATGTTACTATTGAAGCTGAAGAAGAGATTGGTTCTATGGATGATATGTTATTAACTTCTGTTATATTATTATATGTTTTTTTATGGTTTTTTTGAATTAATAGTTGGTCTTATTTAAGTATAACACCTCAATTAATAATGAGTATTTATTTGTTTCCGTTTATATATTTTATTATTTTATTTATGCCTATTTCATTATTATATGATTATGGTTCTTATTTTTTAACTTATTTAAATGGTGTTGGTAAATCTTCAGTTTTAATGTTAGAATTATTATTTGATTATATCGCTGTTTCTATTTTTTTTTTAAGATTAATGGTTCAAAATGTTCGTTTAGTTTTTATGTTGTTTACTTATGGTGAGTTACATGAATTAGTTGTTTTTTTTAACATAGATAGAAATTTAATTTTAATGAATGAATCATTTGTTGATGGTTGAAGTAAAACAAAAACTAATTTTAACATTTCTAATTGATATTTATTGTTAAAATTACCTGTTTTATTATTAAATTGGTTATATGAATTATTTCATACTTTTTTTATGGTTATTTTTCAATTTATAGCTTTTTTCGCGATGATTTTTTGATTATTTTTATTTTTATATACCATGTTTGTTTTAGAAACACAAGAAAATTTTTATTCATTTAAAAGATCTTTTAGAAAAAATTATTTTAATAAAATTATTAATTTTAAAAATTTAGTTTTACAAAAATAATTTATTTTAGGTTATTTTGTAGTTATTAAATATTTTTAATTTTTTTTTTATAGATCCACCTTCTTTTTTATGTTGTATAATTTTTTCATAACTTTTAAATTTCATAGGTTTTGTCAATCAGGTTTTTATTTTGATTTTTTTTATAAAAAATTTTCTGAAGTTTTTGTTAGAAATGTTTTTGTTTATGGTGCACAATTTTTTGCTGAAAAATACATGATAGAAGTTTTAACAAAAAAAATTATTGATAAAAATATATTTTTTGTTAATAAATATATAGGTTGATCTAATTTAAATTATTTTAATTTTTTTTTTCAATTTGTTTATATTTTATTTTATTTAATAACTTTTATAAATATATTAATTTTATTTTTGTAAAATTATGTTTTTAAAAATTTAATATTTTTTTTAATTGATACAGTAAATTTAAGTAAATTTTAATATTTGTTAAAATTGAATAGTAAAGAACCTTCTTTAAAACTAAAAATTTAAAAAATTTGATAGTGTATAAGTATTGTGAAAGAAAGGTGAAAAGAATTTTTATAAAAAATTTAAAAGATTCTGAAATTTAATGCTTTTATCAAATGAAATTTTTTTGTTTCATTGTACCTTTTGCATAATGAACTAGCAAGTTTATTAAAATAGCAAGCTTTTTTATATTTTTTTTAATAAAAGCGTATTGAAAAAATTTTTTAAGTTATTTTAATAAGACCCGAAACGAGGTGATCTAATTATGATCAGATTGAAAATATTTATTTAATTTTTTAGTATTGGAAGATCGAACTCATAAATGTTGCAAAATTTTGAGATGAATTGTAATTAGGGGTGAAAGGCTAATCAAACTTCGTGATAGCTGGTTTTCCGCGAAACCTATTTAAGTAGGGAAAATATATTTTTTAAATATAGGTTGAGTAATTTTAAATAATAATATTTCATTATTCTTTTTTAAAAATCTTCTAATTATATTTAAATATATATATTTATCAGACTATTGGCGCTAAGGTCAATTGTCAAAAAGGAAACAGCCTAGATTATTTATTAAAGTTTATAATTGTTA
>Ga0265797_10011890_pt1 | contig 10807 bp, 9 predicted proteins | sample P2T30metagenome_FD_192433 | JGI IMG/M metagenome (GOLD analysis project Ga0265797, IMG submission 192433) | Plant litter microbial communities from East Loma Ridge, Irvine, California - P2 T30 | ecosystem: Environmental > Terrestrial > Plant litter > Unclassified | place: USA: California... | reverse complement strand
GCCTGGTCACCACCACCGTGTCATCATCGCGCAGCTGCTCGATCATCTTTGCCAGCTGAGGCCGGTCACGCTTTGCGCCCGAGATCTTTTCCTCAAACGTCCGCTTGCATCCAGCCTCCTTCAACGCGGCGCGTTGCAGGCGGAGATCTTGGTCATCGGTGGACACACGAGCATAGCCAATCAGCATGTCGCAAAATTGTATCAGAACAAAAGTGTTATGCAACCGACTTTTGCGACATCAGCACGTGAGACAACACGAGCGCTGAGGGCTCTGTTGCGAAACTTAGAACATTTGTAAACGTGGGCCGCACCGGATGCGAGATACTGACCCGACGTTCGAGGAGCTGGGCCGGGAAAAGTCACTGACGACGTCCGCGCAGATTACGGCGGGTCACCCGGCCCGCCTGTGTAAAGTCAGGCTTCGCCGCACATGCAGTGGACCGTTGCCTCCCATTCTGAGGGACGGCATCCATCTACCACACTTATCCCGGAGATCGGGCAGACGGAGGTTTTCGTGTTCCAGCTTAAAGGCAAGACCGCACTTGTGACCGGAGCCAGCGGTGGGCTGGGCAGTGAAATCGCAAAGAGACTGGCGGCAGCCGGCGCGCATATCTTACTGAACGGCCGACACGCTGAACGTCTTAGCTCGTTGATGCGCGCAATAGTCGATGTTGGCGGATCGGCCAAAATTATCGTTTCTGATCTTCGCGACGAGGATGCGGCGGTGACGCTGCTGTCGTCCGTCGACAGGGTCGACATACTGGTCAACAATGCGGGAGATCGCGACCGACGCTCATTGGCGGGACTAGATCGAGAGGCCGTTCGGAACCTCCTTGAGATAAACTTGGTGGCCCCGTTCGATCTTGCCCGCACTCTCAGTCTCCGAATGCCGGTGGGTGGTCGCATCATCAATATCACTTCCATCGCCGCCCAGATCGCGCGATCGGGAGATGCTGCTTACACGATGACAAAAGGCGGCCTCGATGCGCTGACGAGGGCACTTGCGGCTGAACTGGGTTCTCGACAGATAACGGTCAACTCGATTGCACCAGGCTTCTTTGCCACCGAAGCGAACGCAGCTATGGTCGCCGACCCTGCTATAGCCGAGCATCTCAACCGCCGCACTTCGCTCGGCCGATGGGGGCGTCCCGATGAGATTGCCGGAGCGGTGCTTTTCTTCGCTTCACCTATGTCGTCTTATGTAACAGGGCAGATCCTCGCCGTTGATGGTGGCTACCTCGCCCATTTCTGATGCGCCGATCTTCTTTACAGATCAGGTGGGAGCCTATCCTCAGCGCTGTGAGTCGCAGGAAGCAGGAACTATGCGACGATCGGAAATCAGCAGTTCCGCGGCCCCGGCATGTCCACCGCCGCAGATTGCGGACATGGCAAGTATCGGTACCCTCACGGCAGACCGAGGCGATGAGGTGAACAGACATGGCATATCAGGCGACAACTGCAACCGAACGTGAGCCATCGTTTTCAGGAAAGCGGTGAACCCAAATGGAGCGACGATGGAGTGCGTTCGTATGTCGCAAAAGGTGCGACATACGAGACATTCGGAAATGAGCATTTCTGCGACACGGCTCGGCATGGCCGCTTATGCCCAAAGTAGCCGTTTCGCTGCCACCTTGCGGATATCGGAACCGGGACACCGCCTTAGCGCGTGAGCGCTATGTGCTGTCGTACTTCCCGATGTGCGGGTTGTGTGCGAGCGGAGCAGCCAAGGAGCTCTTCATGCAAACACTTCGAGAAACCATTGCTGCCGTCGGTGCGCTGGCGGCGTTCCTGGCCAAGCCTGCGTTTGGAAAGCGGCGCGCCAGCGCCATTGTTCAACTGGAACAAGCGTCTGGCGGGCGCCTTGGCGTTTTCGCCCTGGATTTGGAAACGGGCCGAAGCTTCGCACATCGCCCTGGCGAACGCTTCAAGTTGATGAGTACGTTCAAAGCGGTGCTCACCGCCATGGTTTTGAAGGAGGCTAGCGCACGCGGATCGACAACTACGAGGGACCTTTGCTAGCCACTACTCCGCTGCCCGCGGACAGCACGACGCCGCATCAAGCCGTGGCAACCCTCCAGCACCTTGTCGCCGGGGCTGTTTTCTCGCCAAACGATAAAAGGTTGTGGGAAGGGTGGATGGCGGGCAACGTGGTGGGAAAAACCAGGTTACGCGCCGCCTTTCCCCCTGATTGGAAAGCCGGAGACCGCACCGGCACCGGCGATGGTGTTTGCAACGACATCGCCTTTGCCCGCCGGCCAGGACGAGCCCCGCTCCTACTGGCGGCCTTTTACGAGAGCCCGGGTCAAGAGCTGAGTGACCAGGAAAGGGTGCTTCGCAGGGTAAGCAAGATCGTAGTCGACTGGCAACGGTAGGGCCTAGAGCCCAACCGCGGCGCACTCGGATTCGGCGCGAGCTCCGGGGAGCGTCCGCTTCCACTAGGTTCGGACATGCCGGTGTCGCAGAAGTAGCGACATACGCGACGTCCGAAACTCAGGACATATCCGACGTTCGCAGGTCAGTGGTCTCGCGATGAAGCCGGGTGCTCAACGACGGTGCCTATGTGCTTCTCACCCAAGATGCCCTCGAACATGCTTTCCTACACTTGCCGCCCAGCAGAGCCAGCCGCACAGACGAGCAAGCATGATGGAAAGGATTATAATGACGTCGAGCAGGATCGCCCGTCTGGTTGCATGTGCTGTGGCACTGCCACTCTCCTTTGGCGCAGCTGCGCCGGCGTCAGATCCGGCTAAAAGGCTGATTGCGGTGGATATTGCGGCAGCTGCCACACCGGTCGATCGTTTTTACGACTTGTCCGTCGGGTCCGACTTTCCCGGCACGCTGATCCGCCAGGATAGCCAGGCTCAGCTCGGGACGGCGGTCAACGAGCTCGGCTTCCGCTATCTCCGCTTCCACGGCATCTTTCACGACGTGCTAGGCACAGTGCGAGCGGCCGACGGAAGGATGACCTACGACTGGCGCGGAATTGATCGCCTGTATGACGCAATGCTGACTAAAGGCATCCGGCCGTTCGTGGAACTCGGGTTCACCCCCGATGCGCTCAAGACGTCGGAGCAGACGCTCTTCTACTGGAAGGGCAATACCTCTCACCCGAAGCTTGATGGATGGCGCGATCTGGTGGACTCGTTCGTGCGCCATTGTCGCGAGCGTTATGGCGAGGCCGAAGTTCGGCGCTGGTATTTCGAGGTCTGGAACGAGCCCAATCTGAAGGATTTCTGGGAAGGCGCCGACCAGAAAGCCTATCTCAATCTCTATGAAACGTCGGCCAAGGCAATCAAGGCGATCGACCCCGCGTTGCGTGTCGGCGGGCCTGCGACTGCCGGGGTAGACTGGATTCCTGCCTTCCTCGATCATGCCGCCCGCAACCGCATACCGGTCGATTTCGTCAGCACCCACACCTACGGTGTCGATGGCGGTTTCCTTGACGAGCAGGGTAAGCAGGACACCAAGCTGCTAATGACGCCTGACGCCATCGTTGCCGATGTCCACAAGGCCCGCCGGCAGATCAGCGCATCGGCCTTTCCAGGCTTGCCGCTGTTCTTCACCGAATGGAGCGCAAGCTACACGCCGCGCGACTTCGTCCACGATAGCTACATCAGTGCACCCTACATCCTGTCCAAGCTCAAGCGCAGCCAAGGTGCGCTGCAGGGCATGAGCTACTGGACCTATTCCGACCTGTTCGAAGAGCCCGGTCCTCCGCCGACGCCGTTCCATGGTGGATTCGGGCTAATGAACCGCGAAGGTATCCGCAAACCTGCTTGGTTCGCCTACAAATATCTTCATGCCCTTCGCGGCAAGAGCGTGCCTGTCACAGACGAGAACGCGATGGTGGCTGTCAACGGCCGGTACACTGCGGCGTTGGTGTGGGACTGGCACCAGCCTGAACAGGCGGTCAGCAACAAGCCTTTCTACACGCGCCTTGTGCCCGCTGCGGCCAGCGCACCCGTTAGTCTGGCATTTGCCCATGTCGCGCCGGGTCGCTATCGCGTGCGCCTGTATCGCACGGGCTACCGCCGCAACGACCCCTTGTCCGCTTATATCGACATGAAGATGCCCGCGCAGTTCGACGCGAGCCAGCTTGCGCGGATGCGCGCGGTGACTGCCGATGCAGCCGAGATCGATCGAGTAATGCGCGTCGGCACGGACGAGCGACTATCAATACGCGTGACGATGAACATCAACGATGTGGCGTTGGTAACGTTCGAACCCGTCAGTTCAGTGAAGAGGTAATCGGCACAGCTTGTCGCCCACCTGCGTGTGTCATGGAGGTGGGCGACAGGACGACGCCAGCGCGTCAGGTTCGCCGCGCCATCGGCCGACTCGCCAGATGGTCCAGCGCGTCGGCATTGATGGCCTTCAGGCATAGAGCAGTTCAACAAGGCTCTACGAACCGATTGCCGAGCCGGGTCAGCCGGCACTCCACCGCAGGGGATGTCGCGCTGTGGACATGCCGAGCAATGAGCCAGGTCTGCCCCATCTTGCGCACCACGCAATTCAGGTGATCGGGTCCACCCGCGCGCTGCTATCGGCCCGGCTCTACCAAAGTGTTCGAGCTGATCACCGCCGTCAACTTTGCGACTGTCCGAGCGCAGGTTCGCGACTTCCGATTGTAGGGAGTTGGCCGGAGCGCATCGCCTCGGAGCGGGGGTCGCGTTGCGCGGCTTAGCCATGGTAAGCCCAAGCTATGACCCGTTCGCCTTTCTCACTTGCGGTCGCCGCTGCCTTCACTCTCTGCAGCGCGGCGGGCGCCGTTGCTGCCAGCCCGCAAGCCGAAGGCAGCGCCGCTGCCGCGCCAGCTGAAGCGCCTGCCCCGCGCGAACGCACGAACATCGACGCGGACTGGCACTTCGCGCTTGGCCACGCTTACGATCCGGCACGCGATTTCGGCTACAGCACGGCGCCGTTCTTCTTCGCCAAGGCTGGGTATGGTGACGGCCCGGCAAGCCCGAAGTTCGATGACCGGGCCTGGCGCCGGGTGGACGTCCCCCATGACTGGGGCGTGGAGGTGCCGTTCAGTTCCAAAGCGGAGGCGAACCATGGCTCACGTGCCATCGGGCCGGGCTTTCCCGAAAACAACATCGGCTGGTACCGCAAGACCCTGACCATCCCGGAAAGCGACCGCGGCCGGCGCATCGCGGTCGAGTTCGACGGCATCTTTCGCGATGCGGTGGTGTGGTTCAACGGGCATTATCTGGGGCAGGAGCACAGCGGCTATTCGAGCAGCCGCTTTGACCTGACGGACTACATCAACTATGACGGTCCGAACACCCTTGTGGTTCGGGTGGACACCAGCACGTTCGAGGGCTGGTTCTACGAGGGAGCCGGCATCTACCGCCATGTCTGGCTGACAAAGACCGACCCGCTCTACGTTCCCCAATGGGGCACGTACGTCACCACCACCGTGCAGGGTGCCGATGCGGAGGTGACGGCACATGCGACGATCCGGAACGAGGATGTTCGCGCCCGGCAGTTTACCGTTCGGCAGGAGGTAATCGGCCCGAACGGCCGCAGCCTGGCGGTCACGCAGGGCGAAGCCCAGCAACTCGCTCCGGGCGCCAGCATCGATCACGCAACGGTGCTGGCGCTCAAAGGCGCGCAGCTGTGGTCGCTCGAAACGCCGATGCTGCACCAGCTGGTCACCACTGTCTTGGAGGGTGGAACCGTGCGCGACCGCTATGTCACTCCCTTCGGCGTGCGCACCATCCGGTGGGATCCGAATACCGGCTTCTGGCTGAACGGTCGCAACGTGAAGCTGAAGGGGACCAACAACCATCAGGATCACGCAGGCATCGGTGCGGCGCTGCCGGACGAGATGCAGGTCTATCGGCTCGAGCGCCTGAAGGCGATGGGGAGCAACGCCTACCGCGCGTCGCACAATCCGCCCACGCCCGAACTGCTGGACGCTGCCGATCGCCTCGGCATGCTCGTCATCGACGAGCACCGGATGATGGGCACTGCCCCGGAGCTGCGCGATCAGCTCGACCGGATGGTGCTTCGTGACCGGAACCATCCTTCCGTCATCCTGTGGTCCGTGGGCAACGAGGAATGGGCGATCGAGGGCAAGGAGGTGGGCGCACGGCTCACCAAGCTGATGCAGGCGCGGGTATGCGAACTCGATCCAACCCGTCCGGCCACCGTCGCCATCGCCAGCAACGACACCAGCGGCAACGCGACCACGACGGAGGTCGCAGGCCTCAATTACATCGCGCAGCATAACGCCGATGCGTACCATCAGGCGCGGCCAGACGTCCCGGTGGTGATCACGGAAGAGGGCCAGACCACCGCGACCCGCGGGATCTACTTTGACGATCGCGATGCATCGCATCTCGCCGCGTACGACCGGCCACCACGCCCCGTTGAGTCGAGCAGCATCGAGCAGGCATGGCGGGCGATTGCCCAGCGTCCCTGGATGGGAGGCATGTTCGTCTGGACCGGCTTCGACTACCGTGGTGAAACCACGCCGTTCGGCTGGCCGGCAATAAGTTCGCAGTTCGGAATGCTCGACACCACCGGGCTGTTCAAGGATACCGCCTGGTACCTGAAAACCCAGTGGACCGACGCGCCGATGGCCCACATCGTCGGCCACTGGAACTGGCCCGACCGAATGGGGCAGCCGATCCCGATCTGGATCTACGCTAATGCGGAGGAGGCGGAACTGCTGCTCAACGGCCGCAGCCTTGGAAGGCAGAAGATGCCGTCGTTCGGCCATCTCGAATGGCAGGCGCCCTATGCACCGGGCGTGCTAACCGCCCGCGCCTATCGTGAAGGCAGGCTTGTCGCCTCGGATCGGGTCGAGACGACCCAGGTACCACAGGCGCTCAAGCTGTCTGTCGAGCGGCCTGGCTTGCCAGGCGCGGCACGCGACATCGCGGTGGTGACGGTCAGCGCCGTGGATGCCAAGGGCCGTACCGTGCCGGTGGCGGCGGACAAGGTGAGGTTCGAGCTGGCAGGGTCGGGTCGGATCCTTGGAGTCGGGAATGGTGATCCGTCCAGTCATGAACCAGACCAGTTTGTGGATCAGGTCGCAATCGACAGCGTCACCGGTTGGGAGATGGCCGACCTCGACGCGGGAAGCGCTGCTTCCGGATTGCCGTCTCTGACGAGCCTTCAGTGGCGCGATCCGTTCCGCTGGTACCCGCCTGGCACCGGGCCGGTGACCCCGCAGGCCTTTGTGCTGCGCGCGCGCTGGCAGCCATCCGCAAAGAGCGAAGCCTCCCGGCGCACACTGTTCCTGCCGCGCCTGTCGCCCGGCCAGCGCGTGTTCGTAAGCGGAGTGGACGTGACCGCGGCGATAACATCGAATGGAAGCGGCGTCGCGGCGGCGTTCCCTGCGTCGGTCGTTCAGAAGTCGGGCGCGCAGGACATTGTCATCGTTGTCCCCGGAGGCGGGGAAACAGTACTGGGTAAGCTGCAGGACGTCGGCTTGAACGGCAACAACGTCGCTTACGTCCAGTCGGTCAGCGCGGCCGAGCCCTGGTCGCGGTCACTGTTCAACGGTTATGCGCAGGTGATCGTCCGGCTTGGTAGCGGTAGTGCGCGGTCCGAGCGCCTCGTTGCGACTGCTCCAAGACTCAAGTCCGCGAGCGTGGATCTCAATCGCGCGCGCTGAACTATGGTCAAGGATGCGAGGTGCTATCAGGCTGAGGTCAACATCCGTCGGGATGTCCGATCGACGTCCTGCCGGACGCATGTTCTGATAATCGAATGCACCCCGCAGCCAAGTGGTGTTCAAGCAGGAGTAACATGGTTTGCGCAAAGCTTTAATTGCCGGCCTAGTGTGCGCAGCATCTCTACCCGCCAACGCTGTTGCGGCCCCGACCCGGACCGACACGATGACCGTTCGTGGCCGGTTTCTCTACACGGCGTCAGGCGAGCGTGTAGTGCTGCGCGGTGTCAACGAGATGTTCTCGTCATCTCCCGACCCCACAGGCGAGCGCACGTTGCCGGAGATCGCCAAGACAGGTGCCAATGCCGTCCGCATCATGACTCAGCCGCGCTATCCCGCAGCCAGTCTCAATGCGATAATCCGCAACACCGTCGCAAACGGCATGATCCCGATCGTCGAGTGCCACGCCGCAACGGGCAAGTGGGAGAAGCTGGGCGACTGCGTCGCGTATTGGACCCGGCCTGACATCGCCGCGGTGATACGCCGCCATCAGCGCTGGGTACTGGTCAACATCGCCAACGAAGCCGGCAAGGAGGTGTCGCAGCGCGACTTTCTGGCCGGGTATCGCGACGCGATCACGCGTATTCGTGCGGTCGGCATCAAAGTCCCGCTCGTCATCGATGGGTCCGATTGGGGCAAGGAGTACCGGATGTTGCTCGACAGCTGGGCCCCGCTCAACGCGGCCGATCCCCGCCGCGCGATCATCGTTTCCGCCCATAGCTACTGGGTGGGCACGGAGGAGGAGCGCAAGGTACCCTATCGCGAGATCATCGCCCGTGTGACCCGGGACAATATTCCCTTCCTGCTTGGTGAGGGACCGACCGCCGCGGGATGGGACTGCAAGCCCTCCCCCTATCGATGGGCCATGGGCGAGTTGCAGCGGGCCGAGATCGGCTGGCTGACCTGGTCATGGGGAATGGTGCCGAACGGCGATTGCCGGGCGGAGAACCGATACGACGTGACGGATGGGGGGCGGTTCGGCGCCTGGAAGTCGGAGTCGGGAGAAGCAATGATGATTTCCGACCCGGCCAGCATCCGAAACACGTCACGCCGGCCCTGCTCGATCGGCAATGCCGGCGTCGGATGCGTCGGGCCGGAGCGACGGCGCCGCAACTCCTGGCGGCGGAATTTCACAGTCGGCACGTAATTTGACAAGTCATATCAGAGGGGAAGAACCGTTGAAAAGGCTGTTGTATCTGTCTGCCCTCGCGCTCTTGCCGTTATCCATCGGTGTAGCGCAGGCGCAGGACCAGTTCATCGATCCGAACACGCTGCGTCCCTCGCTGGACCCAAATCGCCAGGCCAACGGGCTGGCACAGACGCCGCAGATGGGATGGAACAGCTGGAACAAGTTCGGCTGCAACATCGACGAGAAGACGGTTCGCCGCATGGCCGACACCATGGCGACAAACGGGATGCGCGATGCGGGCTACGAGTATGTCGTGATTGACGACTGCTGGCACGGCGAGCGCGATGCGAACGGCTTCATCACTGAAAGTCGAGAGAAGTTTCCGTCGGGCATGAAGGCGCTGGCCGACTACGTCCATTCGCGTGGGCTGAAGTTCGGCATTTACTCCGATGCCGGCACCAAGACTTGCGGCGGAAAGCCCGGAAGCCTCGGACACGAGTACCAGGACGCACTCACCTACGCCCGGTGGGGTGTCGACTACCTGAAGTACGACTGGTGCTCGACCGGCACGCTCAATGCAGAGAGCGCTTATGCGTTGATGTCGGACGCGCTCAAGGCGACGGGACGCCCGGTGCTGCTCGCGATGTGCGAGTGGGGCAACAACCGCCCCTGGGAGTGGGGCAAGAAGATCGGCAACTCGTGGCGCACCAGCAGCGACATCCGCGACGCCTGGAAGGGGCGGGAGAAATGGTCGATCGGCGTGGTCGACATCGTCGACGTGAACGAGCCGCTCTATTCTCATGCCGGGCCCGGCCACTGGAACGACGCCGACATGCTGGAGGTTGGCAACGGCGGGATGTCGGATACGGAGTACCGCTCGCATTTCAGCCTGTGGTCGATGATGGTTTCGCCGCTGATCGCCGGCAACGACATTACCAACATGAGCGCGGCGACGCGCGACATCCTGCTCAACAGGGAGGTGATCGCGGTCAACCAGGACCGGCTCGGCCAGCAGGGTCGCCGGGTGCGTGACGATGGCGACCTGGAGGTCTGGTCGAAGCCGCTGGCCGATGGCAGCCGCGCCGTGATCTTGTTCAACCGCTCGGAAGCACCCGCGGAGATCGCGGTAGACTGGCCGGAGATCGGCCTGACGCGCTCGGTTCGCGCAGACGTGCGCGACCTGTGGGCGCACCGGTCAGTAGGCAAGATTACTGGCCGCTACGCCGCCCCCGTGCCGGCGCATGGCGTGATCATGGTCAAGGTGACGCCCTGATCGCGATCAACAGGTCCAGCTTTTGCTCGTGAATGTCCGCCGCGATCGTCAACGCACGACAAGCCTACCACTCCTGAGGGTGGCGGAGTCCGGTCCGGAATAGATCGTGAACGTGCCGGGCTCCACCTCCCGCTTCATCTGCGCGTTCCAGATCGCCAGATCGCGGCTTCAGGTCGAAGGGGAGGGTACGGCGCTCACCCGGTTCCAGCGACACTCGCGCGAAGCGCTTCAGCTCCAAGACCGGCCGGGTGACGCTCGCCTCCTCGTCGTGCAGGTAAATCTGCACCACCTCGTCGCCCGGGCGCCGTCCAGTGTTGGTGACGTCGACCTCGAAATCGACGGTCTCGTTGACGCCGATCACCGGACGGATAAGCTTCGGCGCTCCGATCAAAAAGCTGGTATAGCTCAGGCCGAATCTGAACGGAGACAGCGGCTTGGTTGCCTCAAACAGGTAGCCACGACACGCCGAGGGCTAGTGGTTGTAGAAGACCGGCAGCTTGCCGCCCGGACTGACCCGGTCGAACACGACGTCAGCGATGGTGTGTCGACCCGACTGGCTGTCGCAAAAGCGGCGACATACGCGACGTCCGAAACTCAGCACTTATGCGACGAGCCTATGTCCGCTCCCGCCCGATTGTGTTGAAAAAGTCGGTCTTGCAGTCGTGCTGAGGGTCTGATTCAATTGTCGCAAGACAAGCGGAGACGGACCCATGATGGGCGA
>Ga0265797_10011889_pt1 | contig 10807 bp, 14 predicted proteins | sample P2T30metagenome_FD_192433 | JGI IMG/M metagenome (GOLD analysis project Ga0265797, IMG submission 192433) | Plant litter microbial communities from East Loma Ridge, Irvine, California - P2 T30 | ecosystem: Environmental > Terrestrial > Plant litter > Unclassified | place: USA: California... | reverse complement strand
TATAATCTCTGATCTCCAAAACAAGCTCGATCGGCAGACCCAGTAAGCAATTTCGTACCCGAGCGTTCCGAGCTTCAGCCTGCCGCGCAAATACGATGTCGCGGCGGTGCTGTGTGAAAGTGGATGGGGACAAATGTCGATGGATGTATATGAGGCAATAGCCGAACCATATGACGCCAGCACCTGCAGGTAGTCAGTCAGTGTACCCCCAAATAACGGTGGTGAAGCTGCTGCGCACAGATGACGCGTGGAATTGAATGCGGTGGTGGAGACCATGAGCAGCCACGCACGCGCTCCTCGCGCTGCTTGATCATGGAGTTGGTCTGCATCATGAACAGGCTTTGATAGACTGGTAACGTCATTGAGCGAGTGGCTTGGGCTGACAAATCGGTTGTTCATGCGTGGGGAGATGAATTTGGCACGTTAGAAAGTTATTAGCTGGCGGCACCTGCATGCTAGGGAATCTGGCGTCACAATGTCATCCACCCAGAGTTTTTGAAGATGTACGACAAGCCGGCATTGATGTGTGCGTTGCGCGCAGTACGATGTGCACTATGCAGCTTGCGCTGCGGTGCTTATAATATCAGACGACTCACTGGAATTTCCGATCGTCTGCTTTTGCATCCCTACAAAGTGATCAGTAGGTCCAAGTGATGGATTACAGCTTTCAGTGTGTCCTGAAAGTTTACACAGTATATACATTGGCCTTCATTGCTGTCACCATGGCCGAAGCGCGTTGGTGAAGTGGTGGACTCCGCTCGAAATCAGCGCGATCGTCCTCCATCGCGATTTTGACCGCGTCAATCTTAGCCATGAGTTGCTATCAGATGTCCGAAAACAAAATCAGCAATGCTATCAATTCAGCACAGACTTTCTTGGTGGGATTTGTCAATCCAAACAGTCGACGGAGTTCCTTGAACTCGTATCCAAACCCGTGCAACAGGGGCCGGGGACATGATGCCAATGACCATCATGATGAAGGTCATAAGGCCGGCTTGGACGCCGAAGAACCAGGTCTCGAATTCAGAGTGAGCGCTGATGGGCTTCATTTGAGGCATTGTTATTGTGCGAACGTGACGGTTTTGATTGATTAGATGACTCGTGGTGGTGTAAGGAAGACGGCGTCTTTACAGTCACATGTTTCCTTCTTCTATCCAGACTGTTGTTATTGCCTGATTCATCCTTACTCTCCTTCCCGCGATATAACGATGCGGCTTCAAAATTGTACAGAGCCGTAAGTGCCGCACTATGTTAATAGCCCGACTTGCTATTCCAAACTCGCACGCAGCTTGAATTACGCTGCGCAGCCCGCATCACAACAACTTAATTAGCGCGTTCCGGCTCAGTCGTTGTGGTAGTGTGTCGCTGCTGAAAATCATTCGTTGTGTGGCATATGGATCTAGACTACCTCGACAGATACGCAACGCCCAATATTCCGAGAAAGAAAAAGGTTGCGAGAAGACTTTCGTACCAGACACAAGGGTCATTCGTATTATAGCCCCAAACGAATGAAAGCCATAGAGTCTGGAGCAGAGTAGGACCGTAGCCATGATCGAGCAGGTGTATCCCATATTTCCATTTCTCTGGATCCACATCCATTGTGATACGTTCTCTCGCCCAAATTGATGAATACATGAACCCGCTGTGCATGATTAGGTGAAGGACAGCGCCAGCCTCGAGAGGAAAGGAAATAGCCCAAAAGGAAGCTTGCGAACATTCTAGGTTAGAGGGTTTAAGTCTGCGACGGAGCCATACGTGGGAGAAGAAGACGACGAGATAAAGCGCTGGATACGCTACTTCTTTGCGGAATTCGCGGCTAAAGTTTCGAGCCAGAAAGAATAGATAGGTGACGAGACGGCAGTAGTGTTTGATGCGCTCTAAAGCTGAGAAGAGACGTGTTGGCTGATTGGGGCACGTTACAACGTCTATCGTCGAGAGTCGTGTACCTCGGACGAGCATGGGAGTGATCCGCAGAACGACAGATTGCGAGCTGAAATCCTGGCACCATGGCAATCTCGTCAGATCCGCAGATGCCCATTGCCGGTATAGCCGCTCCATGTTGGCTTTCCGCGTAGAGACTGGAACGAATCGCACATCCGTAAATTCACGCGACAACACTGTGCGCCGAAAGACCATGAGAGCAATCGAGGAAAGTGTATCTGAGCTGATGATGAGCAATCTTGGGCGCCTCCAAGCCTCATCGGACGACTGGCTTTCTACGGCAATGCATCGTGTTAGCGGCGAGTAGGACCGTGGAGGATAAATTTGAGAGATAACGTAGTCGTGTGGCAAGCCTCTTATGATGCAGCAGTCATCCCTGGGAAGTTGTACTGTGCGAGTGCTATACGGCGGTTCTGAATCTTCTGAGGGCCTTCGAGTTTTCTCATTATGTGCTTCATCCACTAGGTTAGAATTTGCCTCATCAATTAGATCTTGCCACCTAGCCGCCTGCCTCTCTGGCATAACATGACCTGAAGTGATGTACATTGACTGGAGTTTGGCGCGGCTTCTATGTGCCGTTGGTATTGTTCGTAGCTTGCCAGAAGCCCGCCGATACTGGTCATTGCCGGGTGGTGAGTGATGAAGATGTAGTGCTAAGTCAGAGAGGTAATCGCTTGCTCGTCGGCAATTGAGAAGTACAAGCACCCCATCGGCTTGCTTGACGACTGGTAGTTCTATCTGAAAGCCTCGGTTTGTAATCGTGTGATGTTTGATGGGTGACACGTCGTGACTTTCTACGATGTCTGTGCAATTCCTGAACATGAGTGGCGACGGAGCGAGTAATGCTCCCGATACAAAAGTCCTTGCGTTGATCCTGGAATGTTTGATTTCCTGATCTTTGACTGGCATCCACGGGGAACGGATTGTGGCCTCCCACGCCAGGATGGAGAGATCCGTTGACTGCTTCATGATTTCTTCTTGTAGCCTACGGAAGGCATTCGTCCCTTCACCGTACAACAGCGGCATGTTGATATCAAATATGCCCAACAAACAATAAGCGATGTCTTCGGATCGCTTCGTACTTCTATTAGAGGCCCATGACATTCTTTCCGCAATGCTGGCTTTCAGTCTGAATAGAGGGTCGCCACTGAGGTGCCGTAGGTCGATGTTCGTTATGTCGCTAATACGTTTGGCCAGTTCATCCTTCGTACCGATGATGTTCCAGGTAGCATCGAAAAGCACAAGGATGGTCGGTGCCAGTAATTCCTGGAGAGTCCAGCCTCTGGTGAACCATTTGGAAGCGGCAAATGCCTCGTCTCTTTCAGCAGTGCTTAGACCACCTGCGACGTCATTCAGGTATGCATAACAGACCTGACAATCGCTATAATAGTTCCACATCGAGTTGATCGCCTCAGAAAGCTCGGAACTACTGTTCTTATCGATGCAACACGTATCGGCCCAAAGAAATGCATAGCCGTCTTTCGCGGCTTGTCTCCCGCACGCAATTATTTTCTGATAACCTATCTTGTCTTTACCCGTGTTTTCCATCACGTCCTTGAAGGTAACTTCATCTTGATCTCTTCCCCATCGATGCGAAAGTATGGCGTATGGAGGAACATCGCCCTCTGTGTACTCGACGAGTCTGAGCTCAACGTTTTTATGGAGCTGGAGGAGGCGCATAATTTCATAATTCGCTGGATCACATGAACGTGAATTCTGGGGCGTTACTTGATGGAGGTGACGAAGGACAGCTTTCAGCGTAGATTGAGGTGATGGCTGAAGATCAATTGGCGATGAAGGGAACGAATTTGAAGCAGACAGGGACTTTGAGAAAGGTGTGTGGATGTACTCGCATTACTTTGGAATACCCAGGGTTTGAGAGCAAAGTTTCCTTGAGGCTACAAGCATATTGTAGGGTGGTAGGCGACGGTGATTGCGAGGCTGAGTCGCGGGGGCGCAATTGACTAGCGTGGCACGTTTAGCCCATTTGCCCGTATGGGTAATAGCGGCAGATTACGCTTGAAACCCCACAATTACGTGCAAAAACATACAGTACTAACTTAGGATGCACAACATACTTCATTGTCACTGTGCATATGGACACACACTATGTTGATCATTCGACTCCTACAGTTTTGACTTCACCTGCTCCTCCCTTCCCTTCAAGCCCGGATGCTCAGTGATGATAGGCCTAGTCACCGCAAAGAAAGCTGTTCCGCCAGACTTGCTCGAGAACTGTGCCTTGGAACCGACGTGGAAGAAAGCGAAATCTCCGGCAACGAGATGATGGGTGACACCAGTCGCCTCGTCGAGGACGTCGATCTGGCCGTTCAAAACGTATTTTGTCTCCTCGTATGTGTATTGGGGAATGTTTCGTGTGGGCCCAGCCTGGATGCGGTAGAAGCCTGAAGTCAGGTAGGCTGGCGAGTCGGTGGTCTTTGTGCGGATGCTGCAGCATTGTCAGAACATGCCAGAGTAGACAGACGCCAGGAAATATATGGTATGATCCGGCCTGGAGCGCTCCAAAGTGGTCACATACGAATGGAAATCTGCAACGATTGCACTCTCGCCCTCGGGAATTGGGATGTATTCATTGCCCGCGCCTTTGATGATCGTGAGAGGAACAGCGTTTTGCGACACTATGATGTCCATTAGTATACGGCACACAAATGTTGACGAGACACTGGCAAGGCGTGTACATACTATCTGCTTGTTGGTTGAGAAGTGATGGATCGAATAGTTGAAAGGGCGTTCTGAATATTCAATGGTGGATAATTGTACTCAGAAGACGGCGCAGACTCTCTCTTAACAGTTTTTCTCCATGTACGATTCTGCTGGTGCTATGTGTAGTGCTGTTTCTCCTCTCGGTGATAATTGTCTGCATTGGGTAAGCCGCACCCGACCACCCAGTGCAGCCAAACGCTCCACTGAGTCGCATACGTTCACTTTGATCTTCAAAAAAAAAATCGAGCGTGCACCGAATTTGCTGTTCTACGCAAGCATACGAGGCGTGCATGCTTGTAGATCTTGTGTAGGTAGGTGAAATTACACTACCTGAGTTGGAGCCCGAGCCACGCCCATGGCGACTCCGAAGATCTTCACGCCCGACTACCAAATCGTTCCGACCATCTGGAACTTTTCACTTCCGCTTCCATCGAGCTGCGAAGGTATAGAATATAGTCACATTCACTGAGCCACCGAGCTGGTCTTTGGCGGCGTCGGATTAAAAGGTGGCGGGGGCGGATTCCTAATCGGAGGTCTTCGCACCGGCGTACGGTAGTCAGCCTTTTCTTCAAGACTTTGATCAATCTTGAAGTTTGGCTTACAGGTATTCGGTAGCCCACACAGTCGCCGTAGCATTGCCCTTGGGCACACAAGCAGTTGTCCCTGCAAGACTCTTTTCACACGCCAACGCCACTACCGCCTGATAGTAGATCGCAAACTGGCTCGCGGCGCATTGCGCGAAAACCTTGAAGTTCAATGTCGCATTGCTGCTGGACTCGTTTCCGGCGGACAACTGTAGAGTACCAGGAGTGTCTTGGCGAGAATTGTCCTGGGTGCAGGGCACATCTGTTCTGACGCCTGGCTTTTCGACAGCGGAGGCGTTGCAAACTATGCGGAAAGCTGGAGCTTGCCACTGTACGTACGTAGGGGCGCTATTGTTCGAAGTGTTCTCGGAAAGGGTAAAGTTGATGATCGCTGTGGTCTCGGGCACCCACTCACAGCCGTGTATGGGAAGTAATGCGCGCTGTGCATGCGTACATGCGGCAAAAGCTAAAAGAAATAAGAAGACCATCGTAGCAGGTGATTTGTGGGTTTCACAATGCCTAAAGCTGGATGGCTTCGCTATTTGAACTGGCGAGAGGCTTTGGACCTCAGTGGATTATAGTCGATGGATCTTGCGTGAAACATCGTTTAGCAGCACTGGTTAATTATTCAGCAATCAAAGATCATTAAGCAGTATTGCAGAGTGCGAAACAGATGATCTGGACCGCTCTGAGATTAGATCCAACGATACCTGCATTAATATAACATCAGCAGGCTAAAATGCAGGTTTCCTTGTCGCATTGCATTTGCAGCACCAGTCAGTGCCAATGCTTCTGCACTCTTTCGAATGTTGCTCTTTTACCATAGGCTTGAGTCGTAAATTTCGCCGTGAGCATCGTTAAAGTCGTTGTATCGTCGTCATAGTCGTGAACATACACACCACTGTCATTTGGTGTCTATGTTCCCCAAGAACACCACAAGCACCGCGCAATATCTGCAATCACGTCAGTCCCAACGCTTGATCACTGTGAATATATACGAGGATCACGGGCCCGAGATGTCGAGACAGCGAGATGAGAGAAGGAATTACAAGAAGTGACTGAAGAATAGACGAAGATAATAATACAGCATGAATATACAGAACCAACTTACGCAGCAGTAGCAGCAAAGACCTCATGTCTCTTCGCCCTCGTGCACAAGCTCAATGCTATCGAGAACGCCATCGTAAACAGGAAGATGATAAGAATCTTCATCATACCACCCTTTTTAGTAAGGAACAGCGCAATGACCGGTGCCATGAGCAACACAACAGCCAAAACTGTGATAATCAGGCGCGAAAATACGTCGATCCTCTTCTTGGAGTAGAGTCGTACAAGCTTGTTAGCAGTACTACCGCGATCACGCTTGGAAATGAAAAGACGCTGGACATGTTAGACAAGTTCCTGAATGTCGACAAAGATACTTACCCGAGTGACGGAGCCACCAAACTTCGACAACACGGTCTCAACGCGTCCATCAAACCAGCTTCCCTCCTTCGCATCAACAACGGAGACGAAATCGCGATCCTTATAGAACGTCGAAGCCTCATTCTGTTCCAGCGGCGCCGAGTGATCAACCCAATTCCTCACGCTATTGTAATTTCTCTCCGTCGCTCGCTGTAGCGTAGCAAAAGCCCTCGTGCGCTGCACGATGTCATTGTACTCGCTTAGTTTCCCGTCAATCCTGTTGATCAAGTCCTGTCGCTCAAGTCCCAGTATACGCTCTTCTGCGATGCGGCTCTTCACTGCAATTTCGCTTTTCTCGTTGGCTTTCTTGTCTAGTTTCAGGAGCTCTTGCTCGAGTTCGCGTAGCTCGTCTTGCCGGTAGAGGAGAACGCGATTGTGGAGGAAGCCGTATTTTCGACAGAGGAGGAAGTTTTCGTCGCTGTTCATCAGCGCGGCCAAGCGCGGATACCCATTGGGGTGGTCGTCAACTACGAGGGCACATTAGCATCGCCATTGCGCGGGTCCGGTGTGTGTCAACGCACTCTTTTGGTAGTCCAGTGCCTCGTTGGCGTCAGCTGTGTCTTCGTCATCAGAATCGGCGAGGTCTTCTTCATCGATATCGTCAAGATTCGCGCTAATCGGCGACGACATGCCAAATCGCGAGCTCAAGCTTCGTTCCACAGGCTTGATTTGCTGGCTTTCCAAGTCTTTCTCGTAGATGCTACCACATACGGTCGAATCATCGCTGCTATGCGACGCGTGTCGTCCATTTTCGGTGGGAGTCTGTGGCGCTTCGGCCCCATTGTGAATGCTCATGACTCCAAAAGAACGAACGAGTCTTAGAGAGATTCACAGATGTGAGCCGATGCGTGAAGCGCGGACAACGCGGCAGGCCATCCGTCATATAACGATGATGATACCCGGGTGCCACAATTTCCGCTTCAGCTCGCAAAGGGCAACGCGGGGCCTGTGTCTGACCGGTCATCAGCCACATTGATTTGCACTGTGGCGCGTGTATCATTGCGAGTGCCGTGTGATGCCTCACTTGTCGTTGTCATTGGATGAGGTGCCGCAAAGATGCATTAAAAGGTGCTAAGCGAGCGGCATACGAGACGGGAAGAGCTGATTTTGGGCGGTGCACAGCCTTCGTGGCCGGTGCACAACATCGAGAACCAGCTTCATCCACAGCACAGCCCCCAGTAGAAAATCCGACGCCCAAGAATTGGCCCCCAACTCTCAAAGTATGACCACCCTAAACATCAAACCTTGATTGCGCCGTACTCCTACGGACCAGCCCCATTGGACGATTCCCTCTGGGACTCAGACCATGATGTTCACACTAATGTTCAACTTCATGTTCCCGTTTTTGTCCTTGATGTCGTATCGCCACTTGTCTCTGCGATCGCTTGGAGGGTGGCATCTGACAACGCGGAAAGGTCCTGCAGTTCTGTCGTCCTTGAGTCTTAGATAGACATCGTCGCCGAGTTTCCAGCGAGACGGAGGCTAATATTGAAAAAGTCAGCGCTGTGATGGGCAACGGAGAACATTAGGGGACATACCACCATCCAACCGCCTTGTCCAACATCAGCCCGGTACTCGATGTTGTCCGTCTCGAGATCAGGCGACATAGGCGGGCTCACGTCCTTGTCTTCGTCAGTCGCGGCGTACTCTAGCCAAGGCTGACCGAGACTCACCTCGAGCTTATCCGTTGTCGCATCCTCAATGGCCGCCTTGCGGGCTTCGTCGGTCGATTCATTCGCGGTCATGGCTGCAGGTGGACTCCGAATTTTTGGCCTTTCTTCAGCCTTTCTTATATCAGTGCGGAGTGTCCGGTGAGTGCTTATAAAGATGAGTCGCAGGCAATCAGGCAAGAGGCCGCCACAATGTCAGGTGCGATAATGTGGGTTGCAGGCACTGCTTCAGCGCGCTGCGAATGGGGATGCACTGCCCTGCATCGCCCATTTAGCGATTGTGGGGGCCAACACACCCAGCCCGAAAAACAGCATCCCGTCTAAAGTGCGCTGGGACACGCACATGTTCGTCGCACGCTGCAAAAAGGTGCCATTGAGTTCGGCGGGTGTATCCGCGTCCTGTTCTTGGCTCAAGGCTTCGAGAGCCGCGTCCACCATCTTGGGACGCTCTGGTGTCTCAATTGGCACTTTCGCGCGATGTGTCTCAACGTGCAGGCCAGTTGCCTTCTTCGAGTGGAAGTACTGGTCCGATGTCAAGCGTTCATCGTACGGAGTGACTGCTTGAACGTTGCTGTAATCAAATAATTCAACGTCTCTTGGCGGGTGCATGTGGAAGCGTTCGCTGGTTGTCGGGGAAGCAGATGAAGGCATGCTGTCGGTCCTGCAGAGTCGACTCGCACGCTCTAGCTCCAGCTTGCGGCGAACGCGTGCCAGTACAGGCCGCAAGCGATTGGCCAAAAAGGCTGTCCGGATGAATTCGTTGAGCTTGTCGCTTGGGCTTCGCATACTTTGCATTTTGACCATCTGGACGAAAGGGATCCATTGCAGTGCCTTTACCACTTTGTTGAGTTCCGTCATGTCGATACTCTTCGTGAGATGGAAGCGTACGTCAATGGACCATTCTGAATCATTTGGAACCTCGAAGGTCTTCTTGCTACACGGTCTCAACCAGATTCGTCCAAAGTCAAACTTGGAGTTTGTGAAATGGAACGGTTTGCGCGTCCGATGCTGTTGCTGATAAACGCGTCGATATAAATCGGAGGTCGAAAAGCCCTCGGGCGTCTCCTGGATCATGTATTCCAGAGTATTAGTGAGTATCTTCGTGAAAGATCCGTCCATTCCCGGTGCTCTCGCCCAGTCCTTCTCTGCGATAGAGCAGAAGACCTCGCACTTGCGTCCCCCAAATGGTTGATCGCTGAAAGCGCCTGCGGCAAAGCAACTGTCCACAATAAGGAGCATATCCGTCTCTGCTTTTCCCATCCGGTCACAGATTTCTCTGAAGCTGACATGCGGCTGCTCTGGTCGCGAAAACTTGTAAGCTGGAACATCCGCCTCTTGAAGTCCTTCCACTGGTGAGGCTGGAAGGCTTAGATCACTGAGACTCGTGTTTGTTCTCAAAATGCCGCTATGTGCTGGGTTCACTGAGGATCTTCGGGCGAACAGCTCCAGGTCAACTCCGTATTCAGTTTCTTTGCTTTCTGCGTGGCCGCCGTAATAGATGATACCCAGCTTGGAAGGACTGTCGTAGCAGCGCTTGAAGGCTTGAAGGCGATTGAAAAGCGATGTCTCCGTCTCTGTAGGTGGTATCTCATATTGCTCGGTCTTGAAGTTGAACTTGTCTTTGAAAACTTTCTCTAAAGCATTGACCTGTATTCGGGGTTAGCGACGGCGCAGGCCTCGTTTGTTGCGTTGTCACACCTCCTTCTCCTTGCAATTGAGATCGTCTTCTCGCCATGTAAGAAGTAAAACTCCGACAGCGTCATACTCTGCATTTCCGTCGCGATAGCACCCGGCAATGGTCTTGTTGAACTCGATTTGCGCAATTTCTCGCCCGAGACCGAAGAATCGTGGCGTGTTCATGGTGGCTGGCAACGCTTTGTAGTCGGGAATGGACCGGGAGACATGAGCGACAATATTGCTGGCCCAAGTCGTGCGAGATCCGATGATACATATAACAGTCGCTTAGAGACTGCACCGAGAGTTGTGGATGTGACGCTCGTGCCAGATGCGATGGGGGCCAGAAGGCGCGGTGCTGATTCGCGAAGCGGCGCCGGAATACCGCCCCAACTCGTCCACTTTGGTGAGCCGCCTACGCACTCAGCCCCTAAAGTCGGCATGCGTTCAGCCAAACCACTCAATTTGTAGGGTACAGTCCCCAAGCGATGCAGACATTGCTATTCATAGGCAGTGCCCGACTGAGCCGCAAACAAATGTCTTTTTACCTAATGCCGATCGATCGCCGTACTGACTTCAAAATCTCCAACTTGGAGTTTTGGATACATTACGGAAGTACTTGTACTCTATTGCCGAGAATACAAGAGATTTTACAAGATGTGAAGTGACTACTTCCCCCAGCACTCCATCATGTCAATTTTCAGCCCAACAATCACACCGCAAGCACACCCAGCCATTTCTACCTCGTCT
>Ga0265797_10011888_pt1 | contig 10807 bp, 8 predicted proteins | sample P2T30metagenome_FD_192433 | JGI IMG/M metagenome (GOLD analysis project Ga0265797, IMG submission 192433) | Plant litter microbial communities from East Loma Ridge, Irvine, California - P2 T30 | ecosystem: Environmental > Terrestrial > Plant litter > Unclassified | place: USA: California... | reverse complement strand
CTCGATGGCCAAGTGCGGCAGGAACAGCGAGACAACCCGTCTCATCGCAGCCCTCCAAAATCATCGAAAATGCTTCGCCGCCACGCTGCCGTGCGACCTCGACCTGCCACCGCGATCGGCCGACGCCCGCGACACCCAGGCGCTCGGATGACGCACTGGCGATCCGCCAGCGCGTCCAAGCCGCGGAAGGCTCGGCAAGCGGATCCTGGTCGCGGTTACGTCTGCGACGAAGGATAAGAACGGGAATGTCGGCGTCTGCCGCTACAAGTTGCAGTCGCCGGGTCGCTACCATCGACATCCGGCTTACCTCGGCGACCAGAGCCGACGGCGTTCCGTCGCGCACCGCATCCTCGACGACGGCGAGCAAGGCTGCATCGTCACGGGGCTGTGCATGGATCAGGTCGGCAGGCGACAGCCCCGCCTGCTCGAGGCCGGGTGCGTAGAGATCGTTGCGACAGCTCACCCACAGCACCGGTCCGCCTGTATGGGCTGCCTCTCGCGCTGCGATACCGGCCAGGAACAGCGTTGCCGCGGCATCGTCGACCATCGAACAGCTTTGCGCGGCGACCTCATGCAGCGCACCTGCACGCAGGCCCCTGCTCGCGAGACGATCGTCGAGCGCAGGGATACCGAACGGCATGATGCGGTGATCCACCGGTGGCGCAGCGAGTGTCCGCAGGTGGGCGATGATGGTCGGCAGGGACCCGAGGGCGGTGATCATGATGTCTAGATTCTACCTGTTCCCTCTATGTTCCGTTACCAAAACCATTTGGTCAAGCGTCAGACTCGAGACTCATGTGGATAAGGTTCCGGGCAAGAATGCTGCCAGGCGCGTTTGGCTATCCGCCGCGGAGCCGTGTTACTGCGCGTTCGCGTATGCGAACGACTGTCGTCGGGCATGCTGCTCGATGTGCCCGACCCAGTCCACTGCCCCCGTCATCGAGCTAGCGAGGGGATGACTTTGGCTCCAACATTCCGCCACGTGCATGAAATGCAATCCGGATTATAAAAACTTGCATTCGCCATTGCCCGACCCGCGGGATACCAAGGTGACGCCTTTCAGGCATCCTCTCCTAAAAACTTCCAGGGTCGCTTTTGGCGGCCCCTTTTTTTACCTGAATACATCCGGCACAGAGTATCCGGTGCTCCGAGCTACCGGACGTTTGCATATAGCGAACGGCTGTCGTCGAGCATGCTGATCGGTGTCGGGGTGATCCAGTCCGCCCCCCGCATCGGATATGGGCCGTAGAACAGATCGCCGAGCGCACGCCGGTAATGCGCATTCATCCAACGTCGACGGCGATGCTCAGGACCGTCGTAAATCATGTGGCAGCGCTGGCAGAGTGCGGCGAGCTGGTGCAGCGCGCTGTCGCTGGGGTCATGATTAAGATGCGCGCAGGCCAAGACCACCGGTGTCCATTTGCCCATATGGAGGATGTTCTCGGTCGGTCGGCGAACACGCCGGCCGTCGCCGTTACGCCAATACGATCGGCCTTTATCCCACCAGCGACCGTCGCCCAGGTGGAAGACTCGTTGCCCATGCGGGCGCCCGCAATGTTCGCAGCGTCCGCCTGCCCGCACGAAGCGGACCAGATGCGAAAGCTGGGGCCAATCGATCGGGTACAGGAAGACATGTTCGGGGCGGATCGGCATCGGTGCCGTCCACCAACATCATCGCTAGCGGTATGTCTAGCGGCGTTCTGCCCCTTTGATGTTCTTGCTATGTCCTACAGGCAAACATTCGTGCATTCGATCATCAGCTGAGTCGAAACGGATCGAATGCGATGGGCTATTGAGCCTGTCGAAAAGACAAACGATCCTTGCCATTTCCGGACAGGAAGTGGATGAAACCGATCATATTCAAGGGGGGGTGATGACTGAGTTCTCGTTCGAATGCTTATCCGACGGGGGTGGATCGTTCGACGTCATCTTCATCCATGGACTGGGCGGGGATCCCCGCGCGACTTGGACCGTAGGTTCAGCAATCGAATGCTGGCCCGACTGGCTACAAACAGATCTCACGCAGGCGAACGTTTACCTGCTCGGTTACCCTACCGACATTATCTCGACATGGCTTGCAGGCGAAATGTCGCTCTATGAACGGGCCAAGGCGGTACTGGACCATTTGGCCGCGCGCGGCTTGGGCAAGAGACCGATGGCAATCATTGCTCACAGTCTGGGTGGCCTGCTCGGGAAGCAACTTATCCGTGCGGGCCATGATGCTCCAGACGAAGATTGGAAGGCGATTGCCACAAGCTGTAAGCTTATCATGTTCCTCGGGACGCCTCACTCGGGCTCGAGCGTTGCGTCAGCCATAGGCTTTGTTGCACCCAAGCTATCGTCAAAAATGACGAAGTTGCTTCAGAATGATAACGAGCACCTCGACGAGTTAAATGAGTGGTATCGCAACCGTGACGGGGTGAAAACGGTCGTATATTATGAAAAGCTGCCGACCCGCGGCATCCAGATCGTAAGTCAGAAAAGCGCCGATCCCGGGGTCGCAGGCACCATAGCAGTACCCGTAGATGCCGATCATCTGACGATTTGCAAGCCGGCCAACCGCGATGCCACTATATATCTCAGCACTAAACGCCATCTTGAAAAGCTTTCGAGACAGTGCGCGGCATTATTACCACCGCCGCAGTCAGATGATGCATCACCATATCAGTTTGCGCAGGATGACTACATTGCGCCCACGAGTGATCGCCGAACTCTTCAGCAGAAGTTGATCGATGCTGGCAAAGAGCATGAATATCCCCTCGCAAACGACGCACAGAACAAGTTCGCGCAAAACTACATGCGGTTTGGCCTCCACACTTCGGCTCGCAGGCTAAACGACATACTGCTTGCAGAAGTCAAACAGCGGTTCGAAACACACGTCTACCATGCTAAGATATGCCACGGTGAACCTGAAAATGTCAGTACAGCCGCGCTGCAGAGTGAAGTCATTGATCCCATTGTAAATAAGTACGGCGCCGAATACGGCGCAACGCCGCTGACTGTAATGCAGGCGATCTACTTCTTAGCGGAGCAATGCCACATCCGATGGGACGCTGCATGATCGTACGACAGTGGTACGCTCATCTCGATTCCTACGACACCATCCGCAGGATGATGGCGCTGCTAAGCCGGTGGAGCAGACCTGCCCCCACGCTTGAGCGGCTCTTCATCTGCGACTTTTTTCTCGCCAGCCCGGCGCTCTTGCACGAGACGCACATGCCCGGACCTATTCGCGAGGCCTTCCGGTCATTTCAGATTGGCCGTCCCGCTACGGAATTTCTGAGCTATCCCGCCGCGCCTGTCCTGTTCGCGAAAATGGAGGGCGTACAGCGCGACGCTCTGCAAACGCTATTGGGTAAGGGGCTGCTAGATTTCGAACTATTTCGCCAGGGTCGCGTCGCTTTACAGCAAAGCTATAATGAGGAATCTGTTCTGCTGCACCTAACGGATCGCGAGAGTTTAGCTGCCGATTTCATAGCAGCATACTTCGCAACGATCGGGGAGAATGAACCCGGGGCGTTACGCAACTCAACCGGGCTACGTCGTGCAGGAGCATAGCGCTGTGAGCCTTCTGGCTTTGAAACGGCTCGTCGTCTTCGCAGGGGCGAGGCGCGTGTACGATGAGAGATTTCATCCTGGTGTGAATATCATTCGCGGTCAAAATGGCTCCGGTAAATCGACCATTGCCGACTTCATTTTTTTCGTCCTCGGGGGAGAATTCGACCAGTGGAAGGAAAAGGCTAAGCTCTGCACGGAAGTCCGCGCGGAGATACTGACCCGGTCGGGAGTCATTACCCTCCGCCGGTTCGTCACTACACGGAAGGAGCCCATCGCCGTCTTCTTTGGCGCAATGGACAACGATGAGGCAGCTATTGCAGAGCGCTGGAGCCGGTTTCCAATTCAACGGAGCGAGAAGCAGCTGAGCTTCTCGCAAGCCCTGTTTCGCGCCGTCGGCATTCCCGATGCCCCAGGCAGTGAGGGATCGAACGTCACCGCCCATCAGGTCATGCGGCTGCTCTACTCGGACCAACGCACACCAGCTCCGCGACTATTCCGTTTCGAGAGCTTCGATACTCGTGATATCCGAGTAGCGGTCGGTGATCTCCTTTTGGGGGTCAACAGCTACGCCCTCTACGAAACTCAGATAGAGCTTCGATCGGCACGCAAGAAGTTAGAGAACGCAACAATTAGGCTTGATGCGTTTCGGACTAACCTGCCACCAAACTTCGGAAGTGTTCGGCTCGATCAAATTGATCAGGAACAGTCCGATCTAGAGGCTGAGCAGTTACGGCATATTGTTGAGATTGAGGCCCTCGAGAGCATCGAGATGGTGGACGAAGACGATGAGTACGCTTCCGCCCGCAACCTAGCGCGGGACGCATTGCGACAGCGCAGGCGCCTCATGCGGCGTCTTGAGGAAGAGGTAGAACAGCTTGCCCTTGAGCTTGATGACCTCGATATATTTGTCGACTATCTTGAAGAGACTCTTCGAAAAATAGGCGCCACATCACAGCTTGCGGGCTCGATCGGGAGCCTAGAGTTCAGCCACTGTCCAAATTGTCTAAAGCTTTTAAAGATTCCGGATGACAGTGATCACTGTATCGTTTGCACCAGGACTTTCGATTCCGGCAAACAGGAAGCGCGATATCTAGAAATTCAGATTGATACATCCCTGCAATTGCGGGAGTCGCGTCAGCTCGTGACTGCGAAGTCTCAGAATCTCTCCTCAAAGAATAATGAGCTTCGGCGTCTCCGGTCGGATTTGCGCCGGGCGCGAAGCGAATTCGTCGGACAGTTCGAACTTGCCGGATCGCCAAGTCAGGCTCGTATCGCTCAGCTTCATAATCGCCTGGGTCAAATTGGCGAACTGATTAAGCAGGCGATAGGGCGGCGGGAGGTTGCGGAGCGCTTTACCCGACTTATTTCGGAACGTGATCAGGCTGACGACGATTTCGTGAAGTTAGACGCTCGTGCCGAAAGCTTATCAGCACAGGGCGATGCTCGCCGACGCAGGGCGCTAGGACAAGTTAGCCGATCAGCACGTGGTATACTGCATAGTGATCTTCCACGCCAAGCCGAGTTTCAAAAGGCTGAAATGGTATCGCTCGACTTTGGAGATGATGCAGTCTCTGTCGATGGTGGTATGAACTTTGCAGAGAGCAGCAACGTTGTTTTGAAGAACGCCGCCCTACTGGCTCTTGTCGGCGCGGCCTCTCGAGACACAGAATTTTGGCATCCTCGTTTTCTGCTGATGGATAACGTCGAGGACAAAGGTATGGAGCTCGCTCGAAGCCATCGCTTTCAGGAATTGATTGTAGCGGAAGCTAAGGCTGCAATCACGCCGATACAGATTATCCTGACTACATCGATGCCGAACCCAGCCCTGGAGCGGCCCGATCTCGTCGTTGGCCCAACATACTCTGAGGAGTTGCCGACCCTCAATTTTTCAGGCGTGCCGCCCTGCGAGACACCCGATCTATTCGTACAGCGAATCCCGCTCCCGCTCCCGCTCCCGGACACGGACACGGACACGGATGATGGGCTGATCCGGCTTGTGGCTGCTGCGCTAGGGATCGATGAGGAGACCCTCGCCGATCACCCATTCCATGTCGAGGAATACGCGAGCGACGATGATCTAGTCTATTCGTGGCGATTGATATGGGAGGACAGCCCTCCGGTTGGGGTGGAGGCGTTTGGTGTACCCGGGCAGCAATGGAGCGAGATCCTACCTCCAGACGACGGTTCGGATGCGGACATCGACGACACCTTCCTGTACGAATGATCCGTCCTGCCCGACACGCTATTCAAATGCGTGCAAATTCCTCGATTCTAAAGCTACGGCGGTTAGTGACGCCGGTTTATTGGAAGACGAGGCCAAGGCATGGTAAAAACGCCGCAGAAGGTTGATCGCGCTACGTTCATCGCGGGCCACCCGCTTTGCTGCTATTGCGCCGGGAAGCGGCCGACGACGGAGATCGATCACGCCCCTGCTCGGATCGTCTTTATCAAGAAGCATGGCCCGGAAGGGTTCCTGTTCCCCTCCTGCTCGGAGTGCAACCGGATCGCGGGGTTAAGCGAGCAGGTCATGGCGTTCTACATCCGTAGCTTCGACCGCTCGGCTCGTGGTCTCGACGAAGGCGAGTTCGAGAAATTAGTTTCTGGCCTAGTCAACAACGTGCCGGAAGCGGTGCCTCGGATGCCGCCCCGTCCATCCGCAGGCCTAGCCCTGTTCACGCACGGTATCTACGAAGCCGACCGCACGACGACGGCGCCACCCGCGGCAAAGGCCCACATTGAACTGTTCGGGCTGAAAGTGCTCTACGCCTTGTACTACAGGGTAACGGCCCGCTTCGCTGGCTCGAGCAATCGATATCATCTTAATTGGGCGCAGGCCGGCACAGATGCGGCTCACCAGATGCTGATAATCGCCGACAAGTGGTTCGACGAGCATGAGGTTGGGCAGCGACGCAACGTTGATCTGGGCGATCAGTTCGACTTTCAGTATGGCTACCACGAGGCTCATGGTTTCTTTGGCGTCCGGATGAGCTTCGCCGGTGCCTTCGTGATGTTTGGTGTAATCGGTCCGGCTCGCCAGATGGCCAAGCTTAAGAACCGGGATCCGCTTTGCCCGTCTATCTATGTGATGGGGAAAAGGGTCAAGCAACAGTACGGTCGCAAGAATGTGACATTTTCCGCACCGCCGGTCAACGCGCTCTCGCGGCGCTCAAGCTAAGCACAACCTTGAGGAGGCTTCCACCCGCGTTTAACCGTTCAACAAGCTCAAGAACGACATCATCCGATTCGCCTGGCGCGGATCGCGGTCGCTAAAGATCAGGTAGGGCGGTACATCGACAGTGTTGCCAGCTCACGCTCGACTGATTGCAGTGGGGTGACATTGGGAATAGCCGCCACGAACGTCGTGGAAAGAAAGCCACAGGCCGTCAGGTGCTGGTAAGCGGCCAACAATGGCCATTAGAAATCCCGGTAGCGAGTGCTCAGAAGCTTGAACGGTTTCGGTGATGTTACGGATGTCCGTATACGACGGTGACGGAACGTCTTGAGGGTGAGTATGCCAATCGCCCACATAATGCAGGCCTGTTTGAAAAAGCGCAATAATCTCAGATTTTTCAGCCTTCCGGTCGGGACGAAATGCAAATCGCGAGCGAAAATCGGTCGGACGAGGACCAGTCGCTTTCGCTACGACCCAACGATTATTCTTGATTGAAGCGAATAGCTGGCCGCCTGCCTCGCGTGACCAGCATCTACGTTGAGCATTGGCATAAAGATGCGTGAGTACAGGCTGCTCAATATGCATGATAAGGCCGTCTGGACCTTCGTAGGTGACTACCTGCTCAATGGCTTCCACTGTCTCACTCCGTCCGCCATTGAGCAGCCATCAACTTCCCGCCTTCACCGGGATCGCCGACGACAGACTTGAAAGCAGCTGACCAAAAGCCCCCCGCTCGCTCAAGGTCAGAGGAAAGCCCTACCCATACCCGCCATACCGGCGCAACGGCGCTTCCTGATGCGATATCCAACGCCGCCCGAGCCACAAGACTTTGCCCAGCCGCAAGATCGACTGCTCCGTACGGTGATGCAGCCCCTCCGCAGCGAGGGTCCTGATCCTCTGACCACCAAGACGCAGCCATCGTGAGTGGCCTACCGGTGTTATCGAAGCCGTTGCGAAGGCTCGCCTTTGATCCCTGCAATGCGACAACGTGGGCGGCGATCGCATTCCGCTCGAGCCACGTATAAATTACCGGGATCTCCAAGAGGCCATTCGACTGCAAATCGCTTAGTGCCGCGTTAGATCCCCAATCGCCAGTTGCACTTATAATCAGCGAGACACCTTCAAATACCGATCGATCATTAGCGATAGCTTGTCGCCAATCCGTACCGTAGCTAGCTATATCCACTATGTCAGGTAAGTCCGAAAGTAGCTTAGCTTTAAGCGCGTCGGCCTTGTTGGCACCGACATTTCTGGCACCCAACTCGTGTCGGCCTAAATTTTCCCAACCAAGAGTATCGGGGTCAAAGAAGCTGAATCTTTTGATACCCTGCTGCGCTAATAGCTTTGCAGTCCCTGCGCCCAAAGATCCACAGCCGAGTACCGCAATATGCGCGGTATCTGCGTCGATCAGTTGCAATAATGGAATTCTAGAAGTAGCGGCATCCACTGATCTGATAGACGCTCGGTCAAGTTTGAGATTGGACGGAAGAGATGCGGTGGGCGTCTTGCCAGGCCGGAAACCCTTGTTCTTTCCGCGTTCTGCACCAAACGACAAGATGATGGCGCCACCAGCAGTGCGTCCTGCTGAAGACGGACCACCTAGCACTACTACACCACCTGCACCGTCGATCGGTAGCACGTCATCCGACGTCGAGGTGTGGTTGGCCTCCTCGAATAAAGCACGCAAATCGCGATACGATTTTGGGTAAGCGGACGGCTCAGGAAGGATCTCCATCCATATAAAGAGGGAGCGCTTCAAATCCCCCTTGTAGCTCTCCCCGACCCTATGTTGAAGCCAACGACGCAGTCGTTCTTCATCGTCCGAGGCGATCTGCTGACTGCCATAGGTCCCTAGGAACAGAGGTCGCGTTGGCGGTGCTATATCGAACAGTATCTGAACTGATCGACCCGTTGTCCTGCTGCGCGACCAGTAAGCCTCGAAATCAACGACGTAGTCTTCTCGCAGCTCGCCGCGGCCTAAGGCCTCTAGCAAACTAGACGCTTTAGTTATGAAATGTGCCATCACACCGACTGGATCGAGGCTGTCCGTTGTCGTGTCGGACGTAACTAGGCACAGACGCCCATCGTCCTCGATATGTGGACCGTCTTTGGGCGCGCCAGGTCCGAAGAAAGCAGCAACGGGCTTTGAGTATGGGAATAGCTGATCCACTGCGACGAGCAGTGATACGTCCTGTCTCAGACGTAGGCGCCACCCTGTCAACGACGGACTGAAGCCGCTCCTATCAAGCTGCCAAGAAGTAGCGCGGGCCGCCTCTGGGAAGGCGACCCGAAGCCAATCATCTATTATCCTGACGGCACTAGCGTAAATGTTCATGATGCCATCTAACTGGTAGCGTACGTCCCGCCTCCGCTCTTATTTACAGGGGACTTAGGCTCACCGTCATCGTCACCATCCTCCGGCGGTTGCTCAGAAAACCAGCTTGTGCAAAAAACCTTATCCCAGGCTTTCATTGCCTTTTCATGAGTGCAATCTGTCCCATCGAGAACGTTGAGGTGGCCAAGATTTTCATTCAAGCGGTCCATTAAATACGTAGGTCGAGGATCCCCATCAGAAATTAGATATTCATCCACTACTGGGTGCTGCACCGTCTTATTGTACATAAGGCGGTCTGCAATAGCCTTCATCGTACTGCGAAGAGCCTCGTCGTCACGATTGAGGCTGTTGACGAAACACTCAGACGCTAACTTGGTCAGCGCAAACCCGCTCGGGTTTTTTCCTTTCCAAGAAGTCCGGCTTTTGCTGAACATCTTTAGGTATCGGACGACGCGCCGAAACTGTCCTTCCCCTACTGCCTCCGGACTTAATTCCTTATTCGTCTTTCGAAACCAGACTGTGACCTGCTTAGCGTCAGATTTTCGCCAGCTTGCCCCCGCAAGCTCGTAGCTGTATTCAGGCTTGTTGGTCCAAATGTTGGTAGTCTCGTTCCGTCGATATGCTGGGATATCGACATGATAGCCAGTATTGTAATAGACACGAACGCAGTTCGCTCTAACATCGGGTGCCGTATTAAATTTGTCGTCCTGTACAGCTGCGCAAACCATTTTGCGTACGTCAAGAGCAGACATAGCTGCCCCCTGAGGGCCGGCTAAATCACTAGCTTTAAAGTAGACCCCATCGTCGATGTCATAATCAAGATTGTCATCTTGAACCATTGTATGCATCGCATACGAGCCTTGCGTATGTGAGCCGAGCGGCTTTGGCTTGCTGTCTCTTTCGAGGCCAGCCTTTAAGCGATCGCGATTAGTGTCACGGCGAGACCGCATATCTTTACGAGCCTGACCGACGATCGCAACCTTATCGTGATGATAGCTCTTTACCTGCGTCGATGTGTTAAACATTATACGGGTAAATCCTCGCTACACGGCATATTTTCGAACAGGCCCTTTATTAGCTGGCCGGTGCTATTCATCTCATCATCGCAAGCGCTTTTGGCGCGGTTTACATCAGCCCGCGCTTGGTCGATTAGAGCCGACATCGCTTCCTCAGATGAATTGTCCAACTCGAGGTGTGGTACAATATCTGGCCGTAATTCACCTTTCGGGAAGCGGACTACTCGGATTGACCGACCTAGTTTTGTGAATTCCGCGGCAAATAACCTAGCCATGTTGTCAAAGGCAAATTCCTGAGCAGAGATGCTCACGGCCGCTGCCTTCGCGCCAAATTGCCAATCGACGTATCCACGATCGAGATCCTTTTTGGCGATACGCTCGCCATCGGGCTTCGGATAAGTTCCAAGAGCAAAAATCTCGATCGGTCTCTCATCGTCCATTTTGACGGCATCTAATAGCCCGACCAAGACAGGATTGTTCGCCCAAAGGCCGCCATCTGCAAAGACCGTATGGCCGCCCAGCCCACCGCGATCATCAATGGCCGCCAAGGACCTAAAAATTGGGGCGGCGCTTGTTGCCAAGCACGCGTCGACTAGGAGGGTGTTATCATCACGTGAGCCGCCCCAGTGGCCCGTTTTAAAAACCCATGACTGCTGTTGGCTCATCTCAACCGCTGGGATCGAGAGAGCGATGCCTCTATCTTGCGTGACGTTTCGAAATGTTTTG
>Ga0265797_10011887_pt1 | contig 10808 bp, 9 predicted proteins | sample P2T30metagenome_FD_192433 | JGI IMG/M metagenome (GOLD analysis project Ga0265797, IMG submission 192433) | Plant litter microbial communities from East Loma Ridge, Irvine, California - P2 T30 | ecosystem: Environmental > Terrestrial > Plant litter > Unclassified | place: USA: California... | reverse complement strand
TTGATGAATAAATCGACTGACAGACTGCTATCGGGAGCAAGCCCCCTCCCACATGTTGATCTTCAACAGGCTTTAGATTTGGGCGGTGCGCAGCTTTTCGCTGCGCCCACGCAGCCATTCCAGGGTCAGTAACAGCACCACCGAAAACCCGATCAGCAAGGTCGCCGCCGCCGCAATCGTCGGGCTGAGGTTTTCACGGATGCCGCTGAACATCTGCCTGGGCAACGTGGCTTGCTCCGGCCCGGCCAGGAACAGCGTCACCACCACTTCATCGAACGAAGTGGCGAAAGCAAACAGCGCGCCGGAAATCACCCCCGGCGCGATCAGCGGCAAGGTCACCCGACGAAACGCGGTCAACGGCGATGCGCCCAAGCTGGCCGCCGCCCGCACCAGGTTGTGATTGAAACCCTGTAAGGTCGCCGACACCGTGATGATCACAAACGGCACGCCCAGCACCGCATGCACCACGATCAACGAGAAAAAGCTGTTGCCCAGGCCCAGCGGGGCAAAGAACAGGTAACTGGCCACGCCGATGATCACCACCGGCACCACCATCGGCGAAATCACCAGAGCCATTACCAAGGCCTTGCCAGGGAAGTTGCCGCGGGTCAGGCCAATCGCCGCCAGCGTTCCGAACACCATGGCCAGCAGCGTGGCCGCCGGGGCGACGATGATGCTGTTCTTCAGCGCGCGCATCCATTCGGCTGACGCGAAGAAATCCTGATACCACTGCAGCGAAAAGCCCTGCAACGGGTACACCAGAAAGCTGCCGCTGTTGAACGACAGCGGGATGATCACCAGCACGGGCAGAATCAGGAACAGCAGGATCAGGCCGCACAGAATCCGCAGGCTGTAGAACCACAGCCGCTCCACCGGGGACATATAAGGGCTCAGCATCGCAAGGTCTCCTCAGCTCAGGCGCAGGCGGCTGGCGCCCACCAGCCGGTTGTAGATCAGGTACAGCAGCACCGTCGCCAGCAGCAGCAAGCCGCCCAACGCCGTGGCCATGCCCCAGTTGATGCTGGTGTTGGTGTAGAAGGCCACGAAGTAGCTGACCATCTGGTCGTTCGGACTGCCCAGCAAGGCCGGGGTGATGTAGTAACCAATCGCCAGGATGAACACCAGCAGGCAACCGGCGCCGACGCCGGCGTAGGTTTGCGGGAAGTACACGCGCCAGAAGCTGGCGAAGGGGTGGCAACCCAGGGAAATCGCCGCACGCATGTAAGTCGGCGAGATGCCTTTCATCACGCTGTAGATCGGCAGAATCATGAACGGCAGCAGGATATGCACCATCGAGATGTACACGCCGGTACGGTTGAACACCAACTCCAGCGGCGCGTCGATCAGGCCCATGCCCATCAGGGCGCTGTTGATCAGGCCACCGGATTGCAGCAATACAATCCACGCCGCCACCCGTACCAGAATCGACGTCCAGAATGGCAGCAGTACCAGGATCATCAGCAGGTTGCTTTGGCGCGCTGGCAGGTTGGCCAGCAGGTAAGCCAGGGGATAGGCCAGCAGCAGGCAGATGACCGTAATGACCAGGCCCATCCAGAAGGTACGGGCGAAGATATCCAGATAGATCGCCTGGTCCGGCGTGGCCGGCGCGATTTCGCCGAGGTCGTCGATACGGTGATCGACGGCCGCCAGCAGGTAGTAAGGCGTCAGGTTGCTGGTATTGCGCCGGATCGCCTGCCAGTACGCCGGGTCGCCCCAACGCTCGTCGAGACTTTCCAGCGCAGCTTTATAAGAGGCCGGCGCTTCGGTAAACGGCAGCGCCCGCGCGGTTTTGGTCAGCAGGCTGCGATAACCGGCCAGTTCCATGTTCAATCGTTTGGACAGATCGCCTAACGTCTGGTTTTTGCGCGCTTCGCCCAAGTCTTCAGTGAGCGCCTGGTACACCGACTCGCCGGGCAGGCCACGGCCATCCCAGGCGGTCACCGCCACCACCGTACGCGGCAAGCCGCCCACCACCTCCGGGTTGCCGACGCTTTTGTAGAGCAGCGCGATAATTGGCACCAGGAACACCAGCAGCAAAAACAGCACCAATGGCGCAATCAAGGCCTGGGCCTTCCAGCGGTTGAGCCGCTCGGCACGGGCCAGGCGCTGCTTGAGGGTGGGAATGGCGAGGGCCATGGCTGAACTCCGAATCTTGGAAATAAATGCAGATCCCTTGTGGGAGGGGGCTCGCTCCCGATGGCGGTGGTTCAGCCAGTACCTGTGTCAGCTGACAGACCGCCATCGGGGGCAAGCCCCCTCCCACATGGGTTATTTAGCCGCCCAGGAATTGAAGCGCTGCTCAAGTTGCTCGCCGTTATCGGCCCAGAAGCTCACATCGATCTGCACCTGGTTGGCGATGTTTTCCGGGGTGGTCGGCATGTCCTTGAGCACGTCTTTGGCCAGCAACGGGACGGCCTGGGTGTTGGCCGGGCCGTAGGCGATGTTTTCGGAGTAGGTCTTCTGCTGCTGCGGCTGCACCGAGAAGGCGATGAATTTCTTCGCCGCTTCGGCGCGATCCTTGGCCAGGCCCTTTGGAATGGCCCAGGCGTCGAAGTCGTAGATGCCGCCGTTCCACACCACTTTGAGGTTGCTTTCTTTCTGCACGGCGGCAATGCGGCCGTTATAGGCCGAACTCATCACCACGTCGCCCGAAGCAAGGTACTGCGGCGGTTGTGCGCCGGCCTCCCACCATTGGATCGAGGCTTTGAGTTCATCAAGCTTCTTGAACGCGCGGTCCTGGCCATCTTTGCCGGCCAGCACTGTGTAAACGTCCTTGGGCGCTACACCGTCGGCCATCAAGGCGAATTCCAGGGTGTACTTGGCGCCTTTGCGCAGGCCACGCTTGCCGGGGAATTTCTTGGTGTCCCAGAAATCCGCCCAACTGGTGGGTGCGGAGGCCAGCTTGTCGGCGTTATAGGCCAATACTGTCGACCATACGAAGAAGCCTACGCCGCACGGCTGGATCGCGCCTTTGACGTAGTCCGCGGTGTTCCCGAACAGTTTCGGGTCCAGGGGCTCGAACATGTCTTCGTCGCAGCCTCGGGAGAGTTCAGGCGACTCCACTTCCACCAGGTCCCAGGACACGCTCTTGGTGTCGACCATGGCTTTGACCTTGGCCATCTCACCGTTGTATTCACCGGCGATGATCTTGCCGTTGCCCGCGCTTTCCCACGGTGCATAGAAGGCCTTGACCTGCGCCGCCTTGTTCGCGCCGCCAAAGGAGACGACGGTCAGGTCCGGGCCTGCCATGGCCTGTGTCGCGCCCATCAAGCCGATAGCCAGGACGGAAAACTTAAGGGATCTCAACATTGTTGTGCTCTCCACGTGCAGGGTTGGTGAAGCCAGGGGGCGATCAATTCGCCTCTAGAAGTGGGTCGAGTGCGCGAACGTGCTCGACTTGCCAGCCAATCGGTACTACGTCGCCGACCGCCAGGGCCGGGTCCAGCTCGGCGATCGGTTGTTTCACGAAAAAATCGCTCTTGCCGCAGACTTCCAGGCGCACGCGCACGTGGTCGCCCAGGTAGATGAACTCCGCCACCCGCCCGGAAAAACGGTTGATGCAGCTGTCACTCGCGCCGTTGAGGCTGACGCGTTCCGGACGCACCGACAAAGTAACCGGGCCGCCGACCTGGCCGACGTTCACCGCCAGCGCCTCGACCTTCTCGCCCCGCGCCAGCTCCACCACACAGCGCTCGCCGGTGTGGCTGTGCAGGCGGCCATTGAGGCGGTTGTTTTCGCCGATGAAGTTGGCCACGAAGGTGTTTTTCGGTTCTTCATAGAGGGTGCGCGGCGCAGCGATCTGCTGGATTTCGCCCTGGTGGAACACCGCCACGCGGTCGGACATGGTCAAGGCTTCGCCCTGGTCGTGGGTCACGTACACCACGGTGACGCCGAGGCGCTGGTGCAGGTGCTTGATTTCCATCTGCATGTGTTCGCGCAGTTGCTTGTCGAGGGCGCCGAGGGGTTCGTCCATCAGCACCAGTTGCGGCTCGAACACCAGCGCCCGGGCCAGTGCCACCCGCTGTTGCTGCCCGCCGGACAGTTGCGCCGGGTAGCGCTGGGCGAAGGCGTCGAGCTGGACCATGCTCAGCACGCGCTTGACCCGCTCGCTGATGTCGGTCTTGCTCAAGCCCCGTACAGACAAGGGAAATGCGAGGTTCTCGGCCACGGTCATGTGCGGGAACAGTGCATAGTTCTGGAACACCATGCCGATATCACGCTTGTGCGGCGGCACGTTATTGATCGAACGCCCGGCCAGCTGGATTTCGCCGGCGGTGGGCGTTTCAAAGCCGGCGAGCATCATCAGGCTGGTGGTCTTGCCCGAACCGGACGGCCCGAGCAGGGTGAGGAACTCGCCCTTGCGAATCTCCAGGTTGAGGTCTTTGACGATCAGGTTCTCGCCATCGTAGCTTTTCTGCACGCCACGAAAGCTGACCAGCACATCATTTGAATCCACCTCGCTCATACCCGCACCTTTGTGTTTTTGGACTGCTGTGACACAAGCGTAGTCCAGCCGCGAGGCCCCGGAAATCGGGGGCCAGGAGAGAATCGCATCAGCCGGATGGAAGGTTCGGGGTAGGGATCGCCCTACACGGATGGCGGGCATGGGACAGTGCAGCTGCAAGAGGCGAGCTGCAAGCGGCAAGAACAGGCTCGGCGGCGTTTTTGAGGTGTCGCTGATGGATACGCCGCTACAGCAGCTTGTGTTCCATGGCGTACTTCACCAGCTCGGCCAGGGTGGTGATATTGAGTTTTTGCATCAGCCGCGCCTTGTGGGTGCTGATGGTTTTGCTGCTCAGGGCCAGTTGCAGAGCGATGTCGTTGACGTTGGCACCTTGCGCCAGACGCTCGAATACCGAGAATTCGCGTTCCGACAGCAGTGAATGCAGCGGTCGCGAGTCCGTCAGGCCGACTTCGAAGACCATGCGGTCTGCCAGGTCCGGGTCGATATAGCGCCCACCCGCTGCGACCTTGCGAATCGCCATCAGCAGCAGTGCGGGGTCGCTGTCCTTGGTGGCATATCCGGCGGCGCCAACCTTCAGGGCACGGGCGGCCATTTGCGCTTCATCGTGCATGGACAGCACCAGGATGGCCGGCGGATGACTCAGCGCACGAATGCGTGCAATGGCCTCCAGGCCATTAACGCCCGGCATTGAGATATCCAGCAACACCACCTCGCAGGGCACATGACGCAACGTCTCCAGCAACTGCTCGCCATTGCTCGCCTCACCCACCACCAGCAGGTCTTTGGCCAGGCCGATCAATTGCTTGATGCCTTCTCGGACAATGGTGTGGTCTTCGGCTACCAGTACGCGGATCACGGGAATTTCCTTTTATTGTTATGCATTCAACGGCACCGAAACGCTCAGGGTGGTGCCCTCCCCCAACTCACTGACCAGGGATAACTGCCCGCCCATGATCAGCACCCGCTCGCGCATGCCGACCAGGCCAAAGGATACCGGTCGCCCTTGCGCCTGCACGAAACCGATGCCGTCATCGCTGATGGTCAGCCGCAGGTCCGGGCCGTCCATCTCCAGCGTCAGCTCCACAGTATGCGCCTGGGCATGGCGCATCACATTGGTCAGCGCCTCCTGCAGAATGCGGAACAGGCCGATGGCCTTGGCATCGCTGAGCACCGGCGAGTGTTCCGGGACTTTGACCAGGCAAGGAATCTGCGTGCGCGCTTCGAAGCGACGGGCCTGCCATTCGATGGCCGAGGCGATGCCGGCGTCGAGGATCGGCGGGCGCAGCGCGGTGGCGACATCCCGCACCAGTTGGAAGAGCTGGGCGATCAGGCGCTTCATGCTGTTCAAGCGTTCGTTCAGGCCTGGGTCGAGTTGCGCATAGGCCAGTTCGCACATGGACGTTTCCAATTTGAGCACGGTGAGCATCTGGCCGAGTTCGTCGTGCACTTCGCGAGCGATACGCGCCTTTTCTTCTTCGCGCACCGTTTCCAGGTGGGCCGACAACTCGCGCAACTGGGTCTCGCTTTGCAGCAAGGCGGCCACGTAGCGACGACGCTCGGTGACGTCAGTCAGGTAGACCACCAGGTACTCGGCCTCGGCAAAGCGCAGAAAGCTCAAGGACACGTCGGCGGGCAGGATACTGCCGTCGGCGCGCAGGCAATCGGTGGCGAAAGTCTGCGCGCCCTCTTCGCTGGCACGCGCGCGTTTCCACAGGTTGAGCCAGCGGTCCATGCTCAGGGCCGGGTCGAAGTCGATCAGCGGCCGCTCGATCAACGCGCCAGGACCATAGCCGAGCATGCTTTCGGCAGCGCGGTTGGCATAACGCACGTGACTGTCCCAGTTCACCCACAAGATGCCGACCGTACTTTGATCGATGGAAAACTGCGTCAACCGCAGGGCTTCGGCGCCGGCGGCGCGCGCGGCACTCTCTTCCCGCGCCGCCAGCAGATCGTGTTCCAGGCTGCGCTGCTGGCGACGCTGCCAGAACAACCCCGCCAGGCTGGCACACAGCATCAGCCCCAGCAGCAGGCTGAGGTTTTTCCACACGCTCATTGATTCCGACAAGCGCGGGTATTTGGGTTGCAGCCAGCGGCTGTGCAACTGGTCGAGGTCACGCGCGGGTATCGCCCGCAGGGCACTTTGCAGGATGCTCGCCAGTTCCGGCCATTCGCGCCGCGTGGCCACCCGCAACAGCTGCGGCAGGCCGATATCGCCGACCACCGCCAGCCCGGCAAACTCCGCCTCGCCCGACAACCGGCTCAATTGCGCCTCATCCACCACCGCATAGCGTGCCTGCTGGCTCACCAGTAACTGCAGGGCCTGGCGCTCCATGGGCACGCCTTGCAGGTTGAGTTTGGGATACGTACTGCGCAGGTAGTCGGCCACCGCGCTGGGCATGCGCACCGCGATGCGCGATTGTGCGTCGAGTTTTTCCAGCTCCACGGCGCCGCCGCCTTCGCGAACGCCGACGATACGCTGAGGCACACGCATATACGGGTCGCTGAACAACCACAGACGCAAGCCAGCCGGGGTTTGCTGCAGACCGGGAGCCATATCCACCTCGCCTTCACGCACGGCGGCTTCAAGCTGTTCCTGATCAGGAAAATTACGCCAGGTCAGTTCGATGCCCAACGCCTTGGCCAGCCACTGCATCAACTCGACATTGGCCCCGGACAATCGCTGCAGCCGGCGGTCATATTGAGCATAAGGCGCCTGCAGCACCACGCCCACCCGCAACTGCGGGTGCAGCGCCAGCCATTCGCGCTGCTGCGCATTCAGTTGCGCCTGGGGAGCGGCGGGCGCAGGCGCGGCGTTCGCCATCAAGGCCACGCACAGGCAGCCGATAACCAGCAGGAAGCGAAAAGCCATGATCCACGTCTCACATCACTGACAAATACTGATCAACCCATTAGGCTGCTGGAATCACTTCTGGCCGGGATTTAACGATGCCACCTCGAAACCGTTCGGCACTGCCAGCATTGTGCCTGTCGCTGCTATTTACCAGCGCCTTTTCTGTTCAAGCCGATGACGCGCCTGCGCCAGCGGCCGAAAAACCCGCCGAGCGCCAGCCATTGCTCGAGCGCAGCCAGGCCGAAGCCAGCGCGCTCGAACGCCAGGTGGCGCAGCAGGAGCAACAACAACTACAGGCCGGGAGCGATTCGTTTCTGGCCCTGTGGAAGCCCGCCAACAGCGCCGAACCCCAGGGCGTGGTGATTATCGTGCCAGGTGCTGGCGAAAATGCTGACTGGCCGCAAGCCATCGGCCCGTTGCGCCGTAAATTGCCGGATGCGGCCTGGGGTACCCTCAGCCTGTCATTGCCGGACGTCAATGTGGACACTTTGCCGCCACGCGTGATCGAACCGCCCAAGGCGGCGGTCGATACCAGCAGCAAAGACGGCAGCACGGTGGCCAAACCCGTCGAACAGGCCGCCAGCGCGGAAGCCGAAGGCACTGACCCGGCGGTGGTACCGGGCGCGGATGAACAGGACAAGACCGACGCCAAGCGTATCTTCGACCGGATCGACGCGGCCGTCGCCTTCGCCCAGACCCAAGGCGCGCGCAGCGTAGCGCTGCTTGGGCATGGCACCGGCGCATGGTGGGCGGCGCGTTATCTGAGCGAGAAACAACCTGCCCAGGTACAAAAGCTGGTGATGGTGGCCGGCAAGACACCCGCCGCTCGTCAACCGGACCTGCAGCAATTGGCACCGGCGTTGAAAGTCCCAACCGCGGATGTGTTCTATCAAGACGGTGCGCAGGACGGCAAAAACGCATTGGCGCGTAGCCAGGCGGCCAAACGCGGCAAGAATGACGGCTACAAGCAGGTGCAACTCAAGGCGTTGCCCGGCAACGACGCCGCCGAGCAGGAGCAGCTATACCGGCGAGTTCGCGGGTGGTTGAGCCCGCAGGCCGAAAAAGGCTGAACACAGTGTTCGCCAATGCCACAAAACCACTGTGGGAGGGGGCTTGCTCCCGATGGCGGTGTGCCAGTCGGTACATTTTAAACTGACAGACCGCTATCGGGGGCAAGCCCCCTCCCACATTGGATCGGTGCCAGAGCAGTCGCCTCAGCGAAAATCCCGTCGCTCGCGAATCAACGCATAGGCATTGTGCAATTCACGGGTTCGTTCGGTGGCCTCGCGCACCTGCGCGGGGCTGGCGCCGCTGCCGGCGATCTTGTCCGGGTGATGGCGGCTGAGCAGGCGGCGATAGGCACGTTTGATCACCGAGGGCTCAGCGGTCGCCGTCACCCCCAGAAGCCGCAGGGCTTCCTGATAGCCACCACTTCGATTGACCAATGGCTTGCGCGCCGGCGTGTAATCGGCGGCCAGGGCGCGGATTTGTTGCGGCGTCCAGCCCAGCCACTTGCCCCACAACTCGATCAGATCGCGCTCGGCATCATCCGCCCGGCCGTCCGCCCAGGCCATGCGCCAGCAGGCACGTAGAACGCCCTCGGCGGCATGGGGCTGCGCCTTGAGCGCGCGCAAATAGCTGCGCACCCGGTCGGTACCGGACTTGCCCCGGTTAAACGCCAGGATGGCCCGGCGCTGGGCCGGTTCGGTCATCTCCAGCGCGCGCATTTCCTGGCGCGCCTGCTGGATATGCCCATCCACAATCCGGCCATTGCTTTTGGCCAGGCGCCCCAGCAGCACGAACAACAATTCATCATTGCGCAACGCCGGGCGCCCGCCGAGGCGTTCACGCAACTGTGCCCAACTGTGCAATTGCAGGCGCCGGTCCAGCGCCTGCCCCAGCAATGCACCCAACAAAGCCCCCGGAATACTGGCAATCGCAAAGCCAGCTCCGGCGCCGATCAGCGTCCCTGGCCACAACATCCTACGGCCTCGCTGTCAGCAAGGTTTCGACCTGCGCCAGACGCTCAAGCGTTCCGACATCAACCCAGCGTCTTTTCATGTGCTCACCCGTTACCAGACCTTTGGCCATCGCCGCCCGCAACAGCGGCGCCAGCTTGAAGGCACCCGCACTGCTACCCGCAAACAACTGGGGGTCGAGCACGGAAATGCCACTGAAGGTCAGGTTATCGGCACCGGGCGCCGCATCATGAAGCAACCCGTCGCTCAGATAGAAGTCGCCACCGGAGGGGTGATGCGCCGGGTTGTCGACCATCACCAGATGGGCCAGGCCCTGAAGCGGCCGCTTCAATTGGCTGAAGTCGTAGTCGGTCCAGATATCCCCGTTGACCACCAGAAACGGCTCGTCACCCAGCAACGGCAACGCCTGGAAAATCCCGCCGCCGGTTTCCAGCGGCTCGCCTTCGGCTGAATAGCGGATGCGCAAGTCGAACTGGGCGCCATCGCCCAAGTAGCTTTCGATCTGTTCGCCGAGCCAGGCATGGTTGATCACAATCTCGCTGAAGCCGGCCTTGGCCAGCGCTTCCAGGTGATATTCGATCAGCCGTTTGCCGCCGGCCTGCACCAGCGGCTTGGGCGTGTGCAGCGTCAGCGGGCGCATGCGCTCGCCCTTACCCGCTGCCAGGATCATCGCCTTCATACGCAGGCCTCGGCCGGTTGGCGCAGGCTGGCGAGCAGTTCGCCCAGGTCGCTCAACTCAGGACGGTCGGCTAGCACCGCTTCTATATAAGCAAAGAAGCGCGGCACATCGGCCAGGTAGCGAGGCTTGCCATCGCGATGGCAAATCCGCGCGAAGATACCGATGACCTTGAGGTGGCGCTGCACGCCCATCAGGTCGCTGGCGCGCAGGAAGTCTTCAAAAGAAGACTGCACGGGGATCCCCAACTGCCCGGCGCGCTCCCAGTAGCCGCGCTGCCACTGGCGCACGCGAGCCTGGGGCCAACTGAGGAAGGCGTCCTTGAACAGGCAGGTGATGTCGTAGGTCACCGGGCCGTAGACCGCATCCTGAAAATCCAGCACGCCGGGGTTGGGCTCGCTGATCATCAAGTTGCGCGGCATATAGTCACGGTGCACCAGCACTTTCGGCTGGGCGAGGGCGCTGTCGATCAACAATTCGCTCGCGCGTTGCCAGAGGGCCTGCTGCTGAGTGTCCAACTCGATACCCAAATGACGGCGCACGTACCATTCCGGGAACAATTCGAGTTCGCGGCGCAATAACGCGACGTCATAACTGGGCAGCGGCGCATCCATCGGCAACTGCTGGAAAGCCAGCAACGCGTCGATGGCATCGGCAAACAACTGGTCGGCGTTTTGCTCGTCAATCATGTCCAGGTAGGTTTTTCGACCCAGGTCATTGAGCAAAAGAAAGCCACGCGGCAAATCTTCTGCATAAATTTTCGGCACATTGATGCCCGATTTCGCGAGCAAATGCGCGATATCGACGAAAGGTTTGCAGTTTTCCTGGGGGGGTGGC
>Ga0265797_10011886_pt1 | contig 10808 bp, 14 predicted proteins | sample P2T30metagenome_FD_192433 | JGI IMG/M metagenome (GOLD analysis project Ga0265797, IMG submission 192433) | Plant litter microbial communities from East Loma Ridge, Irvine, California - P2 T30 | ecosystem: Environmental > Terrestrial > Plant litter > Unclassified | place: USA: California... | reverse complement strand
GTCGTCAAAGGCTCTGGTCTCCCCGATGGCATCAATCCTTTCTGGAAAATGGCCTTCGCGTTCAAGTGCTTCACCGACACCATCATCCTGGACGATTTCAAAACCGCTCTCGACCGCCTGAAGCAGTTCAAGCTGCAACGCATCGGCAGCGTGCCTAGCGATGGCCTCCGAGGCGAGTTCAGCGATTTCAGCGATCCAGCCCAGGCCCGGAGGAAAAAGGATGAGCAGAAGCTTGATGCTCTCGACATCAGCAACCCTTCCGAATTCGTTCATGAGAACGCTGGGCAGCATATGGCTCGAGACTGGACCAAGCCGCAAGCTAATGGCGTCTCGGAAACCATGGATCTGGAAGCGGCATTGCGAGAGGTGGTTCCCGAAGGACAGTCTTCCAAGTCAAAGTCGAGTTATGGGTGAAGCCCATGTTGTGTCATTTATTGCATAGGCTTTGGAGCCACAATCATTACACTTTGACAGCCTTCGACATTGCTTCGCGCACGGATTGCGCCGAATTAAGCAACGCTTTATGCGAAGCCAAAATTAAACCTCGAAATGCGGTCAATCATCGCTATCTGGCTTTGCAAAACAAACGGGCACGTATGCTGGCCTGGAAGCGACTCATGATTGACCGAAGATTGAGCGGCGCAACATATCGCCTGGCTTTCTACAACGCATCACCTGTGAGATGTAATGGTCCGGCTTGCAAACAGTGCAACAGCCGTCATCCTTTGACAGAAGGCGACATCAGGTCACACCAGACGTTATAAATACTGCTGGCACCTGCCACATTTGCGCCATCCACGAGAAGGTAGCCAAGCGGCAATGATCGCCTCTGAGCTCCCCTGTGAGCAGGAATCTGCGTAGGACTACCAGTAACCTGCGTCGAAAACCCCACTGGCCATGAGGAGATGCGCCAGTTTTGGTGCCTTTCACCAGCACTCTAGCAGGCGACAGGCGAGACTATACTTCCCGAGTGAAAACACAGGCCCTGAAGAGAGTTCAGAAATGACGGCTGTAGAGATATGAGAATGTCGGTATACAGACCAACATCATGATTGTTACTGAGGAAAGATGAGGGAGAAATCCTTCACGAGACGTTCGTCTGCACATCCAAGTGAAACAGACGGGAACGAGATCTTTACTGAGATCTGTGAAGGACGTACCATAGCATAAGAAACATACCAAAAACGGGCTTCAAACCATGAATTTGATACTGCACCAAATTCCAGCTCTGTTACACAAGGCGCAACTGTCTTAAAAATATATTTCACTTCTGGGTATCAAACTCTCGCATCATGAGCACTAATCTTACAGCTTCCCTTATTGACAGCCACAAATCATGGCCATTGCCAACTGAGAACGCTCACCGCCTAGCAACCACGCATCCAGAATTACTAGCAGAGCATCTACCGCGCGTAAAAGTCCTTCTCGCGGTTCTGCAGTCTTGCTCTGCGATGGTCGTCGTGTTCAGGGCTTCTGCTGCGCGTACGTCTGGACCTGTCGTGTCCGCCGTGCGGATCACGCTCGCGGTATGGGTCTCTTTGGGAAGACGGCCCGTCCATATCCCTGTATCCTCCTCGAGGTGGGTCGTCTCTGTAGCTTCTCGAGGATGGCGCTGCGTCCGGGTCACGATACGAATCTCTGGATCCTCGACGCCCGCGGTCGCGGTCACTTGCGTCGTTTGGGCGTGAGTTGTAGCTTGGTATGTAGGTATCGACGTTGGGCGCTCCGCCACCACGTGCGCCACCCGCAGCTATGGACGGCGGTAAGGGCGGGCCACGATTAGGCGGCATGACGACATCGGGTCGGCGTGGCAGGTGTGCAGACGGAGGTGGCAGGCCATGACCGTTCGTAGGCGGAGGAGGGCGCCGGTCCCTGTCCTGGCGCCACTGCGGCGGCTGCCTGGAAGCATCAGATGGCGGGGGTCCTCTCCTGTCATCGTAGCGTGGGCGTGGAGGTCCAGCAGGTCCGCGATCCCTGCCACCGTACATAGGACCGTTGTGGTAGCCATTGCCACTGTAGTGAGGCCCTTGAGGGTTCCACTCATCAGGTCCCATGCCAACAGTGCCGCCTGCTGGAGCCGGCGGTAAGTTGTTCTTCTTTTCTTGGCCTCTGCGACGGGAGTCCAATTCGTGACTATCCTGGTACCTTGGGAGATCCTCTGGTCTAGCAGGAAGTGGAGCGACCTTGAAGTAGTCATGTTGGAGGGCATCGAACGCGTTGATGCGTTTCTTGTAGTCCAGGCAGAGAAGGCTTTTGAGAAGATCGAGTCCTTCCGGCTTCAGATGTTGGCCAAAGCGCTGGTCGATGTCGCCTCTCTTTTGTTCCCATTCTTTCTGTCCCTCACAGCCAGGCAAAGAAGACCAGCCTGGCATGGTAGTCTCGGTTGGCGAGCCGACGAGCTTGAAGATGCGAACACACTGGTCGATATCAGTGCGTCCTTCAAGAATTGGCTTTCTCTCGAACATTTCACCGAAGACGCACCTTTGACTTGTTAGTAGCATTCCTTAGGCAGTCATCTGAAAGAAGGAGACTCACCCAACACCCCACATATCGATAGCAGGCGTGTACTTCTTCAAAGTGAGGAGAAGCTCCGGAGGACGGTACCATCTCGTGACGACAAGGCTGGTGTAATCGCGAACCGCTTCACCATTGCCTTTTCCGGGCTGTGGCACCAAGCCTTCGTAGTGTCGGGCAAGACCAAAGTCGGCAATTTGTAAGATTCCAGAATTCGAGATCAGAATGTTTGCCGCTTTCATGTCGCGGTGAAGGATGTGCGACTGCCTATTGTTAGAAGTTGCGCCTGCGCGGACATGGAGGAGAAGGACTAACGTCATGAAGATATCTCAGTCCCTCGAGGAGCTGTTGCATGTAGCATTTGATCTGCGCTTCGTTGAAGCGGATGTCGGGGTTTGTGAGCATGCCGCTGAGATCGTGGTCGGCATAAGGTGACACCATGTAGAGAGTGGCGCGCTTCTTGCCCTTGCTGCCCTTTTCGTCCGCTGAAACCCTGCTAGTTAGCAATGACCTTGGTACTACCGGTTTCGCGCATGGAGATCGTACCAGCCTGCCTCTCAACAGCCATTTCCTCCAGCTTGAGAATATTGGGATGGCTCAGCATCTTCAACAGCTTCACTTCGCGCAAAGCCGTGATTGGGAAGCCATCCTTCTCGTTGTGCATCAAGATCTTTTTCAGCGCAAAGACCTTTCCTGAGCGCTTGCTGATGCCCTTCGACACGACACCAAAGGTTCCTTCTCCCAGCTTCTCTTTCATTACTTCGTATTCGTTGATTCTGGCGGCACCGCGGAAACGGCGCTGCGTCGGGTCTGTCATGTCGGGTGGCGGTGCGGCGGCCAGCGCCATGTCGTGGGTGTTGATGTGCGGTTGAAGTGAAAAGGTGGCGCGTCGCGATATTTATCATCCAAATTTCGATGGTAGTATCTCTCAGTAAGGCCTGGAAGGGAGTTGAAAGAAGTCGTGTCCCACGATGGGGAGCAGTTGGCGTTGTGATGGCAGTTAGGTGGCTGCAGATAAGCTATTGTGGCATGTTCTGGAAGGACAATAGGCTCCGCGCGCGCCAGTGAGCGGGTGGGGTGAGGTCAAGTGAATTGGATGAATGAGAGAGAGGATTAGGATTATTGTTTTCCAGCACACTTCACTCTCCAATGACGCCGGCTGGCCGTGCTTGCGACGCTCGCTCCTTCTGAAACCAAGCGTGCGGAGAGCTCCGGCCAATCCCGCCGCTAGAATCGAACCTCAGTCGACGAGAGTTACCAGTGGAGAGCGCGGTATTAGTGAAGCAGCTTAACAAGGCCACCCGCTCGAGATACCCATACCACATACAGTACGCGCAAACACACACTCACACCAAGTCCTCGCTGACTCCCGCACAGCAACCTCACACCACAATGGCCGGCACCAACCCCATCCCGAACGCACACGGCGGCCACCCCATCCGCATCCCACCTGTCAGGCCTCTTTACAGAGTCGCTGCCCGCGGTCTCGGCGCATCCATGTGGTTCTTCGTATGTTCTTCATGAGGAAGCGACTCTGGATTGGAAACAAGCAGCTAACACGTCGAAACAGCTGATGTTCAGAGCCTACCACGACGGCCAGGCACTCCTCGGCCTCAAGCACCCCTGGGACCACTGAGCGCGAGCATACGAGAAGGAAGGGAAATAAACAGGAGTCTACTGCGACAGAGCGAAAAAGCCATGTATATATACCGCAGCAGCAGAGACCAGGCGTTGGGCGTAACGCATATGGAATCGCCTAAAACCAGCACATACCGCTAGGATTTTCGGGAGGTTAAGATGCGAATGAAAATGACAATTCTTCTACACATACGGCTGAAATGGTGAATTGAAGCTACGCGTGTAGATTGTGCAATTGATACTGCAATTGGGTTGTCGAGACTTGTGCCGATTGCTTTACTGGGATTACTCGATGTCGCGAGAAAGTAAGATCTTTAAGAAGACTGAGCTCATCACGAGGAAGCGATGACCAGGGCCTTGATTCGTTCCGGGCAGACTGCAAAATTGTTGGGTCGTGATGGCATGACGAAACATCACCATGAGCCTCTCCAGCAAGGCTCTGGTACCGACAGAAGCCGGGTGCTATCTGGCTGAGAGCACGCTGGCCGCACTCAACTAGTCATATATCTCTTACTACCTCACAAACACTCCCCATTTTAGCTGATCCCTCTCCTGCTCCGCGTCCGCGTCCCATTTTCAGTAGTTCTCACTTTCAATTGACACCGGCCCATGCTTCCTTTGCCTCCAAAGCCATCAAAATCCAGAGTCCACTCTAGCGGCAAGCTTCCCTTCGCCACACCGTCTGGTGAATCCTCAGCATCCTCCGAGACCCAACTATAACCAGCCTTGAGAACCACTTGAGTCGTGATGGTGAAATGGCCCCAGCCTATGCGTGACACGGAATAAGGCGCGCGGGTCTTTATGACGTGGTTCTGGCGGAAAGTTGGATGGAGGTGGATATGCACTCCCTTAACGATGTCGGTGCGAGAGGGTTTCACGAAGAAGTCCCATTCGTGCTGGTTCTCGGCCAGTTCGCCTGCGCGTGGTGGGATGAGCGTGTGGCGGTTGCCGATGTGGACTGTAATTGTCTGTATGCTTCCGGATGATTCTGTGTTTTGCTCTGCTGCGGTCTCGCGGTAGCGTTGAGTCCATGCCTGTGGGTACTTTGATCGAAGAGTCCCGTCTCGCTGCGCGTCAGGTAGAGCTGAAGTTAGGGTACGGCACATAGGGCAGCGTGCTTCGAGTCCTGAGACTGCATCGAAGGGAACTGGTTCTGAGTCGACGTCGACGATTGTCATAGGGGCTTCCTGAGATGTCGAGGCCCAGGTTGCCATGCAGAATCTACAAAGAGTGTGGCGGCATGTCGTTGTTACAGGTTCGTGTAGCAGCATCTGGCAAATGGGACACAGGTCATCGTCGTCGATTTCTTCGTTCGAGTCTGCAGCACCATCTGTTCCGGTTGAAGAGGCCGGTTGAGCATTGTCGTTTTCAACATTGTCGAGAAAAGAGCGCTGTGCTCGACGAGCAGCCCTATATGCTCTGGTAGTAGGTCGAGCGTTCGGATCCATGATGATCTAGGTAGTTGCTCTAGTAAAATCTGCTTCGAAAGTGTGGAATCGCTTGAGATTGAAAAAATAGCGCGAGTAAGACGAGGCGAAGGATCATGATCGGTGTCAACAAACACAGCTGGCGTAGGCAGCAGTCGGGCTGTCTCTTCGAATTCCATGGCGCGTACTAAACGGGCCTTTCCTTTCGCTTACCATAGGCGTAATCGCATTACGATCTGGACGCCATTGGGCAAGTAGATTTCTGCTTGTACGATACAACAAACATCGAAATCAATGTATCGAAATACCTTGTTACAAAGACACTGGAAGGTTTTGGTTCGTCCAGTAGTGTCGAAACTATCCCCGCATCGGGAATAACGGGAAACGCGATAACGATCTGATAGTCTACCGAGGTGCTTGCGTCAGTAAATATAGGTAGCTGTAGCTTCATGTAACGATCCAATGTCCTAGCAGACACTACAACCTCGTCCTTCAACACACACAATGGCATTCTGCACACGAACACTTCGAGCCCAATGGCTCAAAACAAGCACATTCAGACCCATCAGCACGAGATGGCAATCCTCCCTCGCCCACCTGCAGCAGGAGATGCCTCTGCGAAAGATCCAACCCATCTTCGATGACCTCAGCCCCCAGCAGAGCTACAGGCTCGACATGAGCCTGGCAGACTACCTGCCAGCAACAAAGTACGAACCACAATGCCAAACCTCCATAGCCTATCGAATCCAATTAACACCCAACCCTCCAGTCCACCGCCCATCCTCCCAGCCTCAACCTCAACCCTCGCCCTCCCAATCCCCCACCACCTGATCTACTTCGAGCCCACGAAACCCGCCTCGACAATGCTCCCCGACGGCACAAACCCAGACCAATCGCCTGGCGCGCCCTACACCCGCCGCATGTGGGCCGGCGGCCACGTGCTCTACAATCCGGCCAACCCGCTCCTCCTCGACGGCAGCCGCGGCGTCTGCGCAGAGTTCATCCGCTCCGTGCAGAGCAAAGGCAAGGAAGGCCAGGAGAAGCTCTTCGTGCGTATTGAGCGGCGGCTCGCACGCGCGAGCGCAGATGAAGTCGCTGATCTGGCGGCCGCGGAAAGCAACGAGGAGGTGCGCAACACATTGGAGCATAGGGTGAGGCAGCGATTGTGGCGGGACTCGGATACGGACTTTGGGCCTTGCAGTGTGATTGAGACGCGCAATATTGTGTTCTTGCAGCCGCGGTCGAAGGAAGAGGCGGCTGCTGAGACGGCCAAGTCGGCTGGGAAGAAGTTGAGACCACAGCGGGAAGCAGAGTGGTCGCATACAGTCATGCCGGATCCTAAGCTGTTGTTCAGGTTCTCGGCGTTGACGTTCAATGCGCATGCTATTCATTTAGATCCGGAGTACTGTCGCGAAGTGGAAGGACACAAGGAGCGGCTGTTCCACGGGCCATTGAGCTTTGTGTTTATGATTACGCTGTTGCAGTCAGAGCTGAAGAAGCAAGGCGGTGGTGAGGTGATCAGAGAAGTGGAGTACAGGAACCTTGCGCCATTGTATTGCAATGAGGAGGTCAAGTTCTGCGGAGCGCGAACAGGTGAAGGGAAGTGGGAAGTATGGAGTGAGACGCCGGAGGGAGGCGTAGCTGTCAAGGGAACCGTTATAACCGGGAAAGACTAAATATGTACGTATGCTAAAAAGTGTACAAGACAGGCTGAATAACAATAGCAGACTCGTGATCAAGCGAGCTGAAAGAGGCCGCTTTTACTCAAAACCCAGACACCCTGCCAGAAAACCACCGATATTACAAATAACGCTCACTCCTTTTTAGCTTCATGTCTTGCTTCCATTTATCAGAGACCCAACTTCTCCTTGGGCACAAAGTTGAACGCCGTGCTCACCACCGCCATGACACCACTGACGATAACCAGCGTCCAATCTCTCGTCTTCTCCATCTTGGTCAAGCTGTGACCGAAGAGCTTGAGGTGGAAAGCCGCCGGAAGCATGATGCAGATCGTGAAGCAAGCAACAGCACCCATCAGACTCATGATGCGGTCAAAGTCGGGCACGAGAATGGCCAGTATGACAAACGTGACAACGCACAGAATGCGCACCGTGACCTTGAGGATTCCCCGTGACAGGCTGGACAGCCCAGTCGATGGCTCCGGGCCCATAGCACGGGCGTCGAGGCCGAGGAAGAGTTCGAGCGTGCTGACGATGGGGCGGGCATTGAGAGGCACTTTTGTGAGCGGGATGATGGCGACGCAGATCACGATGATCAAGGACAGCCATTCGGGAGCACCCTCGGTGAGGAGGATGTTGCGGGTGATCTCGTCCTTGACGCCGTCTCCGTACATCAACAGGCCGACACAGGCCATGAAGAGGTCGAGTGTGAATGTGAAGGCGTAGCTGATGTCGACGCCGCGGCGGTATTTGTACGGGTGGCGCATGTCGCGGTAGATGTTGGGGAAGACGCTGTGGCCGCCCCAAGGAGACATCAGGAGGCCGAAGGAGAGCGGCAGTGTGCCCCAGTTGGTAGGGAAGAGATGCTGCGGTGCGGGCACCCAGAGCGAACCTGGTGAGTCTTGCTTGACGAGACCGTCAATGAAGACGGCGGCGACGATGAGGAAGCAGGACAAGATGCCCATGACCGAGGTGAAAGACAGGAATCGCAGAGGGAGGAAGGAGAGCGGGACCAGGATGATGCCGCAAACGATCTTCCAGGTAGTCAGACCAAGCGAGCCGTGGGTAAGAGCGTTGAGGGAGTCGGAGAATAGGACGACAAGGGCAACGCAACTCGCGAGGAGTTCCAGAGTGAAAAGGATGGATGTCGCGATGCGAGCCTTGGATCCAAAGGAGACGTAGGCAAGGTCAGCGAAGGTGATGAGACTGTTGTCGACATCCAGGCACTTGGCCAGAATCTTAGCGGTGTACTTTGTGCTGGCGGCAGCAAAGAAGAAGAAGATCAGACCTGGGATCCAGCCAGCGTAGCGCATTGCGAGAGGAAGGGCGAGCAGACCGACGCCAATGAGGACGTTTACCGAGTTGAAGATGGTCTGCGGGAGGGTCGATTGGCCTACAACGACGGTGACGACGCGTCCATCGTCTTCTTCGATCTGTTTGACTAGCAGTGGCTCGCGCTCTTTATCCGGATCAGTGGAACCAGAAATTTGTTGTTGACGGAAAAGACGACCAGCGTGGCGCATCGCTGGCTCGTTCAGGTTGGACTTCAACGAGCCCCATGTGCTTCCGTAAGAGCCTCCGAATGGCGAAGCAAGCTGCGGCTCGATCGAGAAGATGCTGTCATCGTGCACTCCAGAGAGCCTTTCCTGTAGCAATGGCTGGTTCTCTCCTCTCACTGTCCCTGAATTGGAGCTTCCACTCTTGCTGGCGCTAGCGTGTCCGTTGTCGTCCTCATAATCCTCTTCCAGGGCCTCGCCCGTGTTTGCGCCTCCAGTCCTATTTCTCTCATGTTCTTGGAATGCCTGTCGCAACAAGGACCTGGGATCCCTAGGCGTGCCGTCGACGCTTTCTCTTCCAAAATCACCCTCGCCTGCGTCGCTGTGCCTGAAGCTGTTGCGCACAGGAGCAATTTCGTAGAATCCCGCTGCTCTCTGCCACGAGCGCGCAAAGTTGTCGATGCTGTTCACACCGCCCGCTTGACGGATTGAATTGATACGCATAGACATGGAGGACCTGCGCGCCTTCAAGCCGTGTTCTGCGTTACCTCCATGCTCGTATGCTCCGCCAGCTCCACTTGCAGTTCCGTCGGCGTGTTGCTCGCTCCCTTCGTCGAAGTGAATGTGGTTGTGGCTCAAATCGGAGTCTGAGGACGCTGTGCGACCACCTCGCTCGTACGAGCCCCAGGTCGGCGGTATGGGCTGCCTCTTGGCCGGCATTGTGGTTGGAGCGAGTCAAGGAGGAGCTTCTTCAGTGCCGTGGTTGCTATAAAAGCGATCAGGTCTTGTGATGCTGTTCTAGACTTTCGCCTATGCAGAAAGCGGAGAAGCTTGGGAAAAAAGCAGCAATGGGTAGAAATGAGATGCAAAACGTTTCAAGAGGGAGATCTCGATGTGAGAACGGGTTATTACAAGGGAATATATGTTGGCGCTAGGAACAGGGAAGTGTCGGGGAGAGAGGCCGCTCAAGCATTGCTTATCTTGCGCGCTGGGTCAGAAGAAGAACATGTCAATCTAAGGCTGGCCTTGCCCTGTGCGGTTGGCGCCGGCTAACGCATGAGAGGAAAGCATAGCAGCTGGACAGGTTCGAGACCGGCATGTGTGCAGCGTGCCGTTCCACCTGGTCGACAGAGATAGATGGAGATAGATGGAGATAGGGGGGGCAGCAAGGCAGAGACAGCGAGATAATGGTATGCGCTGCATCAGCCGGCGTTTGATGGTTTGTCAAGAGCCGTGTCACGCTCGCATGTGGACTCGGTCATGGCACAAGGTGGGGTTTACGCTCGTCTGTGGTGGATTCCCGTTGGCTGGAGGCGGTGGCACATCCCGCATATACCCGCCATGTTCAACACAGACCACTCGGAGCAGGTATTGTTGAGCGTTGTTGTACGTACGTCTTGATGCTTTTGCATGTTGATATCTTCTAGTATCGTCAGGGTGGTGTTTCTTCCTGTGGAAACTCTTAGGGGGCAGTATGACTGATTGATCAGAAGGGACACTACCACTATCGAGTGATCTAAGTAGAGATACTCCCTGCTCCTTGTGCCTCCATCTCAGTCATATATATGCAAACATCTGCACCCTCGCAGTGCTCATCGTGAGAAATGACGTCTCATCACTTTTCTCCCGTCGCGTGCGCATGCCGCTCTGGACGAGAGGGTGAATCAGAAAAGTGTCTCGGTGCTGTTTTACTGGCTTTCACTGAAGCAGCCATGCGAGTGAACTGAGCGACGTACCTCTGATTCATATTGGGTAATAGCAATAAATAAATCCGTCTCGAGTCACTGCCATGCCACGCAGCCTCACAGCCGCAGATCGAGTGCTGTCCTTTGTTGGTGGTGGGTGAAGTGTCTGGTGCCAAATTTAAGCCCCACACACGTCGGCGGGCTCACTCTCTCTCTTCTCTCGCGACCACTTCACCTTCTCACCGCAAGTCACCAATCCTCCCCCTCAGCACCACCAACATGCCCGCCGCACAAGAAGGCGGCGCCAACGGCGCCGAGGCCGACAAGAACATCGAGATCTGGAAGGTCAAGAAGCTCATCAAGCGTCTG
>Ga0265797_10011885_pt1 | contig 10808 bp, 13 predicted proteins | sample P2T30metagenome_FD_192433 | JGI IMG/M metagenome (GOLD analysis project Ga0265797, IMG submission 192433) | Plant litter microbial communities from East Loma Ridge, Irvine, California - P2 T30 | ecosystem: Environmental > Terrestrial > Plant litter > Unclassified | place: USA: California... | reverse complement strand
GTTGTCCTTGGCGAACTCGGCCGCGAGCCCGCGCGTGATGGTGCTGACGGCGCCTTTGGAGCCGGCGTACCAGACTAGATTTGGGCGCGGGCGCGGAGCGGAGATGGAGGAGATGTTGACGAAGACGCCGCGGTGTTGGGAGGCGAAGTGGGGGTGGGCGGCGGAGGCGCTGTGGTAGAGGGGGAGGGTGTTGGTTTGCATTATGCGGTGGTATTCGGAGAGGGGGACGGAGGTTGAGGGCTGGCGTTCATGTTAGTCTGTGGGAAGAAGTAGCAACCCTCTCCAGCTTGGACGCGATGGAGAGGATGGTTCACTTACAGCGGCCTTATGCACGACGCCCGCATTGTTCACCACGACATCCAGCCCGCCGAGAACCTTCAAGCATGTTGCGACTGCTTGCTGCCAGTCTTCGCTCTTCGTGACATCGCCTGTGAAGTTCACGGCTACTTCCGACCCAGAAGCTTCGTTAAGAGCAATGGCAACGCGTCTGCCGTTCTCAGGTTGGATCTCGAAGATGAGCACGCGAGCGCCTTCCGCGACAAATTTACGCGCGATGCCTTCGCCTAGACCTAGGCCGGCGCCTGTGATGATTGCGATTTTGTTTTCTAGACGGCCGGGGTGAGACATGTTTGGAGATATTTAACTTTAAAGGTTATCGGTGAGTAGAGATGTGGCGGTTATGAACTGGGACCTAAGCTTGCAGTCGTGCCTCGATCTAGATATCAGCCGAACGAACTATTCGGATGTTCAAATCACCAACGATATTACTATTGCAGTAGTGCTCTCCGCGGGCATATGTCCTGCATGAGGTGAGGGGCGAGTGGATGTTTCGTGAAAGAAGCTCGGCCAGGCGCGAGACCCCGCAGACAAGTGAGGAGTAAACTGTAGCTCATGTCAACAAAGTGTAACAATCCAAGGTACGTCGCGTCTTGTTCGAATGTGTCAATCGTGATCTGTAGATTTCTGTATGTGGCTGGTTTGAATGTATACTCCATGTAGTCTCCAGTCATCTACAGGAACAGCGTCTGCGCTTCGCATAAGAACATCCGTTTTGACCAAACATCCGTCCATAGAAAAAACGCTCGCTCCTACCTGCCACTCAGCCTGTCCATGCCAAATCAGACCAATCTAGCAGGAATGTAGAACCGCACCCAATGCTTGTAGCGCGAAAAGAGGGCCACCCCACCTGTCCAGCTCGCTCGAAGGGAAAATAAAAGAAAAAGAACACGCCGACGCCGTTTGATGAATTATACGACGTGAAAGTGTCGGGGGTATATGTTTGTGTCGATACAGCAAAAGGGAATTTGCAATTGTGGGTCGCATGCCGTGTGAACTGCTGTAGCGTGTGCAAGCGCTTACATGACGGAGCATGAGGAGCTGTCTTTGTCGCCCTTGACGTTCTTGACCGTGAGGGCGACGCGAGCGGCTTCGGTGAAAGCCTCGTTGACGCCGCGGTTCTTCATTGCTGAGCATTCTGCGATATATGTTAGTGACCCAATCTTCCAAAAGTTTGAGTGACGCGCTGCCCGCAAGTGTGCCATAACATACCCAAGTACCGTAACGCCTTCACCTTCTCTGCGACAGCAAGACCTTGCTTGTAATCGATTGTGGGCTTCTTGGGCTCGCGGCCATCTTCCCTGTCGTCCTTTTCTTGCTCTCTCAAATCGCACTTGAGCGCAACCAGCACGAGCTTCACACCGGGGCAGTTCTCCGCAATCTCGCCGACCCATTTGCTTTCGACGTTCTCGAGGGAGTCGGGCGAGTCGACGCTGAAGCAGAGCATGATGGCGTGGGTGTCATCGTAGGAGAGCGATCGTAAGCGGTCGAATTCCTCCTGGCCGGCGGTGTCCCAGAGCGAGAGTTCGACGTGCGTGTTGTCGATGAAGATGTCGTGGACGTAGTTCTCGAAGACTGTGGGTTCGCTGGAGGTGGAGATGTTAGTATGCAAGGGTGAGATGAGATGCGACTGTCGCGTGCTTACTAGACTGTAGGGAAGTAGCCTCTGGTGAAGACGTTTAGCAGCGATGTCTTTCCGCAAGCGCCGTCGCCTCTGCGATCGGGTGTCAGCGGTGGTTCTTAGTGGTTGGCAGCGCATGCGCGAAGCAATGCGCATTGATGTAGACATACAGCAAGACGAGCTTCCTCTGCACGGTCTTGGATCCTCCGCAGAGCGGCATGGTGATGATGGCAGGAGCTCTTGTTACAAGGGTAGTTTGAGGTAGATTGGCGAGGGTCGGCAGAGCAGTTTGGCGGCGATGGGTGGATGCGCTAGGAGATAGATGGATGGAGAGGATGTGTTGGTGGTGGATTATAGTACCGGGGCGGTGGTGGTGGCGGTGTTGTTGTTGTTGTTGTTGTGGTGGAGGTGATGATGGTGTTGATGATGGTGTTGATGATGCGCTCGGGGAGTGGTCTGGTGGGTGGAGTTGGACGATGATGGCGTGGCCCCGACCTTTTGACTCGGCGGATATTACCTACGCCAGCGCGCCATCTCACCAACAACAAGGACAACATCCCTCGACTGCCTCTTTGGGCGTGGCTGGTACGCAAAAGCGGAGCACCGTGCCCGGGAGCTGCATCAAGCAATGACTTTTGTGATTCTTCATTATGTATTGCTACATATAATACAGCCTTCTTTACACGTACCCCTCTCCATCGCTGCCATCAACAAAAACATTACAACAATTTCACTTCCAGGGACACCCGATACCAAGCAAAAAAAACCCTTTGAAGAAGCCTCAAATCTCACCGTCCCATGGCCAGACTGATCGCTTTTCTGCCTTTGCCGCGCGCCAGCCGTTGTCGGCTACATGACCGGCCGGCAGACAGCGGCAGATCAGCCACGTTTGGCGGTGCTAATCATAGTAGCGTACCAGCGATCTCCCTACGAGCGTGCGGAGAATAGCGCGGGCGGTGTTAAAGGAATGGCGTTTGTGTACTCTCACTAGATCGTGGGCTTGGGGTTATGCGATAGGGTTATGGGCAGTCTAAGGTAATGTAGGATGAGATCTCTCGTCGAGAATGGTCTCCTGCATTTCGATAAGGGGTTATGTGTGCTATCAGACGAGACTACTGATCTATTGCGACCGGTGAGGTGTCTCGTGCATTCGTGTAAGCAAGTGTCCGTATTTGCTGCGGCTGTTCACGTTCTGACCTTGTCAGCCATTAATGCACCAATCAACCAATTTGCAAGCCCGCCTTGGAAGATAGGATAGCGATGTAGACATTCCATCATCTCAATCATTTTCGATGGTTAATACATGAATGATCTTCGATACTTCCCGGGTGGGTCTCATATAACTCAATCTAATTTCCGTACGAGTGGGACGAGGGTTCGTGCGCTGTAATCGTGAGTACCGTACTGCTCTCGATCGTTGGAATCATCGGGAGAACACAAGTATGGCAGCTCGTCTCGTTGCGGCAGGGACATCAAGGTAATATTTGTTTAAAGATAATTTGACCATGCCTTCGGAAGCATCATCTTCTAGTCATCGCTGCGACCTCCACGGCCACCTTGCAATCTCCTTCCAGTATCGACGCCCTCAGCTTCCTTTCGAACCCCGCCGATGAAGCTGGCCTTGTCGGATCTTTTGCGATCATCCTCCTCGCGCTGCTTCGCATCGCGAGCCTCAAGATCCGCGAGACGGGTCCTACGATCGCCTTCCAGTTCTGATGCATTTGATTGCATGGCTGCCAAACGCTTCTCACGTTCGGCCTGCTCTGCTGCTTCGTCGCGTTTCGTCTCCTCTGGTGGTGAGCGATAAGAGTTTGGTCGGTTGTGTCCTCGCTCATAGGAAGGCGAAGGCCGTCTCTGGTGCCGGCTGGTTTCGTTGTTCCTGGCGCGGTATGGTGACCGAGACTTTGATCTCGATGAGCCTGAGCGTTTTGGGCTCGGGTACGACTTGCGGTGTTCTCTACGCTCATCGTTGTGGCGACTCCTGCGCGGCGACCGTGATCTCGATGCGCTGCGATCTCTGTCTCGACGGGATCTGTGCCTCCTTTCGTCACGGTCGCGGTCGTCGGAACGTCGGTGTGGCGACCTCGAACGAGAGTGTGACCTGTGTCTGTGGCGATTCGAGCGATGTCTGTGTGATCGTCTCTCCTCATCCTCATCGCTGTGGCGTCTGCGCTTACTCCTGTGGCCGTCATCGTCGTCTCTGTGGTGTCGACTTCTGTGTTTGTGCCTGCTTTCCCTCTTGTCGCTTCCATCGTCCTTTCCAGCCGCTTGCAAGAGCATGCGTTTTCTCGCTGGGTCGTTCATCATAGCCTCATATGCTGCCTGCTCCTGCTTCTTGATTGCCAGCATAGGATCGCTCGCGACCTTGGATGCGATGTCCCTGCTTGAGTTCGCGTTCGAGTTGAGCGCCATGAATCCCTCCTCCCCAGCATCTTTCTTTAGGGCATCTGCTTCAGACCTCTGCACCAAACCATCGAGCTTTCTCTTTCCCAGCAAGTAACCCTCCATCTCCTCGCTCACTCCGCCACCTGCACCGGGTCCACCCGCGCCTGGTCCATTGTACATCCAGTCGACGCGGTCTACTCGCTTTTTGCCACCAGCAGCTTCCTGTAGTTTCTCCAGCTCCAGTAGTGCGCGCTCCTCTGCGCGTTCCTTCAAGACTTGATCAGTCTTTTTACGCTCTTCCAGTGCTTTGTTCTCCTCGGCCCAGACGCGCTTCTGGTTGGACATGAGCACGGGGTGCCATGACTTCTTCAAGTTGAGATCGCCACCCATGATTGCGGCGTTGTGGCGGGTTGTTTGGTGAGTTCAGGTTGTGGTGTTGCAGTTATTGAGTGAAGGCGAGTCTTTGAAAGTCGCGAGATCAACTTGTTGGCTCGCGCCTTCCTTTGCCCCACGTTTACGGCTGGTCCCGCCTTCCCCGCTAGCGCGAATTTACCAGGGCGATTGCGACAACGTTTGGCGGCCTAGAGGTGAGCTACCAACATCATTGGAGCTTCATCGTCACTTCAACCAACACACGTCTTTTGAAACACCAACTTCTACACCCGCTTCCCGAACGCATCACCAAAACTCCAATCACTCTTGAACAGCAACACGACTCACGACACCTCAACGACACCGCACAACACCGCCACCATGTCGGACGACGATGACTTCATGCAAGCTTCAGATGACGAGAAGTATGATTTGTGCTTGAATTACTTACCGAACAACTGACTGACTGAGTATAGCTACGACTTCGAGTACGAGGATGACGACGATGCCGAGGAGGGTGGTGATGTCGATGTGGAGAACAAATACTACAATGCCAAACAGATGAAGACTGAAGCACCCGAGGAGGCCATAGAGGAGTTCCTTGGGGTTCCTGCGCTGGAAGAGGAGAAAGGCGACTGGGGCTTTAAGGGTCTGAAGCAGGCAATCAAGCTCGAGTTCAGGCTTGGAAGATATGAAAAGGTTAGTGGCCGCGAATCAAGGATAGCGAGAGGATAAACACTCACATCCAATCCAGGCTGTCGAACACTACACCGAGCTCTTGACATATGTCAAGTCAGCAGTCACCCGCAACTACTCCGAAAAATCCATCAACAACATGCTTGACTTTATCGAGAAGAACGCGGCGGACGAGGCAGCGAACGAGTGCATGGAACAGTTCTACTCGAAAACACTCGAGTCCTTCCAGGCCACAAACAACGAGAGGCTCTGGCTCTCTACCAACACCAAACTCGCCAGACTATGGCTCGCACAGAAAGACTACGAACGACTCACCGAGAAAGTCCGCGAGCTGCACAAGGCATGCCAGCGCGAGGATGGCACAGACGACCCTAGCAAGGGCACATACTCGATGGAAGCATACGCACTTGAGATTCAGATGTATGCTGAGACACGCAACAACAAGCGTCTGAAGGTATTACAAATGCTCAAATGCTATTCCTGGATTGCGGACATGAACTGATACTCCGACAGGGCTTGTACCAGCGCGCACTGAAGGTGCGCTCGGCTGTGCCACATCCCAAGATCATGGGTATCATCCGCGAATGCGGCGGCAAGATGCACATGAGCGAAGGTATGCAAGGGACTCGATTCTTCCCGCGGTGGTACACACGGCTAACATTTTCGAACAGAGAACTGGAACGAAGCACAGAGCGACTTCTTCGAATCGTTCCGCAACTATGACGAGGCTGGCTCTCTCCAGCGTATTCAGGTGCTGAAGTATCTCGTGCTGACGACAATGCTCATGGGATCTGACATCAACCCGTTCGACTCGCAAGAAACCAAGCCCTACAAGAACGATCCACGTATTGCTGCGATGACCGAGCTTGTTGATGCCTATCAAAACGATCGTATGCACCAGTATGAAGCTGTCCTGACAAAGAACAAGGACTTGCTCGCGGACCCGTTCATTGCGGAGAACATCGACGAGGTCACTCGCAACATGCGTACCAAGGCAGTTGTCAAACTCGTCGCGCCTTACACGCGCTTCAAGCTCGAGTTCATTGCCATGCGCCTCAACATCTCTACAGCTGAGGTCCAAGATATCGTAGGCTTCCTGATCATGGATGGACAACTACGTGGCAAGATAAACCAGGAAGCCGGGACCGTCGAGATCGAGAGTCGCACAGATACAGATCGGATGCACGCGGTTGGCGACTGGACGAGCGCGATCCGCTCCCTGGCCTCTTTTGTACTCAACGAAAGCGAAGGTTTCAAGGCTGACGAAACGGGCAATTCACTGGGTGGCGCTCCGGCAGGGCTGTCCAGTGCACCGGAATTCGGCCATCAACAACGTGCCACTGGTGGTGGCAGGCGAAAGCCGAACCGTGGGAAATGAATGACTTGCAGCGACATGATGCTCCAATGAAAGACGCGGTGGCTTGACGCCATCAGGCTGCAGTCGTGCCTGTTTAGAGTAAAGTGGAAGAAGCACGAGAGACAGGCTGACGGAATGTTGTACAAAGGCTTCGCGCGCGCTCATATGTTTCCCCTGAGGACACCCAACCAAAAGTGCGAAGCGTGGGACAGGGCGCACAAGTCAATTCCGCAGCGCTGGGAGACGGCAAGGTTTTCATGCGATGTGAGTGAGTCGGACATCTTCGGCGGCATGCTTGCGCGACCCACCGCAGATTATGTAGCACAAGAAAGGCGAAGGGGCTTGTTTGGATACGAATGAAAGGTGCAGCAGCTGTTCGCTGGCTGACTAGGGTCGGGAGGGCAGCGCTTTGCCCTTGGTCGTCGTCGCATTTTCGCTAGTCGATGACGCCGTGCGAGACAGGACTGAGGCTGTGTGTGTGTGTCTCCCACCCTGTCCTGGCGCCAGCGGAGCGAGCACCGAATGAAATGAAATGACAGTCTCACGATCAGCGCACGCCTGCTGAGCTACTTTCCGTCCGTTGCCTCGAAAGCGCATTGCCTCCGCTCCGTGCCTTGGTCTTCGTGTTCGAAGTTTCGATAAGGAAAGGTGACGATGCTACCTCGAATCCCTGTCTATATCAGCTCAGCAAAGAAACGCAAGGCGCCAAGTGGCGACGCCCCGGCACGCCCGCCCAAATGTAATTCTCCCACTCGCCTATCGCGCGCGCGGCGCCCCCCATGTCGGCGATTGGGAGATCTGTAGAAATCAAATCGTGCCCTTGGTCGCTCCTCCTTCGTGCTTTTCGGCTGCTGGCTGCCAGAGAGTCTATCTTGCCCACAAATACCTTCGCGCCGCCCGGCTGTCTGCTCCCCAAAGCCCAGAATCCGTCGGGGGGAAGCACACACCCCTGCTTCCGCCCGCCCAATCACCTCGCTTGCACCTCACTCTAACGCTGGACGCGATGGGTCTCATAGTCCTGTAGGCTGTACTGCACTGTAGTCTGCCAACCACCACCACGACATCCCACGTCGCCAAACTCCTTCAGCGTTAGCAGCAACGTGAAAAAAAGGCGCCGGGCCCACCGCGCGCAACCTGTACAACAACGTGCTAAGCGGGCCGGGCGAAAGCGCCACCCATGTCGTCGTCGTCGTGTCTTGTTCTTCTGAGCTGTCGCAAGCATGCATGCAGTGCCTTCGGGATCTCCCACCGCCCACGCCATCGGGTTCGAGCTTTTTTTTGGGTCCTCCTCTCTCTAGGCTCTGCAGCTACTTGTACAGTTGCCCTCTTCGTGCTTTGCACCGGGGAAGCATGGGTGCGCGCTTCCTATTGGCCGCATGTGGCACGCTGACCTGCGTTGCTGCGTTGCTGCATGCACAATATGTATGGAACTGGCTGGCTGGCATGGTTCGGGATCTCGGTAGGCGGTACATCACATCGTAGATTGCATGATGTTTGTTAAGGTGATGAGAGCGTGGGGGTTTACGATTTGCGACAGATCGCATCGTGTTTCGTGAATCGTCACCGTGGTTGGTTTTCTTTGATTACTCGCTCACCCAGCAGTTGCCATCATCGCCGTCCACTCTCTGAGAGTTTCGGTTTATTTAGTCTAGGCTTTTGCCAGCCTGACTCGCTATAGTCGGGTAAGGATTTCGGTTGGATCATCCCCCGACGGGATTTTCGTTCGGCGCACCTGTCACTCCAATTTTTCTCCCAATATACATAATCTATTATATTGCAGCTATTGCGCACCACGGGATTATCATCACGCAAACGCCACGCACGTCCCCCGTTCGTCCACGCATCCCTCCCTCCCCCTCCGTCCGAACGTTTCTTTACAGAGTGAGCACGCACATTATGCGTTCGGAACACGACTCCGCGGCCTTCCCGCTTACTAGACTACTCTCTTGCTCATTATTGCAGTACTGCCCATTCCCTCCACTATCCTCTCATCACCTGCAGGCCGTTTCTTCGCGCGCGTGGCGAAGATGCCGGGGCCATTTGTTCCTGGCTCGCTGACTGACCACGGACTTCTCCTCCTTCGCTTGCGTCTGCTAAGGTCGTGCGTTTTCTGCTTTGCGGATTTTTGACAGGCACCATGTGGGACCCCCGCCGGGGGCTCGTGACAGGCTGCTGACTATCTACCATCAATGGCGTGGGATTCCGGCCCCAGAGTTAGAGTGTCATGTCACATGTGGGGCGCCGATTTTTCTGACTACACGTTCACTACTGCTGTCTAACGACATCATATCAGAGCTAAAAAGTCTACTATACGATTACGGCGATGCCCTTATGCATGCAGACTGGTCTGGCTGGGGGGCTTGCGATGGATCTTGTAAGGATTTCGATCGCGAGGGCAGGGGAAAGTAAGAGAAAGTAAAGCCCTCGATTTCCGATGCATTGGCTGCAAGAGGCAAGAGCTTTCTCCTGCACGATGCTACCTACGCTGCCGCCCCCGATTCAATTGGTAGGGGTGTTGGTTTTTTTGCACTACGCTGGCGTTGCTGTCGGTTTCGATTGGCAAATTGGAAGGGCCTTGCTAACTCTATACGCGATGGGGTTCTATTATTCTCTCTCCCCTCCCTCTACCCTTCTCGATGTCCTCGCACAAGGGCGTGCCCGCTTGCGTCGTCTCGTGGCACTCCGCAGCTAGGCGAGACACACAGAGACGTGAGGCTCGTTCTGCGATCAGCTCCCGTTGCATGCAGACGGTTGGGAGGGTTCGCCACTGGGCGTCTGCTAACGATGGCGTGGTGGGCGGTAGGTGGTGGTGCACTTTCCTTCGATAGAACGAACGCATGTACGCAGTGCAGAAGACCCTTGTTCGAGAGAGAGAGAGAGGGATCCGCCTGACGGGATCCGCCCAGCCCAGCCAGCCCTGTGTCGTGACACGGCGTCGGCGCACGCTTTCTTGTGAGCTGTGCGCGCAGGAGAGGCGCCGAATCATCGATGCTTGCGTGGATTGGGGGGTGTCGTGTCGGGCGCGAGAAAGTGAGACGCTGATGCTGGCTAGACTTGACTCTCTGCTTGATTGCAGTCCTGCACTTTGCCGGGTGCGCCCCAATATGGAGTCTTGTCTTTGTGTAGCACAAATTCCCGATAGCAACTGCTGTGATCGTTCGCGGGTGCGTGGCGCTAGCCTGCCGCATGAAGCACGAGTCGTGAGGTTTTAAGCTCGATCCTCCTCGTCACTTGCGTGCGTGAGATCTGAAGCCCTGAGGCGCTAGGTAGACGGATATGGATGGGGATCGATGGCCAGGGCTCCGATTGCGAACTCCTACGGGAGTGGGAACGCGGTGGGCCGGATGCACGCCTAATGCTGGTACCTGGCATGAGGGTCTGGTCTAGTCATCGGCTCCCACGTCTCGGCCCTGAGCTTCCGGGGCCGGGAGGAGTGTGGTTGTCACGGTTCTGCGTGTGTGCGCGCGGCGTACAGTACTGCTGCTGCTGCTGCTGCAAATGTAAGGATGGTGATGGGTGGAGCTACCTTGTAGAGGGCTCGCGGGAGGTGCAAGCGGGTGGAGCGAGATCGATGGGTAGCTTGTATATCTGTGTCAAGACGCCCGCTCGCAGCGGCGTGCATGAAGGGCGACATTGGTCCTGCATGCAGCCTTGGGCTCGTCGATCCGGTTTCGTTGTCCTGCGGCAAGGTTCATGTTACCTACCCCACAGCGCAAGGGCGTGTCTGGCTGGTCTACTGCGTCTGCTACTGCCCATCTCAAGCACGCGCCTGTTTCGTCTGGGAGTTCGTCTATGGGCGATCCGCCGCTCCGAACAGAGGCTACTGGCATCTGTGTCGTGCCGTGGGAGGAGGCGCCAGGGGACCCGCGTGCAGGGCTCCTGGGTCCATCGGAGGCGTTTTTGCACTGTCGCCATCGCTCTTAATACCCGGCAGGGCAGCCTTTTGCTCGTTGTGCTGCCAGATCTACCCTCGACGATCTGGCTTTTGCTTGCACCTTGTGCCGTCCAGTTGGTACCTCTCCCGACCTACCTTGCTGCCAC
>Ga0265797_10011884_pt1 | contig 10809 bp, 12 predicted proteins | sample P2T30metagenome_FD_192433 | JGI IMG/M metagenome (GOLD analysis project Ga0265797, IMG submission 192433) | Plant litter microbial communities from East Loma Ridge, Irvine, California - P2 T30 | ecosystem: Environmental > Terrestrial > Plant litter > Unclassified | place: USA: California... | reverse complement strand
CGTACCGGTGATCAGTCCGTTCTGGGCAAAGGAAGTGGTTCCAAAAGTGACACAATAAATGAAAAAGAGTAAAAATTTAGTAAATTTTAACAATGACATAATCGTTCGTTTGTTTGGCTTGCAAAGTTCAGCGAAGCACATTTTGATTATGTTAACAGATTGTGAAGAAATTGTTACCTCTGTTAGGTTTCGCAGATGGTCGATTTTTTACATCATTATATTCAGCACTTCTATAAGACTTCGATTTATTTTAAAGCAGCTAAACATGTTGAATTGTGGTATATATTTCGCAATGAGTATCACATTGGAAAAGCAGAATCCTGATAAAGACCGGTTGTATATTTAATGCTTGGTAATAACTTCCCAGTTGTGTAATTTAATTGCTGCAATGTCGTAGAAATGCCACGTTTCAAATAATATCTAAAAGTATGATTTGCCTAACTTGCTGAAAAAAAAGGTATTAGAGCATTATGTAATTTTTGACCGTTCCGGCCATCTAAAAAATCATATTATAATTGATAGCCCTTACATTAGCCTTATGAAAAAACTATTTTTCTTATGCCTACTACCTGCTTTTTTTGCCTTTAGAACTGACAATAGCATTTATAAACGGTCAATTGAGGAGGAGGAGCCTTCTCCGGTAGCTTTGGCTTATTTTGAAAAGGCTTTTTCGCTGATTGAAAAAAATGCCTATTTCTATAAGCATCTGGACTTTTCGGCCATAAAGCACCAGGCGTTAGAAAAAATGAAGACGGCTCAGACTTATGCCGATACCTACGATGCCATCCGCTTTGTAATTGGGCAGCTGAATGATCGACACAGTTATTTTCAACCTCCTTCGACTGACGGGCAAAATGCGTTCAATCATGCTCAGGTTAACAATCACAAAATTCCCTTTGAAGTATCCGTTCTGGATGGTGGATACGGACTGCTGCGCTTAAAGTCTTATAATTCAATAAATCCGGACAATGCGCACCGGATTGCTGATAGCTTATACAGCTGTTTAGCTGAATTTGACCGGAACAAAGTTAAGGGTATCATCCTCGATATGCGGGTAATGGAAGGAGGAACGTACGTTCCTTTTCTCACAGGTTTAACACCTCTAATTAACGCAGAACAATTGATTGGTTTTATAGATCGAAAAGGAAAGCGCAGCAGGACAATTTATTATAAAGGTGGGATCTATGCCAGAGATGGTAGGAAACAATCCAGAATGGGGTATTTGAGTAAATGGAATCCATTAGAAGTAGCCGGTCGGCCACTGGCGGTGCTGACAGGTCAATACACAGCCAGTGCAGGAGAAATGATTGTAATCTCCTTTCTTGGATTGAAGAACGTAAAACTTTTTGGACATTCTACTTTTGGAGTTCCTACTGCCAAACTTAACGTGGCTTTGACAGACAGTGCCATGATTTCACTAACCTGTGGAGTATCTTACGATCGACAAAAAGTGAAATACTCTGGCCCAATTCAGCCAGATGTTATTTGCCCAGAAGAAGAAGCTGAGACGTTTGCTAAACGATGGATAGACACGGTTAGCACATTTTAAGCAAATCAATATAATCTGCCACAACGACCACCACATAGATTGAAGCCGTTGGTGAAGCTCTTTGTTTCGGTTGCATAGACAGCCTGGCGAAATTTTTGGAGGAGGATCGGTATATCCGGTGTTTAAGCAAGAGAAAAGTCGACAGTGTCTGGTTAAAAATTAATAATGATAAAATTCAGAGGCTTACGGAAGAACGCTTGGGAACGCGACTAAAGACATCACGGAAGTAATAGTACAGTCAGATCAAAACATAAAGCGGTGTGAAAGCAAAGGATAATATACCTACGATTGGGATCAGTGAATTCCGGATGGATCTGCAAGTTAACAACAGTTTTCAGTACCATCAGATTCGTGGAGCCCGCTTTATTGAAAAACCGCATAAACACGATTTCTTCCTCTTTCTTTTATTTGAAGAAGGAAGCGGCACACATACTATTGACTTTGTTGAACACCATGTTACTGCCTACCAGATCCATCTGTTGTTCCCCGGTCAGGTACATTCCTGGAAGCTGGGTGACGAAACAGTGGCACAGCAGACCATGATAAGCCAGCGTATTTTTGAAACCTTTACCCACTCGCTTCGGTACAATCTGGTGCACTATCAGAATCATCCGGTGCTGAACTTGTCCCGTCAAATATTCCGGGAGATTTTGTACGAATTCAAGGCGATAGAATCAGAGCTTTTATCAGAAACAATTCTTTGGGATATAATCAGCGCCAGGTGCAGTATAATTGCCCAAATGGTGAGCCGGGAAGCGGAGCAGGCCTTTGAAGATCTGAAAATTTACCACGCCAAGCCTGTATTGTTTGAATACAATAAGATGATCAATACCTATTTCAGAGATCAAAAATCAGTATCTTTCTATGCAGGAAAACTGAACATTTCGCCTAATTATCTTAATATCCTTTGCAAGAGGCATTTCCATACTTCCGCCACCTCGCTTATCCATAACCGGCTGACCCTTGAAGCCAAACGCTTACTGCTTACATCCAAAAGCTCAATCAAAGAAATTGCTTACCATCTGGGGTTCTATGACCTGGCTTACTTCTCCAAATTTTTTAAAAGCCAAACCGGGCTAGGGCCGAGGGAATTCAGAGAGATGTTATAAATGGTACAAGTTAAAGCATGAATGCTGCCACTTTTTTAGTATCTGCCTGCTTAATTTTGCATAAAACTACAAGTTATGGAATCACGATCAATTTCCCGGAAGAGCTTTCTTAAAAGTTCATCTGTGCTGCTTGCCGCAGGCACAGGTTTTTTACAAGCACCTGTAACAGTTGGTGCACAGCATTCCCAGTCCACTAAAGCGAATAAATCCTATACTTTAAAAAATGTAAGGTTGGAAACCGGTTTCGGGTATGATGAAGATGGTGAAGTGATCCATACAAAAACGGAATTGTTTAACATTGAAATACATGATGGGAAGATAAAGGCCATCCTTCCCAATAAAGCCGATGGGAATGCCATTGACGCCAAAGGATTGCTGATGCTTCCTGCATTCAGGGATATGCACATTCACCTGGACAAAACATTTTACGGACTTCCCTGGAAAGCAAAACTGGCAAAGAACAGAACAGTGAAGGATATGATTGCCTATGAGCAGCAAATAATCCCTGAGCTCCTCAAAACGTCCATTCCCCGTACCGAAAAGCTGATTGAACTGATGCAGTCCTATGGTACTAACTATGCAAGGTCTCACGTCAATATTGATCCAACTTCCGGACTTAATTCTTTGAAAAACCTACAAATGGCGCTGGAAAACAAGAAAGAGTCCTTTCAGGCCGAGCTGGTTGCGTTTCCGCAGCATGGGATTTATTATACCAAGTCAGAGGATTTGACGAAAGAAGCGGCCAAAATGGATATTGATTTCATAGGTGGCCTGGATCCGACCAGTATAGACGGTGCTATTGAAAAACACATGGATTTTGTTATCCAGCTCGCCCTTGACAACAATAAGGGCATTGATATTCACTTGCATGAAAGTGGTGATCCGGGCATGAAAACGATTAATTATCTGATCGATAAAGTGAATGAGAATCCTGTATTGAAGGGCAAAACATTCATAAGTCACAGCTTCGCGCTGGCGCAACCCGATAAAGCACGAACTGAGGAAATGGCTCAAAGGCTGGCCAACGCAAAAATCGGAATTGCTTCTACGATACCATTTGGAGGTACTATTATGCCAATACCAGTTTTGTATAAACATGGTGTGGATGTGGTTGCAGGCAACGACTGTATCATCGACTGGTGGAGTACTTTTGGTACCGGCAGTATTCTGCAAAAAGCAAACATGGCTGCCCAGCTATATGGATACCGGACTGAGTTTGACCTGTCAAGAATCCTCAAACTAGCCACTCATAATGTTCTGCCGCTGGATGATAAAGGGAACCAGAGCTGGCCAAAGGCTGGTGACCGGGCAGATGTTGTGTTGATTGATGCAAGCTGCTCGGCAGAAGCAGTTTCCAGGATATCGCCTGTTAGATCATTGATACATCGCGGAAAAATAGTATTCTGAAACCATGGGAAGTTTACTCTTCTTTTTTTCATTCCTTTTATTGACTTCCTGCTCATCCGCCACTGACATGGACCATAAGCCTGAACAACAAAGTTCTGTTATTGAAGCTGTAAAAAATAAACAATATGCTATTGTCGAGGCAGCATTGAAAAAGGGAACGGATGTTGAGACGAAGGACGGAAACAGCAAGTCTCTGTTGCTGATCGCCACCGAAGCCAATGACCTGGAGATGGCCAGGCTGCTTACTGCTCACGGCGCCGATGTGAACCGGCAGGATAGCCGGCTTGACAGTCCTTTTTTACTGGCAGGCGCGTCAGGTCGAACGGAATTTGTGAAGTTGTTTTTAAGTAAAGGTGCCCGTTTCGATGTTTTCAACCGGTACAACGGAACTGCGCTCATTCCCGCCTGTGAACGAGGGCATGTGGAAGTGGTCAGAATCTTGACTGCAACCAAAGGTTTTCCGATCGATCATGTGAACCGGCTGGGCTGGACAGCATTGATGGAGGCGGTTGTTCTCGGAAATGGCGGCAAAAAACACATTGAAATCGTTGAGCTCCTGATTGGCGCAGGATGTAATATCAATATTGCAGACAAAGATGGTGTTACTGCATTACAGCATGCCAGGTCAAGGAACTTTACGGGTATGGTAAAATTGCTTGAAAAGGCGGCCAGGTAAATGCCGCCAGGATATTTTAAGAACTGGGCAAGTGGAGCATCGGGTTTATAATCCCGGTGCTTTATTTTTATAAAAGCACAGCTTATGAGATAATATCAGAGGCTCGACCAGTATAAATCCTAAATGTTGAGCCTGTCATCTTTCATTTTTCTCCAATTACGTCTATAGTTGGGTGTCCCGAAAACGGTGACTTTTTGATAAAATATTATTCAAATTTGAAATCAGTCTCAATAAATATGACCATTTGGCAAGGCATACGTATGTATGCTTCTTCTGATTTGAAATCGAATGTCTTTATTGTGCCGGTCATGGAGAAAAGTTAACAATTCTTTCAGGATGCTTCAATGAATGGATATTGGCCTGATGTAACAAAAAATGTCCGTTTACTGCACAGCTTTTCGTTAAAACGTTTCACTATTACCGACTTTTGTATCATAATAGCTATCATTGATAAGTGGAACTTTGTCATTATAAATAATACAGATAAAATAATGGCAAAAACAATTTTTATAACAGGCGCGTCCCGCGGTTTTGGCAGGATTTGGACAGAAGCATTTTTAGAGCGTGGCGACAATATAGTCGCTGCTGTGCGTAAACCTGAAACATTGACCGAACTTTCAAAAGCATTTCCGTCAAATCTGCTGGTGTTAAAACTTGATGTGACGGATAAGCAAGCAAGTTTTCAGGCAATCGAAACTGCAAAAGCACATTTTGGCAGGATCGACGTATTGATTAATAATGCAGGGTACGGACAAATTGGAGCCGTTGAAGAGGTAAGCGAGCAGGAAGTCAGGTCTCAATTTGAAACGAACGTATTGGGTTCATTATGGACGATCCAGGCGGTGTTGCCAGTGATGCGTGAGCAAAATTCAGGGCACATCATCCAACTTTCGAGTGCGCTGGGGTTGAACACAGTTACTTTCATGGGACTATACAGTGCAACCAAATTTGCAATTGAAGGTCTCACAGAAACATTAACTGCCGAAGTTGCTGATTTCGGAATCAAGGTAACGCTTTTACAGCCCGGTCCTTACGACACTGACTTTAATGGTTCGGATTCGCTGGCCGTAAGTGAGCCGATCCCGGTTTACGATGGTATGAAAAAGGTTTTTTGGGAGTATGCTGAGGCAGGAGATTCGGGTAACCCTGCCGCAACGGTCGATGCGCTTTTTGTCCTGGTAGATGCCGAAAATCCACCATCAAGATTGATATTGGGTAAGATTGCTTTGCCCTGGGTGAAACAAACCTATGAACAGCGCCTGAAAACCTGGGAATCATGGGAGGAAGTATCTGTGGCAGCACATGGTTGATGTAAGTTTAGAATAAGTGGAATCCGGATTTCCCGGATTCCGTTTTTATCAATACAAACCAATGAAACATTTCACAAAAATAAGCGAACTGCATGAAGCGCTGGGTGTAAAGCCCCCTGAGCATCCGCTTTTTAGCGTCATGTATGGCGAATACGGCTCATGTGATGGATCGTACGATGTTGAATTTACTTCCGCATTTTACATCATTGGTTTCAAAAGGTTGAAATCGGGCAGCATGCTTTACGGAAAAACAAAGTATGATCATGACCGGGGAGCCATGTCGTTTGTAAAGCCACAGCAGAAGGTGACATTTAAGCATGTGGAATTACAGGATAAGGGCTTTCTGATCATCATTCACGAAGACTTTTTACCTGGAACTGCTCTTTATAGCGAGATTAAAAAATACGGTTACTTCGATTACGAGGTCAATGAGGCGTTGCATCTTTCCCCTTCGGAAGAAGACATCATCTGGAATTTATTTTACAGTTTAGAAAAAGAACATTACAACAATACAGATGAGCTCAGCAAGGCTATCATTATAAGTCTTCTGGATTCTCTGCTTAAATATGCACAGCGTTTTTACAAAAGACAGTTCATCAACCGGACCCAGCTAACGGGCTCGACCGTCACCCGGTTTAATGCATTGCTGGTGGCTCACTTTGAAGAAAGAAAGACCAAAAACATGGGTCTTCCCACCGTTTCCGGCATGGCAGATGAACTGAATATTTCTGCCAGGTATTTAACCGATCTGTTGAAACAGGAAACAGGAAAAACGGCGCTGGAGCTTATCCATCTTTATTTAATTGGTGAGGCAAAAAACCTGCTGCGGGAAGGCGAACTGAATATTTCGGAAATCTCTCAATTACTTGGCTTTGAGAATACCACCTACTTTTCGAGGTTATTTAAAAAAGAAGTAGGGGCTGCTCCCAATAAATTCCGGGACAGCCTTCTCAATTAACTTGTTTACCGTTCCCGCGAAGCCCGGCAATCCTGCGTCTTCTGCACATATACCTTCGTAAAAAAACCATATAAATCATGAATATCGGAATCGTTGGAACCGGCGCAGTCGACTCCCCGCTTGCCAGGAACCTGGCTGCTGCCGGTCACAACGTAAAGAGTGACCAATACCCGCCCGTTTGCAGAGCTGACCGAAAAAGCGCAGTCTCTTGGCGCGAGCCCCGCCACACTTGAAAATGTTGTAAAGGATGTTGACATCGTTTTTATCAGTGTGCCTTTCGGCGCAATTGCCAAATTTCCCCAAGACCTGTTTCGATCACTGCCCGACCAGATGATCGTCGTGGATACGGGAAATTACTATCCTTTCAGGGATGAGAAAATCGATGCCCCGGAGCAGGGACAAGAAATTCTTGTTACACTATTTATCTGAAAAGAAACTATCTCAATACATTAGTAAAATCTTTGATAAGAATCAGTTTCGCGGGGTAAAATAAATGATACAGACGCCGAACACAGCGATAACTGCACCTATAATATCATAATGATCTGGCTTGAAACCGTCTACTTTCCAGGCCCAAAATAATGCCATCAGTATAAAAATACCACCATAAGTAGCATAGACACGCCCAAAACCTTCTGGTTGCCAGTAGCTACCACTCCATATAATGCAAGCATAATGCCGCCCATTATCCCATACCATAAGGGTTTATCGTCTTTAAGCTAAAGCCAAACCAGGTAGCCGCCCCTATTTCACAGAGACCAGCTAATATGAACGTTGAAAGCGACTTGAAAAAGGGTATCATGCCAGTGCAGTTTATAATCTCACTATTTTGATTTTTTGCAAGTATAAGTCCATTTGGCTGACAAAGTTGTCAGTCAAATGGACTTCATAGTAGTTATCTAACAAGATAAACGATCAGCTTCCCCAGAATTCATCATCCACCTGTTGGTCATCTGAAAATGTCCATACATGCATGATCTTTCCATCTTTGACTTCAAATAGATCCATTCCTCCCAGATCAAAACTTTTCGATCCCTTTTTTGCTGTAAACCAGACGGGTACGGCGACGAAGCTTCCACTTTGGGTCATTTCTCCATGAGGCATCACAGTCATGTTCCCGTCTGTATCGCCCATGATGCCTTCAAACATTTTGAAAATCTCGTCAAGATTGTTTTTCAGGCCTGAGAACTTGTTATTTCCAGGCTGGCTCCATTTGGTTTGCGGTGTGAAAAATGAAAGGGCTTTTTCTACTTCGCCGTTTGCCAGCGCTTCGAAGTATGAGGCTACAATTTTTTTAGGTTCCATATGATTATAATGTTACTGGATAAAAAATCCTTTATTCTCCCTTGCCCACTCTTCGACGGAGGTCATCTGAACAGGCAACTTTTCCAAAACCTCATGCATGTTAGGGTTGAACTTGGAAGGATACTCAGTTGCTTTCTGGAGACCCTGATAATAGGAGGCAACAGCGGCAGCTGCGGCTTCTCCAACAAATGGGGAAAGGATGTCCCTGAACTCTGTTGGGAGCTGCGCGTAGTAAACAATTTTTTCGCCAACACCTTTGGAAAACCGGTCTGCCAACTCATCGCCTTTCAGGTTCTCTAAACCACTCACCCTGAATGAATCCGCAGTAAGGTTTGGTTTGTAAATAGCTTCTACTACCAGAGCGCTTACGTCGCGCGAGGCTATCCAGCCTATGGGCATTGCCTGCGGGGTTGGGTACGCCAGCTTTTTTTCATTGGTCACGAAAGGGGCACAGAATCCGCCCATCATGTTTTCCATATAGATTGTAGGCTCGATGATCACATATTCCAACCCGCTTGCTAGTAAATAATCTTTGACGTCCAGTTTAACATCATCGGTAAGCATACCCGTTTTCTGATCTTCAAGCCAGCCGCTGGTATTCCAGACAATCTTCTTAACGCCGTTTTCTCGGGCAGCATCAATGACATTTTTGGAAAACACCAGGCCATCAAAAGGATTTGGTAAAGAGACCGGGATCATAAAGGCGATGGCATCCATTCCTTTGGTGATTTCAAGCATTCGGTCGGCATCGCTCATATCTCCTAAAACTGGTATCGCGCCTGCCTGTTTTAATTTGTCGAAACCTTTCTCAGTACTGGTTGCAGCTAATACTTCCGCTTCTTTTTTCTTTGCTTCGGCTATTACATGAAACTGCTGAGAGCCTGTGGCCCCGAATACTAATATTTTCATTTTCAATTATATTTAGTGTTTGACTTGCACAAAGTTGAGATATAACATACTTTTGTACAAGTACTTACCAATTAGTGGGGTGCCAACCAAATGGTTAGAATTATTGAAAATCAATGGAAAAAAAACAAAGACAAATTTTGCCATGCGACGATAATTGCCCTGTAAAAGCATCATTAAGAATTCTGGGTGGTAAATGGACCTTGATGATCATCTTTCAAATCAATGATGATGTGATGCGTTATGGTGAGCTGAAAAAAGCGATTCCAAACATCAGTGAGAAAATGCTCATCCAGGAACTGAATTCGCTTGTTGAAAATGAACTCGTCAGCAAAAAGGCCTATCCTGAAATTCCGCCCAGGGTAGAGTACCGCCTGACGGCTCTGGGCTTAAAGACCCTGCCGATCATTAATGAACTTGTGGACTTCGGTCTGAAAAATTTAGTGTGATGCTGGTTTATTTATACTGATTGTTAAAAAAAGAAACCATTGATATCACGCAAACAAAGCGTTGGGGATTGATCAAATTCCGGCTTTCCTGCTTTACATAGATGGCAAACTTTTAGTCAGGGAAATGGGGTGATAAAAGAAGGATTTCCATGATCTGCTGGCGAGCTCGGATTAAGCTGTGGTGTGGATTAGTTATCCATAACCGCTTTCCTGTTTTTACGGTGATTGTTTAAAAATTCAGAAATGGTTTCATTGGTAAGCGTCTTAAAAAAGCGCATCAAATGATTAGGTTCTGAAAAGCCCAGTTCAAAGGCTATTTCGCTGGTTGTTTTGTCGGCATAAATAAGCTGTGTTTGTATTTCGGAAAGCAGCCGGCGCTTAATAAGCTGTGTAGCAGTAATATTGAATGCTGCTTTTACACCTTTATTGAGCGATATCCTGCTTATGCCTAACATTTCTGTGTAGTCATTAATCCGTTGCTTTTGACGGATATGTACTTCCATTAGCCTTTTAAACTGGTATGCATAGTTAGTGCCGGTATTGTCCAGCGCCAGGTTATTCACGCTAGAGTACTGCCGGTTTAATGTTTGTAATAAGTAATACAATTGGGATCGGATGATGTGAGCACTATCAGGCCTGACTGATACGAGTTCCGTTTTTATTTCGTTCAGAATCTCACACGACTTCGACATCTGCTGGCTTGTTACCACCATTTTTAAGGGATATTGCAGCTGGTAAAAGTAGAGGAGGCGGTAGGTAAAAAGCTTGTCCGCAAAAAATTCGTTGAGAAAATCTTCCTGAAACACCAGCGAGGTAAACTCCATGTGCCGGCCATCTAAATCCCACTGCCTTTTCTGGAATGCAGATATGAATACAATTGAATTATCGCATAGCTCAAATTTCTGGCTGTTTAAAATCCCACTGCCTTTCGCCTTTTTGAAGAAAAGGATTTCGAAGTAGTCCGTATTATAGAAGTCTGTGTTAACATAAGATTCTTTAATCTGATCACCTGGCAATACATTCAAAAGAAAATCAACCCCGCATTCAGTCTTGTTAAAATGGATCGTCCTCATAGGTAAGCTTTAGTCTTAATGGTATCCAAGTAAGTGAACTTCTGCCGATTATCAAAATGGTAGTAAC
>Ga0265797_10011883_pt1 | contig 10809 bp, 13 predicted proteins | sample P2T30metagenome_FD_192433 | JGI IMG/M metagenome (GOLD analysis project Ga0265797, IMG submission 192433) | Plant litter microbial communities from East Loma Ridge, Irvine, California - P2 T30 | ecosystem: Environmental > Terrestrial > Plant litter > Unclassified | place: USA: California... | reverse complement strand
GTGACCAAAGAACGGTAAAGAGAATATAAGCGTCATGAACGAGAAGGATCCAAGAACCGACATGCCCAAGAGAAATCGAGCTACTAGCCACTGAACGAAGACGGGCAGACTGGCAAGTATACCTGTTTTGGAATGCGATAATTTGCCAGCGACGCTTGCGAAAGTTCGTATAGCTCCGGTGAAGATATCCCACATGAGTGATCCCCCTGACGAGACATAGACCATCGTATCTTCAAGTTCATACCATCCATAGTCGTCTCCGAGAAAGATAGTCCTAGTGGAGGCCGGTTCGAGAACGCGATTATGAATTGCCGGGATCGCTAGGAGTAAAGCGAGAATCTGGCCGGCGACGAGTGTCAGAATGGAGAAGAGAACAATGCTCGAGAGTAGGAGGATTGGGCGAGATGTAGCAAGGCCAGATATGAGTGTACGGCGGAAATGGTAGTGGTAGTGACATTGTTGACATTCTGTAGGTCAGCTTGTTCGGAACCACATTCTGGGTAGCTGACCGATGAACGCTTTCTGGGTCTGTCAGCGCTGATGCAAGAAGCGACAACGATCTTCTACTTACTCGGTTTGCACCAGATCCTCTCCAGGCATTGATGCAGTCCACTTCTGATTAGCGGTATGAACTGGAAATAGCAGGAACTGTGGAAACGCACCGTGAACATACTGCTGAATCAGCCCTATTTCGTATATGAGATCTGCACCTGGTACTCACTCGTACACTCCCAGTACAAAGACAGGGACTTATCAGTCTGCCGAGGGTCTCCTCTTCTTCTCTTCCACTAAAGCATATCCGGCACTGCCTTTCATCCTCGGGCTGATCTTCCGGCTCTGGATCAGATTCCCTCAAAGGTGAGGCCTTCCTGTCCTCGACTTCGTCGACTTCCTGTTTGACATTCAGGTCTTCGTCTTCTTCGTTCGGCAGAGCGGGCAAAATCGGCGAGAGAGCTCTCGAAAGCTTGCTTGGACCAGCTTCAAACGGGTTCTGAAAAGTCCTGTCGATAGGTGAAGACGGTAACGATCGATCTACCCAATCTTCATCTTCCTCATCCGCCTCCGGGGCCAGCTGATACCCTGTGCGCCATACTGATCCTTCTGTCCTGAAGAGCGGGCTGCTGCTGCTGCTCATTACTGCGGAATCATGGGGTTATAAAACACAGCAAGTCGTTCCAGCACGACGCCAAGGGATTGACCGTCGGCTACAAACGGGCCGAGCTTAACACCTCACCTCGTCATATCACGAGATCCACTCGTTCTAATTCATCATCTCATCATCTAATAATGTCAAGAGCACCATCAAACCCATTCTATGCCGGCGAGCCAGCACCACCATCAGGATCTGCTCCATCGGGTCCTCCACCTTATCGAGCTTCAAATAGACCAGTACCCGCAACTCCGGCCGAGCCAGTCTCGTATACCTCTTTATCCGATTTGACCAAGGGCAAACAACAGAAATCGAATTCTAACAGCTTTTCGTATCAGCCATCGAGTCAGAGGGCAGGGTATAGGGAGGGAGGGCCAGTACAGCCGGAAGCATCGAATCAGGAAGCCAGAAGACTTCCACCTGATCCACAAGCAAACAGAGATAGAAGTCTGCTACCACCTCAGAGAAACGTTGCAGGTCAGTATACGTTCGCTGAGGCCTAACACGGGCCTGATCTCCAGGTACATCACCACCTCCTCAACCAGTGCCTCTAGCGGGAAATCAGACTTATTGGCAAAAGGCACAAGGTTACGTCCCGAATTCAGTGTCGGCAACAGCCATGAGTGCAGGAGATAGGGTGAAAAGCGGTGCGGACAGTGTGTTCACTCAACAGAACAGGGATGCGGTAAGTGATACTTTGCTCGACAGAAGGGCTTCGAAGCTGATGATCAAGGCCATGGGCGGACTGGCGAAAGCTGCTGGTGGGGCGGCGAAACTTGCTGCTCAAGGAGCTTGGAAATTGGGAAAATTCGCTAGCTCGGGTGGAAAGTCGACGTGATGTAAGGATCCATGGGAAATCTGGAGCAGAGTGTCATGGTAGAATCGTAGGTCCTTTGTGCTCTTTCGGAGGCCCTGCTGAACTCCAAGAGGAAATTGTGAGATATTGTAACAGGCTCGGGTTCGGAAAAGAAGAAGGCTCTTAGGCTGCCGGGCAATGTAAATATCATCGAACCCTATATTCGCTGGAAGGCAGGAGGAGCGATATGCTCTCCTTTGGAGACTCATTCAGAGTTGCCAGGAGCCTTCTGACCTAACGAATGGAACAGTGAAAGGCTCTGCCGGCTGACAGTCAAGTCACTCACAAACTTATCACTCCTATCCACTTCAGAACAAACAAACACGCGGACATGAGCTCAAACGAGACGGTGACCCCGGCAGCCCATCGTGTCCTCCACAACGCTGTCGTGAGACGAAGCACCTTGTCGAAACTCTCACGTCCCGAAATCATGTTATCCCGATATCTCAGCCCCGAATTCAACGCAGATGCAAGACGGTTGATACCTCGATGGATCACTAAAGTCGAATGCGATTCGCGCTTGGCAGCTCGAGCACCCGGCCCTAGCGCCGATCCGGATTCCATGAGGCGATACTACCAAAACAATCGCCCTCCTACCATTGAGGATCAGAATGTTTTCGCAATATCAGTCAATCCGGAGGTATTGACTTATACGCTTGCTCAGATCTTGAAAGTGTACCCTAACGCCGAAACTTTCTACGCAGATGGTCCGATTGCAGATGGTGCGCCTGTAGGTGGTGCGACTATTGATTGTATCTCCGATCGGCTTTGGGTGATACGGTCGGATATGAGGGATTCGGCCGCTAGGACTGCCCTGATCGACAGATTGACCAGCGGATTGTTTAGCGACGAGGCGCTTTCTCATTGTCCACCGATCCCTCGGGGCTCTGTACTCTCCTTGCGCAACATGCACCGGATGGCCAGGCTCAAGAAAGGGACCGATATGGGAGATTCTCGATATTACCGATTTACTACCTTGAGTCCGGTGTATGGCCCGCGTGATCCTCTCGGAGAAGACTCGGCCTCGGTGTTCAACATATCATCGTTCGCCCGACTGACGCAGGAGCATGCTTCACGATTACAGAAGCCAGCCCATCCCATCAAGACGATCGAGTACGCGCCTCGTACTGATGATCGGCTAACCCTCTACCGACGCTTTGCTGGTCAACGATTTCCGACATCCTGTGAAGGTGGTACAACAGTCATCATTTCGTCGCCGGACGGCGCCCCAGATTTCTTCGATCTCATCGCCGACGACTTTTTTCCCGGCGTTTTAAAGGACATGAAGCACATCATTGTCGATGCAGCGATTAAATCGGCACCTCGTGACATATTGAATCCCTCGCAGGATTACTCGTCGCCGCACTTGGAGAGCGTGACCTTTCGCCTTCAGCAATGGCCGGACCAGACGGCTTCAGACTGCGTCTCGGATGTGACCATCCTGACACACGCCGAAACACTCGATGAACATCTCGTTGGACCCAAGCACTTGGCGGAGTCACTGTACGGATCGACTGCACGAGTGGTCTTTGCTGCCTTGCCTGGTTGCGAACACCTGAGAGATATTTGCGATGCCGCGAATACTGCAATCAGTATCGATCGACAGAAACGGGGACTTGATGGAGCACTTTGCAGCTGAGCAGACGGGCGTACTTTGCCATAATATTCTAAACTATAGTGGTGAAGACGATATACACAATTGTGCCTTATCCGATCCTACTGAAGGCTCGCACTCGTCTCCATCCGTGTAAGCCGATAGATCCTATTCATATGTATGCTTGTGTAAAATCTTGGCAGTTGGCGCCTCGGTCTTCCCACAGGCCAATGCCTCAGACGGATCTACAGTGCTGGCAAATCGCCTGCGATCGCGGTTCGGCGTCAGGAACCAGAAGGCGGAACGCATTGTAGACTGGCTGCATGGATTACCTACAACATCTAGACTGAGACAGATGAAACTCGGAGGATACTGGTACAAAGACTGCTAAAAATTATTCCTTACTATGTTTAAACCTCGCCTCTTTCCTCGGCAGCACTGATCAGAGCAGCGATTCCCAACGGACTTCGCTCAGCTTTATGATCCCTCCACCAACTATTACTTCTTCCTCGATTTCCGCTGATTGAGCTCAATGAGGGTAGTGTCAAGCCTTTTTCTCGCTCGCCTAACTTCAGGCCCAGACCTGGTCCGATATCTACATCAGGTGATCGAGGTGGATAGGCCGACGAAACATCTTGAATGGATACGTTTGAGTGAGCTCGGGGGCGGACAGCAATGAAAGAAGCCATGTCGGGGTACTTGAAGCTCGATGTTGGGGTGGGTAGGGTCAAGGTGGTGGTAGATGATGCGGATTCCGGAACAGGCATTTCTCGAGGTGAGCCATTCTTGAATGAAGAATGGAGTTCCAGGCCGAGACCGTTAGATATTCGGACGGTAGGTGGACTGAATCGGTGTGGAATGGAGGGCTTGGCAAGTGAACACGAGCTTGAGCGACCTGCCATGGGAGCCGAGAATGCGGAGGTATGCTCGAACTCTCGCATAGTGGATCTTGCCGATTCGCTTTCATGTGTCTCGGGTCGAAGAGGAGATTTAACGCCCCACTGAGCCTTGGCTTCGGCCCACCACTTGGTCAAGCGTCCCGACAGACGGGCAGCATCGTCAGGAGGTAGCTCGCTAGGTCCGGATTGCAGCGAGTGATACCATTCCGTCAGGATCGATAACGGATAGAGGACTAACGTTAGCTTTTGATCACCATGCCTCAAAAGAAGTACGTACTGAGGTAAGATTCTCGTCCTCGCGTACCGAGGTGTTCGAGGAGGATTGAGATGTTCTCCATCGTCCTCAACATTGTAGCAGAAGAGGTAGCCTCCATACCCGTGACCTGTGCCTTGGCAGCTTGGACGTAGAGCATACCACACTCGGCGATCATGTGCATGTATGCGTAGAGGAACCCAGATAGTGAGATTTCCGGTACGGAAGATGAAAGTCGGGCGACTGCCATCTGCAAGCGATTCTGGTCAAAGTGCAGGATAGGAGGAAGGGATGTGGACCACGCCTGGGAATCAGTGGGGGGCTCTCATCGGAAGCGATAGAGACTCACCCATAAAGTGGCTTCGTGGTTGGCCGTTGAGTGACTCTTGTTGAGTTGTCGAGCACTGGTAGCGCTGACAATATCGTGAAACACCAGTAGCTACAATCAGCGGCTGTTCCAGATAGTCAACTCACAACTCGGATGACGTGGCCAATCTCGCCAACAGCACCTTCCTCTCCCTCCCAATTGCCAGTCCCGACCGCGATCCCATCGCGACGCCCTCGATCTTCACCGGTCCGGCTCTCGGCACCGTAACGTAGCCAATGAGCCTCGTCGCCGGGAAGGGGAATGTTGTAGATTTCGTGATCGTGTAATCGCCTCGGTCGATTCCCGGCAGCCGTAGAGGTCAGATCGTGGAGTAAGACCATCCAGAAGGTTCGATGTCGGACTTCGGTCAACGTAAGATACTCGGATGGCGACATGGGGCTTCGGCTGTGTGGTGGGTTGACTGTCGCTGACGACGATGGATGGAGGATTCCGACTGCCTGTTCGAAGAAATAGTCGGCGAGAGCGGGATGGTCGAGTGCCGAGTAATGGATCGAAAGCAAGTACAGAGCTTGAACGAACTCGGTCTCCTCGTAAGTACCTCTGTCAAAGTCTCGTTGAGCACGAGTCCAGGCTGATCGCATGTGAAGGTACTGCTTGGCTGCCAAGTTGGCTCGTTCGGCAAAAGCATCTCCTCGGAGGTAGGCTGGTCTCGATGCTGGCATCCTGGCCAACAGGCCTGGTTGCGTACAGTGTCGTGATGCCATGGCGTACATCATGTCGAGGAGGACAGGAGAGACCTGCCTGGTGTACAGACGGTTGAGAAAGGTCGGTCGGTGGAGCATCGCGGCGTAAGGTTGGACATGATGAAAGAAAACTGTTGTCAGTGTTTTGTCAACGGCCGAGTACTTACGATCAATAAGCTCGACAGACAATGCTGCGTCTCGCTCGACGATCTCCAAAGGCGTATTGAAGGATCGGTCACTTCCCCTTCGTTCTTGGTCCCTTTGCCAATCTCCACTACCACCGCGGATGGGGCGGATGATTCTCCCTTGATCGTCACGAATAGGTTTCTGGGGTGTGGTCGACGCTTCACGGGTCCGAGGAGCAGGGATGCGCTGGCCTTGAGCATTGAGGTACATGCACTCTTTCGAAGAGAATTCGCAGTTGGAGCAGGGATCAAAGCCGTCGCATCGGCGCTTGTTTTTCTGTCATCAGTAGGGGAATTGGTCGGCTGCCAGGATGGGTACTCACATGACAAGCACTGCAGGCCTTGGCTAGCCTCTTTCGCTTCCTTCCTTTGGTGGTGAGCTCATCGCCGTTCTCTTCGGCCGTGAATATAGTGTTGGATGCCATGCCACCGACATTGTATGAAGAGTGAGCTGCACGACCGAAATCGGGGCGGTGAGGGGGCGAGGGATTGAATGATTCGCTTCTTGGCATCTTGGGTTTCGCTTGATTGATACTGCGTTGAATATCCACCGTGTTGGAGTCGGGAGAGAGCTTGGTCTGTTGCTGTTGGTTTGGAGTAAGGAGGAAGGGGGACTGTGATGTGGACGCAGCGTTCTTATCAAGAGATGGCGCTGACATGACAGAATATGCGAGGTGTACAAACGGGCGAAGGAGGAGTGGGGTTGCTTCTTCCTAAACGGCTGTAACGGTGGCGATCACTGTATCAATTACCCTCCTTTGGAAGAGCCGCTGCCGATTGCCCACTTGGACACGCTTTGAAAGGAATTGGGCTGAATGTGACGAGTAATGTGGAGCGTCGAGTGGAGTAGATGAAAGGTGAGGACGATTGGGACCGGCTGGTCCGGTATACGTATGGAAGGCGGCGTGAAGGGGACTCTTGTAAGAGCTGATAGCAGACCGAAGGGTGTGGCTTAATTGCGGCTTAAAGTCGAAACCGAGGTGTGTGCTACACTTTAATTAGCTGACTGTCAAAGCGTTCAGGGGACAATCCAATCGACACTAAGGTAGCAGGAGAGGGATGGACAAGTGTGAGCGTACCTTTCGAAAGGAGGGTTCTTCGGATTTGATATCTCGGACAGCGCGTTGTCGACGGCAAGTATTCCGTGGTGGTCGGACGTGCTATACCAAAGGGATAGCCAAAACCGCTTAGGACTTCAAGTAATGCAATGTCTTCCTTTGACCGTCAGCTCGATATTTGTAGACGACGGGCGGAACAAACAAAGGATAAATGAGTGGGGTGTAAGAGGAACCGCGACTTTTGTTTTGAGTTGGGATATCCGCCGGGCTGTTGTTGCTCGGTGTTGCCGTGAAACACGGGTCGTCGATCTGTATAAACAAGTGAAAGAGATCTTTACGGTAATGGTGTGGAGCGTATGTGCAAGTCAGAGAGGCTTGCCCACTCATTCTACCAGGATCGCTGAGCACTTCACCGGCGGAATGCATCCACCGAAGCCTACCGAGGGCTTGTACCCTTTGGTAAGGAAATTGACCGCTACCGTACCGCCGGCTCTTTGAAGTTTGAAAACAGAGAGTTACCCGCAAAACCCACATTTGTCGCGCGGGGCAAGAAGGAAGCAGCAGGGGACAAGGGTAAGCGAGGGGGGCATCGAGATGACGACGTCAAGTGCCTTGGGGTCGGACCTTGTCGGGTCAATTGCGGCACACTGGTTTTTCGGGCACTTGCTCCGGATCCCCTTCTTGGCCAGACAACACCATGATAAATTTGTCGTCTACCAGATGCTGACTGTGGGCATGAAGCATTCCGTTGGGATGCTTCGACAGCGATGCACAAAGACCCCCGATCGAAGACCCCCACTCGGGGCAAAGAACGGCAGGTTATGGACGGCGAGAATGCAGAGGTGGGCTCGCGGAGCTCGGAAAAGGTTCATTCAGGGATCTCACACCGGTCCGTTGGTTGCCGCATCTTCTCGGCGAGGGATGCGCATCTTGGCGATTTTTTATGGGGATCTCTACATGCACGCTTCACTGAGAGCGATGCACTAGCAACATCCTATGCCTCTGTACACCAGATTGAAGACCCATAATGCCATGTCGTGCAAAGTAGCCACCTTGTGGGTAATGTGCAATCCGGGGGATTGGCGGAGGTTCACGTGCGGAAACGCCGGCGCCGGTCTGGACTCCGCGAAGACCTCGCAAAACGGGCCGATCGGTAAAGAGCTCTTTGTGCTTACTTCCGAACATCCAGCGGAGTAAACGGCTCACATTCAACTCTATATGATGTTAGATGTACCCCAGTAGCGTGATGCAGACGTGTAAGCACTAGTAGAGTTTCTGTTGTCTCGATCATACCAGCTATCGTATCAGAGAGGGCTTTCCAATTGCGAATTGTGGAGCGATCGATTCCTACCGGGCTTCGGCCAGGGTCCGGGATCCTTTCTTCATTCCTGGGCAGTTCAAACTATCGGCTCGAGAAGCCACATGCAACCGAAATCAAGACCAGGCGACGGCATAACGAAATAGGATCTGCCGCTGCCGAACATCAGGGTCAAGCGGAGTGGTCAACGTCATCTTCGCCAACTTTTGGAAGTTGAGCAGCCTTGAAAAATTCCCTCCATACTGCGGTGTGCACTGATTGCTTTCGGGGGGCTAATTCTGGGTGACGTCAACTCATTACGGACTTCACGACCAGCTGTACCGCAAGCAGTCTCCGACGCATAGCAGATGATATCATGGCCGCACTCTCGGCTGAGTCATGCCCGACATGCAGTCAGGTAGAGTATATCTCTTGACACTATGAGTGCCCTACAGTATGTTGGTGAGCGGTATGTGAAGACTGGGTGCGACTTGACGGGTGATGTATAGCTGCTGAGCCTGTATCAAGTATGCTTAGGGGCAAAGTACACAAAGAACGAAGCCATGGATTTCTCCGCGTTCATAAATCCGATGAAATATTTTATAGGCCACTCAACCAGATGGTATCACACCGACAACCCGACTAGATGCAGTACCTTCTTGGACTCCTGCCCTTCTGGGCATACGTGCCTATATTTCGTCTGACATCACCCCGACCCGACAACCAGCTCATTCAGTGGACCACTAGGGGACGATGTCTCTCCTCTTTCCGGAGCGGCCTGCGTCGACGGTGGTCAAGTAGACAACAGGACTAGCCTTGTCACTGACCACGATGAAGACGCTGCTGCCTGCAACATCCCCCAGAGGCGATGGCTCGGAACTGAAAGTACAGTCAGTGGTTATGGGTGGCTACAGCAGTCCCTGGACTCATAACTGTCCTCTCTTGACAACAGTGGGTACCCAATCAGCCTTGCCCGACCGCGCCGACACCAGGCCAATGTCTTGAGAATCCAAGGCTCTGGATCAGTCGCATCCCAAACCGCTGACATGTAGGACATTGTCTAGATGTACATACAGATATACTGGTACCTGAAAAACACACACAGAGGCTGACGCTATTGGTTTCACTTCCTTGTATCTCTCTTCTTTCTCTTCTTCTATCTTTCCCGCTCCATCACACTTCGAGACTGATCGCTCAGCCACATCGCTACACGAGAGCCCCTACCAGACGACGTTGTCATGAACATACACACGCCAGCTAGCCGCGTCTGGGCTACCCCCGAACTCCGCAGCTTCATCATCGATCAAATGGATCTTGATGCAGTCCGTAAATCGCTCACTCTGTCGCGGGACACCTTCCCTGCCATGGTGGGTTGCTCTATCGACATTTCCAATGCAAGCATTATTCCAAACTATTGAGTTTGTCAGTATCGGTAAGCCTCTTCAAGTTCGAGAAGTTGGGGTAGCTCATGAAAAGTACCTCCGCCGTAATATATACATCGAGTCGATACGATCCTTGCAGATTGATGGCTCGGTGACCAAACGCGAAGGAGACACATACCATGACGGATTCTCGCAACTCTTGGACGCGTTTCCTCTGGTATCCGAGATCACCGTCGGCGCAGGCGATTACCAACTCGTCACACCTCCTAGACTACTCACGGATAATCCAAGTCCTAAACCCACCGCGGAACTCCACGTCAAACTCCGTCTGAGCTCGGACCCTTCCGATAGTCTCGAGCTCAAGCGATTCTGCCCCAAACTCCGAGCGTTCAACTGCTTAGTGCGCTACATCGTCAATATTGGACCCAGCCGGCAAATAGATTGGGACCTCTCGGTATGGGGTCGCATGATTTCCCGGGCACCACTGCACTCGCGCCTTGGACGCCTGTCAATGCTGTCCCTACGGCAAGAGCAACGGGCATCCCCTTCTGTGTCGTCAGCGATAGAGAGATCCTTTTTTTGATTATTGAACAACCCGTCGACCTCGAAACGCTTCCAATACACCTCGAGCAGCGATGTCAGATGGGCTGGGAAGATAGAAGCCTTCTCTCTATGCATAACGACTTACTCGGCGCTTCCTCGCTTCCTACTTCAGAACCGACGCATCAACAGTCTCGAGCTCCGGAGGCAGCGACCGGCTCTGATGAACTTCGGCGGACTCCTTACTCTCGACTGGTCGCAGCTGAGGCGTACTGGCGAATCTCCCCACCATGGCTTGAAGAGACTTTCGATAAGCATCGACTTGAGCAAGCCCTGTGTTGACAACATCGCCTTTCAGCTTCGAGAAATCCTACGATCTGCGAATCAGTCCCCCATTTTCGATCTGGAAACATTTGTGCTGCGAGTCAAGCCCGGCACAGTAGGAAGAAGAGCCATCACATCCTTGCCACCATATTCACAGGTCGCCGCACTTCTGGTCCAGCTGGCGGGTCGCTCCTTCGAGC
>Ga0265797_10011882_pt1 | contig 10810 bp, 16 predicted proteins | sample P2T30metagenome_FD_192433 | JGI IMG/M metagenome (GOLD analysis project Ga0265797, IMG submission 192433) | Plant litter microbial communities from East Loma Ridge, Irvine, California - P2 T30 | ecosystem: Environmental > Terrestrial > Plant litter > Unclassified | place: USA: California... | reverse complement strand
TCTACCACAGCGTTGTTCGTGCAAATACCGCAACGCGCCATTATTAGCTACCTTATAGGGTTGCCTGACACATTTGAACTCTGGGCCGAGGCGAGACATGACGCGTTGGTTCGGGTTCGGGTGATGTCGGTCTTGGGTGCAGATGCTTGGCTGGTTGCGAACATGTGAGAACGATCACTTGTGCACGGGCACGGGCGTCTGTCGGGCATCTCACGTAAATTGCGGAAGAGGAAATTGCAGAGTTAGTTCTCTCAAACAAAGAACTCTTTGCTTTGCAATCGAGAAGCTGTCCTGTCCTTGTCAAGACATGGAGTTCTAGCCTTCGTTGAAGCTTGCCTTCTTCGCTCCGGTACCAGCATATGTATGCAAATACCAGAGCCTTGATACGCACTCGAGGGTCCTGGAACGTTCTTTCTATCCTCTTCAAGTAGACATGTCTCTTGCCTCGCTCGGTCTCGCAACTTGTTACTGCAGATCTTGAGCTGGACACAGAAGAGTTATCTACGGATGACACTACTGTGCGAGACGAGATGAACATCCGGCTGTCTTTGAGTACGACGTAGCTATCCCGCACCGCGGCTCCGATCGTAATTAACAAGTTGGGACATTCCCTATTCTGATCTATGTGTTTTCATAAGCGTGTCTGATCGTGTAGGCGTATGATCCAAGATTCTGCTCTCGCAGTGTTGCAGGTTTTAGTCACATGTCTGCACACGTCTCCTAGCCCTTTGACCTGGTACTATCGCACCTAGACGTCGAGGTGGGCCACATACCATTGAAGCATGTCTAGGAGAGTGCAAGTCCAAAGACACTGACACCTGCGCTCATACTTGTGATGATTCTCTGAAAGATTGAGTGGTCAAATTGAATTTCTCGTTCTACTGAAATGTCGCTGAAGTGTTGTATTAATCATGTCCCATCCAAGGTATACATGCAGCAATGCGAGTATTACCACGTTCGTGTCCCAATATTCTGAAATCGCTTTGCAAATGTATGGGCTCGTCGCTTCGTTACCATGAAGTCATTTGCATTCGTCAGACCGTAACAGGACGCCCTTTGAGTATGTTCTCAAACATGCCTCCAAGCTGCTCGTAAGCGACAGCACCGCTCTCGTCACTCATATCCTGCACTGCAGCATTTTCGTAAAGTTGTCGTACGTCTTGCTGGCTGACTCGGACAGCCCAACCGACGCTTGTGATCATAGTCAAGACACCATTCCTCATGCCCACCAAATCGCTTGACCTGATGATCCTCTCCACCCATTCCTCGTCAACATCCCCACCCACTTGTCTCGCCACCTTGAACAGGTCGCACATTCTCTGATCGTCCAGAGCCTCTCTCACAAGCGAGATCGCCAACTCGCGACACCTGATCTCCTCCTCCCTCTGCTTCCTTTCCGCTTCGCGCTTCTGCTCACGCTCTTTTGCCTTCTTGGCCTCGAGAGCAGCAGCAGCGGCCTTGCGCCTTTCCCTCTCTACGGCAAGGGTTGCCTCGCGCTCTGCAGCGTCTTTGGCCTCTTCTGCACGTTGAGCATCACCTTGAGATCGCATGAACTCGTTGTAAGCTCTGCGTTGATCTTTGCGGGCAAGCGACTTTGCCTTCTTGGCTCCCACGTTGCGGGGGGCTGAAGTATTGGCCGGTCCTGCAGGTCCTGGCTGCCCTTCCTCGATGTCTGCGTGGGCGCGCTCTGCCTCGAAATTGTCGTTTGGCACGTTCTCGAAGTCATCTGGGGCAGCATGTTGGTCTGCGTTGTCATCGGCAAGCGCGGGTTCCCTCGGCTCTTCATTGTGTGGCGCGGGAGGTGCGTTGTCCAAGTGTACTGCATTGTCATCCGCGTTTTCGCCTGGTACTCTGGCTGGGTTCTGCTGTTCCTGCGCCCAGTGTTGTATCTGAGGAGCGTAATAGAGAAGTGTGCATATCGCGCCAAGATGTATGAGGTCCTGCAATAGTGGCGTACCAGGAGTCGCAAAGGGCAAGAAACGGTTCAGTAGCCCTATGATCGACGCCATGATCTGAGGCTACCAAGTAGATTCGTCGAGTCGTACAACTTTGACCTCCAGGTCAGTTTTAGCAGCCGCGACGCGAGAGATGTATTGATGTCGGCACTGGTCGGTGTGACTTGAGATGGTCTGTTGCGGGAGCCGAACCAAAGCGAATACCGCCACTTAAGAGATGCCTGAACCGATCTAAAATGTGTGGGAGTCAATATTCAACAAGCGGCTACTTTAGAATGGCTTTGTCGTTGACCCAGTCCAGTAGTGCTTGTAATTTGTGATAGTTCAAAGTGGCAAAGTGATATACCTAGCCTGCCGTAGTCGTTGGTTAAGTCGCTTTGTCTGCGAGAGACGATGGGTAATGCCAAGACGGAGGTGTCGGGCGGACTCGAATTCGCAGTCTTCTTCCTTTCTGCATCCCGCCCTTGAACCTCATCCTTTGTCTACCTTCATTCGATACCTTGGGCGCAGGTACACGCACGCAATTGCCACACGAGTCTTTGGCATACGAACATATGGATGTTCATGCTGATGTCTCGTGTGGCAGGCTGCTTGATGCGCCCCCACTCATTCACTCACAATGGTACGTTGAAATCCTCTTCCACATCACCCCTTCACTTAAAGGATGAGAACTCTTGCAAAATTATCACAGACCTGTTCTGAAACCTCGTGTGGATAACTGCTTGGAGACCTTCTGAAATACTCTCTTACCTACCCTTCGATTGTACATGATCCTTGAAGGGCATCGGCTAACAGAAATATCAGATGTCAGATGACCACAGCTCCACCTTGCACCAGTCTTCCAAACGTGTGACGGCTTCTGCTAGCTACCTTGCTGTCTGTTGGCAACGCTTGTACAATGGCATTATACGCGACCATTTATCCTTTGATACAATTTTAATATACTGCTTCAATCTATCCTTTGTCGTTACTTCTCTAATTTCGGATTCGAAGACAATGATCGTTCTCATCTCGAAAGCACAAAGCACGTCGAGCTTACATACAATCTATCCCACTCATTGCCAATGTCCGCTTCTTCTTTCACCGTGCCACTCCCGTTCACCTCAGCATACTGAAACGTCCGGGACGTTTCTTTCATACTGAAAACCTTCGCAAGTCTCAGTCTCAATCATGAGCGGTAACACGGTCAATTCCAACCAACTCTTCACCATGACGAACTCTACTGACATGAACCAGAATTTTGACCCGTCACAGGCTGACGACGTTCTGACTAATTTCAACATGGCGGACCTCGACGGCCTCAATGCAGAGTTCTTTGGCCTAGACAGCGGGCCCGTCGATAGCACCCTTGATGGGTTTGCTGCGGCGGCACCTATGTTTGACAATGTCGACTTCTCGAGGCAACTTCAAGAGATGAACCATATGCCATATTCACTTAACCCCTCGCCAGCCACATTAGCGCCTCCTCAAGGTCTGCCTGCGATGCCAGCAAGAGTGTTATACCATCCTGAAATCGGCTATTACATTCCGGTACCAAATGCACCGATTCCTGGGTTTTCAGGAATAGGAGCATTTGGTATGGCACCTGCTTTTGCTGCTCCACCCGCACCCATCTTCAGCCAAGCACCTGTTGCTCCAATCGTTCCAGCCTTTCCGTTCGATGCTGCCCTGCCCGACGTGACAGCCAAGAGGACCCAGCCAAAACGTGCTCCTGCAAGCAACAAGCGCAAGTTTGGACCCGCTGCTTTTTTCGAAGACCTGGAGCAAACCAAGCGTCGTGCTGTTGGTGATGGCGATAGCCCTTTGCCAGTCAGCCATGACTTGAACTACTCCAAGAAAACGCACACTGCTTCTCAAGCTGCAGGAGCGATGAAGGAAATGAACATTGCGACGGTGCAGCGCTGTCGCTGCGAGCTAGGACCAAATGCGACAGAACCGCATATTCCCCGTCCTCGCAACGCTTTCATCATCTTCCGCGGAGACTTCTCCTCACGGTTCCGTACTTCAAGGGACCAGAAGAGAGGTACTGCTAACGCCGACATTTCCAAGTTAGCTGGTCAGACGTGGAGGAAAATCGGAAAAAAGGGCCAAGAAGAGTACCAAGTCCGAGCAGCCCAAGAGAAGGAGGAGCACCGCAAGCAGTACCCAAACTACCACTACACCCCGATGAAGAAGATTCAGGCCAGATTTGGACTGGAGAGCTGCAAATGCGGTGCTTACGAGACTAACATGATTGAATTGAAGCGTCTGCGAGACGGAGGTGCCACGCCTCCGAATGACTTCATGGCTTCAGCGAACAAGAGCGAAGCTGACGATGGAGAATACAAAGCTCCTCGCACTCGCTCGATTTCTCGTGCTAACAGCATCCAAGCACCGACAGCCCACACGGCGACGTATGATTTCGACGTAGACATGTCTAACATTGACTTCTCTCTCGAGCCTCAGGACGACTGGAACTTTGAAGCATTGCAGGCATTCAATAATGCGGTACCAGACCTCACTGCTGAGCAGCAACCAGCCACGCGCCGCTCCAGCCGCAGCGGCAAGAAAGCCGTTCACTACGCCGATGAGGCGGAAGATAATGACGATGAGGTGACCACCCCAAGGGCCACCAAAAAGCACCGTCCTGCGCCTATCTCAACATCGCGCAAGTCCAGCAACAGCAGCCAGCTTTCTGCGCTCAACACCGCCGACTTCAAGGTCGACGATGCTGAAAGTGTGTCTTCTCGCACACGCTCAAAGTCCGTCTCTCAGTCCGAGGACGAGATGGCGGTGCCAACAGACCTCTCTTCTCCCTCCAGTCTCTTCGGCTTCGACGACGACAGTGACATTGGCGACAACATCGTTATTGCCACGCCAAAAGCCAGCCCAAAGCACACCGATCTCAGCCTGCCACCGCGCACAGCAAGGCAGACCAGAAGCCAGAGCCGCGGAAGGGCAAGACGTCGTTCCTGAAACCTGAATTGCGCAAAGGCTAAGTACGTCTTTTTATCTTTTGTGTTTTCGTTGCTTTTTTGTTTATTGTAGGACTACTGTACTACAACGCCATCCCTAATAGTAATGGTAAGTCTGTATCATACATTGCTGCTTTGGTAGCGCTGTCTGTCTATTCAATCACATTCAACATCGCATCTTCAATCTAGCCCAGTCTCTTCCTCTGTATTGCCGTCCATGTATACCCAACGTTCCGAGTTCTCTTTTCATCGACCATAGATATCGTGCGTGATGGCATTGCATGTAGCGCGTGCTTCAATGACCACGCGGTTGGCGCTGAGATGCCAAGAATTGTAAGATGTTCTGAAGAAAAAAATTGTACAGGTAAACCTATCATCAAAGACATAAAAGCACTTCTTGTCCCGCCTTTGCGCGCCAGTGAACGCCATAGACTCCGCGTTTTTCCAACGCTCCCAACAGGTACTCGTGTCAAGCTCCCCAAATCTATTGAGCGCGGGAGTAGATACCAACAACCATGGCGTGGTCTCTCTCGAAAGGCTCAAGGGTAAGCTGCTCCTTGGGCTTGATGCGCTCCTCCCTAAGCTTCTGGACCTCGCGAGAGAAGACAGCCTCGGGCGAGGCGGTGGAGTCGATACAGCTGGCCTTGATGGAGATCACGACACCACCACCAACCTTGAGGAACTGGTGGGCGTTGAGACCGACGATACGGGCCTGATCGGGCTGGGCAACGTCGGCGAAGATGCAGTCGACCATGCTGACGAGCATGCGGTACTTGAGAGGATGACGGGCGTCCTCAACGATGGGAATAACGTTGGTGCGGTGGGTGGCCATGTTGACAAGATCTCTGCCGGAACGGTGGGAGAACTCGACGGCGAAGACGGTACCAGTAGGACCGACGATATCGGCAACGTGAGAGACGGAAGTACCAGAGGCAGCACCGAGGTAGAGGACCTTGCTGCCGGGCTTGATGTGAATGTCGTCCATACCACCGAGAATACCGGCGGCCAACTTAGAACGGAAAGGGTTCCAGACACGGTATTCGGTCTTGGTAGAGGCGGGAGCATCGCCGTTGGCCTGGGCGGCGCCAGTGTTGGGGGTATCGACGCTGATGCGCTTCTCGCCGTAGACGGCCTCACCGGGGGTCAAGTTCTTGGTGACGAGGAGATCCTCCTTGCCGCGAGCGACGAACACACCGGCGTGTCTGTGGGGCTCCTGTGAAGCAAAGTCAGCAATTTGCTTCTGAATGTGCTGATAGATTGATCGAAACGTACAATGATGACCTTGGCACCACCCTTTGCGCCAGCGGCACCACCACGTCCGCCGCCACGGCCACCGCGGTCACCACCACGACCTCTGGGCGCACCGCGACCACGTCCGCCACCGCGTCCACCCCGGTCACCAAAGCCGCCTGATTGACGTTAGTATAGCTGCAGACAATTCAACCCAGCAGCGCAAGAAGCATACCACGTCCACCACCACGGCCACCTCTGTCTCCACCGCCACGGCCGCCGCGCATGCCACCACCGCGGCCACCACGGTCACCGCCGCCACGTCCTCCTCTGGGTGTGAAGGCCATTTCGAATGTGTCGGTATGTGTGTTGTTGGGGTTGGGATGTGCTGGTGCAAGTTGGATATGCGCGCAGCCTTTGCAAAAGTCGAACCTCGAGCTTGAAGCTTTCAAAGTCCTGCAGCACTTTTTCGCTCGGGAAGCCGAAGTATTCGCGCGCTAGTCTACCGCGCGGAGGTCGATTGGCTGCACGTGAAGCAGGAGCCACCAGGGCCAAGACTTTGAGAATTCGTGCCCACAGTTACTACTCTCAGAGCCAGCCCTGGCGAGCATTTGCGTGCGCGACGACTGCGATTTTACGACTCCGACCTCATCCCAACTAACATTCCAGGAAATCAGTCAAGATGGTATGTTGCAGCTCTCCTTGCGCGCGCAATATGCGACACCTCAATTTTTCGATTATCTGCCACCTGCGACCATGCGAAAATACCACCTCTTGCAAAAATAACACCATTCTGACAATGCCTTCTTCCACCAACAGGTCCGTTACGCCGCCACCGAAATCGAGTCGGCCAAGTCCGCCCGCGCTCGCGGTTCCTACCTCCGTGTCTCTTTCAAGAACACCCGCGAGACCGCCCAGGCCATCAACGGCTGGAAGGTCACCCGTGCCCTCCAGTACCTCGAGAACGTCAAGGGCCACGTCGAGGCCGTCCCCATGAGGAGATATGCCGGGAGCACTGGCCGTACTGCCCAAGGTACGTGAAGGCCCCGTGAAAGCGGGTGTTGCCTATAGCCATGTGCGAGGATGCATACGGATATTGGAATACCCGGAGGAAATGATGGAAGAAAATCGCAAAGCGATGGAAAGCATTGTCACATGTGGATACTGATTCGGTCCCTAAAGGCAAGGCTTTCGGTGTCTCCAAGGCCCGCTGGCCCGCCAAGAGCGCTGAGTTCCTGCTCTCGCTCCTCAAGAACGCTGAGGCCAACGCCGACACCAAGGGTCTCGACACCAGCAACCTGATCGTCAAGCACATCCAGGTCAACCAGGCCCCCAAGCAGCGCCGCAGGACTTACCGTGCCCACGGTCGCGTAAGTTGACGATCTTCACTTTCTACCACATGAACCGCCACCTAACATGATTCCAGATCAACCCCTACATGTCGAACCCCTGCCACATCGAGATGATCCTCACCGAGGGCGCCGAGGTTGTCCAGAAGGCCCCTGAGAAGGTTGCCCGCGAGCAGCAGCACCTTTCCAGCCGCCAGCGTGGTGCCCGCCGCACCCAGGCCGCCATCACCCAGTAAGCGCATCACGGCGATGAGCGAGGCTGTCTTGACTTGAGCTGCAATGATTAGCGTGGCAATGGTTTGAAACGGCGTCAATGGTTGGTTCATTCGGTATTGAGCGAAAAACAGGAACAGAATTAGTAGCTCAATCTCAAAAGCTTTATGTCCAATCATGAATTCGTACCAGTCGCTTGTGAATTTATCTGTATCATTGCCTGGTTGCCCAGGTATGCAGTATCTATGCTACGCCATATGTCAGACGAGACCTCATCCTCTGCATGAACAAAGCCACTTCAAGCCTGCCGCTTCAACCGCAATCTCATTCCAAAAAGGGTATATCATCATCATAGCCGTGACTTGTCCTCCGCCTTGTCTGCCGCCACGCTCACCGGCTCATCAATGACTTCCAGGGTAGCTGCGTTCTTCGCATCGTTGTAAGCGTTCGGGTCCTTGAGGAACGATTCGTCGCCTGAGAACTTCCTACAAATCATAGAGTCGTAAGCATGCGTAATGTGTTTTTTTGGTCTCGTTTTCAAGTGTTTGTTGTGGTTCTGGAGCAAGCGACGCTCTCGCCACCGAACTGTTCTTTCTCGATGTTGAAGTCCCTATTCATCACAACGAACAAATCGTAAGTGTGCTCCAACAGCATTGGGCGAGGGAGGATATACTAGTACAGGTGCAGATTTTGTTTCGTGGGGGAGGATGGGGATTATTGTCTTACCAGCCGCGCTCTTCGCCGTTCTCGAGGAAGGAGCAGTCGCCATTCACTACCAATGTCCAGCCGCCTTGCACGCCACGGCCGTTGCGCCAGTTGATGTCGGGGACAATGTCGGGGTTGCTAGGATCCCATTTTTGGGCTGTGGCGAGGAGAGGGTCTGAGGTTCCGGTTTCGCCGTTGGAGGTGGATGTCGTTCCGTTGGTTACAGGCTTGCGTACGAATTTTGAGAAGGCGCAGGTGAAGCACTTGAAGTCTTCGGCACACTCGTCCTCAGGCATGTTTCCAGTCAGCGCGCGGCCAATGGCGATCATGCTTGCGGCGTGAGTGCAGATCAGAAGTGTGCGAGGGCCCGAGGGGTCGGCGTCAAGTCGCTTAATGAGTTCGTCCAGACAGTACGCGATGCGGTCGTGGAGCTGCGGTATGCTCTCGCCCTTTGTCGAGGGGACGATGATCGGGTTCTGTTCGGGAGCGAGGTTGTCTGGGAAGTGCTGAGCGAGGACGTTGTAAGTTGCTGGCGAAGGGTGATCGAAGCGAGCAAGACCGTAGAACTCGCCCAGACCAGCCTCGAGGTTGACGGGAGCCTTCAAGATTTTGGAGTCTTTGGCGTTCTGTGCAGTGCGGGAAGCCGTGAAAGGTGCCAGGGTTTGGATGCAGCGGTAGAAGGGACTTGAGTAGACTGCGTCGATTGTTGGGTCGGTGGCGAGGAGGTGCTGTGCCAATTGCTCGGCCTGCTGAACGCCATAGCTGGCGAGAGCTGGATCTGAAGGGATGCCAGTTGGCGAGCGAACAGTACTGTTGTACTCTCCGGTAGCGGGATCGACCACCCAGTTAGAGCGGAACTGTCAGATATCATCAGTATGGTGTCGCGACAAAGCGGTGTGGTCGAAATCATGAGGCCTGTCATGCGAGGGCTCATGTTATGAGTGCCAAAGACAGCGCAACACTTTTTGCAACACTCTTTCCTACGTGGACACAGCCTCATGCTGTCCTTTCGACGTGTTGTCCAAAACCAAAAAGTGACCTCGGCTGCATTCAATAACCGAGCAATGTCTTCCGTTTGTTGGATGCACTTTGTTTGACATGCGATACACTCACTCTGCGTTCGAGGGAGTGGGAGGGATGACTTACTCCGTGACGGACGACGTAAATCGCTTCGAGCACCATGTTGTCGATTGTCGAAATGACTGATGTAGTGAAGTCGGTACCTTGGTGAGTTGTCGCAGCAAACGCAGGCTCTAAATCGGAAGATTAACTAGAAACAATCCGGGGTCGGTGATGTCACGTGGAAACGTTGAGAGGAGATCTGGTTTATGTTTGGCCTGTGAAGTATCTTAACTTCCACGATCAGCTCAACTATAAATATGATTAGGCTGTTCCTGCAAGTGTGACAAGGCACTGTTGGAGCAAACAAAAATGTCACATCATTGCCATTTGATTGCCGCAAACGATTACAAACATGTCTGAACATTTCCTTAGGGATCCAAGAAGCAAACGATACACACACGATTTGAAACATGGAGCACAAAAATTTGATAGCAAGATTTGATGAATTTTAGGTCTAGCTAACTTTTTATTGCGTCACCTTGACGGTTCTGCCACCATACACTTGGGGTATCTAGTAGAAGAAGCCGAGGATCTTGCCGGCGACGTGCTTGCGGCGGGCCTCCTCGTGGTCCATGATACCAGCGGAGGTGGTCAGGACGACGAAACCGAACTGACGGGCGGGAAGGAGCTTCTGCACCCACTGCTCCATATCCTTAAGCTGGACGTTGTAGCGGGGGGAGATGACACCAGTCTTGTTGAGGCGGCCGTTAAGCTGGATGACGATCTTGCCGTTGCGGTGGTCGTCAACCTCCTCGAACTCGCCAATGTAACCTGGAGGAGCTTGTCAGTTTGGAATGTCACAGAAGATTAAACGTGCGACATTAGGAGTCAGAAGACGTGTAAGATCCTCGGAAAGATTAATCTCCCGGACACTTAAAGGGCGTTGATCGTGGAGAGATATGAGACCATTGCCTAGTTATCAGCCCGGTATGGGTGTTGCAGTGGTATTTCTCGAGGTCTTCTTCGTCTTCTTCGTCCTGACTGCACGCATTGGCTGGGATATATGGGGTGTCGACGTACCGTGCTTCTGCATGACGTGCAAGAAACGGATGATGACCTTGGAAGAGGGGCGGATCAGGACCTGGCGCTTGCCGGCCTTCTCGGCGTTGTTGATGGCGTTAAGCGCATCGTTCAGGACGGAGGTCTTCATATTGACGGTTGTGTTGTGCGGAGATTCTGTAGCGGCGGGGCGGCTTCAGGTATCTGGACGCGAGATGTGTTAGCCTTCAAGAGCCTTCCTGAGCGCAAAGAGTGCCCTTCTGGCAGCCATAATGGATGGCGC
>Ga0265797_10011881_pt1 | contig 10811 bp, 8 predicted proteins | sample P2T30metagenome_FD_192433 | JGI IMG/M metagenome (GOLD analysis project Ga0265797, IMG submission 192433) | Plant litter microbial communities from East Loma Ridge, Irvine, California - P2 T30 | ecosystem: Environmental > Terrestrial > Plant litter > Unclassified | place: USA: California... | reverse complement strand
AGTACATCCGGTAGGAAAAGGGCTTCGTGCGGGTTGCTCAGGTTGATGGATTCTGGAAGTTCGTGCCCAAAGGCGACAATTTGACCGAGGTGACCTACCAAGTGCACACCGAGCCGGGTGGCAGCGTGCCGTCTTGGCTGGCGAACAAGTTCGTGGTAGATGCGCCGTTCAACACCCTTAAAGCCCTGAAAGACCGAGCGGAGAAGAACTGATCGGCTTGTTTACGCCCTGACGCGACAAAAAAAGGCTGCCCGAAGGCAGCCTTTTTTGTGTCTTGCAGGTGCCGCCGAGTTACTTGCGCTCGGCCAGCGGAACGATATCGCGCGACACTTCACCGGTGTACAGCTGGCGCGGACGACCGATTTTGTAAGGGCTCGACAGCATTTCCTTCCAGTGCGAAATCCAGCCCACGGTGCGCGCCAGGGCGAAGATCACCGTGAACATGCTGGTTGGGATCCCGATCGCCTTGAGGATGATGCCCGAGTAGAAATCGACGTTCGGGTACAGCGAACGTTCGATGAAGTACGGGTCGGTCAGGGCAATCTCTTCCAGGCGCATGGCCAGTTCGAGCTGAGGATCGTTGGTGATGCCGAGTTCGCGCAGGACTTCGTCGCACGTCTGCTTCATCACGGTGGCACGCGGGTCGCGGTTCTTGTAGACGCGGTGACCGAAGCCCATGAGCTTGAACGGATCGTTCTTGTCCTTGGCCTTGGCGATGTAGGTGTCGATGTTGGACACATCGCCGATCTCGTCGAGCATGGTCAGCACGGCTTCGTTCGCACCGCCGTGGGCAGGGCCCCAGAGTGCGGCAATGCCGGCAGCAATACAGGCGAACGGGTTGGCGCCCGAGGAGCCCGCCATGCGCACGGTGGAGGTAGAGGCGTTTTGTTCGTGGTCGGCGTGGAGGATGAAAATCCGGTCCATGGCCTTGGCCAGCGTCGGGCTGATCGGTTTGATCTCGCACGGCGTGTTGAACATCATGTGCAGGAAGTTTTCCGCGTAGCTCAGGTCATTGCGCGGGTACATCATGGGCTGGCCCATGGAGTACTTGTAAACCATCGCTGCCAGGGTCGGCATCTTGGCGACCAGACGGATCGCCGAGATCTCGCGATGCTGTGGATTATTGATGTCCAGCGAGTCGTGGTAGAACGCCGACAGGGCGCCGACCACACCGCACATGACGGCCATCGGGTGGGCGTCGCGGCGGAAACCGTTGAAGAAGGTCTTGAGTTGCTCGTGCACCATGGTGTGATTCTTCACGGTGACGACGAATTCGGCTTTTTGCTCGGCGGTTGGCAGTTCGCCGTTAAGCAGCAGGTAGCAGGTTTCCAGGTAGTCCGATTGCTCTGCCAACTGTTCGATCGGGTAGCCGCGGTGCAGGAGAATGCCATTGTCACCGTCGATGTAGGTGATCTTCGATTCGCAAGAGGCGGTGGACATGAAGCCCGGGTCGAATGTGAAGCGTCCGGTGGCAGTCAGGCCGCGTACGTCGATGACATCGGGACCAACGGTGCCGGTCAGAATGGGCAGCTCGACGGGGGCTGCGCCCTCGATGATCAACTGCGCTTTTTTATCAGCCATGTGGCCTCCTAATTATGCTTCAAATCATCAGACAGACCCCCCACGCAGGGCCCGCATCACTATAGTGAGATAAATTCTAAAGTCAATTTGCCAAAAGTCTTGTGGTAGAAGGCTTTAACCCATGGTTTTCGTGGAAATTAAGGGCCATTTACGCCAATTATCCAGCTAAAGCAATCCACCCTTGGGGTAGGGTCTGCGCGTTGTCATTAGTTGGCTAACTGTCTATACTCGGCGTCCGACCGCCAGGGGCTTTCAGGCCCGATTCACTGGGGTTGGTCACTTCCTGGGTAGTGGGTACCTGACCAGTGCACTTCCCAACAACTTGCCCTGAGTGTTAGGGCTCTTCAGTGTGAAAAAAAGCCGTGAAAAGCCAACGACCTGTAAACCTAGACCTAAGGACCATCAAACTCCCTATCACTGCTTACACGTCCATCCTTCATCGTATTTCCGGTGTCATCCTCTTCGTCGGCATTGCAATCATGCTGTACGGACTGGACTTGTCGCTCGATTCCGAGGAAGGCTTCGCGACGGTGAAAGCGGGACTGACCAGTCCGCTGGCCAAGTTTGTGATATGGGCTCTTCTGTCCGCACTGCTGTATCACCTGGTGGCGGGCGTCCGTCACCTGATCATGGACACGGGCATCGGCGAGACGCTGGAAGGCGGCAAGCGGGGCTCTAAAATCGTTATCGCCGTGTCTGTGGTGGTGATCGTTCTGGCAGGAGTGTGGATATGGTAACCAACGTCACAAACCTTTCTCGTTCGGGCCTGTACGACTGGATGGCGCAGCGCGTCTCTGCCGTCGTACTCGCGGCTTATTTCATCTTCCTGATCGGGTACCTGATCGCGCACCCTGGCCTTGATTTCGCCACGTGGCACGCTCTGTTCTCCCATAACGGAATGCGCATCTTCAGTCTGCTGGCTCTGGTTGCCCTCGCGGCCCACACATGGGTCGGCATGTGGACCATCGCGACCGACTACCTGACGCCGATGGCGCTGGGCAAGTCCGCGACAGCGGTGCGTTTCCTGTTCCAGGCTGTGTGCGGCATTGCGATGTTCGCTTACTTCGTCTGGGGTGTGCAGATTCTTTGGGGTATCTGATTCATGGCTAACATTAATTCGCTTTCATTCGACGCCATCATCATTGGCGGCGGTGGTGCCGGCATGCGTGCCGCACTGCAACTGGCTCAGGGCGGCCACAAGACCGCTGTGGTCACCAAGGTCTTCCCGACCCGCTCTCACACCGTTTCCGCTCAGGGTGGCATCACCTGCGCAATCGCTTCTGCCGATCCAAACGATGACTGGCGCTGGCACATGTACGACACCGTCAAGGGCTCCGACTACATCGGCGACCAGGACGCGATCGAGTACATGTGTTCCGTGGGTCCCGAGGCAGTGTTCGAGCTCGAGCACATGGGTCTGCCGTTCTCGCGTACCGAGCAGGGCCGCATCTACCAGCGTCCGTTCGGTGGCCAGTCGAAGGACTTCGGCAAGGGCGGTCAGGCTGCACGTACCTGCGCCGCAGCCGACCGTACCGGTCACGCGCTGCTGCACACCCTGTACCAGGCCAACCTGAAGGCCGGCACTGTATTCCTCAACGAGTACTACGCGGTGGATCTGGTCAAAAACCAGGACGGCGCATTCGTCGGCATCATCGCTATCTGCATCGAAACCGGTGAAACCTCCTACATCCGCGCCAACGCAACTGTATTGGCCACTGGCGGCGCCGGGCGTATCTACTCGTCCACCACCAATGCCCTGATCAACACCGGCGACGGCGTTGGCATGGCTTTGCGTGCAGGTGTACCGGTTCAGGACATCGAAATGTGGCAGTTCCACCCGACCGGCATCGCCGGCGCAGGTGTACTGGTCACCGAAGGTTGCCGTGGTGAAGGCGGTTACCTGATCAACAAGCACGGCGAGCGTTTCATGGAGCGTTACGCTCCGAACGCCAAGGACCTTGCCGGTCGTGACGTTGTGGCTCGCTCCATGGTCAAAGAGATCATTGCCGGCAACGGCTGTGGCCCGGATGGCGATCACGTGATGCTCAAGCTTGATCACCTGGGTGAGGAAGTGCTGCACAGCCGTCTCCCGGGCATCATGGAATTGTCCAAGACCTTCGCTCACGTCGACCCGGCCGTCGCGCCAATTCCTGTCGTACCGACTTGCCACTACATGATGGGCGGCGTAGCCACCAACATTCATGGTCAGGCCATCACCCAGGACGCCGCTGGCGTTGATGCAATCATCCCTGGCCTGTTCGCGGTCGGCGAGGTTGCCTGCGTTTCGGTTCACGGTGCCAACCGCCTGGGCGGCAACTCGCTGCTCGATCTGGTGGTGTTCGGTCGTGCTGCCGGTCTGCACCTGGAGCAGGCGCTCAACGAAGGCATCGACTACCGTCGCGCCTCGGAAACCGACATCGACGTCGCCCTGGCTCGCCTCAGCGGCCTGAACGAACGCACCACCGGTGAAGACGTTGCAACCCTGCGCAAAGAGCTGCAGAGCTGCATGCAGAACTACTTCGGCGTGTTCCGTACCGGCGAATACATGCAGAAGGGTATTGCCCAGCTGGCGACCCTGCGCGAGCGCATTGCCAACGTCAAAATCAACGACAAGAGCCAGGCATTCAACACTGCCCGGATCGAAGCGCTGGAGCTGCAGAACCTGCTGGAAGTCGCTGAAGCAACGGCGATCGCCGCAGAGCATCGCAAGGAGTCCCGTGGCGCTCACGCCCGTGAAGACTTCGAAGATCGCGACGACGAGAACTGGCTGTGCCACACCCTGTACTTCCCGGGTGACAAGCGCGTAGCCAAGCGTGCCGTGAACTTCTCGCCGAAAACTGTTCCGACTTTTGAACCTAAGATTCGGACTTATTAAGGGTGACCGCCATGTTGCAAGTCAGTGTTTACCGCTACAACCCTGATCAGGACGCCGCGCCGTTCATGCAGGATTTCCAGGTCGATACCGGTGGCAAAGACCTGATGGTGCTGGATGTGCTCGCTCTGATCAAAGAGCAGGACGAAGGCTTTTCGTACCGTCGTTCGTGCCGCGAAGGCGTGTGCGGTTCCGATGGCATGAACATCAACGGCAAGAATGGCCTGGCCTGCATCACTCCGCTGTCGGCCGTGGTCAAGGGCAACAAGATGGTGGTTCGTCCACTGCCTGGCCTGCCGGTCATCCGTGACCTGGTTGTCGACATGAGCATCTTCTACAAGCAGTACGAGAAGGTGAAGCCATTCCTGCAGAACGACACGCCTGCTCCGGCCATCGAACGCCTGCAGACGCCGGAAGAGCGCGAAAAGCTCGACGGCCTGTACGAGTGCATCCTGTGCGCCTGCTGCTCGACGTCGTGCCCTTCGTTCTGGTGGAACCCCGACAAATTCCTCGGCCCCGCTGCGTTGCTGCAAGCCTATCGCTTCCTGGCTGACAGCCGCGACACCAAGACCGAAGAGCGCCTTGCCTCGATGGACGATCCGTTCAGCGTATTCCGCTGCCGCGGCATCATGAACTGCGTCAACGTTTGCCCGAAAGGCCTTAACCCAACCAAGGCTATTGGTCACGTGCGCAACATGTTGCTCAAAAGCGGTGTCTGATCCAGCCGCACCTGTAATATCGCAGCACCCGCTACTGCAGTACCCGTAAACGCTGCGGCGCAGGCTTCAACCGGCGCCGTAGTTTTAACCTGAGCAGTTGTCGTATGGCCTCAGCTCTTAGTTTGAAGAAATGAAACCAGCAGGGGCATCCGGGCTGGTACCCGGACTATCTGCGTGATTCCTAGTGACTTGAAGTCGCTGCACATGGACTTTTCAAGTTTGCGCTGGCATCGACGCCGATGGTGTCCCCTAACCGAGGGTGACCAAGCATGCAAGAAAGCGTGATGCAGCGCATGTGGAACAGCGCCCACCTTTCCGGTGGTAACGCTGCCTATGTGGAAGAGCTCTACGAGCTCTACCTGCACGACCCTAACGCTGTGCCAGAAGAGTGGCGCACCTATTTTCAGACGTTGCCGGCTGACGGCAGCACTGCCACCGATGTATCGCACTCGACGGTTCGCGATCATTTCGTGTTGCTGGGGAAAAACCAGCGCCGCGCCCAACCGGTCTCCGCCGGCAGCGTGAGCAGCGAGCATGAGAAGAAGCAAGTTGAAGTACTGCGGCTTATCCAGGCATTCCGTATGCGCGGCCATCAGGCGGCGCAACTCGATCCTCTGGGTTTGTGGCAGCGGACTGCGCCAGCTGACCTGTCGATCAACCATTACGGTTTGACCAACGCTGACCTCGATACCACATTCCGTGCCGGCGACCTGTTCATCGGCAAGGAAGAAGCGAGCCTACGCGAAATCGTTGAATCGTTGCAGCAGACATATTGCCGCACCATCGGCGCCGAGTTCACCCACATCGTCGATTCCAACCAGCGCAACTGGTTCATGCAGCGCCTTGAGAGCGTGCGGGGCCGTCCAGCCTATTCCGCTGACCTCAAGAGCCATCTGCTTGAGCGCGTGACTGCGGCCGAGGGTCTGGAAAAGTACCTGGGCACCAAGTACCCGGGCACCAAGCGTTTTGGTCTGGAAGGCGGTGAAAGCCTCATCCCGATGCTCGACGAGCTGATCCAGCGTTCCGGGTCCTACGGGACCAAGGAAGTGGTCATCGGCATGGCCCACCGTGGCCGTCTCAACGTGCTGGTCAACACCTTCGGTAAAAACCCGCGCGACCTGTTCGACGAATTCGAAGGCAAGAAAAAGGTCGAGCTGGGTTCCGGTGACGTGAAATATCACCAGGGCTTCTCGTCCAACGTCATGACCACCGGTGGCGAAGTTCACCTGGCGATGGCCTTCAACCCGTCTCACCTGGAGATCGTTTCTCCGGTGGTCGAGGGTTCTGTGCGCGCCCGTCAGGACCGCCGTAACGACGCCACCGGCGAGAAGGTTCTGCCGATCTCGATCCACGGTGACGCTGCGTTCGCCGGTCAGGGTGTCGTGCTGGAAACCTTCCAGATGTCGCAGACCCGCGGCTTCAAGACGGGCGGCACGATCCACATCGTGATCAACAACCAGGTCGGCTTCACCATCAGCAAGCAGGAAGACTCGCGCTCGACAGAGTACGCGACCGACGTTGCCAAGATGATTCAGGCACCGATTCTTCATGTGAATGGCGATGACCCGGAAGCCGTGTTGTTCGTCACTCAGCTGGCCATCGATTACCGCATGCAGTTCAAGCGTGACGTGGTGATCGACCTGGTCTGCTACCGTCGTCGCGGCCACAACGAGGCCGACGAGCCAAGCGGCACCCAGCCGCTGATGTACCAGCAGATCGCCAAGCAGCGCACCACGCGCGAGCTGTACGCCGACGCTCTGGCTGCAGCCGGTGTTCTCAACGCAGAAGCGGCTCAGACCAAGGTCGACGAGTACCGCAACGCGCTGGACAACGGCATGCACGTGGTCAAGAGCCTGGTCAAGGAGCCGAACAAGGAATTGTTCGTCGACTGGCGTCCTTACCTGGGTCACGCGTGGACCGCACGTCACGACACCAGCTTCGACCTCAAGACTCTTCAGGAGCTGTCGGCCAAGCTGATGGAAGTGCCGGAAGGGTTCGTGGTGCAGCGTCAGGTCCAGAAAATCTACGAAGACCGCCAGAAGATGCAAGTCGGCGGGCTTCCGATCAACTGGGGCTACGCAGAAACCATGGCTTACGCCACGCTGGCGTTTGAAGGCCATCAGGTGCGCATCACCGGTCAGGACGTGGGTCGCGGTACGTTCTCGCACCGTCACGCCGTGCTGCACAACCAGAAAGACGGCGCCACTTACGTGCCGTTGCAGAACCTGTACGCCGGTCAGCCGCGTTTCGACCTGTACGACTCGTTCCTGTCGGAAGAGGCAGTACTGGCGTTCGAATACGGTTACTCGACCACTCAGCCAAATGCGCTGGTGATCTGGGAAGCCCAGTTCGGTGACTTCGCCAACGGTGCACAGGTCGTGATCGACCAGTTCATCACCAGCGGCGAGCACAAGTGGGGTCGTTTGTGCGGCCTGACCATGCTGTTGCCCCATGGCTACGAAGGGCAGGGCCCGGAGCACTCTTCGGCCCGTCTTGAGCGTTACCTGCAATTGTGCGCGGAGCACAACATTCAGGTGTGCATGCCTACCACCCCGGCACAGATCTACCATCTGCTGCGCCGTCAGGTGATTCGCCCGCTGCGCAAGCCGCTGATCGTGCTGACGCCGAAGTCGTTGCTGCGCCACAAGCTGGCCGTTTCGACCCTGGAAGATCTGGCCCATGGCTCGTTCCAGACCGTCATCCCGGAAATCGACACCCTCGATGCCGCCAAAGTGACGCGTCTGGTGCTGTGCAGTGGCAAGGTTTACTACGACCTGTTGGAAAAACGCCGTGCCGAAGGCCGCGAAGATATCGCCATCGTGCGTATCGAGCAGCTCTACCCGTTCCCGGAAGACGACCTGATGGAGGCCATCGCGCCTTACTCCAACCTGACCCACGTGGTCTGGTGTCAGGAAGAGCCGATGAACCAGGGCGCCTGGTACAGCAGTCAGCACCACCTGCGCCGCAGCATCGGCAATCACAACCGCAATCTCGTGCTCGAGTATGCCGGCCGTGACGCTTCAGCTGCTCCTGCTTGTGGTTACGCTTCGATGCACGCCGAACAGCAGGAAAAACTGCTGAAAGACGCGTTTTCCGTTTAACGCCTTCGCGCACTTGAAACCGAATTAAAGGAATTACAGATAATGGCTATTGAGATCAAAGCCCCCTCTTTCCCGGAATCCGTTGCCGACGGCACCGTTGCCACCTGGCACAAGAAGCCGGGCGACGCAGTCAAGCGTGACGAACTGATCGTTGATATCGAAACCGATAAAGTCGTCCTGGAAGTATTGGCCGAAGCTGACGGCGTACTGGGCGCAATCGTTGCCGAAGAGGGCGCTACTGTCCTGTCGAACCAGCTGCTGGGCTCGATCGAAGAGGGCGGTGCCGCCGCCGCTCCAGCCGCCGCTGCACCTGCTTCGGCTGCCGCAGCTCCTGCTCAGGCCGCCGCGCCTGCTGCTGCACCTGCTGCCGCAGCCGGTGACGAAGACGCCATCGGAGCTCCAGCTGCCCGCAAGCTGGCCGAAGAAAATGGCATCAACCTTGCCAGCGTCAAGGGCACTGGCAAGGACGGCCGTGTGACCAAGGAAGACGTGGTCGCTGCCATCGAAGCGAAGAAATCCGCTCCGGCCGCGGCGCCTGCTGCCAAACCTTCCGCAACTGCCGCTGCGCCTGTTGCTGCCGCTGGCGATCGCACCGAGAAGCGTGTGCCGATGACCCGTCTGCGCGCCAAGGTTGCCGAACGTCTGGTTGAAGCTCAGTCGAACATGGCGATGCTGACCACGTTCAACGAAGTCGACATGACTGAAGTCATGGCGCTGCGTTCGAAGTACAAGGACCTGTTCGAGAAGTCCCACAACGGCGTACGCCTGGGCTTCATGTCGTTCTTCGTCAAGGCGGCGACCGAAGCGCTGAAGCGCTTCCCGGCTGTCAACGCGTCGATCGACGGCTCGGACATCGTCTACCACGGTTATGCCGACGTCGGCGTTGCCGTATCGAGCGACCGCGGCCTGGTGGTTCCAGTGCTGCGCAACGCCGAGCAGATGAGCCTGGCTGAAATCGAGGGCGGCATCGCCACCTTCGGCAAGAAAGCCCGTGACGGCAAACTGTCCATCGACGAGATGACTGGCGGTACCTTCACCATCACCAACGGTGGTACTTTCGGTTCGATGATGTCGACGCCGATCGTCAACCCGCCGCAAGCGGCCATCCTGGGCATGCACAACATCCTGCAGCGTCCGATGGCGATCAACGGTCAGGTTGTGATTCGTCCAATGATGTACCTGGCGTTGTCGTACGATCACCGCCTGATTGACGGTAAAGAAGCCGTGACCTTCCTGGTCACCATCAAGAACCTGCTGGAAGACCCGGCACGTCTGCTGCTGGACATCTGATTAACGGACAGCTGCAAGCCGCAAGCGCCAAGCTGCAAGTAACAAGCAGCCTGGCGCCAGCGCTTGGGTCGTCGCAACATCTCATGAACAGGCTGCAACTCGTCTGTAAAGCATCACGGATCAGCTTGCAGCTTGTGGCTTAAAGCTCGCAGCTAAAGAGGAACTCTTTTCTATGTCCCAGAAATTCGACGTGGTAGTGATTGGCGCAGGCCCCGGCGGCTATGTGGCTGCTATCAAGGCCGCGCAACTCGGTCTCACGACTGCCTGCATCGAGAAGTATCAGGATAAAGAGGGCAAGCTCGCCCTCGGCGGCACCTGCCTGAACGTTGGCTGCATTCCTTCCAAGGCGCTGCTCGACAGCTCCTGGAAATTCTACGAAGCCAAGAACCAGTTCGGTGTTCACGGCATCTCGGTCGGCGACGTCAAAATGGACGTTGCTGCCATGATTGGCCGCAAGTCTCAGATCGTCAAAGGCCTGACCGGTGGCGTTGCCAGCCTGTTCAAAGCCAACGGCGTTACTTCCCTGCAGGGTCACGGCAAACTGCTGGCCGGCAAGAAGGTCGAGCTGACCAAGCCTGACGGCACCACCGAAGTCATCGAAGCGGACAACATCATTCTGGCGTCCGGTTCGCGTCCGATCGACATCCCGCCGGCTCCAGTCAACCAGGTCACCATCGTCGATTCGACCGGTGCCCTGGAATTCCAGGCAGTGCCTGAGCGTCTGTGCGTGATCGGCGCAGGCGTCATCGGTCTGGAACTGGGCTCCGTGTGGGCACGTCTGGGCGCGAAAGTGACCGTTCTCGAAGCACTGGAGAAGTTCCTGCCAGCGGCTGACGAAGCGGTTGCCAAGGAAGCCTTGAAGACTTTCACCAAGCAGGGTCTGGACATCAAACTCGGCGCCCGTGTTACCGGCTCCGAGGTCAAAGGCGATGAAGTCGTTGTGAAATACACCGACAACGCCGGCGAGCAGAACATCACCTTCGACCGCGTTATCGTGGCCGTAGGCCGCCGCCCGGTCACCACCGAGCTGCTGGCTGCCGACAGCGGCGTCGACATCGACGAGCGCGGTTTCATCTTCGTCAATGACCAGTGCGAAACCAGCGTCCCAGGCGTCTTCGCCATCGGTGACGTGGTCCGTGGTCTGATGCTGGCGCACAAGGCGTCGGAAGAAGGCATCATGGTTGTCGAGCGCATCAAGGGTCACAAGACCCAGATGAACTACGACCTGATTCCTTCGGTCATTTACAC
>Ga0265797_10011880_pt1 | contig 10811 bp, 8 predicted proteins | sample P2T30metagenome_FD_192433 | JGI IMG/M metagenome (GOLD analysis project Ga0265797, IMG submission 192433) | Plant litter microbial communities from East Loma Ridge, Irvine, California - P2 T30 | ecosystem: Environmental > Terrestrial > Plant litter > Unclassified | place: USA: California... | reverse complement strand
CGCCCTGGTCGTCATCGTGGCGATGCTCGCGCCCGTCGCGTTCATCGTGCTCGGCGGGTTCCGCACGAACGCGCAGATCACGACCGACCCGTCGGGGTTCCCGAGCCCGTGGCAGATCGGCAACTACATCGACGTGCTCGTCGAGGGCACGTTCTGGCGGCAGGTCGGCAACTCGCTGATCTCGGCCGGCGCCACCACGATCGGCACCGTCGCGCTCGGCCTCGCCGCGAGCTACGTGCTGGCCCGCTACCGGTTCGCCGGACGCGGCGTTCTCTACGCGATGTTCGCCGCGGGGCTGATGTTCCCGATGACCGTCGCGATCACGCCGCTGTACCTGGTGATCCGCGACCTGGGACTGACGAACTCGCTGGCCGGGGTGATCCTGCCGCAGATCGCGTTCGCGCTGCCGACGACGATCATCATCCTCGTGCCGTTCCTCCGTGCGATCCCCGACGAGATCGAGGAGGCCGCGTTCATCGACGGCTGCAGCCGCCTCGGCTTCTTCTTCCGCATGGTGGTGCGCCTGTCGCTGCCGGGGGTCATCACCGTCGGCATCCTCGCGTTCATCGGGGCGTGGAACTCGTACCTGCTGCCGCTGTTCATCCTCAACGACCCGTCGACGTTCACCCTGCCGCTCGGCGTGCAGGCGTTCTCGTCGCAGTACTCGGTCGACACCGCCCGGGTGCTGGCCTTCACGGCTCTGTCGATGCTGCCCGCGCTGATCTTCTTCAGCCTGTTCGAACGCCGCATCGTCGGCGGACTCACCGGGGCGGTCAAGGGATGACCGCCGCCGACACCGGCACCCTCCGGGTCGACCGGACCCCGACCGCACCAGCCCAGGAGGCGCGAGCCGACATGACCGACACCATCGACGCACCGCAGACGGTCCAGCCCGACGAGACCGTCGTGCGCGGCGAGCCCCGCGCCTCCCACCGGGTCCGCTCGCTGCTGGCCGACATGACCCTCGACGAGAAGCTCGCCCAGCTGGTCGGCTGGTGGGTCGATCAGGGGGCTGACAACGTGGCCCCGATGCAGGGCGAGATGGCCACGTCGGGTGACTACGAGGAGGCCACCCGGCACGGGCTCGGTCACCTGACGCGGGTCTACGGGACGCGACCGGTGGACCCGGTCGAGCGCGCCTCCTGGCTGTGGCGCGAGCAGCGCCGCCTGCGCGACGAGACCCGTCTCGGGATCCCGGCCCTCGTGCACGAGGAGTGCCTGACCGGGCTCGCGGCCTGGCAGGCGGCGACGTTCCCGACGCCTCTGGCCTGGGGCGCCTCGTTCGACCCGGAGCTCGTCGAGCGCATGGCCGAGCTGATCGGCGGGTCGATGCGCGAGCTCGGCGTGCACCAGGGTCTCGCGCCGGTGCTCGACGTCATCCGCGACCCGCGCTGGGGGCGCGTGGACGAGTGCATCGCCGAGGATCCGTACGTGGTCGGCACCATCGGCACCGCGTACGTCCGGGGGCTGCAGGCCGCCGGCGTCCACGCCACGCTCAAGCACTTCGTCGGCTACTCGGCGTCGGTGGCGGGGCGCAACCACGCGCCGGCGCAGATCGGGCCGCGGTTCGTCGAGGACGTCCTGCTGCCGCCGTTCGAGATGGCCGTGCTCGACGGCGGGGTCCGCTCGGTGATGAACTCGTACGCCGAGATCGACGGCGTGCCCGTCGCCGGCACGCCCGAGTACCTGACCGAGCTGCTGCGTCGCCGCTGGGGGTTCGACGGGGTCGTCGTGTCGGACTACTTCTCGGTGGCGTTCCTCCAGGTGATGCACGCCGTCGCGGGCGACCGGGGCGAGGCTGCCGCACTGGCCCTCGAGGCCGGCATCGACGTCGAGCTGCCGACCGGCGACGCCTACCTCGAGCCGCTCGCCGAGCGCGTGCGATCGGGGCTCGTCGACGAGGCGCTCGTCGACCGGGCCGTGCTGCGCGTGCTCGCGCAGAAGGAGGACCTCGGGCTGCTCGACGAGACGTTCGAGACGCCACCGCCGTCGGTGTTCGATCTCGACTCGGCCGAGCACCGGGTCGTCGCGCGCCGCCTGGCCGACGAGTCGGTCGTCGTGCTGACGAACGACGGGGTGCTGCCGCTCCTGGGCCCGGGTGTCGGTGCCGGTGCGGCCGCCGGCCCGGCCGCGGTCGCGGTGCTCGGGCCGAACGGCGACAGCGCCGAGGCCCTGATGGGCTGCTACTCGTTCGTCAACCACGTGCTGGCGCACCACCCCGGTGTGCCGCTCGGCATCGAGCTGCCGACCGTCGCCGAGGCGCTGCGTCACGAGCTGCCCGACGCCGAGGTGACGATCGCGGCGGGCTGCGACGTCGAGGGCGACGACCGGTCGCGCATCGAGGAGGCCGTGGCCGCCGCCCGCGGCGCCGACGTGGCGATCGTGGTGGTCGGCGACCGCGCCGGTCTCTTCGGGCGCGGCACCGTCGGCGAGGGCAACGACGTCGAGAGCCTCGAGCTGCCGGGTGTGCAGCGCGAGCTGGTCGAGGCCGTCGTCGCGACCGGCACGCCCGTCGTGATGGTCGTGCTCTCGGGGCGTCCGTATGCGATCGGCTGGGCGATCTCGGGTGCGGGGGCGCCGGCCGCCGTCGTGCAGGCGTTCTTCCCGGGCGAGGAGGGCGGCGCCGCCGTCGCCGGCATCCTGTCCGGCAGCGTCGAGCCGTCGGGTCACCTGCCGGTGTCGCTGCCGCGCTCGGCCGGGGCGCAGCCGTTCTCGTACCTGCACCCCGTGCTCGGCGGGCCCTCGGAGGTCACGAGCGCCGACAGCACCCCGGTGCTCCCGTTCGGCCACGGTCTGACCTACACGACGTGGAGCCGCTCGGACCTCGCCGTCGGGTCGGCGGGTGGCGTCGGGTCGGCCGGAGAGGTCGCCGCCGGCGGCTCCTTCACCGCGTCGGTGCGGGTCGCGAACACGGGCGACCGGCCCGGCATCGACCTCGTGCAGCTCTACGCCCGCGACGTGATCGGCTCGGTCACGAGGCCGGTCGCGCAGCTGCTCGGCTACGCGCGGGTCGCGCTCGCACCGGGCGAGGAGGTGCGGGTCGAGTTCACCGTGCCCACCTCCCGTCTGGCCTTCACCGACCGGCACGGCCGACGCGTGGTCGAGCCCGGCGACGTCGAGCTCTGGGTCGGCCCGTCGTGCGACACCCGCGAGACGGAGGCGCGCCTCCTGCTCACCGGCGACGTCCACCCCGTCTCGCTCGACGACCCCCGTCTCGTCGCGGTGGAGGTCGCGCCCCTGGGCTGACGCCGCCGGCCCGAGGACGGCCCGGCATCACGACGTGAACGGGACACCGCGAGATCCAGCGGTGCCCCGTTCGCGTCTCCGTGCGCGGCTCAGACTCTGTGATCGTCAGGTGTCCGAGGGGACGCGAGACCCTGCCAGAAGACCGACTCGGGACGGTGCTGTCCGGCGATGTGGGGAAGGGCCGGCACGCCAGCCTGGCCACGGACGATCAGATCATCGAGGGACGCGATGGCGTCGAGCACGGATCGGGGGTGGAACTGGCCGATCTTTCGCTTGGCTTTGGCTCGCACGTTGTTCGGGGTCGGTCCCGCGTCGATGATCGAGTGATGCCAGAGACGACTGTGATGCGCGCAGCGGTTACGCAGATAGACCAGGGTCCGCACGCGGTAGGCGAAGCCTGCTTTCGCCACCCCGAGGCTCGTCGCCACGTCGTCGGCCAGGGACGCTCCAGCGCCACGCTCGATGCACCTCGAGAGGGTGCCGAACGACAGGGCCTCGATCGCTGACCACACCGGTAGGTCGCGGAAGTCCGGCGCACCGTCGGCGGCGGTCCGGAAGTGGAGGACGTGGCGCTCGCGGCTGCGAGTGATGTCGCGAAGAACCGCGTCGACTGTCGGTTCCCTGTCGACGGCATCCGTGTAGAACCTCTGCTCGAGGTACCGCCCAGAGGGTCCGTGGATGTGAGCGATTGCGGACGCGGTGTGGGTCCGCAGCAGGAGCTCAGCGCTGGCCAAGGGCTTGACCAGTGCGGTTCGGAGCGCCTCGTCGGCTTCATAGACGCCACGGATCTCGTCGAAGGTCGTACCGGGGCGGAAATCATCGTCACCGCCATGCGGCGCGATCTGGAAATACCGTGCGTACCCGGAGAAGCGGTAGTAGTTGTTCGCCGCGAGGAACCGCGCGCACTCGGCCTCGTCAGCGATGGCGAGGTTGCGCGTCGACATCAGAGCGACCTGCTGGTCCACGGTCAGGCTGGGTTTCACTAGCCCCTCGAAAAGAAAAAGGCCCCTCCCATTTGAGCATCGTCGAGAGGCTTGGGAGGGGGTCGATTGCTCTCATGGTAGCTCAGCGAGGTCGTCCGCGCACGTGCCGGCAGCGCACCGGGGGATAACCCCCGCGAGGGTCTGGGTGCGGGCGTCATAGGGCGGCGCGGCGGGCGTCGCGAGGATCGTAGGCATGGAAGATCACGCCGCCCCCACCCCGTCCGCCGCCCGCTCCGAGACCCGCTCGACCGGCGCCTCCGTCCCCGCCCGCCGTCTGCGCGCCGCCGCGACCGTCGCCCTCGGCGTCGCCGGCATCGCCGCCCTGACCGGCTGCTCGACCCTGGTCGGCGCCGCCGAGAAGGCCGTCGGCAGCGAGCCCGTGCAGCAGCGCCACTACGACGTCCACGCCGACGCCCCGAGCTCGCGCACCTCCGACGACATGGCCTGGTTCCTGCCCGACTGGGTCCCCGAGGACGCCCGCGACATCGACGTGCGTCTGCACGTCTCGCAGCCCGGCTACGAGCTCTCGTTCGTCTCCGATGAGGGCGTCGACCTCGACGCCTGCGAGCCCGTCGACGGCGACCTCGGGGGCCCGGCGATGCCGGCCGAGACGCTGCCGCAGCCGCTCCCGACCACGGGGCTCGTGTCGTGCGGCGACGGTCGCGTGACCGCCTCCGTCGACGACCGCTGGGCCAGCTGGACCACCGCCGAGGCCGTGCCCGGCGACGACGGCGGCAGCACGCTCCGTCAGTAGCCCGCCCGACCCGACCCGCGCCTCCTCGGCCCCCCTCTCGACAGGACGTACCCCATGACCCACCCCGCAGCACACCCCACGACCACCACCCCCATCAGCCGGGGAGGCGCGGCGCCCGTCGCCCGCGTCGAGAACGTCACGAAGTCGTTCGGCCTCGGCGACGGCCGCGTCGACGCCCTGCGAGACGTCTCGCTCGACCTCCGCGCCGGCCAGTTCACCGCCGTGATGGGCCCGAGCGGCTCGGGCAAGTCGACGCTCATGCACATCACCGCCGGTCTCGACCAGGCGACGTCGGGCCGGGTGCTGCTCGGCGACACCGACATCACGCGGCTCGACGACACGCAGCTGACCCTGCTGCGTCGCCGCCGCATCGGCTTCGTCTTCCAGGCGTTCAACCTCGTGCCGACGCTCGACGTGTCGGCCAACATCGAGCTGCCCTTCCGGCTCGACGGCCGCCGCGCGACCGCCGACGAGCGCGCGTGGATCGGCTGGCTCGTCGGCACCCTCGGTCTCGACTCGCGCCTGACGCACCGTCCGCACCAGCTCTCGGGCGGTCAGCAGCAGCGGGTCGCCATCGCCCGCGCGCTCGCCACCCGGCCCGACCTGATCTTCGCCGACGAACCCACCGGCAACCTCGACTCGAAGGCGGGGCGCGACGTGCTCGAGGTGCTGCGCACGGCCTCGCGCGACCACGGCCAGAGCATCGCCATGGTGACGCACGACCCGGTGGCGGCGAGCTACGCCGACCGCGTGGTGTTCCTCGCCGACGGACGCATCGTGCACGAGGTCGGCGCCAGCACGCCGGCCGAGATCTCGCAGGTCATGCTCGACCTGGAGCGTGCCGCGTGACCGCCGCGACCGCGTCCGTGACCGCTCCCCGGCCCGGCGGCGGCCCCGGCACCCGCAGCTCGGAGCGCTCCGCCGGCACCGCCCCGCGCACCCGCTCCGCCCTCGTCGAGCAGCTGCTCGAGCACCGCCCCAGCGTGCTCGTCGCGGCCCTCGGCACGACGTTCGGCGTGGCGCTGCTCTCGGTGTCGCACATCGTCGAGCAGCTGATCGCCTCCGACCCGGCGGTCGCGGCCAGCGGGACCGTCTCGACGATGCTCGATCTCGTCGCGTCGGTCTTCGTCGGACTCGCCCTCTACGTCGGGGCGATCGTCACGGCGAACACCTTCACCACCGTCGTCGCGGGGCGCACGCCCACGATCGCCCTGATGCGCCTGCTCGGCTCGTCGGCCCGCGACCAGCGTCGGTCCGTGGCCCGCGAGGGGCTCCTCGTCGGGGTCGCCGGTGCGCTGATCGGCATCGTCGTCGGCACCCTGCTCGTCGTCGTGGCCGTCACCGTGCTGGTCGCGCGGGGCACGCTGCCCGATCTCGACTACGCGTACGTCTCGGTCGGCGGTCTCGTGCCGGCGGTCGCCGTCGTCCTGACCACGGTCGCCGCGGCCTGGATCGGCTCACGCCGCGTGCTGCAGGTCACCCCGCTGCAGGCGACGGGAGTCGTGCAGGAGGAGCCGGTCGGCTCGCGCCCGCGCCGGGTGCTCCGCACGGTGTTCGCGGCGCTGCTCGTCGTCGGCGGCGGACTGCTGCTGCTCGCCGGGGTGGTCATCGGCCTGGCGGACGCGATCGGCGTGCTGATCGCCTTCGTCGGAGGGGTCCTCTCGTTCTCGGGCGTCGTGGTCGGCGCGCACACCGTGATGCCGGCGATGCTCGCCGGGGTCGGTCGCCTCTTCGGCGGCGGCCAGGTGGCGCGGCTCGCGGCCGAGAACGCCGTGCGTCAGCCCGAGCGGAGCACTCGCGCCACGATCGGCATCGTCATCGGCGTGACCCTGGTGACGACCATGTCGGTGGCGCTCGAGACGCTCCGCACGTTCATCGGACGGCTGTCGGAGGATCCGGTCTACGCCGCCGAGCTCGACACGATGTTCACGACCACGCTGCTGATCATGGCGGGGCTCGTCGGGTTCTCGGCCGTCATCGCCGCGGTCGGCATGGTCAACGACATGTCGCTCAGCGTGCTGCAGCGTCGTCGCGAGCTCGGGCTGCTGCGCGCCGTCGGCTCGACCGTCGGGCAGATCCGCGGCATGATCCTGCTCGAGGCCGCGCAGATGGCCGTCACGGCGATCGTCGTCGGCGTCGTGCTCGGAACCGTCTACGGCTGGGCCGGGGCGCAGGCGCTGCTCGGCTCGGCGAACCAGGGTCTGCTCATCGCGCCGACGCTGCCGCTCCCGCTGCTGGTCGGGCTGGCCCTCACGGCCGCCGTGCTCGCCGGCGTGGCCGCGCTGGTGCCCGCCCGCCGGGCGACCTCGGTGACGCCGGTCGAGGCGCTCGCCGCCCGCTGAGCAGCGCCGCGCCTCCTCGGCTCGCGCCGCGCCTCCCCCGCTCGTGCTGCACCCCGTTTTCGGCTCTACACCCCGATAGATGGGGGTGTGGCGCCGAAAACGGGGTGTCGCAGGAGGCGCGGGGGACGCGGGCGGACGGGGTGTAGCTTCAGACGCACAGACAAGTGGGTTCACACGGGGGTGTGGTGGGCATGGCGACGATCGAGTTCGACGACGGGGCGGCTGACGCGTTGATCGCTGCGGCGGACGGGGCATCGAGCGACCTGCGCACGCAGGCGATGGCGAACCGGATGCAGGTCGAGTCGGTCGTGCCCGACTTCCAGGGCGCCTACGCGACGCTGTTCACCCAGGCCAGCACCGTGCGGTCGGAGGACACCCAGAAGCTGGCCGGGGTTCTGTCGGATCTGAGCGGTGCCGTGGGAACGGCTAAGCAGGAGGCCGAGAGGGAGCGCCAGCGTCTGCGTGACGTCGACAGCTGGACCACGCGCGAGACTGCCCGTGATGAGCAGCGGGCGTCGGGGGACTTCCTGCAGGGGGCGTCGGCGTTCGCCACGTCACTGACCGACCCGCGCCCCAGCGATGTCGCCGTGAAGCCGAAGCCGATCGCGGCGTCGTTCAGCGCGCGCGTGCGCAACCGGACGAGCGGCGGCTCCTCGGGCGGGACGTCGTCGGCCGATCCCGATCTGCTCCGGACTTTCGCCGCCGCGAGCCGAGCGTCGGACCTGAGCTCGGCGCAGCACGTGATCCAGATGAAGAACGCTTGGGCCGGCTTCACATCAGCGTGTTCGTGGGTGCCGATCGACTCGTCGACGGCGATATCGAGTCTTGACGTGCTGATGACCGAGAACGCGGCGGACGCGACGTGGCTCGACGGAATCGCGGCCGCGTTCGAGGAGGCGGGGGGCGGTTCGCTTCCGGACCTCAGCCTCGACTCGGTGGCGGTCACGTCCGCGTCGCCCGCGCTCACGAGGCTGCTGCAACCCGGCCTCACGCCGGCGGAGGTGGCGGAGGCTTATGCGCAGCTGCCGCAGACCGACGCCTACATCTCCGGCTTGCCGCTGGCGACCCAATATCTGTTCGCGAACCTCGACGGCGTGCCCGCGTCGAAGCGCGACATAGCGTCGCGAGCCGTGCTGGACGCCGCTGTCGAGGATCCGGAGCGGGTCTATCAGCTGATGGGGCTCGGCGGGGACCGGAACCGGGGTCTCGACGGATTCAAGGAGGATGTGGTCGCCTTGCAGAAGGCTGTGAAAGAGGCGGATATCACCGCGGCCCAGCTGCGCGCGGATAGCGGAACCACGAGCGTGGCCCAGCTGGTCGGTTTCGGTGAGCACGACGGGGCCGTCGTGGCTGCGATCTCGCTCGGCGACCTCGATTCGGCCTCGAATGTGACCGTCAACGTCCCGGGGATGAACTCGAACGTGGGCGAGATGAACACGGCGGTGACAGCGGCGAACCAGCTGATCCGGGCGGCACGGGAAACGGACTCGGACGCTTCTTACGCCGTCGTCTCGTGGATGGGCTACAACTCGCCGAATCCAGCCGAAGTGGGGTTGCCTGCCCGTGCGTCATCCGGTGCTGCCGAGCTCGCGTCCTTCATGGACGGCTTGCATGACAGTCGTGACGACGGTTCAGCGGATTCAGTGACCCTCATGGCTCATTCGTACGGTTCGACGACGTCGTCGGCGGCGTTGCTGCTCACCGAGCACCGTATCGACTCGTTCATCTCCTACGGCTCCGTGGGGCTGACGAATGAAGCGACGGTCGATGAACTCAACGCCGACGAGGTCTATGCCACTCAGGCCTGGGGCGACGGTCTTGCGCCTGTCGGGCTGGCTCTCGGTCTAGGTACGCGGACGAATCCGCTGATCGTGGACGGGGTGCACGTATTCTCGGCGGAGGACGGCCCGGGCACCGAGGCTGTCACGAAGCACGACATGTTCGTCGAATCCGGTTCCGACCAGAACGGCTACCTCTCGGCGGACTCGACGTCCCTCAAGACCATCTCGCAGATTGTGGCTAACGGAAGACCGGACTGATGAACGAAGTCAAGAACCGACGCCTGCATCATGTCGCCGCGGTGGTGGCGACGATCCTGGTGCTCGTAACGACAGGGTGCGCGTCGAGCGCACAGAACGGAGACGACGTGGCGGGACAGGATGCACGGGACGCGGCGGGTTTGACGCAGGCGGAGGTGGCCGGGCTGTCGCTCGAGGAGGAGTTCGGGTTGGCGTCGGAGCGGTACGTCGAGATGCAGGGCCTGCTCGAGGAGGCGCAGCTCCAGATCTCGGACGGCTCATGGATCTGGATCGGTGGGGACGTGCTGCCCGTCATGGGCGGGGCGAATGCTTACGGTCAGGCGCCCGAGGGTGCCGCTGAGGAGAACAGTTACTTTTTCCAGACCAGTCGGAACGTCACTCTCGAGGGGGCCGAGGGCGAGCGTTCCGACCTCGATCCGATGCTCGAGTACTTCGACGAGAAAGGCTGGGAGTCGGGAACCGCCGAGATCGGTAGCGAATTCGAGGCCCGCGCCGATACAGGCGACGGCTGGTGGGTGACCTACACGGTGCGGCCCAACGGGCAGTACACGGTGGCTGTGTACAGCGAGGTGTTCTGGACGAACGATTCGAGTGCTGTGAGGTTCGCGATCGCCGATCGCGATGCGCCTGGTTTCCCGGATGAGTCCGTGCCGGGCGAGTACCCGCCGTTCCCTTCGTGGGACGACCCGGTGCAGCCATAGATCATGCTGCGATGTGGGGGTGTTCTTGGAGCCGTGGTGCTGTCGGTGGTGACGGTGCTCGCGGTGGCGGGGTGCGCCTCCGGGGCGGGAGCCGTTCTCGGCGATGAGCCTCAAGACACAGCGGGTTTGACTCAGGCGGAGGCGGCCGGGCTGTCGCTGGAGGAGGAGTTCGGGTTGGCGTCCGAGCGGTACGTCGAGATGCAGGGTGTGCTCGAGGAGGCGCAACTTCAGATCTCGGACGGTGCATGGTTCTGGAACGGTGGCGATGTGCTTCCTGTCGCGGCGGGGGCCGACGCGTTCGGCGAGCCTCTGCCGGGGGCTGACGATGACAACTCTTACTTCTTCACGGCAGGGCGGATCCTCGAGCCGGAGGGCGCCGAGGGTGTCCGGAGCGATCTCGATCCGATGATCGAGTACTTCGACCAGAAGGGCTGGGAGTCGGGTAGTCGCGAGATCGGCCGCAACTCCGAGGCGAGGGCCGACAGCGGTGACGGCTGGTGGGTCACCTATACGGTTCGTCCGAACGGCCAGTACTCCCTCGCTGTGTACAGCGAACCGTTCTGGACGAACGATTCGGGCGCGTTGTTCTCGGCGATCGCCGATCGTGATCCGGCCGACTTCCCGGATGAGTCCGTGCCCGGCGAGTACCCGCCGTTCCCCTCGTGGAGCGACCCGGTGCAGCCGTAGCGCGTGGTCGGCACCCGGGACGGTTCGCGACCGGCCAGGGGGCACCGGCCAGGGTCGCC
>Ga0265797_10011879_pt1 | contig 10812 bp, 12 predicted proteins | sample P2T30metagenome_FD_192433 | JGI IMG/M metagenome (GOLD analysis project Ga0265797, IMG submission 192433) | Plant litter microbial communities from East Loma Ridge, Irvine, California - P2 T30 | ecosystem: Environmental > Terrestrial > Plant litter > Unclassified | place: USA: California... | reverse complement strand
CCGAAGCCAATATATCAGCCCGGCTAGCTCAATCGGTAGAGCGTGAGACTCTTAGCTTTCACGTCCTAACTAGACTCGATTGGTTCATCTCAAGGTTGTGGGTTCGACCCCCACGTCGGGCTTAAGTTCTCTGCACATTGCATCTTCGATGAGTGAAGAACTTTTTTGGCGGTTGAGGGTAATGGTGTTGTGATTTTGATGTTTTTTTGGGCTTGGGTGGATGCCAAGAAGGCGAAGCGAGAGGAAGATGTCAAGAAGCAGCGGGGAAATGATGGAACACTTGAGCATGTATGAATGCAATATGAAAGGGGTAGGCGAAGGAAGCGGATAGATATGCTGGTCGCTGAATCTGGTGCATAATGTGGCATGCATGGCACTGTCTACTTCGTGCGCCGACTACGAGCACCGACAAGTATGGGAAGACTACTTAATACTGCGCGCTTTTATAGATCTACTCCCACAGTGTGGTATTTAGAGAATATTAAGAAAACGAATCTCGCGTTACTAGATCGGGCGTTGGAGTAGTGATGCTTACTAGGATCGACAACATCAACAAGATCGCGTTATGTTATGTGCCCTTGAACCGGGGTTCGCTAAAGGGTTTGGACTGTATTTGTACGTGGTTTGAGTACTCTGCGCGTATTCTCTTCGTGCTTGCAACCTAAAAACATTTCTTTCGTTGGAACGCATATCGCAAACACAATCTTCTTGGAACGTTCCACGAGTCTATATGTGAGCGGCCTACTTTGTCTTCTAATGGCACGACACTTAGTGGGCGGTATCTTGTAGCATTCTAAGCACTGCGCAAAGGAACTTCTAGCGAACAAGTTCAGTTCAAGTTGGGGGGGGGTTTTAGTGAGCACTCGCGACAGAACAACGTTGTGTAGAAGAGTGGACATTCTTCTACTCTATCTATTATCTACACCAATACCACAACTTCCTCCCTCCCTCCAACCCATCTACCACCCACATCCCTATCAAAACCCCATCCCGCCCACCCCATCCACAATCACTTCATGTCACAATCTCTCCCCTCCCACCCCAAACTTCATCAAACCCATGTCACAAGTCCCTCACTCCCACCCTCAGCAAGGGACCAACAATCTCCTGCGAGAAGACGCTTTCTCGCAGCTTCTCGTGACTGCCGTAGCAGTAGCTCAAACAGATGAAACGCTGACGTTCCCAAGTGTGTGGAATTGTCAGCCAAGATCCGTAGATTCTTGTCTCAGTCAAACCACGCAAATCAGCGTAGCAGTGCTCGTAGCAGTGCTTACGCCCCGAGTGTGCAATCGTATGAGCTGAAAGATTCAAAAGAGCTTCTCCGTGGAGCGAGGCGACACCCAAACCCCTTCAAGTACATATCATCACCACTGGCGTACGCTCCCAAGTGTGTGGGAAAAGTCAGCCAAGATGCGTGAATCCATGTCTTGTCAATCATCCAATCCTTGGTAGCCTTGCTCAATGCTCCGAGTGTGCGAAATAATGAGCTGTAGTATCGGTAAAAGCTTCTCCCTGGAGCGAAGCGACATCCGTAAGAATGTGGTTGTAGGTGTCCAAAGAAAGTGTGTTCCTTGGACACCACTCGAAAAGCTTGTCCCTAAAGCCAAGCGACCGCGCGGTAACTGTATCTCTGTCCATAGTCCCCAGACCTTGAACATGAACCTCACTTTCCCGCGTCAGCGCGAGAGAGCGAGGAGTAAAACCGCAATTGGGTCGTCTATGCGAACAAGAGCGACGATTGCGGCTTTGAGTTCAAGGTAAGGAAAAAAAGAAGAGGTGGGAGAGAGGGCGCGAACGGGATTATATAGGCAGTGTGGGCGCGCGGCGGGGCGGTTGATCCGGCGCCGGGGATGAGTAATGGGTGGCTATGACGCGCTTTGCAAGGGTCTGGAAGGGCGTGAACGTTCTGTTTGCGGAAGGAGCGCGGATTTGGGGACACTGGCGTGGTGAAGTTGAGTGACCTGGCAACGCGGGGACTCGCCGACAACGACGCGCGCAGGGAAAGATCAAGTAAGTGGGATCTTCAGGGTCATTCACTTTCAGGTAGGAGACGACAATAACATAATACAGTACAAGGAAATAACATTTGGTAGGTGTAGCCGTCCGGCTGCCCTTTTGGGTGTTATGTACTTCGTCTAATCAGGCCACTTCCTACTTCCTGATAGCCTCCAGCTTATCCTCCCATATTTGAGAAGTAAGCTCATCCCTTCGCATTTCGAGCGGCCCCATACTGGAGAACACTACCGATACCCTACACTCCCTATCTAGTAGATCTTGAATCTTCGGAAACATCTCCTTCAGATCCGTTAATACAAATCGCCTGTAGTTGTCGTGATACGTGGGAAGTGACGTAAAAGCTGCATCAAAGTCAAATATGACACGCGTCAGCTTGGGCATATCTTTGAGATTATCCAGATCGCCGGTCTTGATGTTATGTGCCTTCTCTTCTCCCCTGTATATAGAGAGGACGCTTTCCGTTGTCGTAATCCTGATGATTCTGATCTTGCGCACCCACTCGCGCGGTGGAACCCCGTAGCCGAAGCGCGGATCGTCGAGGAAGTAAGGGACGAGACGACATTCTACGAAGGAGAAAGTTGTATTGCGGTACCAGGCCTCGATAAGCTCGGAGTAGAAGAGCTTGCCGGAGTAGTCACGATCCCAGAGATGCTCGCAGGCAATGGTGGTGCGATTCGTGAACCCTGCGGGGAACATGGGCGTGACACCGATTTCGGAACAAAAGAGAAAAGATTTCAGTACCTCCTTATCAATCTTCACGATCGACTCCCCGATGATGTATTGGTATATCATGTCGCGAAGCTCGCGGGGTAATTTAGCGCAGACCGTAGTGCAAATGGGCAGACACTGCGCCGCTGTATATCGCTTCATACGGCAATCGATCTCACTAGCGATATTTCGGGCTTCTTCTTGGAGTCTGAACATCCGTTGGTATCGACCGGTTTCGTGAGAAGGCTCCTTGACTGGACAACTGTTGCGTAGACAGAAGATACTATTCTCAGCGTTCAATTCTCCGACGCGCGCGTCTATAACCTTCTTGAGGACTTTCAGCTTCTTTAATTCGCTGTTGGAGGTCAGCTGTTGTTCTTTCCCAACCAGATGGCGCATACGTTTGAAGATACTTCCGATCTTCGTCTGGAGTGGCGAATACAATATTCTTCCCAGCGACACTGTTATTTGTATGATTCAACGTAGACGGCTCGGAGTATCTATTGAAATTCATTATCACCGCCTGCAAAATGTATTTGACGAACTTACCCTTCCACAGCAGAGGTAGGTGGCGCACCGCTGGGGACTTGAGTTGGCGTTGCTCCTGTGACGCTGCTGTCGATGCTCACTGACATGATGTTTGGCTGTCGACTTGAGTGTGGAATTGAAGAAATGACAATGAGTGCAGGTGTTAAGTGGTGGTGCGGGTCTGCTGTTCGTGAAGAGGTATAAGCGGAAAACGCTGGTGATGCCTAGCGGTTACACGTGCGCACAGCTTTCATTTCATGTCCCTACCGTCCCCTCCGACGCATTGATGCAAGAGCTTTTCGTTCGACTTCCTGCAAGAAAGCTTGAGCGCGTGGCGACTCGATCGCCTCATGGAACTTCTTGGTCCATTCTTCCACAGTAGTCTCCTCCGATACTACCACGAACTTCAAGTTCAACTCAGATCGAACTATAAGTTTGAACCGCAAACGATGCAGTGACAATAACACTGGAAACGTGTATGCGGCGTGTTGAGCGCATGCCTGCGCACCATGACCGTCATACATGTTTTCAACGAGGTTCTCCAATACAATCGTTACAATCGGGCAAGTCCCGTGGAAATGCCTGAGCAACTGTAGTCTCTCTGCAAACTCTTCCTGCTCAAACGTTTCGCCACCGATCCGTACCTTAATCTCAAACCTCTTGATGAATTGGGCCGGTTTTAGATTGGTGGACCATCGCAATCTTCTGAGAGATCTGCAAATGAATTTAGGATCGATAACAAGGAAGGTCGCATTTCGATACCACGCTTTGACCAGTTCGAGCCTGATTGGGTCGTCTTCAGTGAAGTAGCCGGGAGTCAGTAGGTAGGTGTCAGACCGGCACTTTAGGTTAGCTTCGCTAATTCCCTTAATGCTCACGTATTCGCTGACTTCATGATCTACCTTTACTTCGACTCGTTAGCCTTGGAAGATGAACCCGTATATCGCGTCGCGAAGTTCTTGACAGAATCGCTTGCGTACTTCCTCGAGCAACGCACGGCAGCGCGGCGCCTCGCAAGACCTGATGCAAGTGTCCACCTCGCATTTGGTTTGCTTGATGATGGTCTCAGTGATGCCGTCTGTTTTTCCAAGGACAGTTTGCTGTTCAGTGGTCAAGAGCGCAGGCACGTCTGCGTCGTTTTCCAATAGCCAGACAGCGTATGAAAGCCTTTTAGCGTTTTCCAGCCGGAACGATGCTCTGCTCATTGTCAATGACTATCTCGATCGCAACGGAAGCGTGTTACAAACTCTTTAAGGAAAGTGTTCATCTCATACTCAGAATCATCATGATCATAGATGGGGCTCCAGTCATCTGATGGATATATTTGGGCTCTTTTCGCTCGTTAGCTATCAAAATTTGGAGGACTGTCATTGCGACTCACTGTTGCGCCATCTCGTGCTACACAGGATAGTTAATCTCTCAGATGTATTGCTGATTCTGTGCACGAGGAAATCTGTGTGTTCAAAGCTCGGTACGCAAAAATATTGGGGGAAGTGCGAATTTAAGTAGTAAAAGTGGCGTACCCAAACTCTTTTATCTTGGCGTCCGATACGACTGTGTTTTACTTTGGTTGCTGAGATGGGATTCCATTGAGAACCATGGTTGCGACACACTGATACCAACCAAGGCTTACATTCGATACGTGATGGCGTCCGATAGCTGATAGGACCAGCGTCCGACGCATTGAATTGACAATCCTCCGGTTGGTGCCGATCTATTTAAGCGAGTCACGCAATACAAACTACGTTCCCCGCGGCTGTTCTATATTTTACTCTTGTGAAACGTCTATATCATCCTCTTGGGATTCATCCGACTCATCCTTGTGTGATCCATCCGAGTCCTCCTCTTGTAGATCATCTGAATCGTAGTGCTATGAGCTATCCGAGATATACTTCTGTGACGCATCCTCCATCTTGTCCTGCATGTCGTCCCAGTCCGGAAAATGTGCACTATACTCCTCTTTCCAGAACTTGATGCGAGCCTCTTCAACAGCCGCTTCAAATTTCTTTGTCCACCCTTCCACGGTAGTTTCTTCAGGCTCAACTAGAAATTCCAGGCCCCTTTCAGAACGCACTGTCACCTTGTATCCCCTACTTCTCAGGTCAACCAAGTCTGGGAAGAGATATGCTGCACTCTGCGCATACGCTCTCAATGGCAAAACTTCTGCGTCTCTGAGCTTTGGGTAGTGTATGAGGTGGTCCACGTAGATCGTGATATTTGCCGTCGTATTGAGGAGGAGGAGAGATTCCATTTGTTGCTGTATGCGGGCCTGTTCGTCATGATCGGAGCTACTATATGCCACGACGAGGACGTGGCATACTGAGGTAAGCGGTTTCAAACCAGCACTCTACGGAAACTGAAGGAGAGAAGAAGCGATGGATGAGGGATCGTGGACGCCAAAGTTTGAAATCCGGAATCACCTGTCAGCCATATTTGTCCCCATCTGAGCGTTGTCAACGAAATAGTCGGGCTCCAGTAGATAGCGGTAAGGGATGCGCGTCCCGGCCTGTAGAAGTAGAGGTAAGAAGTCAGTATATATCTCGTATGAACTTGGTATAGCTAGAACTCACCTTTGCCCCGACATAAAAGCGAACGACAGGTCCGAAATTCTCGCGTTCTTCCACTAATAGACTCAATGCCGAGTCTTCGAAGATGAAATCATACATTAGCGAATCTCTGGAGGGCCGTCAAAGAAATCTCGAAATTCCTGCGATAACTGGTTGCATGGGGGAGCTTCATGCTTTACGATCTGCTCGTCAACATCGGCTCTGATTCTACGAATCCCGTTCATGACGCTGCAGGCAGCCGCGTGATAGGTTCCCATCTCTTCCTTTGTCACATAGCTTAGTACATTCCAGTTGGACTTGTGAGTGAATCGATGGAGAGATCTCAACTGTTTCAGTAAGATCGGGAGCCGTTGTGATGCGCTATTCAATGTTAACATTGCCAGATCACAACAAAACGCTAATACTTACTTGCGGATATTATAATAATACTTGCGCATAGCGGGATCGACATCGTCATAATCGGGAATCTCCCGCGATCCTGATCGACGCCTTGTCGTTTGTTAGCTGTTGGGATCTATTGGACTGGGATAGTGGCTTACTGTAGTGCCACCGTGTGCCACCCACTATATTTGGTTCTTGAGTTGAGGTGTGTCGTTATTCCCAGGACTAGAGATGTCTGCAGATATAATTTTGATGAACAAATATATCGGGCGAGAGTGCGAGCTTAAGTAGCAAGAATGAGGCAGCCAAGTTCGTTCGCATAGTCGAGTTGGGGTTCCGGTATTACCATTCACGGCGTCGTCTTGTACCCTTGATCTGATTTCATCACCTCCATCCCGTGGTACTGCAACGGCTCAGGGACGGCTCGCCACTTACACCTTCCGCAGCTTATGCGACTCAGATCCTGGAAGACGCTCTCGGGTGAGGATTGTCGCAACTACAAGGGCCACGGCAAGACCTGTCGGACCCGGAATCTGATCATAGATGTCTGGCAATGTGAAAAGCAGTACTATGCAACTCAAATGTCATGGCTACGTTCCAATAAGAGTTCAATGTATTGAAAGTTACGAATCTTACAAATCAAGCTGCGTACCTAGATGTCCACCACTAGCAAATCAATACTCCATCGCATCCTCAAACAAGCCCCGCAGCTGCTCCCTCTCAGCATCAATATTTTGCATCTCCAAACTAGGCGCCAACATCAACACTCTCGCTTGCGGAATCGTACCCTCAACCAGCTGATCCAAGTGCTCCTTTCCGAAACCGAGCGCCTTCAACCCACGTGGCTGGTCACCAAGCTTGACCAAGAACTCCGCGAGCGCCTCGCTGAGTACTTCTCCTGCGCTTTCCGCTTTGACATTCGAGATGTCAACACCAAACGCTTCGGCCGCCGCCAGATGTCTCTCTGGATTAGATGCGCCGGTGAACTTGAAGACAGCAGGCGCGGTCACTGCGACACTGACACCGTGGGGGATGATGGTGTGGTCGACGTCGTAGCCTGAATGCTTGTATCCAGGGTTCTGACCTGAGATGGGGTACGACATGCCGTGGCAGAGATGCACACCTGCGTTACCGAAACCTACACCAGCGAGGGTTGCGGCAAGCAACATCTGCGACTGAGCCTCGTGGTCATCGGGATCCTTTACCGCGCGGGGCAGGTACTTGACTGTGTCTTTCAACGCCTTGAGAGAGAAGATGTCGGAGATTGGATTTGCGCCCTGGTAGGCTGGACGGTTGAGGGGGTTGGTCGGTCGTGGAGTGCGCTCGTAGTATGGGATTGCGGTCCATGATTCGAGAGAGTGGCACAGTACGTCGAGACCTGAAGATGCGTGCACAGCAGAGGGCATAGTACGTGTGTTGAGCGGGTCGACTATGCCCAAAGTGGGCTTCAGGTTGCGATGCGCGATACCAGTCTTTGCTCTCTTGGAAACCAGGTCGAAGATAGCAGTACCAGTCGTTTCGGAGCCGGTTCCTGCAGTCGTCGGGACAGCGATGAGCGGGAAGAGCTTTGATGGAATAGGCATGCCTTTGCCCAATGGCGCGTTGACGAAGTCTAGGAACTCTGCGTCGGGGAAGGTTGTGTACAAGTTCATCAGCTTGGCTGTGTCAATGACACTACCACCGCCAACAGCTAGGTACGCATCTGGTTTCCATGGCTTCGCGAAGTTTATGGCCTCCATTATACTGTGGTCCTTTGGCTCTACTCTGACCTTGTCAAAGATCTCGTATGTTACGCCTTCCCTCTCCAGACCTTCAATGACCTGTTTCATGGCATCGAGCTTCCTCACGTTGGGATCTGTGACGACCATGACGCGCTTACTGCCCATGTTCTTGAAGTCCATGCCAACTTCCTTTGTACATCCAGGCCCAAATCGTATACTCGATGCCGCCATTTCAAATGCATATTCCTTTTGCTGTGAATGATCGAGGGGTGTTGCGAGATGCCGCCGAGCTTGCTGGACGGTAGACGGCGATTGGTGGTAGTTGGGGTTCGAATGGCAGGGGCATGATGGAGGATGTGTGTATTGTACGGTTCGGAGGAGGTTGAGGGCGCGAGCTGCGCGCGATGGCGCAATGCGAATTGCTGTTGATATCACCATCGTGAGCAACGGTTGTTGTCGTGCAGGTGGTGTTCGGTCGTGTGGAGAAATGCGGGGAGGCGCGTGGCAGCTCCTATAGGAAGCACGTTATTGTGGCAACAACAAAGATTTCTTTTGGCTGTGTTTGTGATCTGAGAATGTAATGCCTATATGTACAGCCTAATTTGTCAGAGAGCAGTGTGTGGGGATGAAGCCGTTCTCCAATGCCATGCTTCCCACATCCCAGCTCGACCTCGGATGACAGCTGAATTTAGCCACATTCGGTATACCGAAATGTGGGGTAAGCGGTTGCCGCCTCCAATTCACATCGGAGATACGTCCTGTTCGCCAGTTTTTGCTATACAAAGCCTCCAACGCGTCTGCGGCGCTGATGCCGACCGGAGGTTCAACGTAGACGAGCGGATATTGAAGGGTCGCAGTACGGGTCGGTCCGACGTCATCGTTGTCCCTTGACAACTGTCCGAGACCGTTCGTCCCGACCACAATACACCACCAACTCCATAACACTTTTGCTAACTTGATCGATGGACATTACCTAGTTTCGAAAGGTAGTAGCTGGATATATGCTCTTACTGCAGCACATTCCTGGAATACAAGAGCCAGCAGGAATCCCGAAGTCATTGAGGCACAGCGAGGAAGGCGGACTTCTACAACTCGTCATCGCGACTGATTCACGAGACATTCCATGGTGACTGGCTCGGGCGTTGCGAAGCAGAAGATATCGGAGTTGCGCCAATCGATTGACCTCAGCCGGCAGATCCAGAATCTTGCTACCCTTGCGGCAGGGCATCCAGGATTACTCCAAGTGAATTCACAACACAGGGAACAGTGTCAAGACTCTCTCTGATACCACACTAATTAACTCCTTCCATTAGCACACTTCATTTGCTGGGCGCAAGCTGATTTACTCGCAACGGAGTGTCAAACCTACTCTAGACGCCCGGAATCTATACTACATCACCCCCTCCAGATCATCCGAAAATTGGGGATTGAGGCTTATATCGCGCTTCGACGATCGCTTTTTCGGGTCATGGTATGCCCATGCACTTCCTGGGGTTTTAATATCCTAAGCACAAACTGCTGTCTTTGTTGTGGGACGACCAGAGTATGTCTCTCCGATTTTTCACATTGACTAATCCCACCAGTATGCTGCTTCTATACTACGACCGTGATGCCTGCGATATGCCCTAGCATTCATATTTGACGAGTACAGATTGTGCACGATGTGGCTTAGTAATATGCAGCAGAATGCGACATGATTCTGACACAACCACAGGCGTCAATCTCAGCTCGTGGTAGGTTTCAAACTGATTAGACACTGGCAACAGGCAGGCTGTCATAGAAGTTGACAGCATGACAAATAAGCACCCCTCGTGGAGACCACCAAAATCTGAGTTTCTCTACACCTTTCGACAGGGGTAACTCACAATCTTGGAATTTACCTGCCTGACCTGAACCTCGATCTAGCGCAATGTTGTGCTCGTTGAAGGCCTCGGAGCCTCTGCCGCTCTTCGGTGCTAATGTGGGGGTACTATGTGTTGGGCGGAGACCCTGACAGCCCTCTCACACTCGGGCGCAATGACATGAAGCCACGATACGTCAACGACCTTGAATGTAACCATGTGGTCAAGGTCTGTCCCGCGATCACCCCTAGGATCGTGGCGCAGCAGCAGTCCAAACCCATTTCCTGGCGTAGATCCCGCGTGGATCTAGACTAAAGCTTCGAGCGTTGACGTCACAGGTCCAGCCGAACCCTCATGGCACCCTGCTTCTCCGGCATGTGTGAGTGTCGATCTAGATGCGCCCACGCAGCTTGAATCAAACTTAAACCCCTCCCTGGACCCTGATTTTACCCTGGAAAAATAATCCTACTGAGCCAGATATCTTTATAAAAGTCCCTTTGTGCAGCATACGACACAGGCTCATTTCCGAAAGAGCGCGAACCCCGCCTTCACCAACCAAATCTCGCTAGCCGCGTCGTTCAAGCTTCACAGCAACAACAACGTTACCTCCTACACGTGCGAAGACACGTTCCACGACTGCACCTTGTTTCTTTAGTATCACGAGACACCTGCAGTATGTCCGCGCCTACCTCTGCCACGAGTGAGATGCCCACGCGCAGCCTCACCAACCGATCTGCCGACGACGATGCCATCCCAGGAGAGGACACTTCAGAGGTGAGTAGTCCTGAGATCGACGAGAGGGAAAGCTCCTAACATGTCCTCAGGTCACGAAGCTCTTTGCGGAGCGATTGCAAGCTTGGAAGCACGCCGTCGCCTACCTCGAGGATTATGTCACAGCCACGGAGAAGACGAACCACGCGCACGGCAAGGAGTATGAGCGCGTCTTGAAGGTTGGTCGACTCAATGCGATAGCGATACAGCTACTGACGTTGAACAGACGGTCAAGGATCCCCTGAAGGAGGGCCACCATTTCGATCAGTCGCTCGGTGG
>Ga0265797_10011876_pt1 | contig 10815 bp, 10 predicted proteins | sample P2T30metagenome_FD_192433 | JGI IMG/M metagenome (GOLD analysis project Ga0265797, IMG submission 192433) | Plant litter microbial communities from East Loma Ridge, Irvine, California - P2 T30 | ecosystem: Environmental > Terrestrial > Plant litter > Unclassified | place: USA: California... | reverse complement strand
ATCCGCAACGTGGTGCCGGCGCCCTTCCTGGCGCCGCGTTTCGGCTTTGCCCACTCGACCACGCTGTTCTCGGCCACCCTCGGGCCCTGGCATTATTTCGCCGACCTGCTCGGCATGCCGGCCGACACCGCCTGGATCGACGTCGACTCGCCCTTCCACGCGCACCAGCTGGAAGTGCACGTGGCGCGCACGATCTCGACCCGCTACCAGCACCGCAAGGCGTCGCTGGCGCCGATCGCCGCATTGATGGCGCGCCAGTACCAGGCCAGGCCCGGCAACTACCTGGCCTTCTTCAGCAGCTTCGACTACCTGCAGCAGGCCGCCGATGCCTTCGAAAAGGCGCATCCGGAGATCCCGACCTGGCACCAGTCGCGCCGCATGAGCGAAGCGGACCGCGCCGCCTTTCTGGATCGCTTCACGGCGGACGGCCGCGGCATCGGCTTCGCGGTACTGGGCGGCTCCTTCGGCGAAGGCGTCGACTTGCCGGGCGAGCGCCTGATCGGCGCTTTCGTCGCCACCCTCGGCCTGCCGCAGCTGAACCCGGTCAACGAACAGCTGCGCGAGCGCATGCAGGCGATGTTCGGCGCCGGCTACGACTACACCTATTTATATCCGGGCATGCAGAAAGTGGTGCAGGCGGCCGGGCGCGTGATCCGCACCGAGCAGGACCGCGGCACCGTGTGGCTGATCGACGACCGCTTCGCACGGGCGGACGTGCTGGCCTTGCTGCCGCAGTGGTGGAAGGTGGAGGTTGACTGAGGGACGTCACGTCGTGAGGTGACTAGCGGATCAGGTCCCTGACCCGCGCATAGCCGCTGCGGCTGACCGGGATCCGGGTGCCGTCGCGCAGCACGGCGCAATGGCTGTCGCGCCCCAGCGGCTCGATGCGGGCCACGGCGCCGACGTTCACGATGTAGGAACGATGCACGCGCAGAAAGGCGAGCGGATCGAGCTGGCCTTCCAGCTCGGACAGGCGCTGGCTCTTCAGCCAACGTTTGCCGCCGGCGCAGACCGCGATGTAATCGTCCTGGGCTTCGATGTAGTCGATGTCGGCGATCGGCACCACGTGCACGCGCGCGCCGTCGCGGATCAGCAGCCGGGTCAGCGGGCCGTTGCGCTGAGTAGCGGCCTGCACCACCGCCTGCACCACCGCCTGCAGCCCATCGGCCTGCTGTTCCTGACTGCGCAGGCGGGTGCGCGCATGCGCCAGCGCCGCGTCCAGCCGCTCGCGCCCGAAGGGTTTCAGCAGGTAGTCGATCGCATGCACCTCGAAGGCGCGCAGCGCGAACTGGTCGTAGGCGGTGACGAACACATAGTGCGTCTTCGTGCCCGCCAGCTCGACCACCTCGAAGCCGTCCAGCTTCGGCATCTGGATGTCGAGGAACACCAGCTCCGGCGCCAGCTCGCCGATCGCCTTGACCGCTTCGAAACCATTGGCGCACTCGCCGACGATGTCGACGTCCGCGTGCGCGGCCAGATGCTCGCGCAGCACGGCGCGCGCCAGCGGTTCGTCGTCCACGATGATCACACGCATACTGCTCCTTCTTCCGCTTCGGTCTGGGCGGGCAGCACCAGCTCCACGCAAAATCGTCCGTTCTCCCTGGTCCAGCGCGCCCCGGCTTCATGGCCGTAGGCCGCGGCCAGGCGCCGGCGCACGTTGTCGATGCCGATGCCGGTGCGTTTCGCCGCCCTGCCATCCGCCTCCGCCCCTGCCTGATCGTCGGCGTCGACGTCGTTCTCGATGCGGATGCGCAGCAGCGATCCGGCGCGCCTGGCCTCGATGCGCACCAGGCCCGGTTCCAGCATGCGTCCGATGCCGTGCTTGACCGCGTTCTCGGCCAGCGGCTGCAGCAGCATCGGCGGCAGCAGGCAGGGCAAGGCATCGGCGCCGGCCTCGATGGCGACCCGCAGGCGATCGCCGAAGCGCACCTGTTCGATCGCCAGGAAGTGGCGCACCAGATCGAGCTCCATCGCCAGCGTGACCTTGCGGTCCGCCTTCAGACCCAGGCTGTGGCGGAAGAACTCGGCCAGCCGCAGCGTCATCGCGCGCGCGCCGGCCGGGTCGAGCGTGGTCAGCGCGCTGATCGAATTCAGGCTGTTGAACAGGAAGTGCGGATCGACCTGGGTGCGCAACATGCGCAGCTCGGCATCGCGTGCCATCAGGCGCGTCTCCAGTTCGCGGGTCTCGAGCCGGCGCACGCGCTCGGATTCCAGCATCAGGTAATTCACTGCCACCGCCAGGCCGTACAGGATGACACCGAGGCCGAACATCGGCGCCAGCCACGGGGTCAGCAGCAGGGCCAGCAGGCTGCTCCACGCCATCCCCATCCCGCACCACAGCGCCGCCACGCAGACCGCGCTGAGGCCGATGCCGGCGGCGATGGCCGGCAGCGGCGCCTGGCCCAGCGGATAGGCGCGGCAGACATAATAGGCCGAGTAGCCTGTGGCATATGCGTAGACCAGGGCCAGCGGCACGGCGAACAGCAGGCTGGCGCGCCAGTCGGCGCCGGCGGCAGCCAGCATGGCCGCCAGCAGCAGGCCGAGCATCAGCCAGGCCAGCAGATACAGCCGGGTGGCGCGCCAGCTGGCAAAGACGCCGTACATTCAACACTCCATCAGAGGTGCGCCATCAGTTCCGCACCTCGACGCCGCCCATGATGGCATAGCCGCGGATCACCAGGCGCTTGCCGCTGTCGGGCGCGCTGGCGGTGCGCTGGGCAAAGCCGCCCATCAGCGCGGTGCCGTGCCAGATCACGGTCCAATCCGGCGGCACCTTGATGTTGATGCCGCCCCAGATCGTGAAGACGTTCAGCACGGCTTCCTTCAGGATCGAGGCTTCGCGCAGGTCGAGCTCGCAGCCGCCCAGCACCGCCGTGATTTCGCCGCCGGCGAAATCCGGCGCCGCGATGCGCCGTTCGACCGCGCCCAGGATCGCCACCACGTCGGCCACGTTGTCCGCCGTCGCGTCCCCTGCGCCGCCATCGATGCGGACGGGGCGCGCGGCCCGGCCCGGTCCCAGCGTGCGGAACAGGATCAGGCCGCCCAGCGCGATCAGCAGCAGCGGCCAGACCATGGCCCAACTAATATACAGCACGCCCAGCCGGCCCAGGATCATCAGCACACCGACCCCGATCAGCACCGCGCCGGTGTAGCTGCCGCTGCGCGGGCCGTCGCCGGCCAGCACGATCACGCCGGCGGCGATGAACGCCAGCGGCCAGAAACCGATCGCATGGCGGAAGTCGAGGATGTCGAGGTTATCGAGCAGGAACAGCACGCCCATGCCCATCACCAGCAGGCCGAGCACGACCTGGTGCGACGCACGCCGGGTGTCAGTGGCCATGATCGTTGCCTCCCTTGTGGTCGATACCGCCGGCCTTGCCGAACTTGCCGAACTTGCGTTCAGCGATCGGGCGGATCGCCATCGTCACGCCCGAGATGATGATGAACAGCGGCCAGCTGTTGGCGAAGGTCAGGCCGAACAAACCTTCCAGCACCGCGAACAGCCACAGGCCGATAAACGCAGTCCACAAACCGCTGGCAAACTCGCGCCCGCTGGGATAGCCGATGGTCTGGTTAATGCCGATCACGACCAGCAGCAGCGGCGCGTAATGCCACAGGCTTTCGATCTCGACGATGTTCATCTGGTCGAGCAGGAAAGCCACGCCCAGCCCTACCAGCAGCAGGCCCCACAGGACCTGGCGCCGCAGGTCGTAGGAAGCTTCGTTTCGCATAGGATCTCCAGGAAAGTCGGAACGGGACAACGATACCGGAGTTGCGCTGCGCCGGGGAAGCGCTTTTCGGCGAATGGCGCTGCATGGGCGGTGAATGGCGCTCAGGCCGGTGAATGGCGGACATGGCGCGCGCTGGCCCGGCGCCGGCGACAGACAATAAGCGGGACGCAAAAAAGCCCGCCGGAATCATCGGGCGGGCCTTATTAAAACAGCGGAATCAGGCGGCGTTCAGCACGGCCGGTGCCTGGCCTTTTACCTGGTTGCGGTACCTGGCGCGGGCTTCGGCCAGCTTCACGGCTTCGCGTGCGATGTTGGTCTTGCGGATTTCCTGGCGTTCCTTCTTGCCGCGGTGCTGGGCGACGTTTTTATTACCGATCTTGGCGGTCATGGGCTTCTCCTTGGATGTGGCGATGCTGTGGAAGTATGCCGTCACGGCGATGCGGACGGCGTCGGATTCAAGAGCGCGCGGTGGCGGCGTCCTCGTCCGCCTGCAGCAGCAACCCCCAGCCCAGCTGGCGCCGCACCTCTTCGGGTGCCGGCGGCGGCTGGGTGTCCCGGGCGCGGCGTTCGAGATACTCGCGCACCAGGTGCTTGGGTGGATGACTCGTCATTTGCATGGACATGGACATGGACAACCCTCCGCTTGCTCGGAATTGGTGCCGATCCTCGAGGCGACCGGCTGACCTGTTGAGGTAGTTGGGGCCTGCGGAAACATCGCTGGCGCCTCACTCAACGACTCCATTTTATGCGAAGCGAACGGGCGTTCACCGTTAGCTGCCGCACACTGGACATTGGGACGGCTTGCAGTCCTACAAAACGCTTCCCGTGGCCGCTTCCAATGTCGATTTCGTATTTACAAAAATCGACATATTCCGCCGTTTCCACTATTTTAATTCCAAGAATAAATTTCTCCATTTCACTTAAATGAAGGAATAAATTAATTCCATTCTGGCGGTTGAGCATGGTCAAACCCATTATTCTTATGCGACCGGATAATAAACTTACTCAGCAATACAGAATCTAAACGGTGGCGATTTCCATCCCATGGATACGCAACTTTATTACGGCAGAAATATAAACCTCTTTCAATTCATCCACTTACGTAATTCCCCCGTACAAAGAGCTCAATTCGACACTCCTACGCAGTATTTCCAGAATCATGCCCAAATTTAAGCACGGCGTTATGAATCGGTTTTGCTCGAAAATGGTTTCGCTGCATCGCACTGCGAAAATCACGCTGATGGTGACGGCCGATCTGATTGCATTGCCATTCTGTTTCCTGATTGCGATGCTGCTGCGTGGCGGCGATTTGAAACTGGCCTCGCATTTCGGCCCGGCCTCTTATGTGCTGGTGGCGGTCGTCACCATTGCCGCATTTTCGGTGTCCGACCTGTACCGCGCGGTCATCCGCTTCATCGACCAGCGCCTGCTCAGCGTCACCGGCGTATCGCTGGCGGTGGCGATCCTGTGCGCCTGGATCGTCATGTTCGCGATCAACGAGGAAAGCTTTCCACGCAGTGCGCTGGCGATCTACTGGTTCATCGTGTTTTCCTATGTCGTCGCCTCGCGCATCGGCATGCGCAATTTCCTGCGCAACCACCAGGCCGCCGACCGCGGCATCTCCGAAGTCGTCGCCATCTACGGCGCGGGCGAGGCCGGCGCGCGCCTGGCCCAGGCCATGCGCGGCACCGAGGAATACCGCCCGGTCTGCTTCTTCGACGACAAGCATGCCCTCATCGAACGCAACATCAACGGCCTGCGCGTGTTCCACACCGGGCGCCTGGCCGACACCGTCGCCGCCATGCGCATCCGCTCGATCGTGATCGCGCTGCCCGCGGTGTCGCCGGAACGCCTGCGCGACATCATGCAGCGCCTGGCCCTGGCCGGGGTCACCACCCGCATCCTGAGCCGCCTGGTCGACCTGGCCGACCTCGCCGACAACAAGATCACGCCAGGCGAAAGCATCCGCGACCTCAAGTTCGAAGACCTGCTGGGACGCCTGCCGGTGCCGCCGCGGCTCGATCTGTTCGCCCGCTGCGTGCGCGGCAAGACGGTGCTGGTCACCGGTGCCGGCGGCTCCATCGGCAGTGAACTGTGCCGCCAGATCGTCACCCTGGTCCCGGCCCGCCTGCACCTGCTCGACCACTCGGAATTTGCGCTTTACACGATCCGCCAGGAACTCGCCACACGCTTCCCGGACATCCCGATCGACGCCCACCTCGGCTCGGTCTGCAACGCCGAGCTGGTCGAGCGCATCCTGCGCGACGGCGCCATTCACACCATCTACCATGCCGCCGCCTACAAGCACGTGCCGCTGGTCGAAGCCAATATCGTCGAAGGCTTGCGCAACAACGTGGTCGGCGCCCAGGTCGTCGCCACCCAGGCCGCCAAGCACGGCGTCGAAACCTGCGTGCTGATTTCCAGCGACAAGGCGGTGCGCCCGACCAACGTGATGGGCGCCAGCAAGCGTATCGCCGAGCTGATCTTCCAGGCCGCGGCGGCGCGCCACGACAGCGGCACCACCTTTTCCATGGTCCGCTTCGGCAACGTGCTCGGCTCGTCCGGCTCGGTGATCCCCCTGTTCCAGCGCCAGATCGCGCGCGGCGGCCCGCTGACCATCACCCATCCCGAGGTGTCGCGCTACTTCATGCTGATCCCCGAGGCGGCCCAGCTCGTCATCCAGGCCGGCGCCATGGCCAAGGGCGGCGACGTGTTCGTGCTCGACATGGGCGAACCGGTCCGGATCGTCGACCTGGCGCGCACCCTGATCGCCCTGTCCGGCCTCACCGAAAAGACGCCGCAGAACGCCGGCGGCGACATCGAGATCCGCTACGTCGGCCTGTTCCCCGGCGAGAAACTGCACGAGGAGCTGCTGACCGACGGCGTCGTGTTCCCGAGCGAGCATCCGCGCATCATGCGCATGAAGGAAAACGCGCTGCGCCCGGGGGTTCTCGACACCTTCATCACCTGCCTGATGATGGCCTGCGAAACGCACGAACGCGCCATGATCGAATCGATGGTCAAGGCCATCGTCACCGAATACAACCCGCAGCCGCCGGCCGGCACGCCGGTACCCGTGCCCGAGCCGCACGTGCAGGCGGGCATGCGCTCCGCGTCTCCGCTCGACGCGCAGGTCGACTCCCAGCTCGAATCCGGGCAGGCGCGCCTCGGGCTGATCAAGAAATTCGTACCTTTCCGCATATAAAAAAGCAGCAACCAGATTGTCAGCCCAGTGTTACCGCCCTGATTTCACGGCCCCACCATCATCCACAGATTCGCGAGGAAACTCATGCGTGACGAAAGCAAACCGGCAACTCTCGAACAGCTCACCAGCAGGCTGCGTGACCGTACCGCCGTCATCGGCATCGTCGGCCTCGGCTACGTTGGCCTTCCCCTGACGCTGCGTTATGCAGAAGCCGGTTTCCGCGTGCTCGGCATCGATATCGACGGCGCCAAGGTCGAGCGCCTGAACCGCGGCGAAAGCTACATCAAGCACATCGACGGCGCCGCCATCGCCGCCGCCCGCGAACACGGCTTCGAAGCCACCACCGACTTCACCCGCGCCGGCGAGCCGGACGCCCTGATCATCTGCGTGCCGACGCCGCTCAATGCCTACCGCGAGCCCGACCTCTCCTATGTGCTCGACACCGCCGATGCCCTGCTGCCCTTCATGCGTCCCGGCCAGGTGCTGTCGCTGGAAAGCACCACCTACCCCGGCACCACCGACGAAGAACTGAAACCGCGTCTGGAATCGCGCGGCTTCACCGTCGGGCGCGACGTGTTCCTGGTGTTTTCGCCCGAACGCGAAGACCCGGGCAATCCCGATTTTCACACCCGCACGATTCCCAAGGTATGCGGCGGCGTCACGCCCGCCTGCCTCGAAGCCGGACTCGCCCTGTACGGCCCGGCGATCGACCGCGTGGTCCCGGTCAGCTCGACCCGCGCCGCCGAGCTCACCAAGCTGCTGGAAAACATCCACCGCGCCGTCAACATCGGCCTGGTCAACGAAATGAAGGTCATCGCCGACCGCATGGACATCGACATCCACGAGGTGATCCGCGCCGCCGCCACCAAGCCCTTCGGCTTCACCCCCTACTACCCGGGCCCGGGACTGGGCGGCCACTGCATCCCGATCGATCCCTTCTACCTCACCTGGAAGGCGCGCGAATTCGGCCTGCACACGCGTTTCATCGAACTGGCCGGCGAGATCAACAGCGACATGCCGCACTGGGTCATCGGCAAGGTCACCGATGCCCTCAACCTGCGCGGCAAATCCGTCATGGGCAGCCGCGTGCTGGTGCTCGGCATCGCCTACAAAAAGGATGTCGAGGACATGCGCGAGTCGCCCTCGGTCGAACTGATGGAGATCCTGCGCGCCAAGGGCGCGCAGGTCGACTACGCCGATCCGCACGTGCCGGTGTTCCCGCGCATGCGTGAGCACCGCTTCGACCTCGAGAGCGTCGCGCTGGATGCGCCCACCATCGCTTCCTACGACGTGGTGCTGCTGGCGACGGCCCACAGCGCCTTCGACTACGACCTGATCCGCCAGTACGCCCGCTTGATCGTGGACACCCGCGGGGTCTACCTGACGCCGCTGCCGAACGTCGTGAAAGCCTGAGGAGCGACCATGCGCAACTATCCTGCCCCCATCCTCGAGCGCAAGATCCGCTTCGCGCTGGTCGGCTGCGGCCGCATCGCCAACAACCACTTCGACGCGCTGCGCCAGCACCACGAGCGCGCCGAACTGGTGGGCGTGTGCGACGTCGACCCGCGTGCCCTCGACCGCGCCGCCGGCGCCACCGGCGCGCGCGCCTACGCCAGCCTCGACCAGATGCTGAAGGAAAGCGAAGCCGACGCCTTCATCGTCACCACCCCGTCCGGGCTGCATCCCGAACAGGCGATCCGCATCGCGCAGGCCGGGCGCCACGTGATCACCGAAAAGCCGATGGCCACGCGCTGGGAAGACGGCAAACGCATGGTCGCCGCCGCCGACGCCGCCGGGGTGCGCCTGTTCGTGGTCAAGCAGAACCGCCGCAACGCCACCCTGCAGCTGCTGAAAAGCGCGGTCGACAAGAAGCGCTTCGGGCGTATCTACATGGTCAATCTGAACGTGTTCTGGACCCGGCCGCCCGAATATTACAACAGCGCCCGCTGGCGCGGCACCTGGGAATTCGACGGCGGCGCCTTCATGAACCAGGCCAGCCACTACGTCGACCTGATCGACTGGATCGTCGGTCCGGTCGAAAGCCTGCAAGCCTATACGGCCACGCTGGCGCGCGACATCGAAGTCGAGGACACCGGCGTCATCAGCCTGCGCTGGCGCAACGGTGCGCTCGGCTCGATGAACGTGACCATGCTGACTTACCCGCGCAACCTGGAAGGCTCGATCACCATCCTTGGCGAACACGGCACGGTGCGCATCGGCGGCGTCGCCGTCAACCAGATCCAGCAGTGGGAATTCGCCACGCCCGATCCCGACGACGCCAGGGTGGCGGATGCCAGCTACCAGACCACCTCTGTGTACGGCTTCGGCCACCCGCTGTACTACGACAACGTGATCAAGGTGCTGCGCGGCGAGGCCGAGCCGGAAACCGACGGCCGCGAAGGCCTGAAATCGCTGGAGGTGCTGGTCGCCGCCTACATGTCCGCACGCGACGGCAAGCGCGTCGCCCTGCCGCTGGAGTATTGAGCATGCATACGAACGATGCCATCCACCCCAGCGCCATCGTCGACGACGGCGCCGTCCTCGGCGAAGGCACGCGCGTCTGGCACTTCTCGCACGTGTGCGCCGGCGCGCGCATCGGCGCCGCCTGCTCGCTCGGCCAGAACGTTTTTGTCGGCAACGACGTCCTCATCGGCGACCGCGTGAAAATCCAGAACAACGTCTCGGTGTACGACGCCGTGACCCTCGAAGACGAGGTGTTCTGCGGCCCGAGCATGGTCTTCACCAACGTCTACAACCCGCGCGCCGGCTTTGTGCGCAAGGACCAGTACCGGCGCACCCTGGTGCGGCGCGGCGCCAGCATCGGCGCCAACGCCACCATCGTCTGTGGCGTGACGGTGGGTGCCTACGCCTTTATCGGCGCCGGGGCGGTGGTCAAGCACGACGTCCCCGATTTCGCCCTGATGGCCGGGGTGCCGGCGCGCCAGCTCGGCTGGATCAGCCGCTTCGGCGAGCGCCTGCCGCTGCCGCGCGCCGGCAACGGCGAAACCCGTTGCCCGCATACCGGCGACCGCTACCTGCTGCAGGACGGCGTCTGCAGCATGGTGCCGGCCATCCAGTGACCACTCAGCGACATCTCAGCGACATTCACGCTAGGACCATCATGGAATTCATCGACCTCAAGTCCCAGTACCAGGCGTCGCGCGACCTGATCAACGCGCGCATCCAGGCCGTGCTCGACCACGGCCAATACATCATGGGCCCGGAAGTGCGCGAGCTCGAGGAGGCGCTGGCACGCTACACCGGGGCGCGCCACTGCATCACCGTGGCCTCCGGCACCGAAGCGCTGCTGATCGCCCTGATGGCGCTCGGCGTCGGGCGCGGCGACGAAGTCATCACCACGCCCTTCACCTTCATCGCCACCGCCGAGGTGATCGTGCTGCTGGGGGCGACGCCGGTGTTCGTCGACGTCGACCCTGCCACCTGCAATCTCGACGCAGCCCAGGTCGAGGCCCACGTCACGGCGCGCACCCGCGCCATCATCCCGGTCTCGCTGTTCGGGCAGGCGGCCGACATGGACGAGATCAACGCCGTCGCCGCGCGCCACGGCCTTCCGGTGATCGAGGACGGTGCCCAGAGCTTCGGCGCCTTCTACCGCGGCCGCCGCAGCGGCAATCTGTCGACAATCGGCTGCACCAGCTTCTTCCCCAGCAAACCGCTCGGCTGCTACGGCGACGGCGGCGCCCTGTTCACCAGCGACGACGAACTGGCCAGCGCGATGCGCGAAATCCGCGTGCATGGCCAGAGCAGGCGCTACGTGCATACCCGGGTCGGCGTCGGCGGCCGCATGGACACGCTGCAATGCGCGATCGTGCTGGCCAAGCTGCCGCTGTTCGACTGGGAACTGCAGCAGCGCCAGCG
>Ga0265797_10011875_pt1 | contig 10816 bp, 12 predicted proteins | sample P2T30metagenome_FD_192433 | JGI IMG/M metagenome (GOLD analysis project Ga0265797, IMG submission 192433) | Plant litter microbial communities from East Loma Ridge, Irvine, California - P2 T30 | ecosystem: Environmental > Terrestrial > Plant litter > Unclassified | place: USA: California... | reverse complement strand
CCCACCGACCTCCGCTCCGCCGCGCTCTGCCTCCTCTCCACCCTTCCCCTCCCCCTACTCATGCAATACATCTACCCCCGCCTCTATTCCCTGCACGACATGCCCGACGACGCCGGCCTCCCGCACCCCGAAACCGGCGCAATCGTCATGCCGCCACCCCTCAACCTCACCTCCGCCAACCTCGTCCCCTACGGCCTCTACCTCCTCGACGACGGCCAGACCCAATTCCTCTGGCTCGGCCGCGACGCCGTCCCGGCTCTCATCGCCGACGTATTCGGCACCGAGGACAAGAATCAGCTCAAGCAGGGCAAGACTTCGATCCCGGTTATCGACTCTGAGATGAACGAGCGTGTGCGCGCCGTCGTCGAGAAGAGCCGCGATCACAGGGGCAAGGGCTGCGGTAGCATCACTGTTCCGCCGCTCTACCTTATTAGGGAGGACGGCGAGCCTAGTCTCAGACTCTGGGCGCAGACGCTGCTTGTTGAGGACCGCGCGGACCAGGGTGTCAGCGGTGCGCAGTTCGTGGGTATGCTCAGGGAGAAGGTCATCTCTTAGAACGGGGCTGTGCTAGGGGTGGAAATTGGGCATGCGATGGCTTGTCTTGACTTGTTGGAGTGGTGAGTTGCAAAGTTGGTGGCGGGGTTGTAGAGTAGGCGAAGGACGGGGTTTGATGATGTGAATGTGGTATGGTATGGTATGCATTGGCAGGAGTGGTTCTAGGTAACCGCTTCTTATTGTTGGAGTGGATAGAACGACTTTTAGCGAAAAGAAATTCATTGTTGTCTTGTTTCCAGATTGCTGCGACACGATGCGGATGTGCGCATGACTTGTATGAAAGATGTGAACATGCATGCCTAGATCGGTCGACCCAACCGTGATGTAGATTGCGAACGAGTCCCAAGCTACGATACGTACATGTATCGGCTACATTTTCTTCACCGGTGCCACGCTTTCGGCGATACTTGCTGACAGCACTTTTAGAGCTAACTAGACAATGTCACATTGTAACATAAGCGTTAAAATCAGCCAGCTGGGTAAGGATAACGTGACTGAATCGTACTAAACAGAACTTACATTCTTATGCTGCGATTCGATTCAGTGAATCCGTTGGCAGGTTTGACCAGCTGGGTACTAGATAGTACTGGCCATGGCTTCGCGCGGCCACCAACACTCTCGCTTGCGAATGCACCACTGGCCACCGGAAGTATGGCCGGCACTAGTATCTCTGAAATGTGGCACCGGTCAAGGAGATGGAGTTATCAACCAATCAAAGATGGAATTGCCAAGCAAAGGGCGGAGGGGCGATGCTACATCACAGCTCACAGAAGGTGGCGTCTACATCCCTCCCCGATCAAACGCCAATCCAGACCCGACGAGACGCAAGAGGTACTGCGAATTTAACGGTTTCCTGCATGTGCATGATAGCCCGGAGCCGATGCACATGCCTACGGTGCCTCACGAGTCACGACCACACGACCTGCGCTTACACTACCTATCACGATCTTGGTTTGAACGCATCTGTCAGCCGGTGGTGCTCAAGCAAGATGCCTCGCGGTCTAGGCTCAAAGTCCGTCCTGCTCGCGTTGCCGTCGTGAGGCCAGCACGGACTTTGAAGCTAGACCGCGAGAAGGTCTCATGTGCTCGCCTCTGCCTGGTCATGGCCTGATATACGCTGGACTGCGGGAGGTCAAGCAAAACGTCTCCAATCCCACAGTCTCTGCGCTGCGCTTCTGCATGGTGGCTGTCTCACCTCATCGCTATTGATGGACGCTGCTAGCGAGAAAAAGCAATGGATGGCGTTCCAGCTCAGCCTTCTTGTACCATAAGTGCGAGGCCCACGGAGGTTTCAGAAGCTTTGAGAGGTGCAGAATCTCTGGCTTCTTTTGCCCTTTCAGCAGTGTACCTCAGCCGGCGACCAGATGGCGCGAACAAACTCTAGCGACACGAGGAACTCGATCGAGATGCAGCGCAGAGACTCGCGTGTACACACGGGAGAGTCTCTGAGAGATCCAGAAGAAATAGTATTGGGGTGGCGTTTCTGCGGCGACTTCCCGTACATACAGTACAAGCGGTCTGTGAAGGTGAGTCTTCGATATACATACCCCCGTATATGCATTCTATCTCGAGCGCTATCGATATTTGTGCTTACCATGAAACCAGCTTCCACGTTATCTGCACGACAAGATATCTGGTCTGCCAAATGTTACGGACAAAGCATCGCGCAAATATCAACAGCGCCTTGCCCAATTTCACCTTAAGCTAGCCCAGAGCCTCGACAAGAAATCACTGCTCAACAGACGTGTCTGGGTGATCGGACTGGACGGAGGTACTTCCAGATATCGCGTTGAGAACACGATCGCACAGAACTTGGACGTCTTTCAACAGGCACTTTCCAATTACCAGGATCGCAAAGTAATTATTTGTGCCATCAATGCCGCTGTTGATGCCGATGATGAATTCGAGATCTTCGTGCCGTGGCACCAGTGGTCACCGGTACGATTCCTGGATCTTTTGAATATTGTCGTTGCAGATCGCTGGCCCGATCCTGATCGGACAATTGCAAAATGCATACTGGAAATGCGGGATGTTACCAAAACACTTGAATCACACCGTAAATGGTTCGTTCAGCTACCTTCGCGTACAGTTATAGCGCAGCCACCCTTGGAGGAGCCCTCTCTCCGTGATCTGGACCTCACGCTGGGGTGGATGCACAAACATCACAAGTTTGAGAAAGATTGGAGCTTGTACGTCTCAGAGCCATACGCCCATCGTCCAAAGGTTGATGCTTTTCGACTTGTGGCGCTCAGAGCGCAAGGGCCAGCTCAGTATCGCGTGGTATTGTTCGCAACCTCAGGTAATGTGCTGGAGCGGTACAAGCTAGCGCAAGACGATCTCTTCGATGCTAGGACAACAGAACAGTCCATGGAGACCGAAGCTCAAGTCTTCGAGTCACTCCTTTCACTCGTCGATTTCATCATTCATGAACTCACTTATTATATTGATGAGACGTGGAGAACAATGCAGGAACTGGTAAGCTGACACATCACACCATCGCCATCCGATCATTCTTAACATGGCCCTAGGACATGGCGTCTAGACGCGACCCTTCAGTGTCGAAAGTGCAACTATTGATGCATCTTCACGAGTGTCATAAGTGGGCCGCACTTGCTTGTAATCGAAACGTCGATAGGATTTCCAAGCTTTTCGCGTCGCCTCTGCCGGTTCAGCAACATGTTCATAAAGCCGGATTGTACGTTGAAGATCCTCGATACCTCATAGGCGAGCTCGATCTTCATGCGGAAGAGATTGATAGACTGAAAGAGGGCGTTGTAGCGCAGATCGATTTGTTCGACAAACGAAGGAACAGAAACATTGGCATATTCATTGCCATATATGTGCCTTTGGCTTTCGCTACTGTAAGACGTCCCGATGGATCACAAGGCGTATAGCTATTATACTTATGCTAATATCAATAGTCCTTCTTCGGCATGAATATCGAGGACCGCTCTGCTGTCACTGCGTGGAGCACCACTACATCTGTTTTGTTCAACTCAACAGCCAACTTTACTCACCCCTACTGCAATGAGAGCGACAGCCTGGCACTCGATGTCTCTGATCTGCCCGTTCAATCTGACACGCCTTCTTCACTCGTGTCAACCCGGATCACCTCCGACCAACCGGGGAGCCGCAGCTGGCCGTTGTGGATGTTCTACGCGGTGGCCGGCGCACTTGCGTTTGGAAGCATTATCCTGCCATTGGTCTCCGGTCGAATCTATCGCTATGTTGCGCGCTACTCCATTCGAAAACGTCGCAGATTCCGCGCGATCGTCAGCATCGTTTGGTCTACGTGAGTCAACCTCAATGCTACTCCCGAGTCCCCAACATCTGGCATCTGCTGACCCAAAGCGTAGGGTTCTCGTCGTATCAGTGGTACCCAAGAGGACTTACACTTCGCCTATAAGACCGCAAAGCCTCGTGGGTCTCGTGGGATTCGTTGTGGCCATGCGGAGTGTCCGGCACAGTCTGCACAACTCCACACAGCTAGCGCTCTGGTTCATCTTCATGTGTATGTGTGTTGCAGACGCGTACGCTTCTGGTCTTCGGTTAAGGACGTCAATGGCTTACTTGTTGATTCCTTCAAGGCTGATGTGGGTTTGGGTGCTCTTCAACTGGACCATGGCGCCGAAGGGATACTCGTGGCGATTCTACCGCTCTTCTTCTACAGACTAAGAGCTTTCGTCTTGGTTCATCTCCTAGATCGATGCGTACATACCCTCCATGGCTCCGCTGTTTGTATAGAATTGCACTGCTTGGAGAGGAAGGGGTTTGTTTTTGCGACAAACGCTTGTAAAAGTCGAGCGAGTCGGCCCGGTTGATTTTCCTGCGTTACACTTGTTGTCTGCGAGTGCCAGTGACACATTGTGTCCATGATCCTTTGTACATTTGCCACCAAGAATGTTCTCCTAACGCCACCAGAGTGGAAGTAGCAGCTAAAGAGACGATGCTTGAGACCTTATTTTGGTCAACCAGACAAAGATTGCGTCGTCTTGGTCAAGCTCGTCTTCAATGGACTGCTAGGTCGGATCGCCAGCAGCGTCACGCATCTGTGAAGGTGATGGGGGCGTGTCTGGGTATAAGCACCGAGGTCGATCGGGTAGATCGTCGGGCGACGAAACACCAGCTTCGACCCGCATTGCCAGCCATCGCTGGTAAATTTCTTGATGATATTTAACTTCTTCGAGTCGATCGTATAAGCGGCGATGGAAGTCGGCCTGACGCTCCGCGAGCACCCGCTCACTGTAGAAGAGCACTTCGATGTTTGAGGTTGGTAGTGTCCTGAGGAAGCGCAACTCAGGAAAAGCCTGTGTCACGAAAGAGGGCACTGAAGCTGTAGCTGTTCCGACGGCATTCTTGAACGTCTTGGAGTCTCTCGCAGTATCCTCGAGGATGTCCTTTGTAGGTTTGTCGGAGGATGTCTCTGCGGCCCAGCGTGAAGATCTCGATTTACCCTGGTCGAGGAGTCGCTGAAGCTCTGGTCCAGGCGGGGCCAAAGAGGACACCAGCAAAGCTGAGGACGGCGGCATCTTAGGCTCTTTTCGCAGAGGCGGCGGGACAATGCGCAAGTCTTCGGCTTTGGCGTCTAGATCGAGAATGTGTAGTTTGTTGAACGAGCCGAGCGTTTGTGTGTGGCTGTGGTACGTAGATCATGCGCTTGTGAAGATCAAGAAATGAGAAATCACGTGTTTGTGAAACATGAAGTAAAGCAGTGAGGGTGAAGGATTGCCACTCACTCGACTTGCGGGAGCTTCAAACGACTCACTTGCGGCGGGAACTTCAACTCTTCATAGCTTTAATCACATCACCCTTCGATGATTATCACCTGTACACTAAGACCATCAAAGTGCATACGATGGTTTGAGATCTCACTTACAGAATTGGAATCTGATATCGAAAGTGGTGGTTGCGTTCTGAAGTACCGCAATGAATTACTGTCTGTATCTTTTCTCTCACGGATTTCCCCTGTCATTTCCATCTTTCAACCTTCTTAGCTTCATAATGAGGAAGTGATAAACATGGTGACGTGCCAGCGCTCATTTGTAGACACGTCGCATGCTCAAGGTACGAGTTCTGTATACTTGTTTTGCGCGGGTCTCAAGCGAAGCTCCATACTCATTCGTCTAACGTTGAGTGTTGAACAGAAAAGCCTTGCCTCCTGGTGATTGAAGCTGATGTGGCGGGGTTTGGTTACGCAGATGCTTTCGCTCAACATAGGTCCATCGCTTGTGGTGCAAGGCTTGTGGCTAAGGATTCTGATGGCGGTGCTCTTCCGGTGTGGAGAGACGCCCGCTGGGAGTTGTGATGGTAAAATGACCGTTTGCCAGTGGTGGCACTGAATTTTGGTAATTCGGGTGTGCGCAAAGCAAGTCTCGCACTGACTTGATTGAGTGGTGTGGTTGCGGCGATAGTTCTTGATAGTGCAAGGGTGGAGCCGTATTAGGTGAGAGGAGCGCAGTCGTATTGACGCTCCAGATGGATAGGTGTTATTCGTTCATTCTTCCGATTCATAATGTCGTGTTCAATCGTATACGCGAACTCGGCCTCGATGCCGACGAGCAAGTTGTGCTGTATTCAAGCATGCATGGGCCGCAAACAGTGGCAATTCGACCAAGAGTGGTCTCAATAATGGCTCTGACTGCCCGCCCTCGACTCGATATCTTGCGCAACAGGTCGTAGCTCGTACTTCCAGCCATACTTGTGCAGCAGATCCTGGCGATTGCGATCGCGAACTTGCGACATGTACGCCGCTTGCGAAAGGTCACTGACTTGGCCGTCGACGCCCGAGTCGCCGGCCGAAGAGCGCTGGCGGGCGGTCATGAAGCGGTGCGAGACGGCGAAGCAGATGAGGACTGCGAAACCCGCGCCGACGATAACGAGGAAGGTCACCAGGACGCCGTTGAGGGCTGGGGGTTGGTTGGCGGGTTGGCCGGCCACTGTGGAGTGGATTGATTAGCATTGTGGGTGGCGAGAGGGGATGTGAGGAGATGGCTTACTCTTTAAGTGTTTGAGTGGATACTGTGGTGGAGAGGTGGGTTTCGAGGTGGTATCGCGGTTGCGGGAGTGGCGAAGGGATCAAAAGTGCGCTGGTGCTGGCGCTGGTGGCTGCTGCAGGGTTGTGAAAAGGCGAGGTCGAGTCAATTATCTGGCAGCAGAAGTGAGGCGCATATCATTGCGCGGTCGCATTCACGTGGAGTCAGTGAATGAGCGAGCGAACGGAGGGATAGCAGGCACCGAGGGCCTTAACGGAGGCAGGCGGCATGCGTGTGCAGCAGGGTCTGGGAAACAAGCATCCACGTCCACCCACACCTCAACTCATCCTCCATACTACTTGCGGATTTGTCACACCATATTCAGCAAGGCAAGCAGAATGCCGGCGACCGTGGGAGTGGTATTGCCCCGCTTTCTTCGCATCCTGCGTCTTGATTGGCTGGAGGGCGTATTGCTCGGTACGAGGACGCGAACGCGACAGGTGGCGGAGCTGAGCTTGTGTGTAGAAGTTACCGTGAAGTCTACGCCGACCTGCATAAAATGCAGAGACAAAATATTGTTTCCGAATAAGGCGTGGGTCTGGAAGCTGCTCTATCAGCCCCATTTTACCTACCTTCTTGGACATATCCTCTTATTAGCCTTGTGGTATCTATGCTCGATTGCAAGGCTGTGAGCTTGTGTTATTACATGGCAAGATCGCTTGGAAAGCGGTTGCATGCAGGTCGTGAGAGACTTGGATTCCGCGGCTTCCGCCGGTTGGCTGCAGTACAAACTGCCAAAACAATGCAAGCGCTGGCCGCGCGTACGACTTCTTCCTACTCGTGTACAGCTCGCTTCTGCCCAGAATACCATCGCTTGCTACGAGCTTCGGATACCATGGATCCGGCGCGAGCAAATACATGGTGTTCGTAAGTAAGACCGCGCGATTATGTCGTCTTCGTCGGATCACTTCTTCCGTTTAGCTGTCTGTTCAATACGCAACCTTGACAACGTTTTTCAGTCTTGACTTGCCGACATGCGACATCCGAGAAGCGTTATTGCAGCCTGACTTACATGCGCTTCGATATGGCATTTAGACCATTGGGTACCGCTGGGATGATACGCGTGTGACCATGACGCGATGTCAAACATGAAGATCTGGCTGCAATTAGGATGGACCGCTAGCATTGCCATTCAAATACAGCAGCATACGAACACGAAGTGCCCTGGCGATACCGTGGCTTCTCGGTTCGTTGGATGTAAGAAACATGGCGTGTTTCAGTCTCAAAAGGTTCAAGGAGTTGCGAGTCCTTCAGCGGCTGAGGATGGCGTCGGCAAAGCTGATGTCCGCACAAGGGCCGCGCCTTCCCTTTCTGATCTGCACTCGACCTCACCTCCTCCAAGTCTCCTCCAACTTCCACACCATCGACTTCTTTTACCAACCAAGAGTAGATGCAATACCCTTTGAGGAAGCACTGATATCCTGGGGTGTCGATCATACACTCCACACTCCATGTACTCAAGCGTAGCGAATGGCAAGATGCTTACAAGCTCTCAGGAACCAGACGGAACGACTCCAGGCTTGGCGTTCGACATCAGTTTACGGAGGTACCATGCCGCTCGGCAATGGTGCACTGTGGTATGATGAATGTCATGTACAGTCGACCCAAGACGTGAGTGAGTACGTCTCGTTCGAAAAACTGGCAACGTGCAGTGCCGCGGCCTTCACTTGGTGTAATCTAGGCATGAGCAACGTATTATCCTTTCCAGGCCCTTGATCCATCTCGTCAATGTGTTCTTTCTGTCGAGAACGATCAGCACAGTCGCGACCCTGGACTATATGCAATGGCCTCCATCGTGATCGTGCTTCTGATGCATACAGCTTGTATGCCTCCGCACAATATTGATTTCACAGGTACCCTAGGAGCTATGATGTTCTCAACGAGGGGCAGCTCGAGCAGCCAGATATATTGCAAGCAAAAAAGGCGAGGCGGAGCCTCTCTCCAACGCCTATCGTGGCACCGCTATCTTGACATTCGCTGTTGACGTTCGCTTGTGAAACCACGTCGTTCTCGACAAAGCCCGCACACGTGCTCATTTGAACACTAGGACAAGCTCTCAACTCTTGAGTGGCCTCACCACAGCTGCTCAGCAAACCTCGTCGCAGACATGCTTTTTGGCAGAGCGGCCACAGGGGTACTCTACCTCTCGTACCTACCTCTAATCTCTGCCATTGCCATTACCGTTCCGCGATCCTCAGAAGAGACAAAGACCAACAATTTGGTACTTATCAGATCCTCAGAGGAAATAGAGATCGACAATCTGGTACTTATCAGCGCTTATTTCTTCCCCGACCAGTCTTCGTTTGAGCTCGCTATCAAGGATCCCGCCTGGCATCAGTACAGTCAGGCTGACCCGTCGTCATACTGGTCGACTGGAAAGCAAGATGTTCAGAACCTGAATGCCACTATTGCGACTTACGCTTACACGGCGGATAATCTGGAACGACGAGGAGACGATGGCTACGTCGCCATTGATGACGGCAAGAAGAAGCACAGCCTCCTTGGTCTTCTGGGTCTCCTTGGCGTCCCTGCAGGCGCAGGTCTCTATCACATTGGCCACAAGCAGTACAAGCTCAAGCAAGTCAAGCCAACGGGAGTCAACGTCGCCACTCCTGTGATTCCGACCAATGTCGAGCCGCCCAACGTTTTGAAGCCAGAACCTTTGGCAGAAATCATCTCCGGTCATGGAAAGCCTCTCAACCCAGGCGATATCCCGACTCCGACTGTGGACCCGCCGTTCAAGCTGCCAAAGGGACCGCCGCTGGAGGTCCAGTGGAAAGACCCTGTGCAACCGCTTCCACCTCATTATCCTGACGAGCCGGGCAAGCCTGCCAAACCCGTCGAGCCGGAAAAAAGTCCCAAGTCTAATGATCAGCCGAAGACTGGTGATCAACCAAAGACTGGCGATCAGCCAAAGACCGGTGATCAACCAAAAACTGGCGATCAACCAAAGACTGGCAAGCCCGTCGAGCCAGAACAACTTTCCAAGCCTGCTGAACCTCCCAAGCCTGCTGAACCGCCAAAGCCCATCGAACCTCCTTCAAAGCCCTTCGAACCGAAACCCATCGAACCTGTATCGGGCAATCCAAAACTGGTCGAGCCGGGTAATCCATTCCCTTATGGACGCCCTCCGCAGCCGCCAGATCCGAACGCTCCTGATATCATGAGGCCAGAGACTTGGCTCCCTCCAGATCCCGCCAATCAAGGCAAACCTTCCGTGCTTCACGACGATCTTCAAAAGCCTAAACCTTTCGAGCCGGAACAACTTTCCAAGCCTGCGGAACCAGTCAAGCCTGCGGAACCAGTCAAGCCAGTCGAGCCTGAAACCCCTCCGCCACGGAAAGGATCCAAGAATGCTTTTGAGAGACTCGAGGAACTCAGGGAATCGAGAGATCCAAAGAAAGTACAGGAGGATTTGGAGAAAATAAAAAAGGAGGTCGATCCGGAGAAGCAAGCTGAACAGCTAGCCGAGGAGCGGAAGAAGCTAGACAAGGGGCTTAAGGAAGGTGAACAGCTGATGGAGCAGGAGAAGAAAGCAGCAGAGGAATCAGCCAAACGAGAGCGAGAGGCCCTGCGGGAAGCCCAAGAGCTCGCCGAACTAAAGAAAGAGAGGGCAGGGAAAGCAAAGAAGGCCACTGCGTCAGAAGAACAAACCAAGAAACAGTTTGAAGAGGCTGAGAGGCAACATCAGGAAGCACAGAAGAAAGCTTGGGAATCGAGGAAAGCCGAAGACATCGAGGCTGCCAAGGAGGCTAAGAGGCTTTCAGATGTCAAGAAGGCCGAAACTAAACAAGCTACTGCAAATGCTAAGAAGGAAGCTGAAGAGCTGAATAAAACTAGTAGCCAGGCGAAGAAAGCTGCTCAGAATGCGGAACTTGCGCAACAGGAAGCGAAGACTTCTCAGCAGCACGTGAAAGAAATGCATGAGGTCTTCGATGACGTTTTTGACAGGATTGAGAAGGAGAAGAAAACTTTGAGAAACATGGGTGATGACATGGGTCATCGGCATAAGACAAAGATCGATGATTCGAAGAAGGATGAAACGACTACCAGCGACAAAGACAGACCCAAGCAAGAGCAGCCCAAGCAAGAGCAACCCAAGCAAGAGGAGACGCCCAAGCAAGAGCCGTCAAAACAAGAGCCGCCAAAACAAGAGCCGCCAAAACAAGAGCCGCCAAAACAAGAGCCGCCAAAACAAGAGCCGCCAAAACAAGAGCCGCCAAAACAAG
>Ga0265797_10011874_pt1 | contig 10818 bp, 7 predicted proteins | sample P2T30metagenome_FD_192433 | JGI IMG/M metagenome (GOLD analysis project Ga0265797, IMG submission 192433) | Plant litter microbial communities from East Loma Ridge, Irvine, California - P2 T30 | ecosystem: Environmental > Terrestrial > Plant litter > Unclassified | place: USA: California... | reverse complement strand
TTTTTGGGCAGCTTTTTCCGCCTTCCGTTCCCAATCTTTTTTGCAGACGATTTCAGTTTTTGTAGAACTCAAGTCAAAGCAAAAAAGGATTTCCACTCAAGTCGGGCTGCGGTTTCGTCTCCAAAACAAGCATCAACTTCGAGTTGACTTTTTAAATATAATTCAAAGCTGCTTTTTCATTTTTAAGCCTTCTTTTCTTTCTGCTGGGCATTTTCTCGTGCAGATACTGGAAAATTACGTACATCACCGGAATAATGAAGATCCCGAAGACAACACCTGTAAACATCCCGCCAACAGTACTGATTCCAATAGAATGATTCCCTTTCGCAGCCGCACCTTGCGACCAAACCAAAGGCAACATTCCGATGATAAAAGCAAAAGAGGTCATCAAAATCGGTCTCAATCTTAATCTTGAAGCCTGAAGCGCAGATTCAATTAATGTCTTGCCGGCTTTTCTTCTTTGGACTGCAAATTCTACAATAAGAATCGCATTTTTCGCAAGCAATCCAACGAGCATAATCAATCCAACCTGAACATAAATATTGTTGTCAATTCCGGCCAAACCTGTAAAAGCATACACTCCGAAAATCCCTGTAGGAATCGTCAAAATAATTGCAAAAGGCAGAATATAACTCTCGTATTGCGCCGCCAAAAGGAAATAAACGAACAAAATACTTAGAAGGAAAATGAAGCCGGTTTGTCCGCCGGTTTTGATCTCTTCCCGCGTGATTCCTGTCCATTCGTAGCCATAACCTCTTGGCAATGATTGTTTCGCAGTTTCTTCAACCGCTTTGATGGCGTCTCCGGTACTGTACCCAGGCTTCGGAGTTCCATTGATTGTCACGGCGTTAAACAGGTTATTTCGAGTCACTGTTTCCGGTCCGAAAGATCTTTTTAAGGTTACTAATGTCTTAACCGGAACCATTTCGCTTTGGTTATTTTTCACGTAGATGCCTTCCAGTGAGTTGGCGTCCGTTCTGTAAGGAATATCAGCCTGAGCCATTACCCGGTAATATTTGCCAAACCTGTTGAAATCTGAAACAAAACTACTTCCGTAATAAATCTGCATTGTCTGCATCAAATCTGTGATGGACACGCCCAACTGGTTGGCTTTGTCCGAATCTACTTCTATCGTATATTGAGGATTTCCTGCTGCATAAGTTGTGAATGCAAATGCAATCTCCGGCCGTTTCATCAATTCGCCGATGAAAGCCTGAGTCGTAGTTCCCAGTTGTTCAAATGAACCGTTCGTTTTGTCCTGAAGCATAAATTCGAATCCGGAAACGTTACCAAAACCCTGAACAGTAGGGAAGTTGAAGAAGAATGTGCTGGCATCTTTAACCTGAGACACTTTTCCGGTAAGTGTTGCAGCAATCTGATCCGGATCGCTCATTGCGCCGCGTTTGTCTCCATCTTTCAGCTTTATAAAACCTGCTGCATACGGCGATGCATTGGCATTACTGATGAAATTCAAACCGTCTGCCACCCAAAGGTGCTTGGTAGATTCTTCACCGTTGATAATCTTATCAATTTGTGCCGTTGCTTTATGTGTTCTTTCCAAAGAACTTCCGGGAGGCGTATTGACAGCAAATAAGACAAAACCCTGATCTTCTGTCGGGATAAATCCAGTTGGAGCTTTATTAATTAAGAGTATAGTAATTAAAGTGATCAGCGCAAGTCCGCCAACGCCAACCCATTTGTTTTTGATTAAAAACTTAAGACTGTAAATATATTTTTTAGTCATATTGTTGAAGGCCACATTGAACGCATTGAAGAATCTTGCGCCAAAACCTTTTTTCTCATGACCGTGTTCGCCCTGAGGATCATTCAGCAACAATGCACAAAGAGCAGGACTCAAGGTCAAAGCATTGACGGCTGAGATCAAAATGGCAATCGCCAGAGTGAAGGCAAACTGTCTGTAGAAAACGCCCGCCGGACCTTGCATAAAGCCAACCGGAACGAAAACCGCCGACATCACCAAAGTGATCGAAATAATTGCTCCCGAGATTTCGCTCATCGATTCCCGTGTTGCCTGATCCACCGGCAGTCCGGTATGTTCCATCTTGGAGTGGACCGCTTCAACCACTACAATCGCATCATCCACCACAATTCCAATGGCGAGAACCAATGCAAACAAGGTCAGCATATTGATGCTGAATCCGAATAAATTCAGGAAGAAAAATGTCCCGATAATCGCTACGGGAACCGCAATCGCCGGAATCAAAGTTGATCTGAAATCCTGAAGGAAGATATAAACCACAATGAAAACGAGGATAAATGCAATCACCAAAGTCTCAACAACCTGATGGATAGAAGCATCCAGAAAGTCTTTCGAATTGTACATAATGATTGGCTCAACACCTTTTGGAAGCGTCGTTTTCATTTGCTCAACCTGCTTTTCAATCTCTGTGATGATCTCGTTGGAATTGGAACCAGCCGTCTGAAGAATGGCAAAACCAGCAACCGGTTTGCCGTCAACTCTGTTGGATGCTGTGTAGCTGTAAGAACCAAATTCGACTCTTGCAACATCCTTAAGTCTCAGGAAAGATCCGTCGTTATTGGATTTGATGACGATGTTTTCGTAATCCGTATTTTGGTTAAGTTTGCCTTTGTACTTTAAAATGTATTCATAAGTTTCCTGACTGCCTTGTCCCAATCTTCCGGGAGCCGCTTCCAGATTGCTGTTTTTGATTGCTGCCAAAACTTCCTGTGGCGACAGGTTATTATCAGCAAGTCTGTCGGGTTTCAGCCAGACTCTCATCGAGTAATCTCTGGCGCCAAAAACCTGAGCCTGCGCCACACCCGGAATACGCTGGATTTGCGGAATAACATTGATTTTAAGATAATTCTGCAGGAACAGTTCATCATATTGCTTCGGATCTGTACTGGACAGTCCCATAAACATAATCATACTGTTCTGAACTTTTTGAGTCGATATTCCGGCCTGAACAACCTCCTGTGGAAGCTGACTCATCGCTTTGGAAACTCTGTTCTGGACGTTTACCGCTGCATTATCCGGATCTGAACCTTGTTTGAAAAATATGCTCAAAGTCATCGATCCGTCGTTACTGGAATTGGACGTCATATAAGTCATATTCTCCACGCCGTTCACGGCTTCCTCAATTGGATTCGCCACCGAGCGGGCAACCACTTCAGCATTGGCGCCCGGATAAGATGCCGTTACCTGTACGCTTGGCGGTGCAATGTCCGGGAATAATGTGATCGGCAATTGGAAAACCGACAGGGCTCCCAATAGTAATAAGATGATCGAAATAACCGTTGAGAGTACCGGTCTTTCTATAAATTGTTTTAGCATAAGAAGTATAGTTTTAGTTGGCTAATAGCAGCTTGCTTTTTGCAGTTTGCTTGCAAGTATTTGATTATTGAATTGCCAGCCAATAGCAAGAAGCTAATAGCGATGAACTGTTTATAGTGGCGTTGCTGCAAGCAAACTGTCGGATGATATCATTTTTGGTTTGATAGGCGCGCCATCTTTTAAGCTGCCAAGACCTGTGAAGACGATTTGGTCGCCTTTTTTAAGACCTTCGGAAATGAAATAATAATTGTCTGTCTTTCCTGAAATTGTGATAGGTCTGCTGGTTACTTTTTTATCTTTTCCAAGAATGTAGACATAGGTTTTATCCTGAATTTCGAAGGTTGACTCCTGAGGGATAACGACAGCGTTGGATAACATTTGAGGCATTCTGACCTTTCCGGTATTTCCGCTTCTCAATGTTCCGTTGGGATTTGGGAAAGTGGCTCGGACTGTTATAGCACCTGTACTTTTGTCGAATTGCCCATCTATCATTTTCATTTTTCCTTTTTCAGAATAGGTTGTATTATCAGCAATAACCAAGTCTACAAAAGGCATATTCTTCATTTTTTCTTCAAGCGTTGCACCTACATATTTCTTTTGGAAGGCAATAAAGTCGATCTCGCTGATTGAGAAATAAGCATATATTTCGCTGATGTCTGATACGTTAGCCAGTGGAGTAGCATCAGTTTTAGAAATCAGGCTTCCTTTTTTATAAGGAATTCTACCAAGGTATCCGCTTACAGGCGATGTGATTGTTGTGAATCCATTCGTAATTCTTGATCCGCCCAAAGCTGCTTTCGCCTGCGCTGCGGTTGCTACTGCTACTGCGTAATTGGCTTTTGCTGTTTTCAGCTGAACATCGGAAACTACTTTTTCCGCAACCAAAGTTGTAAGTCTGTCCACCTCAACTTTCATTTTCTGAATATTGGCGTTGGCAGCTTGTAAATTGGCGCTTGCCATATTCACCTGCTCGCCGTAAGATCTGGAATCTATTTTGAATAAAGGCTGGCCTGCTCTTACGAAAGCGCCTTCCTCTACATAGATTCTGTCCAGATAACCATCGACCTGAGATCTGATTTCTACATTGTTTTTTCCCTCCAAAGCTGCCGGGAATTCCTGAAATGTTGAGGTATTGGAAGTGGTGACAGTATAGACAGGCAATTCCGGAGCGGGTGGTGGCGCTCCTGCACCTTCTGCTGCTTTTGTACAGTTTTGTAAAAGTATAATACCCGAGAGAAGTACGATAAGTTTGATTTTAGTAATAGTTTTCATTGGAGATGAATTATGGATTAAGTTAGATATGTTCTTAATAGTTTTAGAGTTATTTTTCCTAACAGTGTTAATGAATTGTTCAAAAAAATATAATTTTCGGTTTGTTTAAATTTTAGTTTTCATAAGGGTTGATTTTAATATTTTTTAAGTTTAAAAACGTTAGTATAACTAACAGTGTTAATCATTTATGGCAAAAGCTGAATCTTGAAAATAAAACAAAAACTGGTTCCAGATTAATTTTATGTTAATTTTCCTAACAGTGTTAATTTATTAATCAAAAAAAATCTACAATGATTTAATAAATGCAGAAACTGTTTCGTCCAGCGTGGTTTTATTCATTGTCGAAGGAATGTCTGCATTTCTCATCATCATAATAGAAATCAAACCGTGAACAGCTGAAAACAACGCGTGAGAAGAGTGGCAGGCATTATCCGGATTCGATCCTTTTTTATTGATGATTTCCAACGTACATTCGTAAAGCATATCCTGAAACGAGGAAAATTCTTCCTTCATCATTCCTTTTCCGCTGCACTGCATTCCCAGTCCAAACATCAGCTGGTAATATTCTTTGTTTTTAAAAGCAAACTTCCAGTAAGCATCAACTATTGCTGTCAATTGATCTTCCGGCGCTTCGTGTTTTTTCTGAGCTTTCAGCAATTCGATATGCAACTGGTGAAAACCATTTAAAGAAATTTCGTACAAAATAGCTTCCTTATTCTCAAAATAATCGTAAACCACAGGAGCGCTGTATTCAATTGCATCTGCAATTTTACGGATAGAAAGCGAGGCCCAGCCTTCCGTTTTAGCCAAATTGAAAGCCTCCTGCAAAATATTTGCACGGATAGATTCCTTTTCTCTTTGACGACGTTCGTGTAAGCCCATTATTTTATTTTTCTAACAGCGTTAGCAAAACTACAACTATATCTTCTTAAGTTCCAAACAAATTTCTTTTTTTAACATTAAGTTTTGATAATCTTCATCCAGAAAGGTGGTTTGAAGTCAGCCATTTAGGATAATCTTTATCAATTAATTTATCAGCAAAATCAATGTACCAGCTGTATCCGTATTTTCTTTCTTCTGAGATTTCTTCATAATTTTTTTTGATGCTGCCATCTCGATCACCAAAAACAGGTCTGTTGGTATTTAAATCATAAAACCTCGCCCAGATTACAGATCCTTTTTCTTTGTCGAGAACTCGCACTCTTTTCCCGCTTACTTCCTTAACTTTATAACTGTAGCCTTCGATTTTATTTGCCTTAAACCATTTTACAGCACTTTTAATAGCTTTTTCGATTTCCGGAGTTACCGGTTGCATCATTAGAAATCTTACAATTCCTACGGATTCGCCAGTTGCTAAAGAAATTGGTTCAAATGCTCTTGCCTTTGCGGGTTGCAAAGTAATTTCATCATATTGATCTGCCCAGATTGTTGGTACCCCGTTTTGCAATACCTGATTTTTCAGAATGCACCCGATACCTTTATTGAGCGCAGCTGTTGACTTTATTTTTAAATCGGCACTAACTGTGTCGAAATCATTTGTGCCTTTTGAAATATGATACAGAACCGTCAAAGCATTTATCATCGCATTATCATTATAAGTGATTTGCTTGCGATAGATCTGCTTATTGGGATAATATTGCGGAAAACCGCCATTGTCATACTGCATCGTAAGAAGATAATTGATTCCTTTTTCTGCAGATGCAAGATATTTTGTATTTTTTGTGGTTTTGTAAGCCTTTATTAAAAGGTTAATTTCTTTGGTCGTTGCGTTGTTGTCAATCGTTGCGTGGTCATCGCCTGTTGATTTTATTTTTTTTAATAAATTGTTATCAATAGGAATATCATAATTGACGTTCGTTCCACCAACCAGATGTTTTCCCCAGGCACCATTTGGCAACTGGTAAATAAGAATTTTATCTGCCAACGAATCTTTGGCCTGAGCAGCAAAATTGCTTGCAGTTAGAATAGTTAATAATGTGAAAATCCAGGTTTTCATACAATTATGACATTTATAATATACAAATTAAGCATTATAAAGATGAAAGCCATAATTATTTTAATTTTAAAACAAAAAAAGGACGAACCATCACAGTTCATCCTTTTGATATTTATATTTTAGTGTTGTTTAAGATTCGATAAACGCCAGAAGATCTTTGTTGATTGTCGGAGCTTCTGTAGTCGGCATTCCGTGAGGGAAACCCGGGTACGTTTTCAAGGTTCCGTTTTTCAACAGTTTGATTGATTTTAATGCTGCATTTTTGTAAGGTACGATTTGATCGTCTTCGCCGTGAAGTACCAATACTGGGATTTCTGTTGATTTTAAATCTTCTCTTTGATCAGTTTCAGAAAATGCTTTGATACCTTCGTAATGCGCTACGATTCCACCCATCATTCCCTGTCTCCACCAGTTTCTCTGGATGCCTTCCTTCACATCTGCGCCTTCTCTGTTGTAGCCGTAGAAAGGAAAAGTCAGGTCAATATAAAACTGATTTCTGTTGTTCAAAGTCTGATCTCTCAATCCGTCAAACACGGAAATTGGAACGCCATCCGGATTTTCATCACTTGCGACCATAATTGGCGGTACAGAACTAATTAAAACTGCTTTTTTTGCTCTTCCTTTTGCATATTTTGCAACGTAACGGATGACTTCGCCACCGCCTGTAGAGTGACCGATGTGAACCACGTCTTTCAAATCTAAAAACTCAACCAATTCCGCTGCGTCAGAAGCATATTGATCCATCGTGTGGCCGTAGATATTCTGGCTCGATCTTCCGTGGCCTCTTCTGTCGTGGGTTACAACTCTGTAGCCTTTTTGCAGAAAGAAAATCACCTGTGCATCCCAGTCGTCTGATGAAAGTGGCCATCCGTGGTGAAACATCAAAGTTGGTCCTTCGCCTTGATCTTTGTAAAAAATCTCTGTTCCGTCTTTTAATTTTAGTGTGCTCATAATTTTATTTTTTAAATGTTAATGATAAATGATTATATGTATGTATTCAATATTTAATGTCTCTCATTATTTCTACTGTAAAGCTACTGCAGATTCAAAGCTATCTGCATCCTATTTCGGTGAACAGGCAAAATGGATCGGTGACTGCTCCTAAAACACCATTTATATGACTCACATCATATAAACTCATCTATTCAAAATAATAATTTTACGTATAACAACTGTTAGATATGTCGTGAATAGACAGTTAAACAAATAGCTATTTTAAAAATTGACTAATAAATATGACGAACGAGATCAGAATTATGCGAGGTCCAAATATGTGGTCACGTAAGCATCAGCATATCATTGCTATCAAATATGATCATCATGAATTCGCCGGAATTGATCATCAGAAATACCAGCAGATTACTCATTATCTTCGAACTAATTACCAAATTGAGCATTGCGTCCAAGATGATGGTCTATGTTTATTCCGATATGTTTTGCATCTCGCAGCGCTCTTTCAGGGATCGTCATTTTATCACGATTTAGTTTCTCCGTCACCAGAAATTTTTTTTGGACTTTTTGAATATCAGACAGAAGAAACAGGTCTCGAATCATTCAAAATAGCATCAGAAATTATTAGCTCGTTAGCGGAAAATGAAATCCCTTTAAGCTTGACTGAAGCTCAACAAAAGGTTCATGCAATTCATCTTCATCACAGTGATGGTCCTACAACCTGTATAATTACAGAGGCGGCACGGCAAAAGAACATCCCGGTTAATAAAGGACCGGCAGGATATACTTTTTTAGGATACGGTAAAAAACAGAAAATAATTAGTGCTGCAATATCACATCACACTTCTTGTATTGCCGTAGATATTGCGTGTAACAAAGATTCCACAAAAAAATTCCTTGAAAGCGCCAATCTTCCCGTTCCCAAAGGCCTACTGATAAGAGATGAAACCGAACTTTCAACAATCGCTGAACAGCTGAAATATCCTTTAGTAACTAAGCCCTTAAATGGTAATCATGGCAGAAATATAACCTGTGGAATTAATAGCTATGACGAACTTTTGGAAGGATTCCGGCATGCAGCTGAAGTATCGGATTCTGTAATTATTGAAGAAGAGATCTCAGGTTATGATTATCGCATTTTGGTGATCGGAAACAAATTTGTTGCAGCCTCACTGCGACAGCCTCCTTTTGTTATTGGAGACGGTTTCTCCAGTATTTTTGAACTCATCGAAAGAGAAAACTTAAATCCACTGCGGGGCAGTGGTCACGAAAATATTTTAACCAAAATCAACGTTGATTCCGTCACAGAAATACATCTTCAAAAACAGGGTTTCCAACTTTATGATATTCCCTTCAATGGACAACAGATATTTGTAAAATCGACAGCGAATTTGAGCACCGGCGGAACTGCTAAGGATGTGACAGATTTTGTTCACCCTTCAAACAAACTGCTGGCAGAAAAAGTATCACGGATGATTGGTCTAGATATCTGTGGTATTGATATCATAAGTCCCGACATCAGTACACCTCTCAGAGAAAATGGCGGCGCCATCATCGAAGTTAATGCGGCTCCCGGATTAAGGATGCACAAATATCCGACACGAGGAGTTTCCCGCTCCGTTGGAGAACCAATTGTCGACTTAATGTTTCCCGACGGAGATGATGGTAGAATTCCCATTATTGCAGTTACCGGGACAAACGGCAAAACGACCACAACACGTTTGATGGCACACGTAGCAACTGCTGCAGGTTACACCGTAGGATTTAGCTCTACCGACGGTATTTATGTCGGAGGCGAGGAAATTCAGAATGGCGATTGCTCCGGGCCACAAAGCGCCCAAACTATTTTGCAGGACAATCTTGTCGACTTTGCTGTGCTCGAGTGTGCACGAGGCGGCATTATCAGATCCGGACTGGGATTTGACCAGTGTGATATTGCGATTGTAACCAATGTCGCAGCAGATCATCTTGGACTAAAGGATATTTACACTGTAGAAGATCTCGCAAATGTAAAAGCTGTTGTACCTTGCGCCGTCAAAAAAGAGGGCTGGGCTATACTAAATGCCGGAGACGACCATTCATATGCGATGAAGGATAAAGTAAGCTGCAATGTTGCGCTGTTCTGTTGTGATGAAACCAACTCGCGGATTCAAAAACAGATGCATAGTGGTGGACACGCAGTTTATGTGGATAGCTGTGGCGATATTTTTATCTATAACGGTAAAGATCGCATTTTCATTTTTAACGTTGCGGACGCGCCGATTACAAGAGCGGGAAAAGCAGAATTTATGATTGAGAATTTACTGCCGGTTATTTTAGCAGCCTATTTGTCAAAAATTGAAACGGAACAGATTGCAACGGCATTAAAAAATTTCATTCCAACCGAGGATCAAACACCCGGACGTATTAATGAGTTTAAGATTAATGGCGTAAACGTGATAGTTGATTATGCCCATAATCCCCATGGCCTGAAAGCACTGGCAGCTTATCTTAGAAACATTCCGGAGAAAAAACTTGGGATTATAGCTGTTCCCGGCGATCGTCGGGATGCTGACATTGTAGAATTCGGACAAATAGCAGGCACGATGTATGATGATATTATCATCAGGTTTGATGCTAATAACAGAGGGCGCAGCGAAGAATCTATTGTTCAGCTTTTAACGCAGGGAATTCAACAAATTAAGCCAAAATTTACATGTAAAGTGATTGGAAACACTGAAACTGCGATCCAGTTTGCCGTTGAATATGCTGAAAAAGGAAGCTACATTATTATCTGTGCAGACAATGCGATCCAAACAGTCGAGCTAACAAAACGTGTAGGTTTAAAATACGCGGGTTTAGGAAAAACCAAGTTCTGAATGATAAAGTAACAAATATTTTTGATAAGCCAAAATAGATAATCCGTGAAGTAAAAGATGCGAACTAATATTTAATAAAAAAGCACCAATAGAAATTGATGCTTTTTGTGAACTTGACAGGACTTTATTCAAACCATTTACTGCAAGACATAGATGACATTTTGAAGGTTTTAAATGGTATTTAAGTTATACTTTGTTATATTAAAAATCATAAAAACACCAAATTGTATTTTGGATTTGTCTCTTTTAGTGAGAGGAGCGATGGCTGGACGTTTTACCTTGTCTAAATTTTTACCCGTTTCATATTGAAAAAATTACTGATCCAGTCATCCAATAAATACTTAATTTTTTGATTATTAGCATTATTATACCTTTCGGTTGGATGGGTATAGTAAATCACCAGTAGTTTACGGACCAATCAATCA
>Ga0265797_10011872_pt1 | contig 10820 bp, 10 predicted proteins | sample P2T30metagenome_FD_192433 | JGI IMG/M metagenome (GOLD analysis project Ga0265797, IMG submission 192433) | Plant litter microbial communities from East Loma Ridge, Irvine, California - P2 T30 | ecosystem: Environmental > Terrestrial > Plant litter > Unclassified | place: USA: California... | reverse complement strand
CGATCCGCGGGCACAGAGCCGAGAGCCAGCTGGCAAAAATAATATCTGCGACTTTGCGAGAGCATATTCAGCTAACCGTGCCGTGTGTCCCAGATGTGCAAGCACCCGCCTTCCACCCGCCCAGCGACGAGCAATTCTTCTCACCGCAAGACCGCACCAAGCCCAACATCCAATTTCTGAAGCAGCACTTCTACCGCGAAGGCCGCCTAACCGAGCAGCAAGCGCTATGGATCATAAAGAAGGGAACAGAGATCCTAAAGTCGGAGCCCAACATGCTGGAAATGGACGCACCCATTACTGTGTGTGGAGACGTACACGGGCAGTACTACGACCTCATGAAGCTGTTTGAAGTCGGCGGCGACCCAGCGGAGACGCGCTACCTGTTCTTGGGTGACTACGTAGACCGCGGCTACTTTAGTATAGAGGTGCGGCGTCCAGGAAGCCAACTGTGTGCATCCGCTGACAACCACAGTGCGTTCTATACCTGTGGTCTCTCAAGATCTGGTACCCAAACACGCTTTGGCTGCTCCGCGGCAACCACGAGTGCCGCCATTTGACCGACTACTTTACCTTCAAGCTCGAATGTAAGCACAAATACTCCGAGGCCGTGTACGAAGCATGCATGGACTCGTTCTGCGCATTACCTCTGGCCGCCGTCATGAATAAGCAGTTCCTGTGTATACATGGTGGATTGAGCCCCGAGCTCCACACACTGGATGATCTGAAGAGCGTACGTAGCACCATGAACCCTGCGACGCCAATGCTGACTGCCGCAGATTGACCGTTTCCGCGAGCCACCCACTCACGGCCTCATGTGCGACATCCTCTGGGCCGATCCACTCGAGGAGTTTGGACAGGAGAAGACTAACGATTTCTTCGTCCACAACCACGTCCGCGGATGCTCGTACTTCTTCTCGTATCCGGCCGCCTGCGCTTTCCTCGAAAAGAACAATCTGTTGTCCATCATTCGCGCACACGAAGCCCAAGATGCTGGGTACCGAATGTACAGGAAGACACGGACGACTGGCTTTCCCAGTGTCATGACAATCTTCAGCGCGCCAAACTACCTGGACGTGTACAACAACAAGGCTGCTGTTTTGAAGTACGAAAATAATGTCATGAACATTCGACAATTCAGTAAGCTCAAAACCGCACATATATATGTTTCGAAACTGACACAATCAGACTGCACACCGCATCCATACTGGCTGCCTAACTTTATGGACGTCTTCACATGGTCATTGCCGTTTGTTGGTGAGAAGAGTATGTGGTGGTCATTCATTTATCGAGGAGCCAAGCTAATACAATACAGTCACCGACATGCTCATTGCTATCCTGAACACATGCTCAAAGGAAGAACTCGAGGAAGAGACGCCCAGCTCGCTCGCATCCGGGCCATCCTCGCCTCATATCCCCAACATGGACCCAGAGTCGACCGAGTTCAAGCGACGCGCGATCAAGAACAAAATTTTGGCCATTGGTCGCCTTTCCCGTGTATTCCAAGTGTTGCGTGAAGAGTCTGAGCGCGTTACTGAGTTGAAGACAGCATCAGGCGGTCGGCTCCCTGCAGGTACCCTTATGCTTGGTGCTGAAGGAATCAAGCAGGCGATTCACAGCTTTGAGGACGCACGCAAGGTCGACTTACAGAATGAGAGACTTCCACCGAGTCACGAAGAAGTACGAAAGTCGCAGGAGGCCAGCCGAGAGCAGGCTCTCGAGAAGGCTGCCAAGGAGGCAGACAATGACCAGGGACTGGCAACCGTGGCACGACGCATCAGCATGTAAGTGTGGCTGAAGATCAACATGTAGTACAGTTACTGATTTTTCTAGGTCATCTGGCTCCGGACGTAGCAAGAAGAGCTAGGCGCGATTCAAGCGGTCACGGTCGGAGAGTGAGGCTGATAGACAAGCTATGACGGCGAGTTTGGGTTCTTGATTTCTATATTGGCGGGCCACCAGATGTCATCAGTACACCAATGCAGGCGTATTGTGGACCACAGGACCGTAACCTAGAGGGTTTCACCTTGCGAAGAATGGCAGTATCAGGCTCGCCAACTGCTCAGGGCTACGATTAGCCGATTTCTTATTGAATCAAACCAGAAGCCATCCCTAAGATCCACTAGACTTGCTTTCTCCTTTGTGCACATGATGGTGGTGGCAGTGGTGGCAGACTTGGCGTGATGGCTGTGAGGCGGCCGGGCACGTGCGCGGACCGAAGCTAGCTTTTGCCGACCTACGTCAACGTTAACATTTCAGACGTGGGAAGCGATGCTCAATGCTCAACTTCAAGCCCGATGCCTCCATGGGTGGCCTCAGTGCCGCGACTGACGATTCTTCGCAAGACAGGGCCGATTGATCGAATCCCGCTTGCGCTTCGCTGTTGCAATGTCACAAAGTCAAGCTCTACGAACCTCCGCGCCCGCTTCGCGTCGACACATGTCTCGCCGACCGCGATAAATCTGCGCCCAAACATACCCCCGCCCAACAAGGAGTTGTATGATGCATTATCCGCGCTAAGCGGAGCTGCCGAAACATATGTCAACCTCAGCAGACTCCAATTGGCATTGCGGGGTTTGGAGGCGCAAGATGCCGTCACAAGGGTTGCTGGTACGGTACAGGCGCAACTGGGTGCGGGCAACAAAAAGGCTGATCATGTGACACAGTTCTTGGTTTGAACAGCCAATTAAGCGCGCAGAAACTAGCACGACTTTTGCTCGCAGACCCCCTGGCTGCTGAGGAACAATGGGAGAAAGAGCTGGTCAAGGCAGGCGATGGCAATGAGGGGGCTGTATTGCTCAAGTGAGTGCATGTGTAGGATTGTGGCAACCGCCCAGCAGCTGACTATTCTTCTACAGATACGGCACCGATCCCGACGAATACACACCAACGCCACTCTACAAGGTCGTCCCGGTACCCTCACGGACCCTACAGTCGCATAGCCTTGAGATACTCGTCTCCACGATAAACGCCAATGTCGCGAAGCCTGTCCCTCACGTTTCGGTTGAAAGCCCCACGGAGTCACTGTTGGTTCCCAAGCTGCAGGCTCCTTCTACACGAGCACTACCCGTTCCATACCCGGTGCACAAGACCTTGGTGCTGGGTGAGGGGTTGGACAGTGCGATTGTCTTTGGTAGATTCTTGGCCGAAGGTCTTGATGAGGTGAATGACACGGTCAAACTGGCTGTTGACCTTCCACTGCCATCAGAAGAGACTCGTTCAGAGACGCATTCTAGAAGCGCTCCCATCAATATCGAGGTCGGCGCCAAAGCACTCGACAGCTTCCGCGAATCAATCCAAAACTCCATCATCTACGAGAGGGGCTGGTTCAAGAGCGGGCTGCCAACACTGACAAACTGGCTGGTACAAGATGTGCAGACTTCAGACGCCATCAAACCTACCATGAAGACACTCATCGTTTCCCTCACAGATGACGTAGAAGCAAAGATTTTGGAGGAAGACACTGCAAGACTCCAGGAACTGGCTTCCATACCAACGGATCAAGGTGTCACAGCATCCATTGTCGGCCATCTCGAGACCTGGGCTGAGAGATCCCACACCGAACTCCGTGACCAGCTTGACGAAGCCTTCACATCAAGGAATTGGCACAAGCTAGCGTGGTGGAAGCTTCTCTGGCGCGTCGACGACGTGACAATGATCAGCTCAGAAATTCTCGAGCGACGATGGCTCGTCTCCGCAGAAAAAAGCAGCATATACCTCGCCGGCCGCATGAATCAAGCTGGCTTCCCAGACGAAATGCGACCCAGTACCGTGAACAATATACCCGAAGTAACAACGCAAGATACGGCACAAACAGCAGCGAATCCACGAACAGACCTCTCAACCAACGTCCGCAAACCAATGCCCTGGTCTGAGCAAATTGCCGGTGCTCGTACCGAACTTATCAACGAAACCATTCCACCTCTCCAGGCCCTCGCTCAACGACTTATCCTGCAAACCTTTAGCACGACATCCATCTCTTCTGCCGCTTCCGCACTGTTGTATCTCTCCATCTCGTCCTTTTCCGTCTTCGAAGCCTCGGCTGTTGCAGCACTAGGTTTCACGTACTCGCTGCGCCGCATGCAGAAACTGTGGGAGGGCGCGAGAGAGGCGTGGCAGGGGACTGTGAGGGAAGAAGGTAGACGTACGTTGAAGGGTACAGAGGAGAGTATCAGATTTATCATCGAACATGGTGGGAAGAAGGCGGTTAGGGAGGCGGATGATGTTGTGCAGAGAAGGAAGGCGAGAGAGGCCGTCAGAGAGGTTAGAGATGCGCTTGAGAGAATGGGTGGGCGCGGTTCTGGTGGCGATGAGAAGGATAGTGTATGAATAGCAAAAAGATGGTTCGTTAGTATAAATACAGTATGTCAGGTTTACGATTCAATATCATCGTTCCAAAATCTTACATCGCGATTGTGTTACTCTACATCCTGGACTGTGGTATGCTGTACTGTTGCATAATACGCTGTATGCTCTGCCTTGCCTCTAGACACTCTCTTCCTAGAAGCTGTTTCTTCTACATCTTCTGTGTTAAGAGGTCCTAAGAAGAAATTCGTTTCTTCTTAAAAAGAAGAGGGTAGAGACGTAAGAAGGGTAAAAGAGGTAAAGGTAAGATCCTTTTTTCTTCTCTTGTTTTGTTGTTGTATGCATAGTGCGAAGAAGGAAGGATAGAAAGGTAGAGTCAAGTCAAGACAAGCACAGCACTGTATAGTAGAGTATTAGGAAGACAGATTATTTAAGTTCAAGGAAAACTATATTCCCTACCTACTAACGAAAATTCAACAATAAAGACAAAGACAAAGGAGAAGAAGGAAGTTAGATGAGAAAGGGGACAAGGTAGGCAGTACGCAAAGGACATAGATAGTACCAGATACTATTTCACAGACGCCAGAGAAGGGAACAGAGAATCCTTTTGTCCTTAAAAGAGATTCTTACAAGCCAAGACAAATTAAAGGGAGATGGGAGTTGCAGGTGTGCATATACACTAGAGATAGTTAGCTGTGTTACAAGGAAAAGATGTTAAAAAAGAAAGGTGGGAGATAGAGAAAGAGAGAGAAAGAGAGAGAAAGAGAGAAAGAGAGAGAAAGAGAGAAAGAGAGAGAAAGAGAGAGAGACAACCTATAGATGGCAGAAATAAGTCCTAGCATGATTTGGCTTTCGCCTTCTTCTTTAGCAGCTGCAATATTGCATCAAGAAAGGTCTTGAAATCGTTGTGGTATTGGCTTCTACTCGTTCTAGAAGAGAGTTTATTCCACTCTTCTAACAACAGCTGCTGTCGTGGCACTTCCCTTGCAGCGACATGTTTAGTTATAGTATCACCGTTGCTGAACCTGGTGACAGAGTGCCAGAGCTTCTTGTTATTGCTAGACATCTTGTATGCATACCAAAAATTCGGCATGTAGAGATTATTAGTGAAGGAGAGCCGGTGGGGTATAGAGAATAGGATATACGTCTTCTTCGACATCAGGATCAGGATCAGTCTGTGTAGAGGATTTTAGTTTGTGTTGCGCTTTGGAAAGATTGGTTTGGGAGGGATATATACCTGGTTGTTGATAGATCTCTTCCTACGTGTGGTTGGTTGCTCTTGTGGGGTCCACGTTGCTTGTGGGGTCCACGTTGCTTGTGGGGTCCACGTTGGGTCGTTTGGGTCGTCTTGTATTCCAAAATCGTTGTACTCTGGCATAGCAGTCCTGCCTTCATTTCTGGACGATCTTGTTATGGGCATAGTAACAGTTGTTGATTAGAGGAGGTGTTCCAAATCCGGGAAAGTATTGTTGGTAGTAGTAGTGGTAGTAGTAGCAGTAGTGGTAGTGGTAGTGGTGTGGGGTAGGTAGGAGGGACAAAGGAACTTGATTTTGAGGTATGATACTTGTATTGCTGAGCTTCGATACCAAGATAGAATAGAGGTAGAGTATAAAAGGTAACCTCTCAAACAGTAGGAGATAAGACTGTATACCCCCTCTAGCATCACCACTTCTCTCACCATTAGTGTGTCCTATACTCTGCCCACTACTGATTCCAAGGTAAGAGGGGCAGCATTTCTTAGGTAAAGGCAACTGCCAGCATGCTGTCCGCACTGGTAGAGCGAACAAGCTGTCTAGCGGCAAGACAGCAAAGCATAGCCCCCTATCTAGCGTTTGCTAGGCACCAAAAATCATGCCACAAGCAAACGCCACTCTATTGCAACATGTGCTGAACGCGAATATGTGAATTGAACCAGGACAGGAGGTTCGCAGAATGTGAGCGCTGAACAAGGGTCTGGTGACTGTAGAGCAGTCGGCGTAGAAGGATTCGTTCGCCGTATGAACTGATGGAGTCTGAGAGGGGAAGTCACAATCCCGTCCGTCATCCCGGCCCAACGCCAGATTCAGAACAAGTCACACAGAAGGAAACCACGCCCCACATTTACATTCTACCAACTGGCTACTAGCCACTCACGATATGAGAAACGTAACTTGAACACGAACCTTCACAACGGTCCCCTGGAGCGCATATACGGGTACAATGTACAAACGAGGAGAATAAGCAGACTGCGAGGAAGAAGACGCAGACTGTTTTTTTCGTCTTCTGCAGCTTCAGCCACATGGACAGACTGGATAGACTGCAGACTGTGACTGTATAATTGATAGAAGATCTGAATTAGATACTTGGAAATGGGGGCATGCATGTTATTCTTTTCGACAAGATCATAATTTCTGCTTAAGAGTATGAACAGCAGCAGAACAAGACCAAATCACACAACCATGAAGCACATGATGTGATATGAAAAAAAAAGACATACAATTTGGGTCTTGAAACGCTAATAGCACCACTTGAAAACACATTACCTCAAAGCTCGGCAAACCACGAGTATAAACATGACGAGATATCAAGCGAATGTACACTAGCTCCCCTACAACTCTTCTTTACACCCTCCCGAATATCAGTAAATCTCGCCAAGCCTCGGCTTCCCTCCCTTCCAGTCATCCCTCTCATAGTACCTGAAGACAAGATCGTAGCCATCCAAGTCATGGACAATACGATCAACCCGACGGTAACCCGGGATCGTCTCCATCCGCTTGGCCTTGTCGACCCCCTTGCCGGGGTAGTCATCAGCAGTGGGCTTGGCCTCGAAGAGGGTGACGCTGAACCTGCCGGGCTTGAAGATACCCACAACATGCTCAACCACGTCGGCAGTCTCACGACCAGTCTGACGGGCAGGAACGTTGGTCTCGAATGAGGCGTAGGAGCACTGTGGCTCGGGCGTGACGTGTACCGTGAAGTAGTGTGTGGCATCAGAACCCTTCTTGGAGCCATTGGGGGCCCCACCTGGAGCCGGAATAACACCATTGGCAGAGAAGCCGCAGGGGGTGAACAAGTAAGCATCGATGCGAGCGTCAGGGTACTTGGTGGTTGGGTAGACGTCAGCCAAACCACAGTGCTCAGAGACAACCGTGCCGAGAGTGTGGCCCTCCGTGGTCAGCTCTTCAGGGAACGTAAGCTCCTCGTCAGAGTTGAAGCCAGAGTGGTCAGATGAGGTCTGCTCGAACACATCAAAGCTGTCGTCATCCGAGGCATGCGTGTTGGCGGCCGAGTTGAGAACGGTGGAACCACCAAGGCTCTCGCTCTGAGCATGCTCTTCAGAGATGGTGCCGAGGGATTGAATGGCGTTCTTGCGAGCGTCACGGGCCCTCTGGAGGTAGCGACCTTCCGCAACCGCACTTGCGTCCTCTAGATAGAACTGACGGGCGTTCTTCTCATCGAGGTCGGTCATCAGGACCTCCAGAGTCTCGTCTTCTTCCTCGTCCGTAGCTTGCTCGCGCAGGAGGCGCTGAGGGTGGCTCACAAGCTTGGTCTCAGTATCGGGCTCTAGCCTCTCCTCGCCTGGGCTGGGAGGCGGGGTGAGGCTGGTGTCGGGACCAGTGATGTACAGGTACCAATGCTCGCCATTCATCTTGCCAATCATGTAGGCACTTCCACCTTGGAAGCGGTCGTCGAGATAACGAACTTCATCACGCCAGCTGCGGTGGGGTCCGCGCTGCTGGTCGGGGTAGAGGAAGTTCTTCCTGCTGTAAAAGACGCGGTACGGGGTGGCAGCTGGGGCAACTCCAGACGCCTTTGGGGCGATAAAGGGGAAGCCGGCCTCGACAGCAATCTCGAGCATGCGAGTAAGGCCCCAGAGCAGAGTGGTAGTACCGCAGGTCTTGAGCACGACCTTGTGAGGGAAAACAAACATGCTCGACTCGGACAAAAGGTAGGCATCGACATGTTCAGACTCGATGACGGAGAGAACCTTGCAGTTGACCAAATCAAGCATGTCCTTCCATACTTCGGCAGACACCTTCTTCAGCCCAAGAGGACCCGCCTGTCCAGGCAGGTCTGTAGCGGACGGGCTAAACCATACTTCCAGGAGCTTCTCGGGACCTTCGAAAGAGTTTGTCGAGTCGAGATCAATGGTAGCCTCCTTGTTGATGGTCAAGTGAGGAGTACCAATGTGCGACGAGGGCGAGGCAGTGTAGTGCTGAGGAATCTCAACGGTAGCGACCATGTCTTGATTTGGGTGGCTCTCGCGCACACGGAATCAGATGTAGCGGAAGCGTTTGCCGTGCGGCTTCGGTGGAAGCTTGACGATTGAACTAGCTATGAAGCTGTGTGCAGCACAACCTCGCTCAGACAAGCAATGCGGTGCTCGCCTGAGAAGAATTGGCCCACGGGCGCAAAGAAGAAAGCGAGGCTGGCGTGTGCCAGCAGCAGTGTGTGTAGATGTGTGATACCGACCGTAGTCGATGTTAGGGAGGTCGGGCGTTGAGCGGAATAAACGAGGCCTTGCGCCGGGAAATGGTGGCAGTCGGTAGGGTCCTCGCGATACCAGATTCCGATACCCTGGGCAAGTATCGAATCCAGCAGACGAGGAGATCTGCTTTTAAAAAGGTTTCAAGGTAGGCGGTAGATGAAAAGGTGTGGCGGGTGTTATCGAGGCCTGTACAAAGGGTCAGCGCCGTTTGTTTGGATGCCGTACACGCTGCTTGACGACTCACTTCGCAGGCTTGGACAGAAAGCGTACCAGGTCCTCGCGACGCATAGAAGAGCCGAGGTGGGCGGCGATAGACAGTCTGCGGGCTACAGTAGCCTATGCAGGATTGAAAAATGTCAGGAGTAGGTCTGCCAGCGTGACGGTGTTGTTGAGGCCAAAGTTTCTGGCGTTGGGCGCTGATGGAGAATCTGGGTTGTGATGAGTCTGTGCTTTCCTTTTGCAAGACGCGGGCAGGCGTGACAATTGTGTGCCGTCGGGAATTCAAAATGAGAAACTTACTGCGCGCACTCTAATATACGAGTTACAGGTCGGATTCAGCGTGTCTGCTGCTGCTGGGGGGGCGGCAACGTTGTGGAAGCTTCGGGCGTTCACGCGACAATGATTTTTAACGAGTGCGGTGTTTTTGCATTAGACGTCACCGCCCATTCCCAAGTGGCTGGTCTGCCCCACCGACGGCCACTTCATTCCCGTCAGCCCATCCAGCCTGACACCAATATTGAAGGAACCAAGTTTGCAAAATGCTGCGCCGACCATCGTGCAGAGCGTGCGCGTCCAGGAAGTATGCTACCGCCATCCTTGGCCCCCCGAACCCGCTCCCAATTCGGGCTCTGTATCGTCATGGGCCTTATTACTGTGCACATAAGGCCAATACCCCAGCCTCTATATGTGCTACGAGGAACCCGTGCTGTACCTGGATGGCCGCCTGCTCATGGGATGCCAGACCTACAGCGCAGCAAGAAGATGAATGCCACCGGCGTGCGTCCGAAGGCCAAGGCCATGTAGCCACACACCATCTGCACGCTTCCCTCTCATCTAACCCATTACAAGCAATGCGCCACCAATACGATTCCCGCTGCCTGTATTAGAAACATACTACGTCCCGTATACCTATATCCTCGATCGACGCTTCTTACTTCCAAACTTCCTCATCTGGCTTTTTAGCGCTTCACCTTCCCTTTCCCCACTGTACCTACCCCCTCTAAGCCACAAAAGCTTACAACATCCCACCTATACCTATATCTTCAATCAACGCCTCTTACCGCACGACTTCCCTCTTTGGGAGTGTGGGGATACAATATAATAGGAAACCTTTGTATACCTATATCCTCAATCCACAGTCTTTATACACCACTTTCCCTATCCGGCACTTTGGCGTTAGCCTAAAGTCTCCATAACATGGTGATTGAGATGGCATTATTGCAGCCAACGTCGACTCTCCTACCAAGACAACATCGTTACCAGAAAATCATTCCAAAGGCATAAAAAGTGGAAGAACTTGTTCAACTCTTGTTCAGCAACTTCTACCCTATCTAGCTTACATACTCAGAGTGGCAAAAAAATATGCAGAGTGGCCGCAATGATCGTCAGGAACACCAATCATCACGCATCCCCTCCGCCAGAACGACTTTAGTGGAGCAAGTAAGCCAAGTGGCAAACTGCATAATTCGCCACATGTCGGATACTGATTCCGATGACACCATGTAATCGTAACATCTACTCAGCCTTACACATCTCTTACAGTCCCTTGACCTGCACCGCCACCTGTGCTCGACGGCGAGCGTTGCGCAGCCTGAGAAGCTTGCGCCACCGCACCCCGAATGTTGAGGGATCCAATGCGTTGGACAAGGTTGCTTCCTACAGCATCTACCGCCCCCCTGGGTTGCAAAAGCGAAGGGGCTGCGGCAGACGTTTCTTGCACCTTGAACAACCGTATACTGGTGTTGTTCCAAACCCCCGCCGTACCCTTCGCAACTAGCATCTCGGCCGCAAACACAAAGCCCCAAAGGAGCGACTCGTACCAACCAAGCAA
>Ga0265797_10011871_pt1 | contig 10820 bp, 7 predicted proteins | sample P2T30metagenome_FD_192433 | JGI IMG/M metagenome (GOLD analysis project Ga0265797, IMG submission 192433) | Plant litter microbial communities from East Loma Ridge, Irvine, California - P2 T30 | ecosystem: Environmental > Terrestrial > Plant litter > Unclassified | place: USA: California... | reverse complement strand
CAGTAGTTGTCTTCCTCGGTCGGGTTGACCAGGTGGCCGGCGCCCTTGCCCAGCATGCCGCCGGCGATGCCGCCGATGGCCGCACCGGCCGCCATGCCGATCGGACCACCGACCGCGCCCAGCGCCGCGCCGGCAGCCGCACCGCCACCGGTGCCGACGCCGCCGGCCAGGTTGTGCTCATGCAGCTCGTCGCCGGCCTTCGGGTTCACCACTTCGCCCGCGCCCTTGCCGGCCATGCTGCCGGCAACGCCGCCTGCGACGGCACCGGCCACGGCACCGATCGGGCCACCCACCGCGCCGATGGAAGCACCGGCCAGCGCGCCCGCGCCGGCGCCCGTGCCCTGGGCCAGGTTGTGTTCATGCAGGCGGTCTTCCGAATGCGGATTCACCACTTCGCCCGCGCCGCGGCCGGCCGCACCGCCGGCCAGGCCGCCGATTGCCGCACCTGCGGCCATGCCGATCGGACCGGCGACCGCACCGGCTGCGGCACCGACCGCAGCACCGGCGCCGGCGCCCACGCCCTTGGCCATGTAGTGTTCACCCAGGTCGTCGCCCGCTTTCGGGTTCACGACTTCGCCGACGCCCTTGCCGGCCATGCCGCCGGCGATGCCGCCGATCGCGGCACCGGCGATGGTGCCGATCGGACCGGCGGCCGAGCCGATGGCGGCGCCGGTGGCGGCACCTGCGGCGGCGCCGACACCAGTGCCGATCACGTGCGAGCCGCCGTGTTCGGTGAAGGAGTTCTGGATATGGGTCACGTCTTCATCCGAGCGTGCGTTCACGCCCATCAGGATGCCGCCCTGGTTGATGCCTTCTTCATAGTGCTTGACGCGTTCTTCCGGGATGCCGGCACCGATCAGGGCGCCGATCAGGCCACCGGTAATGCCGCCCGCGCCGGCGCCGGCCAGGGCCGCGGCCAGCGGGCCCGCCACCACCAGGCCTGCGCCCGGGATCACCAGGGTCGTGCCCAGCGCGGCGATGCCGGCCAGCACGGCGCCGATGGTGCCGCCGATACCGGCACCGGCGGCGGCGCCTTCGGCGGCCTTGCTGCCCAGTTCGGTTTCAGTGTCGCCGAAATGCGTTTTACGCGTGGTATCGGACATCATCAGGTTGACGTCGTCCTTGCCGTAGCCGCGGGTAGACAGCGAGCTGTATGCGCGTTCGGCGCTGGCGCGGTCGGGGAAAAGGCCGGTAACCATGCGGTTCTGTTTATTCTGATCGTTGGAGTCGAACATGCTCATGATGAGTCCTTTCAAAGGTCGATGTGTAAAGCGTTTGCGTTACGTCGGGTGCTACAAAGTGGAGCCACGATATGCCTGCACAACAGTAGACTCTGTTCGCTGACGCACTCTTTTCGGAAGATTTCAAAGTCGAAAGAACGCCTCTGCGCTTTGCGCGTCTAACGTTCGTTGCCGCACCGACCCCACGGTGTTCCCATCATTAGACTTTGCTCATGGCCTCGGCAATCAATTGGCCTGGAGTATGTTTTCCAACTTGAGGAGGAAGCAACCATGTTATTCATTATCTGGATCGTTGTTGGTGGTATTCTCGGCTGGCTCGCCAGCATGGTCATGAAAACGGACGCCGAACAAGGCATGATTCTCAATGTCGTGGTCGGTATCGTCGGCGCCTTCCTGGGCGGCTGGCTGCTGTCGCCGTTGTTTGGCTCCGGCACCATCAACTCCGACGACTTCAGCGTGTCGTCGCTGCTGGTCTCGTTCCTGGGTGCTGTCATCCTGCTGGCCATCGTCAACCTGCTGCGCCGCGGCCGCGTCCGCTAAGCAATTGCAGTCGACTCTCTGAAAACCAACGCTCCTCCAGCGTTGGTTTTTTTTATGTTCTGAATATTTATGCGTGTCAAAAAACCTATCGTATCTTTGCTCTCCGTAATCGCCACCCTGGTGGCTGGCCTGCTCCTGCTCAACTTCATGCCGAGCGAGAAAAAGATCGAGACCCAGCTGACCCGCCAGTACGACACCCACGACGCCCAGTTCCGCCGCTCGCTCGGCGTGCTGCTGGGGCCGCCCATCATCGAGGGCAACCACGTCGAGGTGCTGCTCAACGGCGACCAGATCTTCCCCGCCATGCTGAAGGCGATCCGCGAAGCCCAGCACTCGATCAACTTCGAGACCTATATCTACTGGTCCGGCAGCATCGGCAAGGAATTCACCGAGGCGCTGGCCGAACGCGCGCGCGCCGGCGTCAAGGTGCACGTGCTGCTCGACTGGGTCGGCAGCATGAAGATCAGCGACGCCGAGATCGACCGGATGCGCGAGGCCGGCGTGGAACTGCACCGCTACCACAAGCCGGTCTGGTGGAAGCTGGCGCGCATGAACAACCGCACGCACCGCAAACTGCTGGTCACCGATGGCCGCATCGGCTTCACCGGCGGCGTCGGCATCGCCGACAAATGGCGCGGCAACGGCCAGGACGAAGACCATTGGCGCGACACCCATTTCCGCGTCGAGGGCCCGGTGGTCGGCCAGATGCAGGCCGTGTTCAACGATAACTGGACCAAGGCCACCGGCGTGGTGCTGGACGGCCCGGATTACTTCCCGCCGCTGGCGCCGAAGGGCGGCATGCCGGCCCAGATGTTTTCCAGCTCGCCCACCGGGGGCAGCGAAAGCATGCACCTGATGTACCTGATGGCGATCACCGCGGCACGCCGCACGATCCACCTGTCGAACTCCTATTTCGTACCGGACGAGCTGACCGTGAATGCGCTGGTCGCCGCCGCCAAACGCGGGGTCGAGGTGCGCATCATCACGCCTGGCAAGATCATCGACTCTGACATCGTGCGCGCCGCCTCGCGCGAGCGCTGGGGCGAGCTGCTCGCGGCCGGCGTCAAGATGGCCGAGTACCAGCCGACCATGTTCCATGTGAAGTCGCTGGTGGTCGATTCGCTGCTGGTGTCGGTCGGCTCGACCAACTTCGACAACCGCTCGTTCAGCCTGAACGACGAGGCCAACCTGAACGTGCTCGACGAAGCCTTCGCGAAGCAGCAGGAAGCCGTGTTCGAGGACGACTGGCGCCGCGCGCGCCCGGTCTCGCTGCAGCAATGGGAGAACCGTCCGCTGACCGACAAGGTGGCCGGCGAGCTGGCCGACCTGGTAGGTGCGCAGCTGTAATTGATGGCAAGTAACGGTTGACGCTCGGCTATCGCTTCACGATACTGTCGCTCGCTCCCCGGAGCCAAGAGACCGAATCACTCACCAAGAGAAGCGATGAAAAAAACTTTACTCGCGCTTGCCATCCTCACCAGCTTCACGGCCGCACAAGCCGACGAAGGCATGTGGATGCCGCAGCAGCTGCCACAAGTAGCCAAGCAACTGAAAGCCGCCGGCCTGAAGCTGGACCCGGCCGCCCTGACCAAACTGACCGAATTCCCGATGGGTGCCGTGGTGAGCCTGGGCGGCTGCTCGGCGTCGTTCGTCTCACCGCAGGGCCTGGTGATCACCAACCACCACTGCGTGTACAACAGCGTGGCGGTCAACTCGACGCCGGAACGCGACCTCTTGACCAACGGTTTCCTGGCCAGGACCATGGCGGACGAACTGCCGGCCGCCCCGGGCAGCCGCGTGTTCGTGACCGAGGAAGTGGCCAAGGTCACCGACCGCGTGGTCACCCCGGAAGTCGCGAAGCTGAGCGGCCGCGCGCGCGTGGAAGCGATGGAAAAGAACCAGAAGGCGCTGGTGGCCGAGTGCGAGAAGGACGCCGGCTACCGCTGCACCGTGGCCAGCTTCTACGGCGGCCTCGAGTTCTACCGCATCAAGCAGCTGGAAATCCGTGACGTGCGCCTGGTGCACGCGCCGCCGTCGGGCGTCGGCAAATTCGGCGGCGACACCGACAACTGGATGTGGCCGCGCCACACCGGCGACTACGGCTTCTACCGCGCCTACCTGAGCCGCGACGGCAAGGCCGCCGACTTCTCGAAGGACAACGTCCCCTACCAGCCGAAGCACGTCCTGAAAATTGCCAAGGAAGGCGTCAAGGAAGGCGACTTCATCATGGCACTGGGCTACCCGGGCCGCACCAACCGCCACCGCCTGCCGTCGGAAGTGGCCTTCACCTTCGACTGGAACTACCCGGCCTTCGTGAAGGCATCGGGCGAGACCCTGGCGATCATCGAGCGCGAAACCAAGAACGACCCGGCCGCCAAGCTGAAGTACGCCGGCCAGGTCGCCAGCGTCAACAACTACTACAAGAACCGCAAGGGCATGATCGCCAGCTACGAAGGCAGCGACATCCTGGCGCGCAAGACGGCCGAGCACAATGCCCTGAAAGCCTGGATCAACGGCAATCCGCAGCGCAAGGCCGAATTCGGCGCCGACATCGAAGCCGTCGAAAAGCTGATCGCCGAGCGCGACGCCGGGACGAAGCGCGAGTTCTTCCTGGGCTACTCGACCCCGCGCTTCCTGAACTCGGCACGCACCCTGTACCGCCTGGCCAACGAGCGCACCAAGCCGGACGCCGAGCGCAAGTCGGGCTACCAGGAACGCGACCTGCCGCGCCTGAACGCCGCCATCACCGGCCAGGACCGCACCTACGTCGAGAAGGTCGACAAGGCGCTGGTGCTGAACTTCCTGAAACAGTACAGCGCGCAACCGGCAAACGAGCACAACGCCGCCTTCGACGCCGCGCTCGGCATCAAGCCGAGCATGAATGAGGCCGAACTGAAAGCGGCGCTGGACAAGCTGTACGCCGGTTCGCAGCTGGCCAACAAGGACTTCCGCACGAGCTGGCTGACCAAGTCGCCGGCCGAGTTCCAGGCCAGCAACGACGCCTTCATCAAGGCCGCCGTCGCCCTGTACGACGCCGACCGCAAGGATGAAGCTCAAGAGGAAGAACTGGGCGGCAATATCCAGAAAGCTTACGCCAGCTACATGAAGGCCAAGATCGCCTACATGAACAGCAAAGGGCAAGCCGTCTACCCGGACGCCAACTCGACCCTGCGCGTGACCTTCGGCAACATCAAGGGCCGCGAGTATGGCGCCGACGGCACCGGTGCCTGGACCGCGTTCACGACCGTGAAAGGCGTGGCCGCCAAGCACACCGGCGAAGGCGAGTTCAACGCACCGGAAAAGCAACTGGCCGCGATCCGCGCCAAGGACTTTGGCCGCTACGCGGATCCGAAGCTGAAGACCGTGCCGGTCGACTACCTGGCGACGCTGGACATCACCGGCGGCAATTCGGGTTCGGCCGCGCTGAATGCGCGCGGTGAGCTGATCGGGCTGGCCTTCGACGGTACGCTGGATTCGATCATCTCGGACTGGGATTTCAACAAGGCCGCGACGCGCGACATCCAGGTCGACATCCGCTACATCCTGTGGAACATGGAGAAGGTGGATCACGCCGACAACCTGTTGAAAGAGATGGGCGTCCAGTAAAGCGCTTCGCTGTATGATCAAAAAAGCCACGTCGCGTCAGTGACGTGGCTTTTTCTATTTGATCTATTTGATCTTGTTGATCTTGTCCGCCAAAAAGGAGCGCAACCGTGGGAATGCAACTGAGCCTGTACAGCCTGAGTGACCAGCGCGTCGATGACTTGCTGGCCGACCCGCCCCTGGTGCTGGAGATCCTGGACGGCGAGGCTGCCGACGTCGAGGAATTCGAACTCGACAAGGCGTGGCACGCGCTCCATTACCTGCTGACCGGCAGCGCCTGGGAAGGCGAACCGCCACTCAACTTCATCTGCCAGGGCGGGCAGGAGGTCGGCGACATCGATACCGGCTATGGCCCGGCACGTGCGCTCGGTGCGGATGAAGTACAGGACATCGCCAATGCGCTCGAAGGGATCGATGCCGATGCGCTGGCGCAGCGCTTCGATCCGGAAGAGATGGAGAAACTGGATATCTATCCGTCGATCTGGGGCTCGGAACCGGAAGCTGATGCGCTCGAATTCTGTACGGCCAGCTTCACGGCCATGAAGGACTTCATCGACCGCACGGCGGAACGGGGGTATGGCATGCTGATCTGCATGCGTTGACGTCGCTGGAGTCCGAAAGGAACGGAAGTGTGGCTTATTCCCAAGGATGAACCACAAATGATTTGATCGGAATTCTTTTCGACTCTCCATCCATGTCAGAAGCGACGATACAGCGTGCATGCGCCTGCAGGCGGCCGCCGTTCCGGTTCCAGGGTTACGATACCGAGCCCATTGGCGAAGACCAGCACGGCGCTGACATCTCGGTCTCGATATGCAAGCGTTGTGGTGCCCTATGGCTCAAGTATCTCATTGAAGAGCCGCATTACAGCCGCTCTGGTCGCTGGTGGCGGGTCGAAATACCGGCGGCGAGCCGGAAAGACGTGTCAGCTGAAACGGCCAGAGCATTGGTCGAACATGCAGCAGAAGGCTTCGCTGGAGGGAGCTTTTTCAACTCGCAAGGCCACGCAATCATAGCGCCGATCAAGGTCAGGTAGCGCGTGGCATTATTGCGCCTAATTTGCATGCGATGACATACCCTAGCGCCCATCAAGGAGCTACGGTACTTCGGCGCACGTTATCGTGACGATAAACTGAGGAAAATGATGGGTTTTGCCGATATCCGCAAACGAATTATTGAGACTGGCATGCGTCCGAATAGAGGCGCAAGCAGGATCACGCTCGATCGGTTTGAGAAAGATTATCATGTACATCTGCCCGAACAAGTCAAAGAGAACTATTTGATCATGAATGGTGCAGACCCTTTAGCTGAGGGACCGCAACCACTCTCAGGCATGAGGTTTTGGCCTATTGAAGAATGGCGACCTGTTCGCGCACTATTTCCTGAATGTGAGGAACTTGTTTCATTCCCGGACGACTTTTTTATCTGTGCTGATTATGCCGTAGAGAGTTTTTGGTTTGGCATAGACCTGACAAACCACTCTATGAAATACGGTAGCGTTCAAGGCGTTTTTGGTCTTCTTGATGGAATCGTGGCAATAAACTTCGCTCGATTTATTTCTGAGATCGAAGCAGGACCTCATTTTGTATTTAGCTATCTCTCAGCCCAGGCTATGGATTGATTGTCGAGCTGCTCCCGCGATTGCTTGCAGGCTTCCCGGATATGCGTCACCACCCGCTGCGCACGCGCCGATAAGGGCCACTCGGCACGATAAATCAGCCATAGCTGGTCCACGACGGGATCACTACCTTCCACCACCCGGATCGCCTCCTGCCGGGCAAACGCCAGCCGCGCATGACGCGGCAACACCGTAAAACCAAGCCCGCGCGCCACCGGTTCCAGGATCAAGCCGATCTGGTTGATGAAGCCATGCACCGGCAACATGCGCACGCCCGGATTGCCGGGAAAGCGCCGGCTGAGCAGGCGCGTGGCCATCGCCTGGCCGTCCGGATGGTCGATGAAGCCCAGCCTTGCCAGCCCATCCCAGTCGTCCACCGCAGCGGCAGCCGGCACGATCAGTTCCAGCGGCTCCTCGATGAAGGGTTCGAAGGCCAGGCGCGGGTCGTCGAGTTTCAGGGTGACCAGCCCCAGCTCATATGTGTTCTGCAAAACGGCGTCGCGCGTTTCGGGATCGGGCGCAAAGCGGTGCCGGATCACCAGGCCGGGATGCGCCTGCTGCAGGTCGAGCAAGACCGGATACAGCGCCAGCCCGATGCTGCCCGGCGTGATCACGCTGACTTCGCCGCTGTCGGCTTCGGCATCGGTGAGGCGCGCTTGCAGGCGTTTGTCGGCCTGTTCCAGCTCCGCACAATAATCGAGCAGCGCCCTGCCCGCCGGGGTCAGCTCGAGCTGGCGCGGGCGCCGGATCAACAGCGGACCGAGGGCGTCCTCCAGGTGAAGGATATGCTGGCTGACCGCGGCTTGCGTCAGGCCGAGGCGTTCGGCCGTGCGGGTAAAGCTGCCGGTGTCGGCCAGGACGGCAAAGCTGCGCAGCCACTGTGGACTCAGCATAAGAGAATCTTATAGAGAGGATAAGGTTCCATTAGTTTACTTTATGCCCGCGCCCTCTTAGCCTTGTTCCCTCAAAATTCCCAGAATTTAGAGCCCGCCAGCAAGCTTTACACGATCCTCTTATACTGGCCGGCCCGCCGCGGCGCAGACCGCGGCTTGACCTTATATTTTCGATACGAAAGAACGCATGTCAGCCCTGTTTACCCCGTTTACATTGAAAGACGTCACCCTGCGCAACCGCATCGCGGTGCCGCCGATGTGCCAGTACCAAGCCAACGATGGTTTCGTCAATGAATGGCACCAGGTCCACTACGCCGGCATCGCGCGCGGCGGTGCCGGCCTGGTGATCGTCGAAGCGACCGCCGTCTCGCCGGAAGGCCGCATCACCCCGGGTTGCGCCGGCCTGTGGAACGACGCGCAAGTCGAAGGCATGACGCATATCGCGACCCGCATCAAGGCCGCAGGCGCCGTTCCCGGCATCCAGATCGGCCACGCCGGCCGCAAGGCCAGCGCCAACCGTCCGTGGGAAGGCGACGATCACATTCCGTCGGAAGACGCGTACGGCTGGGACACCATCGCCCCGTCGGCGATCGCCTACGGCCACGGCCTGCCGAAAGTGCCGAAAGAGATGACGCTGGACGACATCGCCCGCGTGAAAGCCGACTTCGTGGCTGCCGCCAAGCGTGCGCTGGCCGCCGGTTTCGAATGGCTGGAACTGCACTTCGCCCACGGCTACCTGGGCCAGAGCTTCTTCTCGAAGCACTCGAACCAGCGCACCGACGGGTACGGCGGCGACTTCGCGGGCCGCAGCCGCTTCCTGCTCGAGACCTTGGCCGCCGTCCGTGAAGTGTGGCCGGCCAACCTGCCGCTGACCGCCCGTTTCGGCGTCCTCGAATACGACGGCAAGGATGAAGAAACCCTGGCCGAGTCGATCGAACTGGTGCGCCAGATGCGCGAGCGCGGCCTGGACATGCTGAGCGTCAGCGTCGGCTTCACCATCGCCGAAACCAGCATCCCCTGGGGCCCGGCCTTCCTGGGCGACATCGCCAAGCGCGTGCGCAACGAAGCCGGCCTGCCGGTCGCGTCGGCCTGGGGCTTCGATGGCCCGCAGCTGGCGGAAAACGCCGTCGCCGGCGAGCAGCTGGACCTAGTGATGGTCGGCCGCGCACACCTGGCCGATCCGCACTACCCGCTGCAGGCCGCCAAGGAACTGGGCGTGGAGAAGCCGACCTGGGTCCTGCCGGCGCCGTACGCGCACTGGCTGGAACGCTACCGCATGGCGCGCTGATCCCTGTCGGCTCCGATCACGTGCACGATAACGGAGCCGCCAACGGTCACCGCGTGGACGGCGGAGCCGTCCACCCTACCGGGGCGCGGCCGTTCACGAGCGGTTCGCCGGCATCACCCGGCTTGAACGGCGCCGCCAGCGGGTCCATCGGCTCGATGTTCCCGGCGGCGTCGAAGCTCATGCGTGCCAGCGCCGTCTGGCGCTGGTAGCCGCCGCCCTGCGGCAGCGCGTGGCGGTGGTAGGCCACGTACCAGCGGTCGGTGCCCGGTACGTTGACCACGCTGTGGTGGGCGGTGCCCACCGCGGCGCCGTGCTTCTGCAGCACGATGAATCCCTGGTCGGGCGAACGCACCGGCCCCAGCGGCGAATCGGCCACGCCCCAGCCGACCCGGTAATCGGGACTGCGCGCATCGTCGATCGACCACATGAAGTAGTACTTGCCCCCACGCTTGAACACCACGATCCCCTCGCGGAACTGGTTCAAAGGGATGCCGACCGGCGGCCCGTCCAGCGTCACCATGTCCGGCTTCAGCTTGTAGACATTCGCGATCCTGCCGTTGCCGTAGTAGAGGTAGGCCTGGCCATCGTCGTCGATGAAGGGATAGGGGTCGATGGTGTTGGTCTGCACCCCGCTGCCCTTCTCGATCAGCGGCTTGCCGAGCGCGTCCTTGAAAGGCCCGAGCGGGCTGTCCGCCTTGGCCACGCCGATGCGTTGGGCCGCGCAAAAGTAGAAATAGTATTGGCCGTTTCGCTCGATCGCATCCGGCGCCCAGGCTTCGACCTTGGCCCATGCCAGGTCGTGGGCCACGTCCAGCACCATCCTTTCCTTCTTCCAGTCGACCAGGTTCTTCGAGCTCCAGACCGAAAAGTCCGTGGTCTGCCAGTTCGGCTTGTCCGAGGTCGGGTACACATAATAAGTGTCGCCGAACACGCGGATGGACGGGTCGGCCGTGAAACCTTCGAGGATCGACGGCGGCACCGGCTGCGGCGTGACCGCAGCGCCTGAGGGCTGCGCCGTCTCCAGGTTCTTCGCCAGCCAGGGCGGCACCCACAGGATGGTGCCGTGGCGCTGGCCCTTCACCACGCTGACTTCACTCGACACGTCGGTCCAGGTCTTCCAGTCGGCGGTCTCGTAGACGCCGTAGTGGCCGCCCGAATAGAAGTCGACGAACAACCTGGTCTTGTCGCCTGTCCGCATCAGCGTCGGGCCTTCGGCATGCTCGCGCACCAGCGGCGCCGGCATCAATGTGTACGGCCCCAGTACATTGTCGGCCATCGCATAGCGCAGCGCGCCCCAGATCTTTTTCTTCTGCTGGTCGCCCTCCTTGAACACGGCGATCCACTTGTCGCCGAACTGGTTCAGCGTGGTGTCGATGTGGTCGAAGCCGGGATCGAGCAGGAGCTGCGGCTTGCTGAAGGTCTTGAAGTCGCGCGTGGTGACGTAATACGTGCGGTGGTTCATCCGCTCGCTCGACGCCGTCTGCGGAAAGCGGCCCTCGATATCGGACGACCAGGTGATCACGTACTGGCCACTCTTCTCGTCGTACACGGTTTCCGGCGCCCAGGCGGTCCTGGTGCCGGGGACATCCTCGAACAGCGGCAGGTATTGTTGTTAGGACCAGTTCACCAGGTCGGTC
>Ga0265797_10011869_pt1 | contig 10821 bp, 6 predicted proteins | sample P2T30metagenome_FD_192433 | JGI IMG/M metagenome (GOLD analysis project Ga0265797, IMG submission 192433) | Plant litter microbial communities from East Loma Ridge, Irvine, California - P2 T30 | ecosystem: Environmental > Terrestrial > Plant litter > Unclassified | place: USA: California... | reverse complement strand
CTGGTCCATCAGAAGCTGTGACGACCAACGGTCGTCACCCACCGGAGCCGGGTCGTCACCCACCGGGGCCCGGGGCGTCCCCCACCGGGGCCGGGGTCGTCCACCCACCGGAGCCCGGGGCGTCACCCACCGCAGCCGCCGGTCAGGCGTGGCCGCCCACCGATGGGGTGTCCTTCTCCTGCTTTTCCAGCTCGCGCGCCACCGCTTCAGGCGAACGCGTGAATGGCGCCAGGCGGGCGTAGAACGCCGGCACCACGAACAGCGACAGGAAGGTGGACAAGGTCACACCGAAGATGATCACCACGCCGATGGTGCCACGGCTGGCCGAACCCGGCCCGCCGGCGACCACCAGCGGGATCGCACCGACCACCGTGGCGATGGAAGTCATCAGGATCGGGCGCAGGCGTACGCGCGCCGATTCGATGATCGCCTCGCGTACCGTGCGTCCCTCATCGCGCAGCTGGTTGGCGAACTCCACGATCAGGATCCCGTTCTTCGCTGCCAGGCCCACCAGCATCACGATGCCGATCTGGCTGAACAGGTTCACCGTGCCACCGCTCACCCACAACCCCACCAGCGCACCGAGCACGCCCAGCGGCACGGTGAGCATGATGGTCAGCGGATGGATGAAGCTTTCAAACTGCGCGGCCAGCACCAGATAGACCACCAGCAGGGCCATCGCGAAGGTCAGTAATACCGCCCCACCTGAACTCAGGTACTCGCGCGATTCGCCCTTCCAGCTGATCTGCGCATGCTGCGGCAGCTCCTCACGGGTGACCCCCTGGGCCCAGGCGATGGCTTCGCCGAGCGGATAGCCGGGCGCAAGGCCGGCACTGATGGTGATCGAGCGCAGGCGGTTGAACCGGTTCAGCGAACCGGCTTCAGCGACTTCGCTCAGCGTGACCAGGTTGGACAGCGGGACCAGCTCACCGGAGCTGGAGCGCACCCGGATGGCGGCCAGGTCGGCCGGCGTGGCGCGGCCGTCGCGGCCGGCCTGCACCAGCACGTCGTACTCTTCGCCGTTGTCGACGAAGGTGGTGACCCGGCGCGATCCCATCATGGTTTCCAGCGCCGAACCGATCGCCGTCACCGGTACGCCCAGGTCGGCCGCACGCTGGCGGTCGATGTTCACCCGCATCTGCGGGCGGGTTTCCTTGTAATCCGAATCCACGCCGACCAGGCCGGGGTTGTCGGCCATGCGCAGCAGGATCCGGTCGCGCCACTGGGCGATTTCTGCATATTCCGGCCCGCCCAGCACGATCTGGAACGGCTGGCCGCCGCTGCGCACCAGGCCACCGCCGACCTGCGTGCGCACGCGCACGCCGCGCACGGCATCGAGGTCCTTCTGCAGTGCATCGGCCACTTCCGGGGTGGAGGTGGAGCGTTCGCGCCATGGCTGCAGGAACACGCTGATGCGGCCGGTGTGCATTTCCTCGCTGGACCCCCAGCCGCCCGGCACGCGTGGGTTGGCGCGCACGATCGGGCTGTCTTCGCCCACATGCTTGGCAACGATCGCCTCCACTTCCTGGACCTGGCCGACCGTGTAATCAAAACCCGCGCCTTCGGGGCCATCAATCATGATCTGGAACGAGCCGCGGTCTTCGGCCGGCGCCAATTCGGACGGCAGGTGCTTGATCAGCAACCAGCTGGCAAACAGCGTGGCCGCCATCACCAGCAGGTAGATCCAGGTGCGGTCCACGTGGCGGTCCAGCACGCGGCCGTAGCCGCCGGCGAGTTTTTCCAGGTTGCGGTTGATCACCCCGTACAGGCCACGCGGGGCCTGGCCGGTGTGCGGCTTGAGCAGCTTGGAGGCCATCATCGGGGTCAGCGTCAGCGCCACGAACGCGGACAACGCCACGGCGGCCGCCAGCGCCACTGCCAGTTCGCGGAACAATCGCCCGGTGTTGCCTTCCAGGAAGCCGACCGGCAGGAATACCGCCACCAGCACGGCAGTGGTGGCAATCACCGCGAAGGCCACCTGCGCGGTGCCGCGCTTGGATGCCACCAGCGGCGGTTCGCCCAGGTCGATGCGGCGCTGCACGTTTTCCACCACCACGATCGCATCGTCCACCACCAGCCCGATGCACAGCACCAGTGCCAGCAGAGTCAGCAGGTTGATCGAGAAATCGAAGGCGTACAGCGCGATGAAGGCAGCCACCAGGCACACCGGCACGGTGACCGCCGGGATCAGCGCGGCGCGGAAACTGCCCAGGAACAGCCAGATCACCACCAGCACCAGCAGCATCGCTTCCACCAGCGTGGCGTAGACGCGGTCCACCGCCGCTTCGATGAAGGTGGTGTTGTCGAATGTCACCGCGATCTGCGTGCCCTGCGGCAGGGTTTCGGCGATGCGGTCGGCCTGCGCACGGGCCAGCCGGGTCACGTCCAGTGCGTTGGCGGTGGAGGTCTTGACGATGCCCAGGCCCACGCCGGGTTCGCCGTTGCTGCGGTAATAGGCACGGCGTTCGGCAGAAGCCAGCTCGATCTTGGCCACGTCGCCCATGCGCACTACGTAGCCATCGCTGCCCTTGCCCAGCGGGATGGTCGCGAAGTCTTCCGGCTTCACGTAGTTGCGCTCCACACGCAGGGTGAAATCGCGGTCGGCCGACTCGATGCGGCCGGCCGGCAGTTCCACGTTTTCGTTGCGCAGCGCGGTCTCCACATCGCCGGTGGTCAGCCCACGCGCGGCCAGTTGGTCGCGGTCCAGCCAGATCCGCATTGCATAGCGCTGGCGACCGCCGATGCGCACCTGCGATACACCGTCCAGGCTGGCAAAGCGGTCCACGACGTAGCGTTCGGCGTAATCGCTGAGGGCCAGCGTGTCCATGTTGGACGAGGACAGGTTGAACCAGATGATGGCTTCGTCATCGCTGTTGGCCTTCTCGATCTCCGGCGCGCGCGCCTCGTCAGGCATGCGATCAGCCACGCCGCTGACCGCGTCGCGCACATCGTTGGCAGCCGCTTCGATATCGCGGTTGCTGGTGAACTCCAGGCTGATCTGCGCGCGGCCGTTGGTGCTGCGCGCGTTGATCATGTCGATGCCTTCGATGCCCGACAGGGAATCTTCCAGCACCTGGGTGACCCGGCTTTCGATCACCGCCGCCGATGCGCCGGGATAGTCCACCGATACCGACACCACCGGTGGATCGATGGCCGGCAGTTCGCGCAGCGTCAGCCGGGTGAACGACATGATGCCGAGCACGATCAGCAGCAGGCTCATCACCACGGCGAAGACCGGCCGCTGGATGGAGATGTTGGAGAGCTTCATCCGCCGTTACCGGCCGGTGCGACGGGCGCGTCCGAGGCCGGCGCTGCCGGCGGTGGCGGCAGTTTTTCCGGCTCCGGTGCATCCACCGGCGGTACCGGCCGCGCATCGACCTTCAGGCCGGGACGCAGCTTGCCGGTGCCGTCCACGATGATGCGCTCGCCGGCCTTGATGCCCTGCTTGAGTTCCACCACGCCGGCGCGCCGCGATCCGATCACCACGTCGGCGCGCTCCACCGTGCTGTCTGCCTTCAGCCGGTAGACATAAGAGTCCCTGCCCACCTGCACCACGGCGATCTCCGGCACCACCAGCGCCTGCCGTTCCGGGCGGTAGATACGCACGTCCAGCAGCATGCCCGGACGCAGTGCGTGGTCGCCGTTGGCGAAGTCGGCACGCACGGTGACCGCTCGGGTGGACGGGTCGACGCGGGCATCGATGGTGGTTACTTCGCCTTCGAACGTACGCCCCGGCCAGGCCACGCTGGTGGCTTCGACCTTGTTGCCGTTGGCCAGCGAAGACAGCTCCGCCTCCGGCACCTGGAAGTCCACGTGCATGCGCTGGATGTCGTCCAGCGTGGCGATCGCCGTGGTCGGGGTCACCAGCGAGCCCGGGCTCACCTGGCGGATGCCCAGCACACCGGCGAACGGTGCCCGCACGCTGCGGTCGCCGATGTCGGCCTGCATCTCCGCCACCCGCGCTTCGGCGGTATCGCGGATCGCCTTCTGGGTGTCCAGGGTGGAACTGGCCACCAGTTGCTGCTGGGCCAGTTCGCGCTGGCGCCTGTACAGCTGGTCGGCTTCAGCGAAGGTGGCCTGGGCCTGGGTCAGGGCCGCCTGCTGGGCCAGGCCGCGCAGGGTGACCAGCGGGGTGCCGGCAGCCACCTGCTGGCCACTTTCGAAGTGCACCTGCTCGATGATCTCGCTGACCTTGGCGGTGATGGTCACCGATTCACGTGCCTTGGCCGTGCCCAGTGCCTGCAACGTATCGCTCCACGCGGCCGATTCCACGACCTGCGCGGTGACCGGCACATCGGCGCCCTGGCGGCGCGCCGCCTGCGGTTCGCCCTTGCAGCCGGCCAGCAACACCAGGGCCAGGCCAACGGCCGTGCCCATTGCGATACGTCCCACCATGAATAGTCCCGTCCTCTGCATGACCGGCGAGTGTAGGGGGCGCCATGCGAAGACCGTATGTGCCAAGCGTTTACCGCAGCCCACGCAGCCGGCGATAGCGACCGGAACCCTTTCCGTGCAAGGGCTTGCGCCAGGGTGTCATCGTGTATCGGGATGTGTCGGCCTTGCGCGGCGAGCGGCCTGCAGCTGATTCGCCGCAGCCAGCTCAGTACCGGTAATCCACCTTCATCCACGCGCTGCGACCGGGCTCGTTGATCCGTACCGGATCCGCCGGAAAGCCGAAATCGGCGCTACCGGCCAGGTTCAGGTGTTCGCTGTAGGTTCGGTTGGACAGATTGTCCACCCCGACGCTGGCCTGCAGGGTCGGAGTGAAGCGATATGCGGCGTTCACCCCCAGCGTGGCGAAGCCCGCGCTGGGCCCCAGGTCCTGCGCCACCACATTGCCCTGCCCCACTGCCACCCGGCGCTGGCGCATGGCTGCCCGCAGCAGCGTGCCGACACTCCAGCGCGCGCCCTGCCAGTCCGCGCTCAGACGCGTTTCCAGCGGCGGCATCTGTGGCAGTGCCGCCCCATCGCTGCGGTTTTCGCCCCAGGCGTAGGCCAGCGTCCAGCCCACCTTCCACTGCGCGTCCAGCTGTACCTGCAGGCCCGCTTCGGCGCCAGCGATGCGCGCTGACACGTTGCGCGCCCGGCTTTGGTTGCCCCTCCTCGCGCCGGCTTGGTAATCAAACAGTATGTAGTCCTGCAGACGTCCGGCGTAGGCGGATACCCATGCTTCCACCCGCGCGTGGCGGTACTTCATGCCCATGTCCAGCTGGGTGGTCCGTTCGGGCTGGACGGCATCGAAGGCATTGCGCGAGTCGATGGGTCCGGCATCGGGTGAAAACAGCTCCCAATAGTCGGGCATGCGCGCGCTGTGGCCGAGGCCGGCGTAGAGCTGCAGGCCATCGGACAGGTCGCGCTCCCAGCGCAGGAAGCCGCTTCCCAGCCACTCAAGGCGCTGTTCACCGAAGGTCGGATTGGGCATCGGCATCATGCCGCCACCCCGCTGCCGCTGGTCCACGGCCTGCGCGCGATCCACGCGCAAGCCTCCGATCCAGCGCTGCGCGCTGCCTGCTCCCAGGGTGAGTTCGCTGAACGCGCCCTGGCGTCGGAACTGCGCGTCGGCCGTCTTCGGCAACAGCCGGTAGCGCCCCCGCCCCATCGCACTGCGACCTCGATGGCGTGAGTCCTCCGCATCCACCCCGGCCACGATCACCACGTCCTGCCAACGCCATTCACTGCTGATCCTGCCGCCGCGGGTGCGGCGGTCCACGTTGGAGGCCATCGGCATCGGCATGCGGCTGTCCGGATTCGGCACGCGCAGTGTGTAGTTGTCCATCACGTGGTCAGCGTTGTTGTAGTAGACGTTGGCCAGCAGCGCGTCCCAGACACCGGGCAGGTTGCGTTTTTCCAGGCGCGCGCCGTGGCTGCGGCGTGCAAAGGCGACTCCGTCCATGCCGCGTCCGCCATAGCGTGCAATGGCATCGCCGGTGCCGGCAGACACCTCCAGCAGCGTATCGGCATCGGGTGTCCAGCCAATGGCGAGGTCGCCACTCCACTTGCGCCATCCAGATGGCACTACCGCGCCGTTGCCATCACGGTAGTCATCCGATTCGGAACGGTTGCCGCCGGCGCGGATGTACACATCCGGCGCCCCCACGGTGAGGTCCAGCAGCTGGTCGTTGCGGTTGCGCGAACCCACCAGGGTGCTGGCATTGGCGCGCACACCGGGCGCCTCGAAGCGGGGCGTGTCGCGCTCGAAGCGCACCGTGCCGGCCGATCCACCGGCACCCCAGCGCACGCTCTGCGGTCCCTTGATGATGGTCAGCCGGTCGAAGGTTTCCGGGGCGATGTAAGACAGCGGGTTGTCCATGCGCGAAGGACAGGCGCCGACCAGGTTGCCGTCGTTGCTGAGGATGTTCAGCCGCGAGCCGGACATCCCGCGCAGTACCGGGTCGCCGTTGGTACCCCCATTGCGGATGCGGGAAAAGCCTGGAACCGTCTTGAGGTAATCGGCACCGTCGCTGGCGGGCACCGGTTGCCGCGGCAGGCGCGGATCGGTCACCCAGTGCAAGGGGGAAGACGGCGCGCTTGCAGTGACCACCATGGTATCGAGCGTATGGGTGGGTGTCTGCGAGGCAGGCGCATCGGAGCTGGACTGCAGGGCGCGCGCAGGTAGTGCGGCGAGGGAAAAGGCAAGGCAAGCCGGCAGGCACGCCAGGGCGCGCGCGGAAGGGTGGGCGATGGTCATCTGTGGAACTCCAGCAGGCGCAGGCGCGCACACCGCCGCTGCAGGCGTGGTGCGCTTGAACGGGTGGTTCAACCGATCTGCAAGCGATCCGGTCGGCCACCCACAGCATGCGCAGGCCAGCAGGTTGGAGCCAGTGGCAAGGCCGACGTCAGGGGCCGGGGAACATGCCCACCCGCGATGGCCCCACCCACGCTCGCCACCCAGGTGAAGGGGTCAGGACGTAATGGTCTGGGTCAACGATTCCCACGTAGGCGGCAGCGGCCAGTTCGCGGCCTGGTTGCCATCCAGTACCCGGCGCAGATCGCGCGGGTCGATCTGCGGAGCGAGCACGTGCACCAGTTCCAGCGCGTAGTCGCGCAGTACGCGGTCACGCGGCAGCACCGCCCAGGCGATGCATTCGGCGATCGGCGCCGGCGCCACCCAGGCACGCAGGTCGTGGTCGGCGGCACTGACCGCCATTTCAGCCAGCAGGCCCACGCCCACCCCGCTGCGCACGTACGTCTTGATCAGGTCGGCATCCAGCGCGGTCAGCGCGATGTCCGGCTCCAGACCGGATCCGGCAAAGGCCCGCTGCAGCGAAGACGCCGCACGCGTGGACGATTCGTAGCTGATCAGCGGATGGGCGGCCAACGCGGCCAGGTCCGGGGCGCGGCCGGCGCGGTCCAGCGGGTGGCCCTTGGGCACCAGCACCAGACGGCGCCAGCGGTACAGCGGGACCGCGATCCCGGCACTCGGTTCGCCACCGGCGGTACTGATGATGGCGATGTCCGCATCGCCCTGGCTGAGCAGGTCCAGCGCGTCGCTTTCAGCGGCCTGCTGCAGGTGCACGCTCACCTGCGGATAGGCCTGCTTGATCCGTGCCACCGCCGGCGGCAGCACGAACCGTGCCTGCGTGTGGGTCGTGGTCAGCACCAGCTGGCCCTGGCTCTCGCGCCGCTGGTTGGCGGCGTAAGTGCGGATGTTGTTGGCTTCGGCGAGCACCGCGCGGGAGCGGCTGATCACTTCCACCCCGGCCGGAGTGACCGATTCCAGGCTGCGGCCGCGCCGCACGAACAGCAGGAAGCCCAGTTCATCCTCCAGCTGTTTGAGCTGCTTGGACAGTCCGGGTTGGGTGGCATGCACGCGCGAGGCGGCGAGCGTGATGTTCAGCTCGGCGTCGGCGATGGCGACCAGATAGCGGAGCTGGGTCAGCGTCATGGCAGGCGGCTCGGTAGGGAAAACCACTGTAGGTCAATTGCCCTCACCAACATATAACCAAACGTTGTTTATGAAAGGTATCTGGTCATTTCCTGCTGTCATATGGCAGCGCTACGGTCAGCCGGCCAAGGCGGTCACCAGCAGCGGCCGCCTTCCCTCTTGCCGCCGCGTCTGGCGCGGCCCCTCCCGGAGTGCCCTCATGGCCCTGTACGAGTCCATCCTCGATACCATCGGCAACACCCCCATCGTCAAGCTGCACCGGCTGGCACCGGCGCACGTCACCCTGTACGCCAAGGTCGAAGCGTTCAATCCGGGCGGGTCGGTCAAGGACCGGCTGGCGCTGGCGATCGTGCTGGACGCCGAGCAGCGCGGCCTGCTCAAGCCGGGCGATACGATCATCGAGGCCACCTCCGGCAACACCGGCGTGGCGCTGGCGATGGTGGCCGCCGCCCGCGGCTACAAGTTCGTGGCCACCATGGTGGAAACGTTCTCCATCGAGCGTCGCAAACTGATGCGCGCGTATGGTGCCAAGGTGATCCTGACCCCGGCCGCCGAGCGTGGCAGCGGCATGGTGCGCCGGGCCGCCGAGCTGGCCCAGGAACACGGTTGGTTCCTGGCCAGCCAGTTCGCCAACCCGGCCAACCCGGCCTATCACCGCAACACGACCGCGCCGGAGATCCTGCGTGACTTCGCCGGCCGGCGGCTGGACTATTTCGTCAGCGGCTGGGGCACCGGCGGCACCCTGACCGGCGTGGGCGAGGTACTGAAGGTAGCCCGGCCGGAGACCCGCATCATCGCCACCGAACCGGCCGGGGCGGCGCTGTTGAAGGGCGACGACTGGAAGCCGCACAAGATCCAGGGCTGGACGCCGGACTTCGTGCCGGACGTGCTCAACCGCAACGTGGTGGACGAACTGGTGACCGTGGAAGATGACCGCGCGATCAGCACCGCGCGCCGGCTGGCCGCCGAAGAAGGCCTGTTTGTCGGCATTTCCGCCGGTGCCACGCTCGCCAGCGCGCTGGATGTCGCCGAACGCGCCGAACCCGGCTCGGTGATCCTGGCGATGCTGCCGGACACCGGCGAGCGTTACTTCTCCACGCCACTGTTCGCCGATGTGAACGAAGGGTCCGACGACGACTGGCTGGCCGGCCTGCCGTAAGCGATTCCTGGCCTGGCGGGCGGGCTGTTGTTTTCCCGTTCGCAGCGTGTGAGACGGTCATGACGCAGCCTGCATGTCGCCCCGGTTACGGTGGCACACGCAACGCGGGACGTTGCGCCGTTTCAACGACAGCCAGGAGAAGGAAGCATGAAGATCGAAGTTTGGCAGGGTGACATCACGACCCTGGCGGTGGATGCGATCGTCAATGCGGCCAACGAATCCCTGCTCGGTGGCGGCGGCGTGGACGGTGCCATCCACCGGGCAGCAGGTCCTGGATTGCTGCAGTCGTGCGAGCAGTTGCCGCAGCTGCGCCCCGGCGTGCGCTGCCCCACCGGCGAAGTGGTGGCCACCGACGCGCATGAACTGCCCGCGCGCTTCGTGCTGCACACGGTGGGCCCGGTCTGGCATGACGGCCAGCGCGATGAAAGCGCACTGCTGGCCAATTGCTACTGGAAATCGTTGCAGCTGGCCGAGAAACTCGGCGCGCGCTCGATCGCCTTCCCGGCGATCAGCTGTGGCGTCTACGGTTATCCGCTGTACCGTGCGGCCGAGATCGCGGCCACCGAGACGCTGGCGTGGCAGCGCAGCCATCGTGAGCCGCGGCGGATCATCCTGGTGGCCTATAACACCGCCACGTTCAAGGCCTACCAGCAGGCGCTTTCGTCCGCCGGGCAGACCCTGGAAGATGAGAGCGAGGCACCACGCAGCAGTGATCGCGGCATTGCGGCGCAGTCGTTGATGCCGGCTTTCTGAAGGCAGTGACGACCCGAGGGTCGTCACCGTTGAAGCGTTATCAGTTGGCGTCCACCTCACTCGGTGCCGCAACCGCTACGTCGCTGTCCGCCGATGCGGCATCACGCACCGAAAGCGATTCGCCGCTCCCCGCGCTCACCCGCACCTGCACCACGGCCTGGCTTTCTTCCAGGCTGGCGACCAGCAGCTGGTAACGACCCGCCGGCAGGTTCGCCTGCAGGCGTGCATTGGTGCCGTTGCCGCCGTCGTCGTCTTCCAGGTTGATGGTGCCGCCCGTCAGCCGCAGGGTGGTATCGACCTGGTCGGACAGCGCATCGATGCGCACCGAGCCGGCCTGCGGCACGTTCAGCACGAAACGGCGCTCGCCGTCCTCGCGTGACAGCAGCGCCTGCACGTTGGCGCCGACAGCCAGGGTGGTGCCATCGGCGGCCACCACGTCCGCGGCCAGCGCGGTGTTCTTGACGTCCAGGCGGAACTGGCCACTGCCTTCGTCATCCAGCGCGCGCACGCCCAGCTTGTAGGTGCCGCTGTCCAGCATCAGGCTCAGGCGTGAGTTGGTGGAGCTGCCGCCGTCATCGTCTTCCTCTTCCACGTTGGCGCCCTTCAGGTCGAGCACGGTGTCGAACGCATTGGAGGTCAGGTTGATCTGATACAGGCCGGGCTTGTCGACCTGCAGGGTGTATTCCTGGCGCTGGCCGGCCAGCAGATCCACGATCTGCCCACCATTGGCGAGCGGCTTGCCGTCATACGGCACCACCTCGGTGGCCTGCAGGCGATACGGACCGTAGGCATCGGCGTCGTCGCCATTGACGGCGATACGGTAACGGCCGGCGCCGTCGGCACGGAAAGTCACTTCCAGGCCGCTGTCTTCGGAGCGCTCGCCACGGGTCACCAGGGTGCCGTCGTCGCGGAACACCGATATCGCGCCGGACAGCGAACCGACCAGCTTCAGCGACACCGCCTGCTTGTCCTTCAGTTGCATCGAATAAAGCTGGTAGCGGCTGCCGTCGCTGAAACTCAGCGG
>Ga0265797_10011868_pt1 | contig 10821 bp, 11 predicted proteins | sample P2T30metagenome_FD_192433 | JGI IMG/M metagenome (GOLD analysis project Ga0265797, IMG submission 192433) | Plant litter microbial communities from East Loma Ridge, Irvine, California - P2 T30 | ecosystem: Environmental > Terrestrial > Plant litter > Unclassified | place: USA: California... | reverse complement strand
CGTTACCACTCCAGAATGAAAGTCTTAAGACCATGCGGCTCGACGATTTCGACCCCAACATCAACGTCGAGGATCAGGGCCGCGGCGGCGGTTCGGGCGGTGGAGGCGGCGGCCTTCTGTTCGGCCTGCTGCCACTGATCGGCAGCCGTTTCGGGTGCGGCGGCATCGTCGTCGTGTTGATCGTGATGGCGCTGTTCGGTGGGCTCGGCAATATCGGTGGCATGCTGGGTGGCGGCTCGGCGCCCAGCGCACCCTCCGGGCAGATAACGCAGGGCGGCGCTGGCCGCGGCGGCGAACAGGGTGCCGGCACCGACGCGCAGTCGATCTGCACGCTGAACCCCGAGCGACGCGCCGCGTGCAACGCCTTCAGCTCGGCGCAGAAGACCTGGGCCGCGATCTTCGCGAAGAACGGCGAACAGTTCCAGGCGCCCAAGCTCAGCTTCTTCGACGAAAATGGTCGTTCGGGTTGCGGTGCGGCACAGGCGGCGATGGGCCCCTTCTACTGCCCGACCGACAACGGGATCTTCCTCGACACCAGCTTCTTCGACGAGCTGGCCAACCGGTTCGGCGCGCGCGGCGACTTTGCGCAGGACTATGTCATCGCGCATGAATTCGGTCACCACATCCAGAATCTGGTCGGCACGTCGAGCCAGGTTTCGCGTGCACAACAGCGCGCCGGTTCGAGCGAGGGCAATGCGCTGTCCGTTCGCCTGGAGTTGCAGGCTGATTGTTTCGCCGGTGTCTGGGCGGCCGCCAATCGCGACCGTCTCGAGCCCGGTGACATCGAGGAGGGCATGACCGCTGCGCAGGCGATCGGCGACGACACGCTTCAGAAGCAGGCGCAGGGCCGGGTTGTACCGGACAGCTTCACGCACGGCACCTCGGCGCAGCGTCAGACCTGGCTTCGCCGTGGTCTCGACAGCGGGGACCCGAAGGTGTGCGACACCTTCTCGGGCGCGATCTAAATGAATGCCCCCTCCCGAACTACCGGGAGGGGGCTAAATGCTCAGAGCTTGACGAGCATCTTGCCGGTATTTCCACCCGAAAACAGCCCGAGGAACGCGTCGGGCATTGCGTCGAGGCCATCATGCACGGTTTCCTGCCGCTGCAACGTGCCCGCCTTCAGCAGGGCCCCCATGTCCGTGTAGAATTCCGCAGCCCGGTCCATGAAATCGCTGACGATAAAGCCGCGGATCTGGATACGGTTACCGATCAGCCGTGCGAGATAGCGAAGTTCGGTTGCCGCGCCGCTGTTGTAGACGTCAATCATGCCGCAGATCGCGAACCGGGCTTGCAGCTTGGCGTGCGCCAAAGCTGCATCGAGATGTTCGCCACCGACATTATCGAAATACACGTCGATGCCGCCCGACCCGACCGCGGCCACAGCTTCGCCTAGAGCTCTCACGACCGGCGTACCGGACTTGTAGTCGATCACGGCATCAGCGCCGAGCGACTTGACCCAGGCGCATTTGTCCGCGCCGCCTGCCGAGCCGATCACCGTCATGCCCTTGGCCTTGGCGACCTGGACGACGGTCGAGCCCACCGCGCCCGCCGCGGCCGAAACGAAGACGGTATCGCCGGACTTGGCGGCGGCAACCTCAAGCAAACCGAAATAGGCGGTCATGCCCGGCATGCCGAGCTGCCCCAGAAACGCCTGTGGATCGACCGCCAGATCCGGCAGCTTCTGGACCTGGTTTGCCGGCAGCGTCGCTTCGTCGCGCCACCCCGCCATATGCTGGACGAGATCACCCGCCTTGAGACCCTCGGCCCGGCTTTCCACGACTTCGCCGATCGCACCGCCCTGCATCGGCTTGCCCAGCTCGAACGGCGGGGTGTAACTTTTCACGTCGTTCATGCGACCGCGCATATAGGGATCGACCGAGAGCCAGCGGTTGGCGATGCGCACCTCGCCATCGGCCAGTTCGGACTGTGCAACGTCGATGATCTCAAAGTCGGTATGCTTAGGCATGCCTTGCGGACGCGTCTTCAGGCTCCATGCACGGGACATTCTTCACTCCTGTCGTTGAGGTTTCATGACTCGGGTATGGCGCAGAACGGATCCCGCGCCAAGCGGCAGAGGCACATATGACGTGCCCGTCTGCAGCGAGCCTACCCGTCAATCGCCCGCGCCCTGATCGAAGTTCCGCCGGCCGTTGCCGGGTGCGCCCGTGCGAGCCACGTTCGGGATGAATGTCCCGTGTCCAAAACATGAGGGGGAGAGCGCGGCGGTGGATTGCATGCCGGCGGCGCCATCGCTAATATCGCAAGATCCGGCGTCGCCGGACCGCGCGGGGCCGTAGCTCAGATGGGAGAGCGCTGCAATCGCACTGCAGAGGTCAGGGGTTCGATTCCCCTCGGCTCCACCAGCGCGGACTAAGCTGTTGAAAATGCAGCAAACTATTGAAAAGCAAAGACTTTTTACAAGCGTCTAGTACAACCGTGCTAGGACGAAAGCCTATGTATTCCTACCTGCATCGCGCCCCCAACGGGGTCTATTATTTCCGCATGGGGATACCTGCGGACCTGCGCCCCTTCATGGCTGGCAAGCGGGAGATAAAGCATTCCCTTGGCCTAAAGGACCGAGAGGCCGCTAAGGCCGTGATACCGGACATGACTAAGACTGCTCATGCCCTGCTCGACCAAGCCAAGCGGGATAGGGATACAGCGAGAAAGCCCGCCCCCTCCCCTGCTAAGCCAAGGCCTGCGGCCCAGATCGAACGGGACCGGCAACGGTGGGAGGCTGAGCAAGAGCAGATCGACCTAGCTTCGGATGCCAGCTTTGCCGCTGATATGGAGATTGAGCGCCTAGAGCCGATCATGGACGCCCTCGCTGACGGTATCGAGATTGAGGGTTCCCCGGCTGACTTAGCTAGGGCCGGTCGGCTCCTTGTGCTGCATGAAAGGGAGAATGCTGATAGCTTGGTCGCCGCTCTCCATGCCCGGTATGGCAACGGACAAAATGCCCGCGCATCGGAAAGCCAAAATCAAGCCGTTGAATGCGAGCCTGTCACCGGGTCCGGTCTGTATCTCGATAAGGATATCCTAGACCGTTGGGCTACGGAACGCGGCGTCGTGGCAAAGGGCAAGGATACCCATAGGGCCGTAGCCGAATGGTTCTATGCCCGCACTGAGCGCAAGCCGGTCGAGCAAGTGACCCGGCAGGACGTGTTGGCCTTCAAGGACAAGCTGCTTGCAGAGGGTCAATCGGTCGCCAATACGAATACGAAGCTATCCCGTCTGCGGACCTTGCTTGGCTGGGCTTATCAGAACGATCTAACTGCATCGAACGTAGCCGAACGGATTAGCGTCAAGGTAGCGGACGGTGGCAAGAACAAGCGCCTACCGTTCTCCCTTCCCGAGCTACAGGCCATCTTTGCCAGCCCGGTCTATGCTAATGGAGAGCGTCCTGCTCAAGGCCGTGCCGAAGCTGCATATTGGCTACCGTTGCTCGGGCTATTCACAGGGGCGCGACTAGAAGAAATAGGCCAGCTTCGCGTGTCGGACGTGCAGCGCCACAGCTATCCCGATCAAGATGGCAACATGCTATCGGGATGGTTCCTGAATATCACTGAGACAATAGACGAGAAGGGCCAAGAGAACCGGCTTAAGAATGCGGCAAGCGAGCGGCTTGTCCCGTTGCATCCTGAGATTGAGCGACTTGGATTCATCGTCTACGTCGGAACGCTAAAGGATCAAACCGGCCGCGTATTCCCAGAGCTTAAGCCTAACGTCTATGGCAGGCTTACTGCTAAATGGGGCGAATGGTTTGGCCCTTATCTTCGCAAGGTCTGCGGAGTTACCGACAAGCGTAAGGTTTTCCATTCCTTCCGCCATACCTTCAAGGATTATACCCGTAGGGCTAGGATGCCTGAGGGTGTGCAGCGGCAGATCATGGGCCATGTAGGGAAAGATGTAGCCGACGATTACGGTAGCGGCTATGATCTACACAGCTTGGCAGAAGCTATGGCAACCTATCGAGTGCCGGGGCTGATCATAATTGAAAATAGCCCGGCCTGATGGAGATAATTAATGCACTACACAGTCACTCGAATATTTGAACCTAGCGATCAAGTATATGACTCTAACCGCTTTGCGACTTTGGAAGAGGCGATTAGCGAGGCTGACAAGGCAATATCCATGCCGCTCACTATCAGGGTCGTTGTCGAAGATGATGATCGTAATATCTGCTATCGAACCATGACTGGCGGACGCTGAAAAGGACGAACATACAGATACCCGATTTGCGCCCGTATCAGCCCCGTGGGGAATCAATCGGATGCGTTTGGGTATCTGTATGTGGTCATATCCTATCGCCTCTCAGCGACTCTCCTAGCCTGCCTATCAGGCATCATAGCCAAGCGGTACGCCAGCCTCTCGGCGGGCCTGCTCCCCGGTCGGCGTAACGCGGTATCCCGTGTCAGTCTGGAAACCGGCAACATCGCCTACCGGGGTGCCGTGGGTCTGACGGGCTCGCACACCGGTCTGAGCTACCCGAATGCCGGTCACGTCCTGTCCGCCCTTGAAGGGATCATAGCCCGTCATGCTCTGCCCCGTCTGGGGGCCGGTAGGAGCCTGATTGACGAGGGTGTAGCCAGTCGGACCCATGATCCACTGCGGGCCGGTCTGTTGCGCTTGAGCGGGCTGCTGGGCGGGCTGGCGGGCAACGCCGGGAGGGGCATTGAAAGCGAATGAGCTATTGACCGTTTCACCGGGCGGGATCGAGGACGCCTCAGGAACATCGGGCGTCTCTGCATAGGCTTCGACAGTGCTACCTAGAGCATCGTCAACGGTCCAATTGGCAGCATCGGCCTCGGTTACTTCACCCTTGATGATAGCCAATGCCTTAGCATCCTCAAGGATCATGGGCGCTAGGTTATCAAGATGGCTTTCGTCACCGCTGTTATTGTATGCAGTTAGAGCCTTGTCATACAATGATACCGTAGCATCATCGCTATTATGAATAAGATCGACAGCAATCTCTAGCGTATCCTTCAATGCAGGAACGCGAGCCGTGAAAGCATCAATAGCATTCTTGTAGGCAACATTGGCAGGCAAGCCCTTAGCCAATTCGGCATTGGCCTGCTGCTGTACAGTACGGGGATTATGCCCATGCACTGCAATTAGGGAAAGAGCAGCTTTCACCTTAATGGCTTGGCGAGGAGTTAGTGCGGTCATTGGTTTTCCTTGAACATATTTAGAATGTGAGGCGGTGCCGGTTTGGCTGGCGAGCTTGGCTCAACATCGCCAATCGTCGGGACGGGAGGGATCACGCCGGAGCGGATGCAGGCGGCAAGATACTGGAAGGCAAACTTGCAGTCGGAAGCCCGAAGGTACGGACGGCCATTGGCTTCCCAGATCGAGCGGGCTTGAGCGGCGGAGTATCGGGCTTCGCATTGGCTGTCCGGGGAATAGCCGTAAATTGCGGGAGTTACGCGGGGGCCTGATAGGCGCGGCCATCCTGCGGCATGTTCCTCGGCTTCCCTTGTCAGGAGGACGGAGAGGTTAGCGACACGTACCGGCAACGATGCGGCTTCAAGCTGCTCGCCGCCTGTCTTCATCAGCCATACCGTTACAGCGGACCATTCCAGATGAGCTTTGGCAGCATCGGCATACGGGCCTGCCCGCTGCATCAGATCGTCTAGGGTCTGCGGGACGATAGCGACCTTGGGAACATAATCAGGGCGGGATGGCCTTGGCGCATCCCCTGTTCCCCGATCATCAAGGCTAGACATTAGGCCGCTACCGCTGCGCCAGTAATATAGCCCCGCTGCTTACCGACAAAGTACAGCATGAATGCCTCCTGTGCATTACCCGGTGCCAGCGCCATAATCTCGGCAGGGATCAGATGAGGCTTCACCGTTAGAAGATATTCGAATGCAGCATCATCCAGCCCGGCAAACCCCTTGCACTCATGCACCTTGGGGAGGGATTCCTTGGCGTCATTGTCCCAAGTATTTCGGATGACATAGATTGTGAAAGCCGTAGTCATCAGGTTGTGACCGGGGGAGGCAACAACGCGAATATCGGTAAAGTTCTTAAGCCGTTCCTCGCGCTCTACCGATGCCTGATTGGTAAGAGCCTCGGCGAACCGTTCCTTTGCGTCCTCCAAAGCCTTAGCAACTTCATCAGCCTTAAGGATAGCAGGCTTGCCGATTATATCAACAAGGTCCTTTATCTTGCCCAACTGAGCTTTGTAGGTTTCAATCTCATTAGCGATGGCTTCAAGCGTGGTATTCTGTGTCATCGATTTTCTTTCTTTTGTATTGAGGGATTGTAGTTTAGCGCTGTGGATTAGGCGCAAAGACGCCAATCTTAAGCTTCTCATGGCGATATGTTGCAATAGTGCCGCTATCTGCATCGGCAGCAGCCATAAGCTTGGCAATAGACGGGCGACCGGCAGGCTTACACTTAGCGTAGTCTGGCTGAGGGATACCAAGGATATCAAGAGCAAGGCGAAAGCCTCCCTTTGCACGGCTATCAATTCCGTCAACATGGGTAGCAACGCGGGGATCATGGAGGCGACTAAGGTCAATCGTCGTGGTGGTCATTATGTATCCTTTAATTGACGTCATAACTTTGACAAATATTCGATATAGATAGCCCCCTTGCCCGTAAGCAAAAGGAACCGGGTAGATTAGCGATATGGAAAGGGGTGGCCTGCCAGCTACCAACAGGGCAATGCACTAGCTGGCAGGCCATAGTATCCGCCTCTATCATGGGCACAGCTTGACGGGCTTTGATTGGTCCGGGATGATAGATTACGGATACTATAGGTAGAGGAGCGGCTAGCCTATGCGCCGTACATATTGCTAGCCATGAAGCGAAACTGTTAAGGTTCAACGCTCCTACATTCCTCAAATAAGCTCAGTATGGCAGATCACTGGAAAACCAATGACAAAAACCAGAGTATCGTATGCCTATTCAATACAAAGACTAGGGGAGCCTCGATATTGATTACTGAGCTTATTTGAAGGATGCTTATGAGAGATACGGATTAGGGCCGTAGAGTACCCGAGATTGATCCGGGGTATCGTGGAAAATACTATAGTATCATCTAGATTAGTGAATATAGAAGCTGTATCCTAGCGTCCCCCCTACCCCCCAAGCTTCCGAAACCGGATGCTACCCGTAAGACGGATATGAGGATAATCGACTACATAGGTAGAGACGGAATGTCTCAGCTACAGTCAGTGGGCAGCAAATACAGCAGCATCATCTGAGTTAGATCATACGTCGCTTGTAGAGCCTAGCGTCCGATACCGTGAGCCAAACTGTGAAAGTCGGCACACCCCTTCGCCCTAAGGCTAACCCTCGCGGGCTGTGGTATCTACAGCTTAAGGCTGTCAATCTTCCAAGGGCTAACCTTGCTTGGGCGGTAAATCATTAGTGTTCTGTCCGCGAGCAATTCGGGGCAGGCTGGTTCTCATGCTAAGTGGTACTGGAATGAACGGCCGACTTACGCGCCATTGGACTACGGGACCGACAGATACGGGAAAGTTTCCCTGTTCCCTAGGGGACTGAAATGGACGGCAGGGTTAGCCGGAACTTTGCCGACGCCCTCCAAGCCCCTCTCAGACTCATCCCGACAATCAGGCTGGGCAAGTACCCGGACCCCTCCTGATCGAGTCCAGCGACTGCCTGCGGCGGATACGCGCCCCTTCCCGTCGCCTGCCCGGTATCAGCTTGGGGAGTGGCAGCGCATTACGTCGCTAACGGATTGAGCGGCCCACTTCCCGCCTCGGGCTGTTATGATCCCGCGCCGATTAAGCTCCCCGGCAATAGCTCTCAGGCTGGTATATCCGTCAGCCTTGATTGCCTCAATGATTGGCGCAACGTCATTAGCGAACGCCTGAGACTTGGCCTTGATCGCTTCCACCGCTGCCCCGTTGCCCTTGCTCTCACCGAACGCCTTTGCGCCCATTGGATTGCCTAGCTTGGTCCCTCTGGCCTTGGCAGCGGCGAGAGCTTCAATCGTCCGCTTGCTGATAGCCTTGCGTTCGGCCTGGGCCATTGCTGCCATGATGTGAATTGTAAGCTCGTTAGCCTCTGGCATGTCGGCAGCGATGAACCGGGTTCCAGCATCTTGCAGCTTGGCAAGGAAGGCAAGGTTACGGCTCAGCCGATCCAGCTTAGCGATAACGAGGGTAGCTCCTGTCACCTTGGCATGATGCAGTGCCTTGATAAGCTCAGGCCGATCATCCCTCTTGCCGCTCTCTACCTCGACATACTCAGCTAGGGGCTGGCAATCCCGCGTCTGGCAGAACGAGGCAATGGCAGCTTTCTGGGCATCTAGCCCCAAGCCGCTGCGGCCCTGCTTGGCAGTCGAGACACGGTAGTAGGTAACGGTTCGCATTGGCTGGTTTCCCTGTTGCCAAGCCTAGTTAGAACCGTTGTCCATAATTGTCAAACGCTCGTTAGGTTATTCTGGACAGTGCCGATGGTGGATGGTTTGGCAACTGTGACACGTAGTGCAGGGATGGAGACTACGCGCGATAATGCAGGTCGCGCTAGGCGTGTCATAATCGCCTGAGGCTGGGACCGGGTATACGGGGTAAAACCCGCTCACTCTTATTAGAATTGCCCTCTCGCAAATCTTCACCAAATATAGGCCGTAGGCGATTTAACCCTTCTGCTGCGCATGTTGGAGAATCTAATGAATAAGGGAAAGCATACGCTCTTCGGATCGGTCTCCAGAGCAAGCTTGCGGCCTCCGCTTGTGGCACCTCAGCGGCAAGAGTTATCCTTGGTGCCTTCGCAGTTTCAGCTAGGCTCCACCTTGGCGAAGGGGGAGCGGGGTGGCGTCATTGGCAGCGCTACTAAGCTTCTCCCCGAATCTGATGGCGCGGTTATGTCGTTTCGCAATGTAAACGAGGGCGAAGTCAAGATTGCGTTACTGTTTGTAGATAAGCTCGACAAACCATCTACAAACCTGATGAAGGTAAAAGATGACAGTGAGGATGTAACTGGTTTAGGTTTAGCTACGCAATCTAGGGCGATATTCGATTCTGGTATCGACCCAAGGCAATATGCAGGTTTCGTATGGGAAACCTTTAAAGAGCTAGAGAAGCGCGAGCCCGGGAGATGGTCATTATGGCAGCAGTATGATACGCCAATTATACCTATTGCCAACCTATCACCAGATCTGGCCTTTCAGATCAACTTAGCTAATGGGCTAATCGTCCCAAGCCCCCTCACGCCATATGAAGACGTTCTAGATTTTAAGGAACGGCATCGAGATGAGCTTATAGCTCTTAGGCATCACCTTGAAGAACTAGCAATCAAGCTTTCCAAGGAAGGTGATGCGAGGGCGGTGAACCTAGAAATAGAGCGGTTCGATGCGTCGTTGTCGGAATACCTTAAGAAGGCTCGGAAATCGAATGTAAGAAAAGCCGTTGCTAGCCTTACCACAGAGTTTGATTGGACCGCAGCCGTCCGTGGTGCTGCCGGTGGTGGTGGTCCGGTCATCGTTGCTGAAGGCTTAAACATTATTGCGGCAGCGGCGGCAATTGGAGGCGGCATACTTGCTGGCTTGTCCGTCAAGAGCGTTGCTGGCTTGAAAAAGGGGCCATCACCTTTCCGGTATATCGCTCGGATTGAAAAGGAATATGGCTGATTGGTTCGGCTTCCTATCGCAGATTTACCTCAGCCAATCTCTTGCCTAAGCTAGTACAAAGGGCTAGCACAACGGTCCCGACGCCAAAATAAAAAGCCTTTGTTTATCAGTAGTTAGTGGGTTCGCCGGGGCTTCCCCTCGGCTCCACCAGCGCGACCTTTTCGATACTGTTACCGTTTTCAATAAAGCGGCAATTGAGGGCGTGTTCGGCGCCGGAGCGGACGGCGGCGCTGATAGAATCTCTATCCTGGGCGGCGGCAGGATCAGCCCGTACAGCGCCGTCCGTCCGGTGCTGACCGCAACCGCGGCGCCTTGGTGCCGAACATTCCGCGGACGGTCGCAAGCCGTCGCGCGTTGCGCGGGGTCCACAGACGCCAATCGGCCTGCGCATCTGCCGTTTCGGTCTGACGTTCCCACCGCAGATACGTCAGACGATCGTGCAGCCGCGGCTCGCGTGCATGCTGCTCCAGCGTCGCCAGCGAGACGAGCGACGATGGCCCCAGCCGCCCCATATAGCAAAGGTCGAGCGGCGGCCCCGCCTTACCCCTTGCGAGCGCTGTGCGGACATTCCAAGCCGCCGCAACCGCGCCAAGATCCACACGCTCGCCGCCACCAACACAGTCACAACCGCCGGCGCATTGGCGTTGATCAGCCACGCCGCCGACCTATCGACAAGCAATCGCCAGCCGATCAGCGCCAGGCCCGTGGCCACGAGCCCCATCCGTGCGAGTGCCGACAGTCGCAGCACCGTTATCCCGTAGGCGTCCACATAATCGAGTGTTCGCAATGCACTCGACGCGACCAGCAGCAGGTTCTGGCCGAGCCAGACGGTACCAGCCGCCGCACCCGCGTTCTTGCCGCCGCTGCACTGCCCAAACGTAACGCCAGCAGCACGAACACGCCGGCGAGGAGTGCTGTCACGATCAACGAATACGCGCCACGGTGCGCATAGTCCGCCATCGTCACGCCCGAGGGCCGTCCCGCGCCTCTCCACAGGAATACAGTGTCGAGCACATTCTCAACCGCGAAGATCGTATTGAATGTCACGAGCGACAGGATCAGCGTCACCGCGCCTGGCTCGAACACCGTACCGATCGAGCGATCGCCGAAACGCGATGGACCCGTCGTATAAGGACTTGGCCGCAGGCTTGCCCAGATGGTGATCAACACGCAGAGGCCGAACAGCGTGCGCCAGATCGTCGCCCACG